>ERZ1673752.63-NODE-63-length-189789-cov-11.960687_pt1 | contig 189789 bp, 194 predicted proteins | sample MGYA00580195_ERZ1673752 | MGnify/ENA primary metagenome ERZ1673752 (study PRJEB41218, sample SAMN15661744) | gut metagenome | host: Homo sapiens | place: Canada: London | collected 2015-08-20/2019-03-30 | study: EMG produced TPA metagenomics assembly of...
CCCTCCCTACGCTTCGCTTAGAGGAAGGGGATTGCGCTCCTATTTTTGTTCAAATAAACAAGCTCCATTTGTTTCAATAACATGTTTATACCAATCAAATGATTTCTTCTTATATCTTTTATAAGTACCATTACCTAAATCATCTGCATCTACATAAATAAATCCATAACGTTTAGACATTTGTTTTGTACTTTCAGATACTAAATCAATACATCCCCAAGATGTATAACCCATTAAATCAACACCATCTTCATAGATTGCATTATACATTTCTCTAAAGTGAGCATCAAAATAATCGATACGATATTGATCATCTACTTTACCATCAACAAGTTCATCTTTAGCTCCTAAACCATTTTCTACAATAAACAATGGTTTTCTATAACGATCATATAAATCTACCAAAGAAACTCTTAAACCGATTGGATCAATTTGCCATCCCCAATCAGAACTTGGAATATAAGGGTTTTTAATCGCAATATTAGTATTAGCAGCTGTTTTCTTTAATCCAGCATCATCTTTTGCAACACAGCTTGATGAATAATAACTAAATGAAACAAAATCAACTGGATATTTTTTCATGATTTCTAAATCATGTTCTTCCATTTTAATATTTAAACCTTCATTTTTAAATTTAGTTAATAAATAAGCAGGATATTCTCCAAAGACTTGAGTGTCGCTATAACAATACGTACTTCTCATATCTTGTTGTGCTTGTAAAACATCTTCTGGTTTACAAGTATATGGATAATAAGTTAATTTTGTAAGCATACATCCTACTTTACAGTCTGGATTTTTTTCATGCGCAATTTTTGTTGCAAGAGCACTTGCAACAAATTGATGATGCATTGCTTGGAAAATAACTTCTGTAAAGTTTTTACCTTCAAAACGATCTCTTACAAGTCCTCCTGTTGTATAAGGATGTCTAATCATTGAATCAACTTCATTAAAAGTTAACCAATATTTGACTTTATCTTTATAACGATCAGTAATAACATCTACATATTTAACAAACATATCAATAACTTCTCGATCATACCAACCATTATAATTTAATACTAAGTTGATTGGTGGTTCATAATGTGACATTGTAACAAGTGGTTCGATACCATATTTGTGACATTCATCAAAAATATCATCATAGAATTTTAAACCTTCTTCATTTGGTTCTTTGTCATCTCCATTTGGGAAAATACGTGACCAAGCAATAGAAAGTCTAAATACTTTAAATCCCATTTCAGCAAATAATTTAATATCTTCTTTATAATGATGATACCCATCTGAACCATGTCTTTTTGGATAAAGACTTGTATCATCACTTTTCATAGCTTCTAAAATTTCTTTTGTAGAAATTTCATTTTGTTTAGCATAATCTTGAACATCTACATCTAAATGATGGCGAGCACAATCGGAAACAGAAACTCCTTTTCCTCCTTCATTCCATCCACCTTCATATTGGTTAGCAGCAACAGCGCCACCCCATAAAAATCCTTCTGGAAATTTTTTTACCATTTTAATATCCTCCGCTTTTCTCTAAAACCATCTTAACACCTTATATAAAAAAAGCATGATTATTTCATTTAATGAAAATAATCACACTTTTAATTAATCATGTATTTTTTTAGCCAAACACATTTCCACAAATTCAACATCAAAATGTTTAGCCCTTGATCCCGAATATCCCATATCTAATGATGAGATTTGTTTCATTTCTTCTTCATTTAATTCAAAATCAAAGATATCTATATTTTCTTTAATTCTTTCTACATGTGTTGATTTTGGTATAACAATGACTCCTCTTTGGATATTCCATCTAAGTATTACTTGTCCTACAGACTTATTATATTTAGCTGCAATTCCTTTTAACATTTCATCTTCAAATGGATTATATCTTCCTCCACCAAGTGGTGCCCATGCTTCAGGAACAACATTATAATATTTCATTGTTTCTAGAGCTTTTTCTTGTGTGTAATATGGATGAAGTTCTACTTGATTGACCATTGGTTTAATTTCTACTGTATGGACAAAGTTAACAAGAATATGTGCATAAAAGTTTGAAACACCAATTGCTTTTAACTTACCTTCTTTATACGCATCTTCCATGGCCCTCCAGGCACTAAAATAATCTCCCATCGCTTGATGTAACAAATATAAATCTAAATAACCTAAACCACTTTTTTCAATAGAAGCATCAATTGCTTGTTTAGCCATTTCATAATTTTGCATATCTTGAACCCACATTTTAGAAGTAATAAATAAATCTTCTCTTGTGCAAATTCCTTCAGCAATTGCTCTTTTAACGCCTGCACCAACCGCATCTTCATTGGTATAAGAGGCAGCCGTATCAATTAAACGATATCCTGCTTTAATTGCTTGATATACTGATTCTTCACATTCTTTTTTATCTGGTACTCTAAAGACACCAAATCCAATTGTAGGAATTTTTAATCCGTTATTTAATGTTTGATATTCCATAATATGACCTCTTTTCTTACTTATATTTTGAAATAAAGAAGTCTAAATGTACAATATCAATTTTGCAATCTACTATAACTTTGTTGCATAGAAAAAACTTGGTTTTTAACCAAGTTTAGCTTTCTTCAATAACACCCATTAATTCTAATAATCTATTTAAATCATCTGTGTCAGAGTATTTAATTGTAATAGACTTATCATCAACTTTGATTCTTGTACGATATTTTTTTCTAAGTAATCCTTCAACATATTGATATTCTTTAGGTTTTTCAACCTTAGGTTTATTTTTTCTGGCTTCTTGAAGTTCAAAACCTTTTACAATATTTTCAACATCTCTAACAGATAACTTTTCATCAATAACTCTTTTAGCAATCTTTAATGCTCTTTCTTTATCCAATGTAATTAAAGCTCTTGCATGTCCCATTGATAAAGAACCATCTAATACATATTCTTGAATCTTTTCAGGTAAATTCAATAATCTAAGTGTATTTGTAATATGTGTTCTTGATTTTCCAATACGTTTAGCTAATTCATTTTGTGTAAGTTTAAGTTTTTCCATCATCGTTTGATAAGCTTGTGCTTCTTCGATGGCATTTAAATCTTCTCTTTGAATATTTTCTAATAAAGCAATTTCCATCATTTGTTGATCACTAAAATCAACAATAATTGCTGGAACTTCTTCTAAATGTGCCATTCTAGCTGCACGACATCTTCTTTCACCAGCAACAATTTCATATCCTTGAACAGATTTCTTTAAAATAACTGGTTGGAAAATACCATGTTCTTGAATTGATAAAGCAAGTTCATTTAAAGCTTGTTCATCAAATACTTTTCTTGGTTGATAAGGATTAGGTCTAATTTCATCTAATTTGATTTTTTCTTGACTACTTTCAGGTGTATTATGTTCAATATCATCAATTAATGATGTAATATCTCCACCAAAAATAGCATCTAATCCTTTATTTAATTTTTTCTTTTTCTCAGCCATTTCTACTCAACACTTCCTTTGCAAGTTCTTTATAAGCTTGAGCCCCAACAGAAGATCCATCATAATCAAAAATACAGATTCCTGCACTTGGTGCTTCAGATAATTTAATATTTCTTGGAATAACAGTTTTATAAACTTTTTCTTTAAAATACTTTCTTACTTCTTGAGAAACTTCCAATCCTAAATTTGTACGTTGATCTAACATTGTTAATAATAAACCTTCAATAGAAAGTTTTTTATTAAAATGATTTTGTGTTAATTTAATTGTATTTAACAATTGTGTTAAACCTTCAAGTGCATAGTATTCACATTGTACTGGGATAAGTACTGTATCACATGAAGTTAATGCATTTGTATTTAATAAACCAAGGGCTGGTGGACAATCAATAAAAACAAAGTCATAATAATCTTTAATTTTATCTAATGATTGTTTTAAACGCACTTCTCTTCCTTGTTTTACATGCGCTAATTCTAAATCTATCCCCGCTAAATCTATTTCTCCTGGTGCAACATCTAGATTTTCAATATAAGAATGTTGAATTACTTTTTCTAAACCAACTTCTCCTGTTAAAACATGATATGTTGATAATTCAATATAATCTCTATCGATACCAATACCTTGTGTTGCATTTGCTTGAGGATCCATATCTATAAGTAACACTTTATAATTCATCTTCGCAAGTGCAGCTGATAAATTAACGCTTGTCGTTGTTTTACCAACGCCACCCTTTTGATTTGTAATTGCTATAACCTTCGACATCTTTACACCCCTTTATGTCCTATCGTTTGTCCTAGTAATACTCTTGTTTCAATGTTCTCACTAGAATTATTTATAATATCATCATCTATTTTGACAGTATCTTTTTTCAAAATCAATACAACTGTTGATCCACCAAATTCAAAATAACCTTTTTCTTCTCCTTTAGTAGCAATACTATGTTTATAATTGACAATTTTACCAACCATCATTGCTCCTACTTCCATTTGAATCATTCTACCAAAGTTATTTGAATCAATCACAGTGTACTCTCTACTATTCATTTTGTATATAGGATAATAATCATTTGCGATAGGATTAACAGTATGAAAAATACCTTTGATTTTCTTATGGGAAACAATTTGACCATCATCTACATAACTATAACGATGATAATCATCAACAGCTAAACGAAATACAAGACATATTCCACCATCATATTCTTTAGCTAATGTTTCATCTTGTAATAAATCTTTTAATTGGTATTTTGTATCCTTGATTTCTAAAATCGTATCATCATTTATTGGATAATAAGTAAGTTTACTATCAGCAGGTGCCATCAATACATCTTTAGAGTCGTCAAATGGTCTTTGACCATCTTTTATTCTTCTTGTAAAGAAATCGTTATAACTTTTATATTTCTTTTCTTCATATTGACTCATATCAATATCATTATTTTTAATAAACGAAGAAATACTTGTCTTTGAAAATGGTGAAGACATATATAAACCACCTAAGTGCGTAACAAATGGTGATACTAAGATTTTTAAAGCACATCTACCAGCAGATGTGCTATATAATTTTTTTAATAATTTATTTTGACCCTCTAATTCTTTAACGATATGTCCTTGACGATCTTTAATCATGAAAAACAAAGAATTTGCACAAGTTCTACAACAACTAGAACACCAAGTGCAATAAGTCCTTTCCCTTTTAATTTTGGCACTTTAAAATCAACAACAAATAAAATACCTGTAATTAACATTAAAGTTCCATATAAGTAATCTAAACCAAAAATAACATATCTTAAAGCAAATGCAAAAGGTAAAATAAAGGCTGAAGTTGTAACTGGTAAACCTTGATAATACTTTCTTTTTTCTGTTGTTTGTTGCTGTCTTGTTTCTTCAGTAACATTAAAATAAGCTAAACGAATAACTGCTGCTAATACATAAAGTATTTCAATAGCAAGCCATCGTACTGAAGATAATCCTAAATTATATCCTAGTATTGCTGGAAACACACCAAAAGAAATAAGATCACACAAAGAATCTATTTGAATACCAAATTTCTTTTCTTCCTCTGTACGATTCTTCTTACTTCTTGCTACCATTCCATCAAAAGTATCACAAATACCACACATCATTAAACAAATAAATGACCATTGATAAACACCTATGACAGATAAGTGAATTCCTACCATCGCAAAAACTAATGATAAGTATGTAAGAATGACAGTGTAACTATAAAATCCTATCATATTCTACTCCCTCTATAATTAACGAAAACATTATAGCATAATTTTATCTAATTATGTAGTGTATATCGTCTTATTCATATTTTTGAAAATTTCTATTTTCATTCAAATCTTTATATAAAATAATTTCATCTTTTTCTAAACTTTGTTTAACATCTATAATTCTTTGATTAGACGATCCTCTAAACTTTAAACTTAAATCTTTAAGTTCTTCAATAAACTTACCATCTACTAGAACATCGATATAAGATAACAATTCATCAGTTACTTCACATCTTGCTCGACTTTCACTTAAAAGTTCTTGATCAAAGAGATAACCTGTATAACACCAAATATCCTTTTGTGGATAAAGTTCTTTCACTCTTTTAATAAATGGTAATAACGCTCTTTGATTACTTGGTTCCATTGGTTCTCCTCCAAGTAAAGACAATCCTGTTATATGTTCTGGTTTTAAATAATCTATAATTAAATCTTCTACTTCTTGATTAAACTCTTTTCCATATTTAAAATCCCATGTCATTTGATTAAAACAATTCTTACAGTGATGCGTGCATCCTGATACAAATAAAGAAACCCTAACTCCTAAGCCATTAGCGATATCAAAATTCTTAATTTCTGCATAATTCATTTCAATTCCTCTTTTCATATTTTCCTATTATACAACAATTCTTTATAGATTCTATTGATATAATAAAAAGGATGTATCATCCTTTAACATAAATCTCTATATTTTATAAGTTCTCCAATATTTCCTTGATATAAACACTCTAATTCTTCAAATAATAAATAATCCGATGGTTTCATTAAACAAGGAAGCTTAGGTAATTCTATAGCTTGACTATAAGCCAAGATTTCACTTACAAATTCTGAACAGAAATAATAATGATTTCTACGATATGGAACTTCCAATTTACATAAGATCAATCCCATTAAATTATATTTATAATCTTGAGAATGATTTAAAATAGATTCTAAAATAAATTTTGCCTTATAATATATCTCTTTCTTAACAGTAAGTTTATATAATGCACAAGGAATATGTTGATTTTTATTATAGAATCCCTTTTCAAATGACTCATTTCTAATTCCTGCAGGAATTGGAGAGTAAGTATATTTTCTAGCACAACTATACATCGGTTGTAAATTTTCTTCAAAAGAGATAGAAATATGTGTATAACTGTCTTGCGTCATTAAATAAATTGCTTTAGAAACAAAAGTATCTGATTTTGTTAGTAATAAATAAATGTCTTTCACCTTATTCTCCTTTCCTCACTTCTTTCAGTATTACATATTTTTTGGATATAATCGACATATTTTTACAAATTTATCAATTCATTAAATTTTTTTCATAATAAAAACGCGAGAATGTCTCGCCTTTATAAACCAACTCTTTTTTCAAAATCTGAATCTGGTTCAAATCTTCTACTTTCGATATCCATTTGAGATAATGCTTCATTCATTGATTCAGCTTCTACTTTTGTAAATTTGATTTCGGTTGCTTTAATATTTTCTTTTAATCTTTCCAACTTTGTTGTTCCTGGAATAGGTACAATAAAATCTTTTTGTACTAATACCCAAGCCAAAGAAATTTGTGCAACTGTTACCTTTTTTTCTTTTGCAATTTTATTAACTAAATCAACAACTCTTGATTCTTTTTAAGCGCTTCTTCACTAAATCTTGGTGCATTTAATTTTACATGAAAACTATTTTTATCATAAGCATCACTTAAAAATCCTTTACATAATGGAGCAAAAGGAACAAAACCAATACCTAGTTTTTCAAGTAAAGGAATAAGCTTATCTTCTGGTTCTCTCCACATCATTGAATATTCACTCTCTACGGCTGTTAAAGGACATATTGCATGGGCTTGGTTTCAATTCCTGCTTCTGATATCCCCCAATGTTTGATTTTCACTTGTTTAATAAAATCCTTCATTAAATACGCAATATCTTCAATTGGTACATTAGGATCAACGCGATGTAAATAATACAAATCAATATAATCTGTTTTTAATCTTTTAAGAGAACCTTCTAAAGATTTTTTAATACCTTCAAGATTTCCATCAACAACTTGTTTACCATTTTCCATTCTTTGGTTTTTGGTTAATAAATATAAAAAAAAAGAGATGAAAATTTCATCTCTATAAGTGTAATACACGTTCTTTGATTTCTTGTGTTCTTCCTTGATTCCAGAATTGAGTTCCAATATAACCACATGTACGTCTAGCAACAGACATCATATCTTGGTTTTTATTTCCACAGTTTGGACATACCCAAATAAGTTTACCATTTTCATCTTTTTCAATTTGGATTTCTCCATCATATCCACAAGCCATACAATAATCACTCTTTGTATTTAATTCAGCATACATAATATTATTATAAATATGTTTCATAACTGCTAATACCGCATCAATATTATCTTGCATATCTGGAACCTCTACATAAGAAATAGCTCCACCTGGTGATAATTTTTGGAATTGAGATTCAAATGTTAATTTATCAAAGGCGTTAATATGTTCTGTTACATGGATATGATAACTGTTTGTAATATAGTTTTTATCTGTAACACCTTCAATTTTACCAAAACGTTTTTGTAAACATTTCGCAAATTTATAAGTTGTTGATTCAATTGGTGTTCCATAAAGTGAGAAATCAATATTTTCTTTTTCTTTCCATTTTGTACATGCATCATTTAAATGTTGCATCACTTCAATAGCAAATGGTGTTGCACTTGGATCTGTATGTGATTTACCTGTCATATATTTAACACATTCATATAATCCAGCATATCCAAGAGAAATTGTTGAATACCCACCGTATAATAATTTATCAATTGTTTCACCTTTTTTAAGACGAGCCAATGCTCCATGTTGCCATAAAATAGGAGCTACATCACTAGGTGTTCCTTTTAAACGTTCATGTCTACACATTAAAGCTCTATAACATAATTCTAATCTTTCATCAAATATTTGCCAGAATTTGTTCATATCTCTTTTTGATGAACAAGCCACATCAACTAAGTTGATTGTCACAACACCCTGATTAAATCGTCCATAATATTTTGGTTTACCATTTTCATCAATATATGGTGTTAAAAAAGATCTACATCCCATTGATGGGTAACATTGACCATTTCCATTTTGATCAACTTTTAATTCTTTCATTACTTTTTCAGAAATATAATCAGGAACTAAACGTTTTGCTGAACATCTTGCAGCAAGTTCTGTTAAATAATAATATTGACTATTAGGTTCAATATTGTTTTCTTGTAAAGCATAGATTAATTTAGGAAATGCTGGTGTAATATAAACACCTTTTTCATTTTTAACACCTTTCATTCTTTGTTTAAGTGTTTCTTCAATAATCATAGCAAGGTCATCTCTTAAACGTCCTTCAGGTACTTCATTTAAATACATGAAGACAGTAATAAATGGTGCTTGTCCATTTGTTGTCATTAAAGTAACAACTTGATATTGAATTGTTTGTACCCCTTTAGTAATTTCTTTTTTCAAACGTTCTTCAGCTAAAGCATTGATTTTTTCATCATCTAATTCTAAACCAATAGTTTCAAATTCTTCTTTAACTTCTTTTCTAAACTTTTGTCTACTTACATCAACAAATGGTGCTAAATGAGATAATGTAATACTTTGTCCCCCATATTGAGAACTTGCTACTTGAGCAATAATTTGAGTAGCTACATTACATGCAGTAGAAAAACTCTTTGGTTTTTCAATCATTGTTTCTGAAATAACTGTTCCATTTTGTAACATATCTTCTAGATTTACTAAATCACAGTTATGCATATGTTGAGAGAAATAATCAGCATCATGGAAATGAATCAATCCTTCATCATGTGCTTTTACAATATCTTCTGGAAGTAAAATTCTTCTTGTTAAATCTTTACTAACTTCTCCAGCCATATAATCTCTTTGTACACTATTTACTGTAGGGTTTTTATTAGAGTTTTCTTGTTTAACTTCTTCATTTGCACATTCAATCAAACTTAAAATTTGATCATCAGTTGTATTAGATTGTCTTGCTAGTGCTCTTTGAAAACGATATGTAATATACTTTCTGGCAACAGAAAAAGCATTTAATTTCATTAATTCATCTTCTACTAAGTTTTGAATTTCTTCAACACTTAATGCTCTTTTCATTTTTTGACATTTATATTTAATGTCATTTGTAATATTATCTATTTCTTCTTCAGAAAGTCTTTCTGTTTCAACAACTTCTTTATTAGCACCAATAATTGCATTGGTAATTTTTACTTCATCAAAAATTGCTTCTTGCCCATTTCTTTTTATTATTTTCACGCCAAATGCCTCCTTATTTTTATTTCGTATATGTATTATAACTAATCAAAAAAAAAATATATACTTTTATGCTCTATTGGCCCATACTTTTTTTCGAATTATTTTACTTAAAATAATTCGACGTCCAATCCATTCTATCACAAATAATATTGATTTTATAGTTCTTTTACGTTTTTACAAAATAAAAAATCCAATGTTCATATAAACAAAGGATTTCATTAAATTAATATTTATGATTTTTATAAAACATACAAAATAATACATAAAAAATGTAAGATAGAACCAACTAAAATCCATAAATGCCAAATACTATGCATATATTTAATCTTATTTTGTAACACATAGAAAATAACACCAATTGTATAAGCAAGTCCTCCTGAAACAAGTAACCAAATACCATTCATTCCTATTGCTTGTGGTAAGAGATTGATTTTAAAAATAATACACCAACCCATCACTAAATAACAAATCATTGAAAAAGTTTGATATTTTTTAATATCGATTGCATTTAATGTAATTCCAATCACTGTCATGATCCATATGACTGCAAATAAAATCCAAGCCCATTTAGCATCAACTTCTCTTATTGAACAAAGTAAAACCGGTGTGTAAGTTCCCGCAATCAATACAAAGATACTGCAATGATCCATAATTTGGAAAACTTTCTTTGCTTTAAGCTTAGGTGATAAACCATGATAAATAGCTGACATTGTATAAAGAAGAATCATCGAAATTCCATAAACAATCCCTGAAAATAAGCCATAACCATCATGACAAAAGATAATACATAAAACTAATGCGGCTATTCCCATCGCCCCACCTACAATATGAGTTACCATATTAAATATTTCTTCACCCTTTGTATAAACAGGTAAAACACGATCATCTAATTTTGTTCTTTTCATATTCATTACCTCTTTTAACTATCTTATGTAGTATTTAATACTACATCTTGTAATTTACACATATAATAACAATCTCCTCCCCCTCTGTCAAGTGAGGAAATTATTTATTTTCTTGTTTTCATTTTTATTCTATAATAGAAAAGTAAAAAGGAGAAAAAATATGAAAAAAATCGCAAAATTTGAAAAAGTATCATATAACCAATTTAAAAATGATTTCATGGATTCATTTCCTCAATATAATGAAAAAGAAGTAGAAGAAATCTATCATTCCATCCAACTTCCAAAACGCGCCACAAAAGGATCAGCTGGATATGATTTCTATAGTCCTATTGATTTTGAATTAAAGCCAAGACAAACTATTAAAATTCCTACAGGTATTCGTGTACGTATTGAAAATGGTTGGGTATTAGGTTTATATCCTCGTAGTGGTTTAGGATTTAAATATCGTTTACAACTTAATAATACAGTAGGTATTATTGATAGTGATTATTATAATAGTGATAATGAAGGTCATATGTTTGTAAAACTTACAAATGATAGTAATGAAGATAAATCTCTTTCTTTAAAAGCAGGACAAGGAATGGTTCAAGGTATTTTCTTTGAATTTGGAATTGTTGAAGATGATGATGTCACTGAAGAAAGAAATGGTGGCTTTGGCTCAACAACAAAATAATTACGTTTATATCGTAAGATGTCGTGATCAAACACTTTATACTGGTTGGACAAATCAGTTAGAAAAGCGTATTGAAGCCCATAACGCTGGTAAAGGTGCTAAATATACAAAGGCAAGAAGACCAGTCGAACTTGTTTATTTTGAAACTTTTGAACATAAAAGCGAAGCTTTAAAAAGAGAGTATCAAATTAAACAATTAAAAAGATCAGAAAAAGAAAAACTCATATTAAGCAAAAAGAAGATCTAAACTGATCTTCTTTTATGCTTTTTCTTCACTTAATTGATAAATCACTAAACCAGCAATAACAATCAAACATCCTAAAATCTTTGAAATAGAAAACATGTTATATACAAAAGCATCAATCACCATCCCACTGACAAGTTGTCCAATAAAACTTAATAAAGTAAGAATAACAGGTGATATTCTAGGAACAATAATATTTAAAATCAAGATATTAAAAACCCCTATGATTCCACCTAAATACATCATCAAATTCGTTTTATCTAAAGAAATATTTATATGTTGAACACCAACAATCATAAGCACAAGCATTAAAATCAAACTTGTCATAAAGCCTGTAAAGTAATTATAAAACGTTCCTTGATAAGCACCCATTTTCTTAGAAAGCATCCCATTGACACTACGGCTTAAAACAATTGTAACTCCTGATAGAATAGAAAATATAATAGAAATCATAATAACATCACTCCTATTCCTAAACAAACAACTGCTAATCCTATGATCTTTCCTATATTTAATTTTCGAATAGATGTCGCTAGCCATCCCTTATTTTCTAATAACAAAGATGTCATCATTTGTCCTAATAATCCTAGTGCTGTCATTAAAGAAGCTCCTATCTTACCAATCGCAAAAACATTAAAAATAACAGTTAATACCCCAATACATCCTCCACAATACATATATAAAGGAATTTGTTTTTTAAAACAAACTTTCTTATCTTTGATTTTCATAATAATTAAAAAAGTAACTAAACCAACTAAATGAATGATAACTGTTGATAAATAGACCCCTGTATAATCTGATAATTGCCCATTAAATACATTCATTGTCGTTACAATAATCCCACATAATGTGGCTAATACAAAATCCATCAAGATCACCTCCAGAAAGAATTATAGTGATTGAACTTGATTATAAATACGACATATGTCATATTTGTAGTGGTGATTTAGATGAATTATTTAAATGAATTAAAAAAATTAGAAATTCTTCACGTTGATAATTATCAATATATTGAAATCAAAAAATTAAATAAAGACGAATATTTATTACATCAAGGTGAAAAGCTTAATTATATTTATATTCTTTTAAGAGGAAAAGTGAAAGTAAACCATATTAATGCGAATGGAAATAGTATGTTATGCAGTTTTAATAGTCCCTACTCTATTATTGGGGATTTAGAATTTATCACTCAATCTCCTATTATTAATAATGTGATTGCTTATGAAGATTGTATTTGTGCAACTATTTTCCTTTCTAAATATCATGAAATATTAATGAATGATGTTTTCTTTATGAAAGCCATCGCAAAAAATCTTGCCAGCAAGCTTTCTAAATCAACTCAAAATCAATCTATTTCATTAAATTATCCTGTTGAAAATAGATTAGCGGCTTATTTTATTGTTTCTCATAAAGATTATATTGTTCAAGATAATTTTGTAGTCGTTGCTGAATTGATTGGTTGTAGTTATCGTCAACTCCAACGTGTTCTTCAATTATTTTTAGATAAGAAATACATAAAGAAAATTAAACGTGGTACTTATCAAATTATTGATTTAAATGCCTTAAATCTATTAGGTGAAGATGTTTATCAGTTTTAAAAACCTTGGCAATGCCAAGGTTTTACTCTAATGTAATATGTCTTTTTACTTTTTCTTCAGGATGAATATTATCTCTTCTTTTACCTGTCATGTCTAATACTTTTACACGGAAAACTTCTGTCATCATTGCGACTTTTTCATTGAATTTGAAATCTTCTTAATGATAATGCCTCATTAAGATTTTTAACGCATTAATCTTATTTTCATCTTCAACAAATTCTACAATACCATGTCCAATGACACTTTCATAACCCATTGTGCATGACATTCTTTCATCATACATAATGATGTTATGTTCACAATCCATTTCAAAAGTCACTTTATTATTTTTTCTTATTAAATCAAGTTTTGTTCCTACTTTGGCACTATGAAAATATAGATAAAGTTGTCCTTCTTCTACATTTGTTCCAAAGTTTAAAGGAACGATATAAGGAAATTCATCATCAAATAGTGCTAAACGACAAGTATCACACTTTGCAATAATTTTCATCATTTCATCAAAATCAGTAATTTCTCTATCTTTTCTTCTCATACTCTTTTCTCCTAGTCAATAAGATTAAAATGTTTTAATCCTTTTAAAATTCCTTCTTTTTCAACATCATCACAAATATAACATGCATGTTGTTTTACTTCATCACTGCCATTTTCCATCACAATAGGATAACCTACGACATCTAACATTTCAATATCATTATGTCCATCACCAAAAGCCATTAATTCTTCTTTTTGATAACCAAAATGTTTTGAAACAGCTTGAATAGCCGCTGCTTTTCCACCTGTTTTGGGAACAATATCATAGGCATAGTCATGCCATTTTGTGACTTTGACATGTTTGGTATTTTTTATAATTTCTTTTATTCCTTTTTCATCTACATAAGGATCTACTTGGTAAATGTTATCTATATTGATTTGATTACTTATTGGTGGAATCATTGTTGAAATAGACGCTTGAGCATCTATGACTCTTTGATTTACATGAGTAATATACATTTGATTACTTTCAATAAATAAACAAGGATAATTGTTTTCTTTTACAATCTTTACAATTTCTTTTAAATCCTCTTGAGGTATTTTATTATCATAAATAATTTGTGAACCTATTATACAATAGCCACCATTTAATAAAAGATAGCCATCAAATTCAAACTGTTCAACAAGTTTTAATTCTTCTAGCTCTAACATATGTCTTCCACTGGCTATAAACAATTGAATTCCTTTTTTCCTTACTTGTTTTAATCCTTCAATCACTTCTTTTTTTATAGAAGGTCTTTTCCCTGAAATCAATGTTCCATCAATATCTAAAAATATCGCTTTAATCATTTTCATCACCTATCTTCAATCATAAAGATTTAAAATAAACTAAGCAATAGAATTTATAAAAAAGATATATTGTTGCAAAAAAAATAAAGAATTTCTCTTTTCTATGTACTAATGTAACTTATCTCTCTTTAATATTATCAAATTTTGTTTTCTTAAAATAAATAAAGATCATTACTAAAGAAATCATTGTAGATAATGGAGCTGCAATTCCCATATGGAATAGTGTTACGTTTGGTATTTTAGAAAATAATAAAGTTAAAGGAATTCTTCCTATAAAAGTCGCTACTAAACTATGTACCATCGTAAAGACAGTTTTTTCATAACCATTTAAATAGCCATTGATACAAAAGAGAAAACTTGTAAGTAAACAATCAATAGAATACGTTTTTAAATACAAGGCACCATTTTTAATAACATCTTGATTATTGGTAAAAATACACGTAAGTATTGTTCCATCGATTTCACAAATCGTTGTTACAATGATTGCAAAAGCAAGAGAAATCATGATTGCATATTTTAATGTTTGTTTTGCACGTTTATATTGTTTAGCTCCTACATTTAAAGCAATAAGAGAAGCTAAAGCACTTCCTAAGGCAATCGCTGGTAACATTAAAAATCCCATTAATTTTTCAACAACACCTAAAGAAGCTGAAGCTATTAATCCCATTTGATTAACAATAATCGTAATAATTAAAAATGAAATATTAACAAGTACACTTTGTAATCCTAAAGGAAAAGCTATTTGCATAATCTTTTGAATATATTTTGAAAAACAAATATCTTCTTTATAAAACGAATACCCTATTCCCTTTTTACATAAATAAACTAATGCAAAAAGAAAAGAAAATCCCTGGGCTGATACTGTCGCAATGGCTGCCCCTTTTGTTCCCAAATGAAAATATCCTACTAAAACAAAATCAACAATAATATTAATGATACACGCAATAAAAACAAACAATAAAGGTGTTTTACTATCCCCTAATCTTCTTAAAATACTACTGACAACATTATATCCGACAATAAAGATAATATACTTAATTAGCTTTTCGTTGCTTCAATAGCTTCTTTTGGTGTATTCATTAAAAGTGTAATTTCATTATTAAAATACAACATCACAAAAGTTAAAACTAAAGCAATGATTAAAAATAAAACAATAGCTCCACCAATCGTTTTCGATAAATCTCGATAAGATTTACTTCCTAGATATTGTCCTAATAAAACCGCAACTCCTGTAGTCAATCCTAAAACAAGGTTTGTTATTAAAGCCATGGCTTGACTTCCTATCGAAACCCCAGAAACATCAAAGGTATGTCCAAATTGTCCTACAACAAATAAATCTGCCGACCCATAGAATACTTGTAATAAGTTTGAAAACATATAAGGTAAAGCAAATATCATTAATGCTTTAAAAGTCTTTGTTCCATAATTTCCTCCTAAAAAAAACTGGATAAGGTCTAAACCTTATCCAGCATTGTCTTCAATACCCTCTGGTGCTTCTATCTTATCATTTGTATCTTTATTGTCAAGTAATTGAAAAGCTTTTACAACATCTTGATAACGAGAAATAATATAATCATAGCTTTCTTTTTGATGTGGTAAAGTACATCCACTACAATCTTTTATATCCCCTATCATTTTATAATTGCCTTTACAATCTTTTAAAATATACAATGGACAATAACAAAACAAACAATTAATTTCATCTAATTGATGACAAGGATAATACTCACATTGTTTATGACTAAAGAATTTATAATGATCTGACATAGACTTTATACTCTGTATTTTGAATAATAACTTGATCATTTAAATCATAAACAACTTGTGACATCACATATTCACCACCATTAATATAAATTTCAAAAACATGATGATCATAATAAAGTTCAATATCATAATGCCCTTGTAACTTAGGTGAAACAACATCATTACATACTTTATTTTCTTGAATAGATACTTCTTCTCTATTTAAATGGAGACAATCATCTTGAATATCAATTTTAAAACCACCAAGATTTAAAGAACTATCCTTATTAAGTGTTGTCTTTAATTGGAATGGTTGATCAAATGAAATTTCTTGAACTTCATGATTAAATGAGTTTTTTATTTTAGGATACAATTCTTGAATGATTTTACCATCTTTTTCATGTAGAATTCTTGGCATAATAAACATCCCAATCCATTCTTCTCCTTGAACGGGTTTTCTCATTCTAAGCCATCCTAGTAATAATCTTTCATTATCTTTAGATAAAAATGTTTGTGGGGCATAGAAATCTAAACCATGATCTAAATAAGGCCAATCACCATGATCTTTAATAGTAAGAGTATCTTCATCAAAATCAATCGGCATATAACGCGCATTACTATTTGGTTTTGGTGGTTGATCCGTATTTTCTGGTGAGAAAATCATAAAGAATTGATTATTGATTTTAAAGACATCTGGACATTCCCACATATTTCCAATAGTTGGTTCTTGATAGCTGTTTTTATATTCAAAATGAATTCCATCTTCACTTTCATAGAAAAGTGCTTTTCCACAGTAGTCATTTTCATAAGCTACTTTACTCCCAATAACCATGGCATATTTTCCATCTTGTTTTTTCCATACTTTAGGATCTCTGGTATGACGATAATCTCCAATAAATCCTTCTTGAATCATGGGAATGATTTGTTTTTTATTTTTAACATTATCAAAATGAATTCCATCACTACTTACAACTAAGGCTTGTGAGGCTCTTAAATCATCATCACTATATTGATTATGAACATTATTAGGATTTTCTTTAGCGTATTTAATTGCCGTATAATATAAATAAAGATGATCATCTATTTCAATAGCTGATCCTGAAAAACATCCATTTCTATCAAAATCTTTAGATGGATATAAAGCAATTGGAAGATGTTCAAAATTGACAAAATCTTTTGTAATAGAATGTCCCCAATGCATTGTTCCCCATTTATTATCATATGGGAAATGTTGATAAAAGATATGATAGTTTCCTTTATAATAAATAAGTCCATTTGGATCATTGATCCAATGATAAGGTGCTGTAAAATGTAATTTTGGTTTCATAGTCTTCCTCCTTGTTTTAACGTCTTTATTATACAAAAAAAACAATGCTTACGCATTGTTTAATAGTTACCTTTTAAGATTTCTTTTATTTTTAAAATAACGCCATCATTTTCATTACTATCAATCACTTGATAAGCAACCTCTTTAACAGGTGGCATGGCATTAGCCATCGCATAACCATATTTTACAGTTTGTAACATTTCATAATCATTCATTTGATCGCCAAAGGCTCCTGATTCTTCTGGTTTAATCTTTAAGATTTCTAAAAGATGTGTTAAAGTTGTTCCTTTATTCACATCTTTATAAAAGATATCAAACCAAACATTACCTGTTGTTACTAATTTTAAATGTGGCTTTAATTGTTTTTGAATCTTTTCAATTCTTTGTTCCATTTGATCATCAAAGCTTGCGATAGAGAATTTTAAGATATCATCTTCAATATCATCATAGCTTTCTACAAATTGAACATTTTTCATAAATAATGAAATAAAATCTTTTTTATCTTCAAAGCTTTTAGAAATATAAGCATGCTTGTCTCCTGAAACGACTAGCATACATTCTTGATCTTGTTTTAAAATATCTAGAACTTCTTTAACATCATCTTTCTTTAATGCTTTTTTATAAAGTGTTTTTCCTTGATAAACAATCTTTGTACCATTTTCACAAAGATAATAAAGATCATCTTTAATATCATCATCAAATTTACAAACTAATGCTTCATATTGATTGCCAGAAGCAATTACAAATTGAATTCCTTGTTTTAACATTTGATTATATAAATCATTAAATTCTTCACTATAGGATTTATCATCTCTTAGAAATGTTCCATCCATATCTGTTGCTAGTAACTTCATCTTAACCCTCTACTTATGTATTCTAATTGTAATAACATATTCATCTTCTAAATCTTCTGTTTCTTGTTGAAGTGATGTTCCTGTTTTTTCAATCATTCCAATTGCTTGTTGTAATGTATTTAAAGCAATTTTCACATTTCTTGAAATTGTTTTTTTAACATCAGCTGATGCTTTTTTCTTTTTAGGTTTTGGTTCTTTTTTAATAAGTCTTTCTGTATCAGCTACCGTTAGTTTTTTCTTTAAAACTTCTCTTAAGACTTCTTGTTGTTTTTCTTCATTTAATGAAAGCATTGCTCTAGCATGTCTTTCTGTTATTTGTTTTTGATTTAAAGAAAATTTAACATCATCACTTAATTTTAATAATCTTAATTTATTCGCAATCGTTGATTGTTTTTTACCAACAATATCTGCAAGCTCTGTTTGACTATAACCATATTCTTTAATTAAAGCTTGATAAGCTTTTGCTTCTTCTAATGGTGATAAGTCTTCTCTTTGAATATTTTCAATAATAGCAAGTGTTTGTGTTTGCTTATCATCATAATCTTCAATAATACATGGTATTTGTTTCATATTTAAAGAACAACAAGCACGATATCTTCTTTCACCTGCAATAATTTGGTAAATTCCATTTACTTTTCTTACAACTATAGGTTGTATTAAACCATTTTCTTTAATAGAAGCAGCTAATTCTTCAATTTTTTCTTCATTAAAAACAGTTCTTGGCTGATTCTCATTTGCTTGTATTTTATTAATATCTATATTTTTTAATTTATTATTAAACATGATACCCTCCTACAATGGACTCTTTTTTATTTTAGAAAACATTCTTGGATACTTCTTTGGTGTTTCTTTTACTTTTTTAATAATAATATTACTTCTAAAATCATCATGATTTGCAAGTGTAAAATCATGTGTACTTTCTATTTGTCCACCTAATAATTGAATACCTTTTTTAGCTTCTTTTACTTCTTCTGGTGCTTGTCTTCCTTTTAAAGATAAGAAATAACCATTCTTTTTAACAAGTGGTAAACAAAGTTCATCAAGAATATTTAAACGTGCTACCGCTCTTGCCATCACGATATCAACACTTTCACGATGATCTTTAGCGTATTCTTCTGCACGTGCAGCCACTGCTTGACAGTTATCTAATTCCAGTTCTTTAAATAAATGATTTAAGAAAGTAATTCTTTTATTTAAGGAATCAACGATTGTAATCTTTAAATTTGGATAAAGGATTTTTAAAGGAACTGAGGGAAAACCAGCACCAGCTCCTACATCAATCAAGGTTTGATTATTGAAATCAAAATCAAAAGCAATCGTAATTGAATCATAGAAATGTTTTAAATAAACATCTTCTTTATCCGTAATTGCAGTAAGATTCATTTTTTCATTCCATTCAACTAAGATTTCATAATATTTTTGAAATTGTTGAAGTTGATGTTCACTTACTTCGATTCCTTTTTCTTTAAGTATATTTTGAAATTCTAATTCATTCATTCTTATTCTCCGTTATATTTTTGTTTTAAATAAATTAATAAAACTGAAATATCTGCAGGATTGATTCCTGATATACGAGAAGCTTGACCAATGGTAAGTGGTCTAATTTCTGATAATTTTTGTTTTGCTTCTAAAGCTAAGTTTTTAACATCTTCATAATCAATATCTTCTGGAATATGTTTTTCTTCCATTTTGATTTGTTTTTGCGCTTGTCTTTTAGCTTTTTCAATATATCCTGCATATTTAATTAAAATAGTAATTCTTCTTCTTTGTTCCTCACTTAATTCAGGTGCATCAATATAAGGTAACATCATATCATAAGTGATTTCAGGTCTTGTAATAAGTTCTTTTGCAGAAACCCCTTCTTTTAAATGTGAAGAATTGTTTTGTTCCAACATTTCATTGATATCATCTTTTGGAGTAAAACGAATAGTACTTAAACGTTCAATTTCATCATAGATTCCTTTCATTTTAGTTTGATATCTTTGATATTCTTCATCTTTAACAAGTCCAATTTGATGACTATAATCATAAAGTCTTTCATCAGCATTATCATGTCTAATTAATAAACGATATTCCGCTCTTGAAGTAAGCATACGATAAGGTTCTTTTGTTCCTTTAGTAACTAAATCATCAATCATGACCCCAATATAAGCTTCATCTCTCTTTAAAACAAGAGGAGCTTCATTTCTTACTTTAAGAGTTGCATTGATACCAGCCATTAATCCTTGTCCAGCAGCTTCTTCATAACCACTTGTTCCATTGATTTGTCCAGCTGTAAATAAGTTTTTAATAACTTTTGTTTCAAGTGATGGCCATAATTGTAATGGATCAATTGCATCATATTCAATGGCATAAGCATATTTTAAGATTGTACAGTTTTCTAATCCTGGTAAAGTACGAATCATTTGTTCTTGGATATCATGTGGCATTGATGTTGAAAAACCTTGTACATAGATTGAATTCATTTCTTTTGATTCAGGTTCTAGGAAGATTTGATGTTGTGGTTTATCTGAGAATTTAACAACTTTATCTTCAATGGATGGACAATAACGTGGTCCAATTCCTTTAACAAGTCCACTATACATTGCACATTTTTCTAGATTATCATGAATGATTTTATGTGTTGTTTCATTTGTATAAGTTAGATAACAAGGTGTTTGTTTTTCAATAGGAACATATTCATCTGTGGTAAAACTAAAGGCTAGTTTTGCATTTGTTCCTGGTTGTAATGATGTTTTTGAATAATCTATACTATTGATTTCAACACGTGGTGGTGTTCCTGTTTTTAATCTTTGAATTCTAAATCCGTAATCTTTTAATTTTCCAGATAAGAATTTTGATTCTTTTTGTTGATCTGGTCCACTAGCATGTTTACTATGTCCAACAAGAATTTCTGCTTTTAAATAAGTACCTGTTGTTAGAATAACAGTTTTCGATAAATAAGTTGTTCCATCATCAAGAATAACCCCTTTAACTGTTTGATCTTCAATGACTAAATCTTCAACCATGCCTTCAATTAAATCTAAGTTTTCTTGTTCCTTAACCACTTTTTGCATATAACGAGGATATGCTTTTTTATCAGCTTGTGCTCTTAAAGATTGAACTCCTGGTCCTTTAGCGGTATTTAACATTTTCATTTGTAAGTAAGTCTTATCTGCTGTTTTAGACATTTGTCCACCAAGAGCATCAATTTCTCTTACAATGATTCCTTTGGCAGGTCCACCAATAGAAGTATTACATGGCATAGACCCAATATTATTTATATTTGATGTGACAAGTAATGTTTTTAATCCCATTCTTGAAGGGGCTAAACTAGCTTCAATTCCAGCATGTCCTCCTCCGACAACTATTACATCATACATATCACTTACACTCCCTTTCAATTCTTTTCCATTGTACACCAACATTGCTTTTTTGACGAGAAAAAAACTACAGTTTATCATTCTTTTTTATAAAAAAAACAGGATTATCTCCTGTTTAAAATCCATTGTTTTATTCTTTTATCTTTTCCATATTTTAAAATATAATCAATTACATTCTTTTTAGATAAAATCTTATTTATCATTTGTTGATCTAATTCATCTAAAAAAGTAATTACATCTTTTTTTGCTAATTGATTTAATTCTTTTATTTTCTTGGTATCTTCTTTTTTTCTTTTAGCATCCTTTAAAGGATATCCTATACCAAAAGGTTCCTCAAAGAGTTGTTGGAGTGTTGCTTTTAAATTAATTTCTCCAGCCCATCCATAATTAAGACCTAAAGGCAAAGAAGCTACATTTCCATCATTGATTCTTCCAAATAAATAAGCATCTTGAGGAGTAGGTAAATAACCACAAATTAAATGAGGTAAACTATTACAAGCAATCATCATCCCTTGCCCAGATGAACAACCTGTAACAATAAAATCAACGGCTTTACTTGAAATAAGCAAACAAATTTCTAATGCTATTTCTACATAAGAATAGTTATCTTCATTTTCAAAGCAACCAAAGTTAGTAACTTCACCATATTCTTTTGTACATTCATATAAAATACTATTCTTATCTATTTGTGATGTCCCTTGAATTATTCCTATTTTCATATCATCACCCCACAAAAAAAGTATACCTCGTTTGAGATATACTTGTCATCTATTTCCAAAAATTCTTGCCACTACCAACAGATACGATTTCAAATTGTGTATTATTTGACGTACCACCTTTAAAGTATTTCCCAGCTTCTGTTCCATTAAAAATATCAATATGATTTTTCTTAATAGCTCCGCCTCTATCAACAACAATACCATACGCTGTTGATTCAATACCTAAATTATGATTTGTAATCTTAATAATTGTTCCAAAAGGAATTGATGGATCTGCTGCTAAACAATAATAACTTCCACCATTATAACTTAACTTCGCACTATGACTTCCTTTAACACCAGTTGTTGGTGATAAAGAAATACCTGATGATGAAGTTCCATTTCCTCCTGCACAATCGCCACCATATGTTGTCAGTTTTCCAGTAAAATAAGCTCCAGGTTGAATTGTCCCATGAGCGATAATTGTATCTGTTTTTTCTGTTACAACTTCACTCGATAACAATTCTTTTTTTACTATTTTACCGTTTTCATAAGTGACTTTCACTTTATTCTTAATTTGTCCTTGTTGTCCAGTTTGAACAACTTCAGTTGTAAATAAATGTAAACCAGTTGTTTCTATTGTTTGTGAAGATACATATTGCATTTCTTCTACTTCTTCTTCGTTAATACGATTTACTTGTAATAAATCCTTACTTTGTACAATATAGGACATATCTTTATTAACTGTATCTTTTGCGTTTAAGTTTACATCTAATTCTTTTAATACATTTTTAACAGTATCTTGTCTTACTAAATAATCTTTAGTTTCTTGGCCACCATCTTGATACTGTATTTCAATTGTTTCTTTATAACCTTTTATTTCTTGTGTTGCTCCTGATGTAACAGTTGTCGCCATAACCATTACATATACAACCATAATCACTAATACCCCTTTCAGTCGGGGGTCTGCATCTGAAATAATTTGTTTAATTGTTTTCATTAATTTTCCTCCTATTTAATGCCAAATACTTTTTTAGCATTAAACGTTGTCTGACTTGCAACGCTTTCTATCTCCATGTTCTTTAGCTTTGCTATTTCCTGGGCAATATACACAACATTTGCAGGCTCATTTAAAGTACCACGATAAGGATGTGGTGTTAAATAAGGACAGTCGGTTTCAATTAATAAATGTTCTAAACCTATTTTTTCTGCCACATCTTTAGGAACTCTGGCATTTTTAAAAGTAACTGGTCCAGCTAATGAAATATAGAAACCTAAATCAATAAATCTCTTTGCCATTTCTACTGATCCACTATAACAATGCATAATTCCTGGATGTCCATTTCTTTTAAGCACTTCATAAGTATCTTCATAAGCATCTCTACAATGAATAATAATTGGTTTTTGATGTTTTTTAGCAAGATCAACTTGTTGTTGAAAAATATCTTTTTGTTTATCACTAGGAACATCATCCCAATAATAATCTAATCCGATTTCACCAAGTGCTACAACCTTTGGTTCATTTAAGTACTCATCGATGATTTGTAAATCTTGAGTAGTTGTGTTTAAACAGTCGTTAGGTCCTATCCCTACAGCAGCATAGATAAAAGGATATTCTTTTGCAATTTCAACTGCCTTTTTGGAAGACTCAAGATCATAGCCTACAACAACCATCATTTCTACTTGATTGTCTAAAGCATGTTTAATAAATTCATCTTTGTTTTCATATAATTGTTCACTATTTAAATGACAATGTGTATCAAAGTACATAAATCTCACCCTGGTGAATACTAACAAAATATTATCTCTTTGTCAAATTTCTAAATTTTTCAATTCATTAAAATTATAATTTAGTTCTTTTTATCAATATTTTTTTGAATGATATGAAATATATTTTGTCGTATTTTAGGATTTAAACAAATATATGCTTATAAATATGGTATTTTATAAAGGGCTCATTATAATATATGCCCACTTTTATGATTTATGATACTAAAGTATAAATTATTGAAGATATCTACGATATTCTTTTGTAATCTTTGAAAGTCTTAAAGCAATAAATAAGTTTCCAATACCATTAATAAGGAATAAAATTCCTATCACAAAAGCAGAGGAAATGACTGTACTTGGGCTCAAAAAGAACATTGCAAGTCCTGTGAAAATTAAAATTGTAACAATAATATAATCAAAAGTTAAAGAATAACTTACCATTGATTTAATAAAGGTATAAGCTTCAAAACAATAGACGGTACTAATAATGATATATAAACTAAAAATATAAGAAAAGAATGTTGTCATCATTGATATATGTGTTAATACAAAGATACCTAATACACATTTTAAAATACCACTCAATAATGTATTCTTCATAAAATAAATATCTAACCAACCACTAAAATAATAAATAAAATCAACAATTCCTGTAAAAGTAATAATAATACCAGCAAGTATTGTAATAATTTGAAAAGATTCTTGAGGATTTATTAAAAATAATATACCTATTACTATTGCACTTAAGGCATTGATCCATATACTTATTTTTACTTTATTTAAGGTTTTCATATTCATTCCTTCTTTCCATTTTTACTATAGTCCCATTTAATAAAATATTAAATGGACAAATTAATAGAATTAACCAAAAAAGGCTCCTAATGAGCCTGTATTGTTGTTTCTATTAAATGAAATATTTGTTCAACAAATGGTTTTAAATCATAATCACCTTGTGTTTCTAACCAATCAATAAGAATACCTATCATTAAACATTTATAAAAATGAATAAGTGTTTCTTTTTCTTGTTCACTTCGTAAAACATAATGAGAAGATTGTTTCATAAACATTTTTACAATATGTAAGGCTACATGATTCATATAGGTAATAAACTCATCTTTTTGTGATGAATTATAAAGATGTTGAAAAGCTTTTTTATGTTGATTACATTCTTCTATAAGTGGGGCAAGACATGTCATTGGTGAACCAAATTCATAGTTATTTTGAATAATTTGATCTGCCCATGATTTAACAGTATATTCTGCTAAATTAGGGATATCTTGAAAATGATAGTAGAATGTATTTCTATTTAAATGACAGCGTTCGACAATGTTTTGAACCGTTATTTTATTAAATGGTTTTTCTTCTAATAATTGCCAAAAAGCATCAATAATTGTTTCTTTTGTTTTTTTCATATCATTACCTCATTTACCACATTATAACAAAAAAGAAATTGTAGATGAACAATTTCTTTTAAATGAATACTAATGAATATATTCGTATTTATCAATAACTATAAGAACAGTAAACCAATATTTATCTTCTTAAAAAGATATTTCAGATTTATATTTTTTTAAAGTTGATTTTACACTTGATAAACCAATTCCATGTCCAGACGTTCCTTTTTTACTTATGAGCTGAGGATTATATTTTAATACTGGATAGTTAATTCATATCAAAAACAATAAATAACAAATACTTAAATATAATTATAAACATACAATTATATAAAATGACAAATGCTATATAACTTAATGAAATCTGATATTTACCTTGTAATGCTATTCAATTATTATGATAATACTCCTGTAGAGCTACAAGTAAGCCTAACAGTTAATTTTTTTGTTTCATAAGCTGTATTATCATAGCTATGTTTTGCTGTTGCAGATGCTATTGCTGTTGCTCCTGATTTAGAAGCAGATTTACTCGAAATAGCCCATTTATTATTATATACACCTGACTTAACTGATGATGAAATACATTTTGCTGATCCATTCCCATATGAGAACGTTCCAGTTACAGTTACATACCATTGTTGAACGCCCGTACTACTATTATATCTAGCAATTTTACTAGCAGTTTTTTGAGATCTAGCATAATCATTAGATACAAATATAGTTGTTTCAATATACGAACCATCTTCCAAATATTCTATCTGTGAAATATTTTCATAATTATAAGCATTTACTTGTGAAGGTATGCATAAAATACAAAATAAGCTTAAAAATAATATAATTTTTTTCATAAATTTTCTCCTTTTATTTAATAATTTCTTCAGTAATATAACCATGTGTTTCTGATTTTGCTTCTTCATATAATTGATTTAATCTATACATTTTAAATCCCCATAATAGAGTTATTAAAATTAGAAGTGTTAAAAGAAAATATTGAAATAACTTTTTCCTATTTAGTTTTTTTATGAGTTCATTACTTTCCATATTTTCAATATAAGATCCTGCAACCTCATTAGGTGTACCAAATTCATTTACAATATCCTGATAAGTACATCTCTCTAAATCATCTGAAAATTCTTTTATTCTTTGAGATAATAATAAGATAAATTCTCTTTTATCTTTTGAATGGATAGGAATTATTCTTTTTACATATTTAATAAATTTTTTTGAATCTTTATTCATTTTTTTCCACCTCACCATATTCAATAATGTCGAATACACCTTTAATATTTTTTCTAAAATCAGTAATTGTTTTTTCTAGATAGTCTCTTCCTATAGGTTCAATATGATAATAAACTCTTACTTTTTTATTTACTATTTCATCTCGACTAGAAATGTATTCTTTTTTCAATAGGTTATGCACTACGGGATAAAGTGTACCTTCTTTTATATCTAATGTATTATTTGAAACTTCTTTGATTTTTTTTACTAATTCATATCCATAGCAATCACTTACTTTTAACAAACTTAAAACAAGCATATCAATATTAAAAAAGCTATTTGATTTTGCCATAATTTTATCACCAAAATAATTATAGCAGTATAATATTATAATTACCATACTATTATTATAAAGGTATTATTGACAATATAGTAATATAAGATATAATAAAATTAAGGTAGACGTCAACCTAAACTAATGAAAGGAATATTAAATTATGAAAAAAAATAAAATTAAATTATTTGTAACGTTAAGTTTCGCACTACTTATGGCATTTGGAAATGTCAACTCTGTATCCGCTGCTAAATCAACAACAAAATCAACACCCTATGGTACATTAAAAGGATTTATATCTCCTTATAATAGTGGATCATCTAAATTGTGTGAAGGTGGTACCACTATTGGTCAAAATGTTAAATCTATCAAAATAAAAATAGAAGCTAAAAAAACTAGCACTGGTGCTAATATTGGTTCTACTCAAAACCAACATGCAAATAGTTCTGGTGTTGGAGATACATTAGAATGTTGGGGATATGCTGGAACTAAAGTTACATTTTATGGAACACATGATGCTATTCATACAACTGGATATCATGTTTATACATCTACACAATATTAAATTAATAAATATCATTTCTCGATAATATCTATTAAATATATCAGAAATGATATTTTCTATAGTGAGGTTAACTATGAAAAAAATAATAATAATTTTTTTAGTCATATTACTATGTGGTTGTCAAACCACAAATAATCATAAAGTAAAAGCAGTTAAGAAAAATCAAGATTACCAACAATTATCAAAATATGAAATCATTGATTTTAAAATCATAGATCATAATTTAATATTCGTTTATAAAAAAAATAATCAAACATATGTTTATGATTATTCTATAGAAAAAAATAAAGAATTATTAAACACAATGATTTTTGATGGGCCTGTTAATAAAGCTAAAATACATGTTCTTCAAGATATATATGCTATTCAACTAACAGACACTTTATTCTTATTTCAAAATCATAAACTTAAAAATCATATTGATTTAAATAATTTTTTTGATGAATTTGAATATGATAGTTTAGCTATTTCATCATCTGGTCAATTTATTTCATGTGTAAAAATGAATTATGATACAGAAAGTGTTTTATTATTAGATAGAGATTCTCGCTTAGTTAGCACTGTTCTTACTTTAGATGATACACCTAGAAAATTAAATGCTATATGGGAATTAGCTTTCACAAATGATAAATCCCTTATTTATACTGGTGGAACATATTTAAAAAAAGGTCAACAAACTTCTGGATGTTATGGAGTAATAGATATAGATCATCAAACCTATAGTTTATATAATAGTCCCCAAGTTACTTTAAGTTCTTTTAAAGATAAAAGTATTATTCATAATCAAGATGAAGGCTATGGTGCTAATAAAGATAAGATTGCTGTTTATTATGATAATGGATTTAATGATTTAGAATTTAATTATGAAAATTCTGTAAATTGTTATTTAAGTAATGGAAAGATTATTATTACAGAAAAAGGAAGTGTTGATGATTGGAAACCTTATATTATTTTCAATAATGTAAAATATGATTTTAATGAGCTAGATAATATTTTATTTGCTGAATATGTTGATCATCAATTATTTATTATAGGTAAACAGAATGAGAAAACTACTTTTATAAGAAGAGAGGTAACAGAATGAAAAAAATAATGCTCAGTATGTTTTGTATATTTTTACTTGTTGGATGTAGTACCAAACAAGAAAATATAACAATCAAAAAAAATAACAATCAAGAAACAGTTGATTTAAAAGTAGGTTTTGGATTGCATCATATTGAAGATGGTTATAGTTTTGATGGTAATGATGTAGATATTAATTATGATTATGAAGTTGTAGGTAGAGATGCAAATTTTGGTTTAATGATATTTATTAATGGTATTCCTCAAATGATTAAGCATGAAGATAAAGAAAGTTTAGTCTACACATTTAAAGGAAAAAAAGACACTAATAAAACTGAGCATGTTTCTATTATGCCTAATACTGGTAGTAAAGGTGATCATCTTTATATGCATGCTTTTTTAATAGCTGATTATGAAATTGTTGATTCTCTTAAACAACTTACTAATAAACAACATATGATGGCTTGTGGTACTACTTTTATTGATATTCATCAAGATACTGCTAATAATCCTATAGATTTAAATAATAATTATGATTTAATTGATTATACATCTGATTTATTAAAACATGATGAAGAAGGTTATTTTGATAATAATTTACTTATTCAATTTCCTAATAATCTAGAAGGTAATTTTAAGAAAAATAAACCTATTACTATAAAAATGAGTGGTATTTCTGATAATTATATTCTTTGGGTATTAGAAGATTTAAAACCTGTATCTAGCTACCATATAGAACTTCCTAAAAACAAAAGTGCAGTATTAAGCTATAAACCAGGAAATAAAACAAAAAATGTAAAAGCTATTGCTATTCCTCTTTCAAGTAATCTTCCAGAAGAAAGTACTTCATTGGTGGTAAAGTAATGAATATTTATATAAATGATTTATCAAAGTATTATAAAAACAAAAAAGCATTAGATCATATTACTTTACATTTATCATCTGGAATCTATGGATTAATTGGTCCTAATGGAGCAGGAAAAACTACTTTTTTAAGTATTTTATGTGGACTTATTAAAAATGATAGTGGAACAATTGAAATTGATGAAGTTAAGTTTTTAAGTGATGATTTTTATCATGTCTTTGGATATGTTCCTCAATCTCCTGCTTTATATGTTGATCTTACTTGTAATGAATTTCTTGAATATATTTGTGCACTTAAATCAATTGATAAAAACCAAATAGATCATACTTTAAAATTAGTTAATTTATATGATCAAAAATATATTAAGATTAAAAAATTATCTGGAGGAATGAAGCAACGTTTATCTATTGCTCAGGCAATCATAAATGACCCTCAAATTTTATTATTAGATGAACCTACAACAGGTTTAGACCCTATTGAAAGATTAAGACTTAAAAATCTCTTAAGAAATCTTTCAAAAAATAAAATTATTATTATTTCTACTCATATTATTCAAGATATGGATCATCTAGCTAAATCTCTTATATTCTTTAAAAACGGACAATTATTAGATTTTAAAAGTCCACAAGAATTAATATTATCATTAAAACAATTCTTTTATGAAACGATTGTTTCAAAAAAAGATCTACAAAAATATATAGAAACATATCATGTTTCTTCTATTGTACCTATTAACGATGATTATAAAATTAAGTTTTTTTCTCATAAAGATGAATTATTCCCACATTGTAAAGAAATAAATTTAGAAGATATTTATCTTTATTATTATGGTGATATTTATGATAAAAGGTGAATTATATAAGTTATTACGTTCTAAATCAGTTAAAGTCTTATTTATTCTTTTGCTTGTCTTAAACAATTTACAAATCATATATGTCAATTATCAAAATATATATGGAGATATTAATACAGGAAAAAGAAAAATATTAAAAATAATTGAAGGCCCTATTTCTCAACAAAAATATGATTGGCTTGTTAATTATCATAATACGATGTTAGAACAAGTAAATAATGGTAACTATAATACCAAAAACAAGTCTAAAAATACTTTTTCAGGTTATGTTTTCGGTGATGAACAGATAAGTAATAATTTATTAGAAGATTATGAATATACAATCAATTATCATTCTTCAATTAAAAATAAAATCACTATTCTAGATGAAAATATTAAAAAAACTCAAAATAGTAAATGGGAAAAAGAAAATATAATGCTTAAAAAAAGATTAAAAAATAGAAATCTTAGCTACTACTATGATTATACCTTAATCAATAATTTTATGAACCAAGATTTTCAATATCTATTATCCCTTATATTTTGCATTATCTTAGTAATCAAATTATTCATCTATGAAAAACAAAAACAAACAGATTTATATTTTTATATTTCTAGAAAACAAATAAAAAAATATTTATATCAAAGATATTAATGATCTTGTTATTTACGTTTATTTCTTCTTTATTATTGTTAATAGAAAGTTATCTTATTTATTATTTTTTAGGAATGAAAAATGGCTTATTTCAACCACTTTATGCAATATCTCATTTTATGTATGAACCCTATAATATTTCTATATTCTTTTATATTGTCTGTAATTATTTTTTTCGTTTAGTTGGGTGTTTATCTTTCTCTTATTTATTTTTATTTCTTTGTCATTTTTTAAACAAGGAATATAAAGGATTTTTTATTGCTATATTGATTATTTATATTTCAATTCAGTTATATAACAACAATCTATTAAGTATTATTAGTTTTTCATCTTTAAATGATTCTATATATAATCAAAGGATTTTTATGAGTTCCTTATTATTTTCATTTATCATTTTAAATTTAAATTTTTTTACCTATTTTCTATTTAAGAGGAGATATTATGTATCAATTAATTAAATTATATTTTCGTTTATTTTTTAAAAATAATAAAGGTTTACTCATTATTCTTATTTTACTTTTTACATCTTTCTCAACTTTATATATAAATCTACATCAAACAAAAATAAACCGTGATACTACTACACAAATTTATGATCAATATATAGATAAATACTCTGGTATTCCAAATAATTCAAAAGAAAAACAAATTCTAAAAGAATTAGATTCTTATGAGAATAATGAAGATATTTTAAAAGAATATCAAAATCATCAAATTACTCAAAAAGAATATCTAAAAAAACAAAGAAAAAATAATTCTAATATTTTAAAAAAAGATGCATTAAATTCTTTCTACTTATATTATTTAAAAATTAAAAATACTCAACATAAGGAAATAGTTAATACAAAGTATACTGATTGTTTAAATTTTAACAATCTAGATTTTATTCTCATTCTCTTTCTTTTCTTTCTTATTTATAGTATCTATTTAAAAGAAATAGATGATCATATATGGATTTATGAAAAAACAACATCTAATGGTATTAAGAATGCTAAAAAGAGTAAAATATTTGTATTTAGTTGTATATGGGGATTATTTTTAATTTTAATGACTATTGGTAAAATACTTATTTTTAAACATTTTTCTAGATTAGATTTTTCAATAATTAATATTCCTTGGTGTTCAAAAAATTGTCCAAACATTTCATTAATAACATTTATATGCTTTTGTACATTTCTTTACTATATAGCGAGTTATCTTTTATGTAGTCTAAGTATTTTACTAAAAAAATTTATTCATTCTAATATCTTTATTTTGCTTGTACTTTTTATTTTCGTCTATATTCCTTTAGCTTTCTTAGGAAATAGTATACATATTCTTTATTTTCCTTTTATTAGTTTTCTTGTTCCTGGTCGCTATTTTGCAGGTTATGGTGAAAAAATGTTAGGCATAGATTTTCATATAGTAATTATTGAATTGATTATTATCTTTATATTCTTTCTTCTTTCTTTTTTTAAAGGAAAAAGAAAGAACTTGATTTTTCTTTCTTTATTAATATTAATAACTGGTTGTTCAAGTAATCAAAATAATTCATCTAGTTTTCAATACAATAGTTATCATGAACTTAACTTTGCGGAAAATAAAGAATATTATTATTTTTCTAATAAGATAATAGATAAAAATGATTGGAAAGAGTATTCTTTAATAAGAAATCTTTATGAATCTAGTAATAATTTAATTAACGTGTTTCCTCAAAAAGATGGTTTTTTTTATACTATTGACGATGATGAAAGTGAATATTTATATCTCTTTAATAATGATTTTCAAGATGTTAAATTAAAAAAGTTATCTTCTTTACAGAAAAATTTTATGAATATAGAACAACAACATATCCCTATTTCAGATAAAAATATATTAGGTATTATTGGTAACAAGAATAGATATTATATTATTTATAGCGACAAAATAACTAATCAAAATAATAAAGTTGTTTATAAAGGAAAATTAACAAACCATTATTCTATTTATCATCAATATCTTTATTTTCTACAAGATGATTATACAATCATTAAAATATCTCTAGATACATTTAAAAAAGAAAAATTAGATACTCCATTTTGTGATTATTTCTATATAAAAAATAATCATCTCTATTTACACAATATTCAAGATGATAAGTTATATTGTGATAATCAAATTCTATTTAATGAACAAATTGAAAATAGTGATATATATAAAGATAAACTATATTACACCCAAAATGATGGTTTATTTATGTATGATTTTACTTATAAAGAAAGTACCTTGTTAACAAAAGAAAAAGTATATTCATTAAAAATATCAATAGATGGAAAATATTTATCTTATATAACAGATAGCACTAAAAAAAATAAAGAAATTAAAATAATCATTAAAGATTTAAAAAAGAATAAAATAGTATATGTTAGAGATGCATAAAAGTCATGGATAAACCATGACCTGTTTGTGAAAATTTATGTCCTTTGATATCACTCATTTTAGTGATTTCTGTATTATCTTTTTTAGTGATAATTGCTGGATATGAGTATGTATGTGGAATTGAAAAATCATATTTTTTCTTTCTTTCAGCAGTAATTGCTACTTGATTTGTTACTAAATCATATTTATCTGAATCTAATCCAGCAATTAAACTATCCCATTTAACTTCTACAAATTTAACTTTAACCCCTAATTCTTTAGCAAGCGCTTCTGATACTTCTACATCATAACCTACTAAATTATCGTTATCATCATGATATGAAAATGGAGCAAATGTCCCTTCTGCTCCAATCACGATTTCTTTATTTTCTTGAATTTTATCCCATGTATTTTCTTATTTAGATGAAGCACATCCTGTTGTCACACTTGCTAGTAAGGTAAGTGCTAATAATTTAATCCCTAATTTTTTCATTGTTGTTTCCCCTTTATAATAGATGATATTCATCTTCCCATTTACTATTTACAAAATAATTAGCTGCTTTTTTAGCTTCAGCTAAATCCATGAATGTATAATTTCCACATTCTTCTTCCTTAGCCCCTGGAATCTCTTGATCCCAAGAGGCAATTTGACTATAAACATCTTTTACAACTTCTTTAATCACTTCTAAATTTAAATCTCTCACAATCAAATAAAAGCCTGTCATACAGCCCATTGGTCCAAAATAAATCACTCGATCTTTATATTTACCATTTCTAAGTAATGTTGCGCCAATATGTTCAATCGTATGTGCTGCTTCTGGTTTTAAAGCTGGCTCAACATTAGGTTGTGTCATTCGAATATCATATGTAATCAAATCCCCATCAATTCTTGATACATAAACTCCTTTAGTTAGTTTTCGATGATCAACACTAAAACTTGTAATTCTTTCCATTTTTAATTCCCCCATTTTATTTTGTACCAATTTATTTATTTCATATATAATTAGTATGATATAAGAATATAACATTCACTTATCCATGTCAAGCAAAAGCTATGTGACTAAAAGAATTAAAATTTTTTATTTTTTTAAAGAAAAAAGCAAAAAAAGAGACGATATATATAGTAGGAGGTATATTTTATGGAAGGTATAATTGAAAAAAGTTCATCTAATCATAAACTAGTATTAGATAACTATTGTAAGTTGGTTATTTGTCATGAAGAAATATTAAGTAGACTAGTTAAATGTTTTATTGATGAAGCAAATCATTTAACTCTGAATGAAATTGAAAGATTGATCAAAGAAAAGACATCTTTTCAATATTTAGATAAAGAAAACTTTATTCCCTATAGTGGTAAAACGAATTATGATTTCCTTTGTACGATTGATTTATCCCCAAGAATCTATCTAAATGTTGAAATACAAAACGATCCAAATCCAGGTTATTCTCTGATTACACGAGGTCTTACTTATATCTCAAGAATCATGACCACACAATGGAAAAATGAATATTATGACTATGATTATAATCATATAAAGAAAGTCTATTCAATTTGGATATTACCACAATCTGCCAAAAAGAATGATGGTCATATCAATGCATATAAGATAGATGAAATAAATATCAATGGAACAACAATAGAAAGAATAGAAACCTATGACAAAGGTGTACTTATTATGATATACTTAAACAAAGAACATGATACTAATGAAAAGTATATAATCTATGATAACATACTAACACCACTTGTTGCTTTTTTAAATAATGTATTAAGTTATCAAGAAAAAAGAAAAATCATGAAAGAATATGGATTTAATGTAATAGATAAGGAGGTAGAAAAGATGTGTAACTTAGGAGAAATGATTGAAAGAGAAGCAATTCAAAAAACGAAACAAAGTGAAAGAAAAAAAAGAAATATCATGGTAGTAAGAAATCTTATTCATAATTTAAATACTACTTTTTCTAACGCAGTAGAATTACTAGGATTACCTCAACAAGAAATTGATGAAATTAAAAAATATTTTCAATCATAAAGAAAATGTATCAACTTAAATCTATAAGTTGATACATTTTTATTGATAATTTAATACAAATAATTCTTCATTATTTTTTTTAACATTTAAATCATAATCATAAACTTCTTTTAAAGTCTTTTGATTAATCACTTCATGAGGTTTTCCTTGAAACATCAGTTGTCCATTTTTCATTGCTATAATTTCATCACTATAATGAATTGCTTGATTAATATCATGATGTACCATAATAATAGTGATTTGATATTCTTTGTTTATTTTTCTTAATAAATTAAGTGTCTCTATTTGAGCTTTAACATCTAAATATGTTGTTGGTTCATCTAATAAAAGTATAGGTGTTTTTTGTGCTAAAGCTAAAGCTATCCAGACACGTTGTTGTTGTCCTCCTGATAAGCTATTTAACATTTTATTTTGATGTTCTTTAAGATTTGTGACTTCTATTGCCCAATCTATTATTTGCTTATCTTCTTTTGAAAGAGATTGATGATAATTAAGATAAGGTAATCTTCCATAACCTATGATTGTTCTAACATTTAAATCCCCATATACTTGATTCTTTTGATGTACAACAGCTACTTTTCTAGCAAATTCTTTAATTTTATAATCCCATATATTTTTATTATCTAACTCAATTGATCCTTGTTGTATTTTATAAATACGACTTAATAGCAGTAAAAGTGTTGATTTACCACTTCCATTAGGTCCAATAATGGTTGTTATTTTTTGATCTTTAAACTGTATATTTATATCTTTCATATAAGATTGATGATTATAACTAAAAGATAAATGATTAACTTTCATATAAACTCCTTTTTAATAATAAGATAAATATTGGACCACCTATCATTGACATAATAATTCCTGCACTTATTTCATAAGGAGCCATCAATGTTCTACCTATTGTATCAGCAACTAATAAAATAATAGCTCCACATAAGGCAGTTGTTGGAATAAGATATTTATGTTGATTACCTACACATAAACGTGCTAAATGTGGCACAAGTAAACCTACAAAGCTTAATATTCCAGCAATAGCAACAGATATACTGCATAATAAAACAGCTAATAAAGATAAAATAAAACGATATGTATTTACATTGATTCCTAATGATAATAATGTGCGATCTTCTAATCCTAATAAATCACATGCTTGTGTTAAAAAAAGTAAGATTATTAAAATTGGCACAATATAAATCATTAAAAGAAATACATCATTCCATGAATATAAAGTAATTGTTCCTGCTGAAGATGAAATAGAAGCTGACATACTTTCTATAACAGAAACAATGGCATTCATAGTATAATGAATTGCTACACCAACAAGAATAATTCTTGTGGTATTTAAACCTGATTTCCAAGATAAACTATAAATAATAATAAATGTTATTAATCCTCCTAGACATGTAATCATTGGTTTAAATACATATAAATCAGGTAAAAAAATACCAACTAAAAGACTCACAATATTTGCCCCTGCACTTATTCCTATTAATCCAGGATCTGCTAAAGGATTTTTAAGAACAACTTGAAATAATAATCCAGATAAAGCTAATGCACACCCTACAAGCATTGTTACAATAACTCTAGGAAAACGTATTTGATAAATACTTGCTACATCTTTGTTATATTCTATAAATAAACCTTTCATTAGTTGTATAAAAGATACTTTAATTGAACCTATATTTATCGCTAGAAAAAAGCATATTCCTAAAATAATCATTAAACCTAATATAAATAATAATGGAATCTTTTTAATGATTTTCATATAAAATTCCTTCTAAATCTTCTAATCCCTTTTGATAATTAAAATTAGCACTCATTCCAAAATACTCATGATTTAAATCAAATACTTTATTATTTTTAACAGCATCAAATTGTTGCCATGTTTCATTATTAGAAAACTCTTCTTGAAAATAAGCCATTACTTTTTCAGGCATTGCATGACTTGTTCTTAAAATAAGATCAGGATTTTGTTTTAACATATCTTCTACACTTACATTAACAAAATCTTCCCCATTTCCATCTCCATAAATATTCGTACCACCTGCTAATTTTACTAAATCTCCAACATAACTAGATTCAGTTGCTACAACATAACTTCCTCCTGGAAGACCCATTAAAATAAGTACACGTGGGCTCACATTGTTTTGATATTTTTCTCTAAAAGAAATCATATAATTTGTATAATCATCAATTAATTTTTGTGCTTTTTTTTCTTTATTGAAGAATTTTCCTAATTCTTCAATACTCTTATACATTCCTGATAAACTTCTTAAATTTAAAAAACTTGAACTTATTTTTATTTTTTCATATTTACTTGCTAAATCACCTTCTAATGAATTAGGACTTAAAATAAGATCTGGTTTTAATGTAGAAAGTTTTTCCATATCTGGTGACATTGCATTCCCTAATTGAGTTGCCTTTTTATATTTCTTAGGAACTGAATAACTATCACTTTGAGGAATACCAACAACCTGTTTTGCTGGTACATCTAATTGGTCTAATATTTCAGTTACAGAAACAGATGTAGCAGCAATTGTTACTTCTTCGTTTGTTTGGATTTCTTGATTTTGATTAACACATCCGGTTAATAAAGAAATTAAACAAATAAAAATAAAACTATTTTTTAATTTTTTTAACATAAACTACACCTCCTACAACGACCACTCCTAAGACTCCAATAATCCATAAAAAATAATGAGAACTTGCTTTTTGTTCCTTTTGATTTTTCTTTTTTATATTTTTGGTAGTTAATTTTAATTTTGTATCTACTTTTCCTTTTGAATTAATTAAATGATTACTTAATCCTGTCGCATTTTCCATTAATGATTCTTTTGTAATTGTCCCTACTGTAGCTTGTGGCGCTTCTGTATTTTCAACTTCTTCTGGAGTTGTTTCCTCTTGTGTTTTTGGTGTTGGTATTGATGATTGAGTTGTTGTACTTGATTGATTTTCTGTTGATGTTGTTGGTGCTTGGCTTTGTGGAATCATTTGGCTGTTATAAACACCTGTTCCAGATATTGCCGAGGAAATATTTGGTTTAATAAAAAACTGAACATCTCTCCCCATAGGACTTACATACATAATAGGACTAATATAAATATCTAATGAACTTACTTGTATTCTATAATGATTAACTGTATCTCCATTTGCACTACTACTTCCTGTTTTAGTTGCTGATACAGAAGACATAGCACCACTTGATGTCATGACTTTAAAACGCACATTACTAACATTAGAAGCTAATCCAAGTCCTATAGTGATATAATATTTTCCTCCCGTTTGTTCAAGTAATAATTGTCCTTCAACAATATTACCTACCATACTATCGCCTAAAGCAATATTTTCTCCACCATCTTCTGTTTTACCTGTAAGAGGATTAACATAACTTGTTGAACGACTTATTAAATAAGCGCCATCATTTAAAGCATTTACTGGCGATAAAAATAACAACATCATCAAAGCAATAATATTTATCTGTAATATTCTTTTCATAATTCCTCCATAGAAATAATGAGGCATATTTTATGCCTCATATTTTTTTTGTAAAACAACAAACATAAATAATGAAATCATACCTAATACACTCATCATTGTGATAGGGGCTTGATCTCCTGTTTTTACTGCTTGACTTTCTTGTTGATTATCTTTTTTAGTTTCTGTTTTATTTTCAGTAGCTGTATTACTTGCTTGATTTTGATTATTTTCTTTTGGATCTTCTTTTTTAGTATTTGTTTCTAATTCAGTTTTATCTGAAATATATGTTAATGTACTATAATCAACTTTAATTCTTGCTTCTAAATCCATATTACCCATCATAGCAACATGTGGATTCATCATTACATTGATATATTCATCTTCATGAGGTAATTCAAATGACCATAATGTTGGATTACCTTGTGTATCTTTTTCTATAATTGTAGCACTATGATTTTTATAATCTTCTTGAGCACTTCCAATATAGAATTCTTGTAAACTTGCTTTAATTGTTCCAAATGACATTTCTTTTGTAGAAATATACATTGTTGCTTTTCCATCTTTAACAATAATTTTAGCTTTAGAATCTAAAGCAGCAGCTGCCATAGATGCTTTATCACTTGTTGCATTCCATAATGCAACATCTACACTATATGTACCATCTTGATTAAATCTAGAAGGAATTACTTTTGTTAGATGATCTAAATCTAAAGATAATCTAGCAGTAGCACCTCTATTACTTCCGCCGTAATAGAATTTAACATTTGTAAGTTTTACATTTTGATCTAATTTAAATTGAACCTTTGTTGGATGTCCATTTTCTTCTTCAATAATTGTTGCTTCTTGATATGTTCCATCTTTTAATTGATATTCCATTTTATCAACTGAAGCTGTTTGACCATACATTGTCATTTCTTTTAATTTTAATGTAACAGTCACTTCATTATTGTTAACATTTATTTGTGCTGATTCAATTGCCTTAGCTGCCATTGATTGACCATCACTATTTTCTTTTAAAACATCAACTGGAACATTATATGTACCATCTTCTAAAACATATTCTTTTTGTAATTGTTGAACATTATCTAAATCTAATGTTAATGTTACATTTGTTGGATAATCCTTTCCTTGTCCCATAAAATAATTCATAAAATCAACTGTAATTGATAAAACTGTTGAATTATTTTCATCTAATTGAGGTAATTCAAAAGAAATTTTTTCTGGTACTTCTACTTCTAATGTTTCTCCACCCATTCCTTGTGTAGACTTTTCTACTTTTGTTGAAAGAGTTGTTCCATTAGCAATTGTTAGAACATTTGCATAATATTCTTTTCCTAAATTAATAATCATATTTTGTAAAGTAGCAATTGCTTGCATTTTTCCATCTTCATTTACTGTTACTTCTAATGAATCTCCAAATGCTTTTGCAAAAGCTGTTTGTACTGCTGGAATTGGTGCAGCACTTGTTAAACTTTTGATTGGAACTTGATATGTTCCTGCTTTTGATAAATCATTATTTAATGCATGTACTGAATTAAATGATGTAAGTTGTAAACATAATGCCATCATTAGGGCTAATGTTATTTTTAATAATTTTTTCATGTTGACCTCCCTTTTGTAAGTTAGCTTAAACTAACTAAAGAGAGTTTAGCATTTCTTTTCCATTTTTCAATATTTTATTTTGTTTCAGGTGTGTAACATAAAAGATACTATTTTATGATTATTTGTTGATATAACTACACTTTTATAGATGTTTTACATGTGAAACAAAAAAGCCTTCCATCAAAGGAAGACTTTTATTTTTTATATTATTTTTCGAAATCAAATTCTTGGAAAACATCACTTACTGGTAAATTATTTTCAATACTTTCAATTGTTTTAGCAAGTAATGAAGCTACTGAAACAACTTTTAATTTATCGAATTTCTTTTCTTCAGGTAAGATAATTGTATCAGTTACAACTACTTCTTTAGCTGAACAGTTTTTCAATCTTTCAACAGCAGGTCCTGAGAATACTGGGTGTGTACATGCAACAAATACATTTTTAGCACCTTTTTCAAGTAACATATCAATACCTGCTACAATAGTTCCACCTGTATCGATCATATCATCAATCATGATACAGTTTTTACCTTCAACATCACCTAATACACCCATGATTTCAGCAACGTTAGGTTTTGGTCTTCTTTTATCAATGATAGCTACTGGACAATCTAAAGCAACTGCCATTTTACGAGCACGAGTAGCTCCACCATGATCTGGTGAAACAACACAGATATCATCTAAGTTTTTATTTTTGAAATAATTACAGATTAATGGTAATGCTTGCATATCATCTACAGGAATATTGAAGAATCCTTGGATTTGTGCAGCATGTAAATCAATTGTTACAACACGATTAACACCAGCAGTTGTTAATAAATCAGCAACTAATTTAGATGTAATTGGTTGTCTAGGCTTTGCTTTTCTATCTTGTCTAGCATATCCAAAGTATGGCATGATAGCTGTAATTTCTCCAGCTGATGCTCTTTTTAAGGCATCTGCTAAAACTAAGATTTCCATTAAGTTTTCAGTAACAGGATTAGATGTTGATTGGACAATGAAAACATCTTTTCCACGAACTGATTCATCAATTTCAACTAAGATTTCTCCATCAGCGAAATGGTGAACTTTTGATTTTCCCATTTCACAACCTAAATTATCACAAATATCTTGTGCTAATTCTACTGATGATGATAAAGCAAATACTGTAATTTTGTTTTTCATTTTTTCTTTTACCCCTATTTTCCTATTTTATTTCTTTTTTCTTCTAATACTTTACTATAACCTTCTTTGTTCACTTGTCTACTTCTAGCAATTGCAAAAGCATCTTCATGAACTTCATCTGTAATTGTTGATCCAGCAGCAATAAATGCATTTTTACCAACAGTTACAGGAGCAACTAAATTAGAATTGCAGCCAACGAAAACGTTGTCTTCAATTACTGTTTGGAATTTATTTTTTCCATCATAGTTGCTTGTAATAGTACCACAGCCAATATTTACGTTTTCACCAACTGTCGCATCTCCAATATAGCTTAAGTGCGCAGCTTTACTTCCTTTACCAAAAGTTGCTTTTTTCATTTCCACAAAGTTACCCATGTGGACATTTTCTAAGATATGACAATGATTTCTAAGTCTTGCATATGGTCCGATATCAACACCGTTTTCAATAATCGAATCAGCAATAACAGAGAATTTAATTTCTACGTTATCTTTGATTTCTACATTATCAAATTCACAATAAGGTCCAATATGACATCCATTACCAATCACTGTTTTTCCTTTAATAATACATCCTGGTTCAATTGTTGTATCATGACCAATCACTACATCTCTACCAATATAAGTATTTGTCATATCTACAATATTTACACCATCTAATAGATGTTTTTTATTAATACGATATTGTAATTGTTTTGTTGCTTCTTGTAATTCAAACTTATCATTAATTCCACCAACTTCTGATAAGTCATCAATTTTATAACCACCAACATTTAAATTTTGATGATTCATAATTTCAATTACATCTGTAATATAGTATTCATTTTGAGCATTGTTATTTGTTACTGATTCTAATGCTTTAAATAAAGCAGCATTATCAAAGCAATATTCTCCAACATTCATTTCAGAAATATTTCTTTGTTCATCTGTACAATCTTTATACTCAACAATACCTTTAACTTGATCATTTTCTCTAATAATACGACCAAATTTCTTATTTAAGTCACAATCACATGTCATGACTGTTCCTTTCATTTGATGTTCATTATGATATTGAATTAACCCTTGTAATGTTTCTTTAGTAATTAATGGTGCATCACCATTTAAAACAATAGTTGTTCCTTCTTTATCTCCTAAAACATCTTTTGCTTGCATCAATGCATGTCCAGTTCCTAATTGTTCTTTTTGCATTACGAACTCAACACCATCAACAAGTTTCATGACTTCTTCAGCTTTATGTCCAACAATAACATAAATACCATCAACACCTAAACCTTTTAATTCATCAACGATATGACAAACCATAGGTTTATATAAAACTTCATGTACTACTTTAGGCTTGTCGGATTTCATTCTTGTACCTTTTCCGGCAGCCATTACTACTGCGTAAGTTTTCATCGTCACACCCCTCTACGACGTCATTCTAACAAAATATAACTCATAATTAAAGATGAATAAGACAATTTATTACAAATTCCTACATCTTTTCAAAAAAAGAAAATCTTATCACAGATTTTCTTCCTTGTTTAAAATTTTCGATTTTCTTACAAAAAAATAACGTTTTCTAAAGAATTCATATCCTTTATTCATAATTTCTTGATTTCTAGTAATACCAAATACACATGAACCACTTCCTGACATTAAAGCTCCATCAAAACCTAACTTCATCATTTCTTTTTTGATTTCTTTAATTTGTGGCACCATTTTAATAGAAGGAAGTTCTAATGTATTTTGTAGATTATCAATAACTGCTTGATAATCATTCATTTCAATTCCTTTTTTCATCTTTCTGCAATCTTGATGTTTTACCTTAGATAAATCTAATGAAGTAAATGCTTTTTGAGTTGAAACACCTTTTTTAGGTTTTACAAGTAATAAATAAGCTTCAAAAGGTTCATCAATAAATTGTAGTTTTTCACCAACACCTTCAACAAAAGCTGTTTTTTCATAAATACAAAATGGAATATCTGCTCCTACTTCTTTTCCTAAAGCAGCCATTTCTTCATAAGATAAATTTAAATGAAATAATTTATTCATAGCTTTAATAACTGCTGCTCCATCAGCACTTCCACCAGCTAATCCTGCTTGCGTTGGAATATGCTTATAGACAAAGATCTTAACACCTTTTTTTAATCCGTATCTTTCTTGCATCAATTGTGCAACTTTATACATAATATTTCTTTGATCGGTAGGAACGATCTTACTATTTGACTCAATTTCAATTCCTTCATCAATGACATTAATATAAATGAGATCATGTAAAGTAATAGGTGCCATGATCATTTCTAAATCATGATATCCATCTTCTCTTTTTCTTACAACATCTAACGCTAAATTTACTTTTGCATATGCTCTTACTTTCATTTTTCATTACCTCGGATACAAATTTCTGGCAACCCCTCTTGTATCAATTCCACCAACACCTAATTGTTTAAAAGAGGTTTTCTCTATAACTTTTTCTAAATCAACATACTCTTTAATATTTGTACTTGCGATTTGAGTTGTGATAATAACAGGATCTAACGCATGAATATTTTTTCTTGAAGGACTTGATGCAAAGTTAGCACCACTCGCTACTAGAAGTTCATAGTATGACTGACACGCTCCTGCAAAGATTACTAATGCATCTTTGTCAGGTTGATATTCTCTAGCCTTTTTGATTGCTTCTACAAAATCTAAACTGTGCAAATAATCTTGACTATTTCTTTTATGTCCATTTTTTTTCAAGGCATCATGTCCTGTAATGACTAAAAGATGTGGATTATGTTTTTTTAATAGGTTGGTTATTTTACTAGCAAACTCTTCTTCTTTAAAATAATAACCATATGCTCTAATACCATATTCTTGATATTTTTTCATACACATCTTTAAATAAGAAGGATCTCCATCTAAATGTAAAACACTTCCCTTTAAACATTTTTCTTGTGGTAAATGCACATCTTCTATTACTCTTTTCTCTTGAACAAGCTCTAAATCATCTATTTCACTATCCGCAATAAGACGATACTCTATTCCTCTTAAATAACAAATATTTTCTTGTATATCAATGACTTCAAAAATAATATCTTGATGATATTTTTTTCTACTTACAATATCACCTATCTTCATTCTATCACCATTATATAGTATGTTTATATAATGATTTTGTGATAGCTTGATAATCTTCTAATGTAAGTTGTTCACATCTTAATTTTTGATCTATTTGATTTTCATTTAAAACATCTAATGCATTTTGATATTCTTGTTTTAAATTATTATAAATCGTTTTTCTTCTTTGTTTAAAAGCACTATTTAATACTTTATATAAATCTAAATTAGCTTCCTTATTAATTGTAATCTTTAAAATAGCACTATCAATATGAGGTGCAGGAATAAAAACATTTTGACTTACTGTAAACATATATTCAATTTTACCCATATCTTCAATCATATACATCAGTGGACTTTTATAATCGCTTGTATATTTTAAAGCCACTTCTTTTTGTACCATCACGACAATTTCATCAATAACTTTACTTTCAGTTAAAACCTTTTCAATAATTTGAGTTGTAATATAATAAGGCAAATTAGCTACTAAAATAACTTTTTCATACTTATCCTTTAAAGTCATTAAATCCTCTAAATTTACTTTTAAAAAATCTTCAAAAACAATCTCAATATTTTCCTGATTTAAAAACTCTTCATAGACTCCTTTAAAACGTGTATCTATTTCATAGCTTCTTACATATCCTGCATAACGTGCTAATACTTGAGTTAAAGCACCAATTCCAGGTCCTACTTCAATCACTGCACATTTTTCATTAACACTTGAACAACGAACGATTTTTTCTACGACATGAGGATCAATTAAAAAGTTTTGCCCATATTTCTTTTTAGGATATAAATCATATTTATCTAATATATATTGAGTTGTACTTTTAGTCGCTATACCCTTCATTCTCTAACTCCTTCTCTATCATTTCCCTGGAAATACCCACCATATTTAATCTTTTAAACAAAGTCTTTGCATTGCCATATCCTAAATGAAATAAATCATAAATCTTTAATCTTTTCTTTTTATCTCCAATAATATCTAATTCTAAAAACTCTTTCCAAGAAATACTTTCTTCTTGATTTGAAAATGTAACAACATTTTCAATTGCTTTCTTTACAGCTTCTTTATTTGCTTCAGCAATACCTAGTTTCTTTTTACCAATTGCATCTTTTCTATCAACAAAAGCATGTTTACAATTTTGTACATATTTCTCCACTTGGTTTCTAATCCTTAAACCTGGATAATCTGGATCTGTTAAAACAATAACACCTCTTGTCTTACTAGCCTCTTTAATAAGCTCTAATGTTTTATCATCTAATCCTAGTCCATGTGTTTCAATAGTATCTACATCATATAATTCTTTTAATAATTGGCTATCTGTTTTTCCTTCAACAACAACAATTTCATTAATTCTTTTCATAACTTTACCATTTTAAATAAATCGTCTTCAATTGATCATTCGTGATATATTGAATATGATCTACCCCTTCTATTAAACGATAGGCATCTCCTTTTTTTGTTAATCTTTCTTTAGCATCATTATATACTTCATTTGAAAATTGAAAATAACATTCTCTTTGATTTTTATTTATTTTAGCTTTTAAAGTATTTAATTGATATAAATCAAAATACAACCCTTCTTCTTTAAAATAAGTATGTTTATCATTTTTAGTTATTTTATAATGATCATCTAAATCATACATTTGTTTCATTGTTTGACTATCAAACATCAAATAATTATTATTGATGATTTCCTCATCATCTAATACTAAATCACCCCAGGTTGCATCTATATAATAATAATCATTGTCATATTTTATCATATTTATTGCATGTTTGTCTCTTCTTCCTTTTATTGTTTTCCCTGTTAAAAACGTTGCTTTAAAATGTAATTGATTGAGTAGATACTGCATTGTTTTTGCATAACCACTACAAACTGATTGATGATTAATAAGAACACTGATTATTTCTTGGTTATATTTTGCTTGTTCATTATACTTACAATGAGTAATAACGTCATCATAAATATATTTTATTTTTTGATAGGATTTTAAATCTTGTGTATCCTCTTTTAGTTGTTTGACAATTTTCTTTATCCTTTTTTGATCTTTAAGAATTTCTTTTTCTTTCATACTATATTCAAAATTAAAAAGACCTTTTGTATTAAGAGACCATTCCTTAATATAAAATAACTCTGGATGATCCTTTAAAACTGCATTAACAATTTTACTTACTTTATCTATCTCTTTTTCTTTAATATAGATATTTTGTTTTCTTGTATAAGCAATATTATAAATTATTTGATAGAGTAGTTTTTGTTTTTTATTTAAAAGCTGATAATGATATTTAAAACATTGATCTTGTTTAAATTTATTTTCTATACTTTGGTAAGATTGTGGAAAACATCCACATAATAAAAATAATACAAGTAGACTAATCAGTTTTTTCATTTTAAAAAAAATAATCTAGCGAATGCTAGATTACTCTTCCCTCAATTTATATTCAAAATAACTCTTACCAAAATAAACTACACTACCTGCCAAGAGCATCATTAATAATCCTAAGCACATAATAAACATCCCCTTCTTATTCATATCATACTCTTTTATACTATTTTATGCAAATTATTTAGATTTTATATCCTTTTTTAACTTCTTTTTTTCTACAATCTTTTTAAAACTATTATTATAAAATATTATTAGTAAAATAAATATTTTTAAACTTGTTCAATGATTTAAAAGGGGTTAAAATTATAATAAGTAGGTGATATGATGAATGCCGATAGATTATTTATGCTTGTTGATACATGTGCCAATATTGATGAAGTAAAACACGAATTTCCAGATTTAGATTTTTTAACTTATTTTTATGCTTTATTAGGATATTACTGTATTCCTACAATCAAGTTATATAATGAAACAAAAATTGATGAAAATACTTTGAATGGTATTCTTAATGGAAAAATTCCACCTCAAAGAGATGATCTTATTCAAATGAGTTTAGTTTTAAATATTGATTTAAAGAAAACAAACTTTATGCTTTCTCTTGCTGAATGTGAAACATTATCCTATAAAGAAAGCCGTGATAGTTTGATTATCTGTTCAATTAAAAATCATTATTCAATCAATAAAACAAATATCATGTTATCAACTTGTAATCTTGTCAAAATATAAAGGTAGTAAAATAGTGGTTCATACGAACCACTATTTTTTATTTATCTAAATTTTTAAAAGCTGTTGAAAGCATTAATTTAATACGATTTAATTGGTTAACTTCACTAGCTCCTGGATCGTAGTCAACAGCTACAATGTTACTTTGAGGATATTTCTTTCTTAAAGCCTTAATAGCACCTTTACCTGTAACATGGTTTGGTAAACATCCAAATGGTTGCATACATACAATATTTGGTGCTCCACTTTCAATAAGTTCAATCATTTCACCAGTTAAGAACCAACCTTCACCTGTTTGGTTACCAATTGAAACAACTTCTTTAGCTTTATCAGCTAAATGTTCAATAGATGTTGGTGGAGCAAAACGTTTTGATTTTTCTAAAGCTTTGATCATATCTTTTCTTAAGAAATCAACGGCTTTAACTGCGAATTCACATAGCTTAGCAGCTTTAGCTGTCGCATTGAAATGTTTTCTTTCAAATGTTGTTGAATAGAAACAATATTGGAAGAAATCAATTAAATCAGGCATAACTGCTTCTCCACCTTCTCTTTCAATAATATCAACAATTTGATTATTAGCAGTTGGATGGAATTTAACAAGGATTTCTCCTACTAAACCAACTCTTGGTTTTTTAATATCTAATAATGGTAATTCATCAAAATCTTTTACGATTTGATAAACATTTTTCTTAAATTCTTTCATGCTACCTGTTTCAATATTTTTCATACATTTTTCTACCCATGATTGGTAAAGTCTATTAGCACTTCCTTTTTCTTTTTCATAAGGTCTTACACGATAAAGGACTCTCATGAATAAATCTCCATACATTGCACCGATAATAACTTTCTTAGCAAGTGGGTAGGTAATTTTAAATCCTGGGTTTGATTCAATACCTTGTAAGTTGGCACTGATAACTGGTACTTGTTCTAAACCAGCATCTTTTAAAGCTTTACGGATAAATCCGATATAGTTTGTCGCACGACATCCACCACCTGTTTGAGAAATGATCAAGGCTGTTTTGTTGACATCATATTCACCGCTTGTTAAAGCTTCCATCATTTGTCCAGCAACAAGGATACTTGGATAGCAGGCATCATTGTTGACATATTTTAATCCAGCTTCTGTAGCTTCTTTATCTACTGATGGTAAGACTTTTAAGTTATAACCACTTTCTTGCATTGCTTTTTCAACAAATTGGAAATGGATTGGTGACATTTGTGGACATAGAATCGTCCAACGATCATCTTTCATTTCTTTAGTGAATGGTACTTTCACTGGTTTATATTTTTTAGATAAATCAATTTCTTTATTTTCTTGTTTATCAATTGTTGCTTTTAAGGAACGGATACGGATACGAATAGCACCTAAGTTACTTCCTTCATCAATTTTAATAAGTGTATAAATCTTGTTTCTCGCATTTAAGATTTCAGCTACTTGATCTGATGTTACAGCATCTAACCCACAACCAAATGATGTTAATTGAATTAATTGTAGATTTGGTTGAGATGAAACAAAGGATGCTGCATGATACATTCTTGAATGATATGTCCATTGATCGACAACACGTAATTCTTCTAATTCTTTATCTAAATGACAAACACTATCTTCTGTTAAAACAGCCATTCCTTCACCAGTGATTAAATCAGCTAAACCATGGTTGATTTCTGGATCGACATGATATGGCCTACCTGATAAAACAACACCTGTCATATTATTTTCTTTTAAATATGCAAGGACTGTTTCCCCTTCTCCTTGAATATCTAAACGGCATTGTTGTAGTTCTTCATAAGCATGTTCAATTGCTGCTTTTAATTCTTTATCACTAATTCCAAATGATTTAAATTCATCTTTTAAGTTTGTAAACATTGTTTTTCGGTTACTTAAATCTATGAATGGATTTCTAAAGATGATTTCATTTGTTTCTAAGTTATCTACGTTATTTCTAATAACTTCTGGATAAGAAGTTACGACTGGACAGTTGTAATGATTTCCTTGAGTAACATTTTCTTTTCTTTCATAAGCTACTGAAGGATAGAAAATATATTTAATTCCTTTTTCAATTAAACTTTCAATATGTCCATGTGATAATTTAGCTGGATAACATACACTTTCTGATGGAATAGATTCAATTCCTTTTTCATAGATTTTTTTACTTGAACGTGGTGATAAGACTACTCTGAATTTTAAATCAGTAAATAATGTATGCCAGAAAGGATAATTTTCATACATATTCAAGACACGAGGAATACCTACTGTTCCACGTTTTGCTTCTTTAGCCGTTAATGAACGATAATTGAAAACTCGACGATATTTATAATCATATAAGTTTGGTAATTGTTTTGATTTAGGAGGTAAGTTTGCTCCTCTTTCACATCTGTTTCCACTGATATGTTCACTACCATCATTAAATGAAGAAACTGTTAACATACAATGATTTGTACATTTTTGACAATAACGAATGGTACTTTCATAACCGAAAGCATCAACTTGTTCCTTATTAAGTAATGTTGTTCCTTGTCCTTGATATCTTTCTCTAGCAATTAAAGCAATACCAAAAGCACCCATTAATCCAGCGATATCTGGACGAATCGCTTTGATTCCTGTTTCTTGTTCAAAAGCTCTTAAAACAGATTCATTATAGAATGTTCCACCTTGTACTAATACTGATTTACCAATACTTTCAGGCGAACGTAATTTAATAACTTTATATAAAGCATTTTTAATAACAGAATAAGCAAGACCTGCAGAAATATCTTCAATCTTAGCTCCTTCTTTTTGTGCTTGTTTTACTTTAGAGTTCATAAATACAGTACAACGTGATCCTAAATCAATTGGTGATGTTGATTGTAAAGCTAGATTAGCGAAATCAGCAACATTATACCCTAATGATTTTGCGAATGTTTCAATAAATGAGCCACATCCTGATGAACAAGCTTCATTTAATAAAATATCTTGAATAATACCATCTTCGATCTTGATAGCTTTCATATCTTGTCCACCGATGTCTAAGATAAATGAAACATCATCTTTAAAATATTTAGCGGCTGTAAAGTGAGAAATTGTTTCTACTTCACTGACATCCATTTTAAATGCAGATTTAATTAAAGCTTCACCATATCCAGTTGAACCAGCATGAACAAGTTCTACTCCTTTAGGTAAGATTTCATAGATTTCTTTTAAGATCTTACGAACAACTTCAATTGGATTTCCTTCATTAGATGAATAGAATGTATATAATACAGAACCATCTTCATCAACTAATACAGCTTTAGATGTTGTCGAACCAACATCTACACCTAAGAAAGCTTTTCCTTGATATGTACTTAAATCTCTTTTCTTTACTTTAGTACGATAATGTCTATTTCTAAATTCAATACGATCTTCTTCTGTTTCAAATAATGGTTTCAAAGTATCTGTTTCATCAGAAATACCATCTTTTAATGAATCTAAAATATTCACTAATTCATCTATACTTGTTTGTTTAATTTTATCTTCTCTAGCAAGTAAACAAGCTCCCATAGCAACGAATAATTGAGAGTTTTGAGGGAAAATAACATCTTCATCTTTTAAATTTAATGATTCAATAAAACGTGCACGTAATTGATCTAAGAAATAAAGAGGACCACCTAAGAAAGCAACTTTACCACGAATAGGTTTACCACAAGCAAGACCACTAATTGTTTGATTAACAACTGCTTGGAAAATAGAAATAGCAATATCTTCTCTTGCTGCACCTTCATTGATTAATGGTTGGATATCTGTTTTTGCGAAAACACCACAACGAGAAGCAATTGGATAAATTGTTTCATAGTTTTTAGCTAGTTCATTTAATCCTGCAGCATCTGTTTGTAATAAAGAAGCCATTTGATCAATAAAAGCTCCTGTACCACCTGCACAAGTTCCGTTCATTCTTTGTTCAAGAGTTGATTCAAAATAAGTGATTTTTGCATCTTCTCCACCTAATTCGATTGCGACATCACATTCAGGAATATATGTTTCTACTGTCTTTGTACAAGCAATCACTTCTTGAACGAATTCTACATTTAAGTGTTTTGATAAAGAAAGCCCACCTGATCCAGTCATAACTACTTTAACTGGTAAGTTTCCATAGTGTTCTTGAACTTCTTTAATTAGACTTTCTATTGCTGGTTTAACATCAGAGTAGTGTCTTTGATATTTTGAATAGATACATTGATGTTCTTGATCTTCCACATATAATTTTACTGTTGTTGATCCTACATCAATTCCCATGTAATATAATTTATCCATTTTTTGACTCCTTTACTAAATTAAGTGTCATTTTAGAAATCGTATTTCTAAATTGTTTCACTTCTTTTTCATCAATTCCATCTAACATAATTTTTTCTAATTGAATAACATGATTATCAATCTTTTCTACTGTACTATACGCATGTTCAGTTGCTTTGATTTTTTTCATACGTTTATCATTTTCAACAGGTTCTTTTGTGATATATCCGTTCTTTTCTAAAGAATTTAAAAGACCTGTTGCAGTTGATCTTCTAATATTAAAATATTTTTCTATGTCTTTTTGATAAACTTCTTCATCATTTTCACATAAATAAATAAGAATTAACCCCTGCGGTCCTGATAACATACAATCAATACCATGAATATCATCTAAATAACGTCCCATATATTTAGACAAAACACGTATTTCCATTCCTATTCGATGTTCCATAAATGTCTCCTTTTTTGTTCGGCTGCTAACATTATACGCTTTTGTCACACTATGTCAAATTATTTGAAATTTTATTATTTAAACAAAAAAATAGATATTTTCATATCTATTTAAATAAAGCACTTCCAATTCTAATCATTGTTGATCCATGTTTTAAAGCTTCATGATAATCATTAGACATTCCCATTGATAACTGATCCAATTGATACATTGGATAATCTTTTTGAAGTCTTTGTAAAAGCTCTTGTGTCATTTTAAAATACCTTTCAGTTTCACTACTTTCAATATGTGGTGCCATCATCATAAGTCCTCTTACTTTGACATGAGGATAATCTTTTAAACTATTAAATACTTCATCAATTTCTTCTACTTCAAAACCATGTTTACTTTCTTCTTTAGCAATATTTACTTGAATTAAAACAGGCATTTCTAAATCTCTTTTAGCGGCTTGTTTTTCAATTTCTTTTAATAAAGAATAACGATCTACTGCATGAATCAATGTCACCTTATCAATAATATATTTCACTTTATTTGGTTGTAGAGTTCCAATAAATTGAAACTCACCATTACCATGATAATTTTCATACTTTTCTGAAAAGGCTTGTACTCTGTTTTCACCAAAACAAGTAACTCCTAATTTTTCTAATTTTTCAATTTCTTTAACATCTACATATTTTGTAGCTGCAACTAATTTTGCTGGTTTTACTTCTTCTAATATCTTTTTAACTGCTTCTTCATTTACAATCATAAAACTCTTCCTTTCATGATAAATTCTTATTTAATTATAATTCAATCAAAAAGAAAAACAAGAACTTAGTCTTGTTTTAATCTTATTCTTTCTGATTCCTTTTTTAATACTTTCATTAAAATAGGTGCACATATTAAATAAAAACAAAAGTTTCCTACTGCATGAAAAGTATCAAATAACAATCCTGCCATATAATAAACAATATATAAAGAAGGACCACCTAACATTAATTGTTCTAGAGAAACAACTATACCAAAGACATATCCCATAAAAAAGGAAAAAATAGCCATAGGAAACAGTTTTGGTTCCTTATGTATCTTCTTTAAAAAATCCATCAAAAACTGAGTAATTAAACAAATAACAACCCAAGCTAATATTTGAAAGAACGTCCATGTTCCCATTCCTAAAAATAAATTAGAAACTACTGTTGTAACAACACTTAACTTCACACCAAATCCTAAACCAAATAACATAACTGATATAATAATAATAGATGTTACAGGTTTAATATTGGGTAAGAATTGTAAATATATACGTGAAGCAATATTAACTGCCGCTAATATTCCTATTAAACTTATTTCTTTTACTTTATTTGAATGCATAATTTATTTCCTTAATTATAATTTACATAATACCAAACAACTTGGTCACCGTCATTTAAATCATATTTTATGGCTGCTTTATTAGGTGCAACACCATTAACACTATACATCCATCCTGACATTGGTCCATGTTGTTTTTCATATAAACCACCTATTCCTGAAACATAGTAATCACTTCCAGCTACTTCTTTTCCATTCTTAGCTGCTAAAGTTTTTAAAACACTTAATGCATTACTATTTTTATCAACATTTAATGTTCCAGACATCATTGTATTTCCCATCCCAATTACTTGAATATTTATTGTAATTTTTTCATTAGTTGGTTGTTGATTCGATGAACTATTGGTTGATGAATTATTTGACTGATTATTACTTGTTTGTCCACTATTTGATTGAGATTGATTTGTAGAACTTTGAGAATGAGCTACACTACTACTTTTACCATTGATTTGAGTTGTAGATGATGATTTACTATTTGATTTATTTTCATTATTTGTTTTTGTTTCATCTGTTGATTGTGTTGATGTTTGACTGTCACTTTGTGTAGGATCTGTTTCTTGTGTTTGATCAGTAGACTCTTGTGTCTCTTCTTTTTTTGTTTCTTTAGTATTTTTTTCTTTCTTATTTTTTGTAATGTCTACTTGTGCTACTTGGTTTGTTTTATAATTTCCAGTAACACCATTATAAATAGAAAAGCCACCAATAAAAACAAAAGAAATTGTAATAAACAATATTACAATTCTTTTTGTTTTATCCATATTTTTTATTTTATTAATGAACTCTTTCATATTCTTTTCTTAATACTAAGAATAATCCACCAGACACCATTGATAATGAAACAAAGATAACAACATTAGTTTCATCTCCAGTTTTTACTGAAGTTGTTTTTTGATTTGTTGTTTCAACTTTATTTGTAGATTGGCTATCTTTTTTTGTATCTGTTGGTTGTGCTGGTTTTGTGTTATCAGGTTGTTCTGGATTCATTATTTTATCATATGCTTTTTTTGCTTTTTCAAAAACTGAACCATTTTTATATGTACCTAATGTTTTAGCTACTTCTGCAGTTGTAAATTCTGCATTATAACCACTTGGGAATGACCCATCGCTTAATTGTTTATTTAAAAGACAATCTATTGGATGAATAGTATAGCTATCATTTAATAAACTATTTGTATCATAGGCGAACATTCCTTCTAATACTTGTGATTGAGTATCTACATTATCAGCAGTAACCCATCCTGTTGTTGTCATTGTTGTATTATTTTTAATATAATCAATTGCTTTATTAATAGTAGTGGCATATTTTTCTTTATTAACAACTGCTAAACCTTCGATAACCCATCCTGTAGTATCATAGTCAGCATAGTAAACTCCACCCCATTCATAACCACAAACACTAGATGATGCTAAATCTGTATTTAACTTATCAGCAAGTAATTTTGTTTTTTCTGATGATGTAGCATATAAAGCATATAATGTCCAAATATCTGAAGAAGCTCCCCAGCTACCTTCAACATTACCATTTTCATCAATTTGGCTTTCTAATGTTTCTTTGTCTTTTGTAGGATCAATTCCTAATAAAACTTCTGTTACAATTTTTTTAGAAAGTGATGTTTTACTAAAATCTACTGAAGAAATATCAAATTGATTACTTTCTGCTTCTAACCCTAAAGATTCTACAGCAAGAATTTTATCTGCATTATTTAAAGTATTGTTATTTTTATAATATTCAACAACTTTAGAATAAACATCATTAATTTTTGATGTATCATAAGAAGCTGCCGATACACCAGAAATAGCAGTCATAAAACATAATACTGAAATCATAAGACTGCATACAATTTTTTTCATTTTCATATTCTTTCCCCTTTCAAATTAAATAACTCCTAAATAAAAACTAGGCATAGTTATCCTAGTTTATCTAGAAGAACTACTTTATACTCCGTAAAGTGTATCCTTAGATATAGGCAAGTATTCCGACTCTGTTTCATTGTTTAAGCGTCTTCCCAGTTTCCCAGTGACTTTGATGCTTATTCTCCACATTACGGCGGCGGGACCGTTCAGGTATTTCACCTGATTCCTTTTTAATTTAAATATATAATATTTAAAACCTATAAATATTATTCAATTTTACTTTGTACTTGGACATTATATTATAATTGATAAAAAAAATATAGACAGAATAGAAAAAAATCGCATGAAATCATGCGATTTTAGATTATCTGATTGTTGTACCTACTGGTAATTCTCCTGCATCTACAACACCTAATACTTTTTTATCTCCACCGGCAAGAACCATCCCTTGTGATTCTACGCCTCTTAATTTAGCTGGTTTTAAGTTTGTTACAACAATAACTTTTTTACCAGTAAATTCTACTGGTGAATAAACATCAGCAATACCACTTACGATTTGTCTTGGTGTTTCTTCACCAACATCAATTTGGCTTACTAATAATTTATCAGCATTTGGATGTTTTTCACATTTAATAACTTTTCCTACTTTTAATTGAATTTTAGAAAAGTCATCAATTGTAATTTCTTCTTTTGTTTCTTTAGCTTCTTTTTCTTTCTTTTCTTTTACAGCTTTGATAGAAGCTTTTTGTTTTGCTTCAATAACTTCTACTTTTTTAGCAACTTCTTTTGGATCTAATCTAGCAAATAACATTTCTGGTTTTTCAACAACTTTTGTACCATTTGCATATTTACCAAATTCTTTTAAGCTTTCAAAATCACGTTGATCTGTATTAATTTGATCTAAGATTTTTGTAGCTGTTGAAGGCATGTATGGATATAGCATAACTGCTGAGAAACGAATTGATTCAATTAAGTTATATAATACTGTAGCTAAACGATCTTTTTTAGTTTCATCTTTAGCTAATGCCCATGGCATTGTTTCATCAATATATTTATTTGTTCTTCTTAATAAGTTGAAGATTTCATCTAATGCATTTGATGCTTTGAATTCATCCATTTTAGCAATAGATTTAGCTGGCATAGCTAACGCTAAATCTTTTAATTCTTGATCTACGTCTTCACATACGTTTTTGTTTTCTACAATACCACCAAAGTATTTATTAGACATAGCAATTGTTCTATTAACTAAGTTTCCTAAAACGTTAGCAAGATCACTATTAATTCTTTCTACTAATAAATCCCATGTAATACTTCCATCATTATCATATGGAATTTCATGTAATACGAAATATCTTACTGCATCAACACCAAAGATATCTACTAAATCATCTGCATAGATAACATTTCCTTTTGATTTGGACATTTTACTTTCACCTTGTAATAACCATGGATGTCCAAATACTTGTTTAGGTAATGGAATATCTAATGCCATTAACATAATTGGCCAATAAATTGTATGAAATCTAACGATATCTTTACCAATTAAATGTAAATCAGCAGGCCAGTATTTTTTATATAATTCACCATGATTTCCATCTGCATCATATCCAAGTCCTGTAATATAGTTTGTTAAGGCATCAATCCATACATAAACAACATGTTTAGGATCAAAATCAACTGGAATAGACCATTTAAATGATGTTCTAGAAACGCATAAATCTTGTAATCCTGGTTTTAAGAAGTTATTCATCATTTCATTTTTTCTTGAAACTGGTTGAATAAATTCTGGATGATCTTCGATATGTTTAATTAAACGATCTTGATATTTAGATAATTTAAAGAAGTATGCTTCTTCTTTGGCATCATGTACATCTCCCCCACAATCAGGACATTTACCATCAACTAATTGTGATTCAGTAAAGAATGATTCGCATGCTGTACAATATTTACCTTCATAATGACCTAAATAAATATCACCTTTGTCATATAATTTTTTAAAGATTTTTTGTACTTGTTTTTCATGATATTCATCAGTTGTTCTCATGAATCGATCATACGATGTATCCATCATATCCCAAATATTTTTAACTACACCTGCAACTTGATCTACATATTGCTTTGGTTCAATTCCTGCTTCTTTAGCTTTAATTTCAATTTTTTGTCCATGTTCATCTGTTCCTGTTTGGAATCGAACATTGTACCCTTCTTGTCTTTTAAAACGAGCAATTGCATCAGCTAAAATAATTTCATAAGTATTTCCAATATGAGGTTTACCTGAAGTATAAGTAATTGCTGTTGTAAGATAATAATCTTTTTCGTCTTTCATCTTCTAATCTCCTTTATAAAAATAAAAAACGCCCTTATAAAAGGACGAATAATCGCGGTACCACCTTTTTTACACATTGCTGTGTCACTCAAAACTTTAACGCAGTTAACGATTATTTCTAACTATTTGAAATAACTACTCCTGGGCCATCTCTTAAAGTTTAACATACTGATTTTCACCAGCCATCAGCTCTCTAAATGTTTTGCTTTAACATCTTCCATTCTTCGTATTTATTATATCCTTATTAACTTTATCAAACCCTTAAATCAATGTCAATGAGTTGTTTGAATAAAAATATGTTTCACGTGAAACAAAAATAGTATAGCCTAAACTATACTATTTATATTCAGAATGTCCTTTATATTTGATTAAATCAGATACAGTAACAAATTGATAACCTTCTTTACTTAATTGATCTAAAGCCATTTCTAATCCAGCAACAGAATTTTCATGAATATCATGAATCAAGACAATATTACCATCACCAGTTTTTGCTTTAGCATCTCTTATAATATTATTACATACTATTTGTGCACCATCTGTTGCTTTACTATAACGCCAATCTTCTGTATCTCCATCCCATAAAATCATACTTAAACCATATGTGTTGAAGGCTGATTTAACTGCATCATTTTTTGCTCCATATGGAGGTCTAACAAGTGTCGGTTCAGTACCTGTTGCTTTAAAACAAGCATCTTGTGTTTTCTTAATTTCTTCATCTAAAGCAGTAGCATCTAATTTTGTAAGTTGTGCATGTTGATATGTATGACTTGCTATCTCATGTCCTCTTTCATAAACTGATTTAACAATATCTGGATAAAGATTCATGTTTTGACCTAATTCGAAGAATGTTCCTCGACCATTATATTTTTCAAATGCATTCATTGCTCTTTCAGTTAACGTTTTATGAGGTCCATCATCCAATGTAATAGCAACCATTTTTTTCTTTGGATCTACTTTCATTAACTTAGGTGCTTTGACACCTAATGGTGCATTAGATGGAATATTTTTATTTGCTAATTTTATGTAATCTTTATATTCTTTATAATTAATAACAATTTTATTTTTTAATGTATCATCTGTATAATATGTAAAACTATCTTTATCAACTTTTATTAATGTTGATTCTTTGTTATATTCATTTACACCCAATGTATTTAATAAATCACCATATTTACCATGTAAACAATCTTTTAAAGCAACTAATTGATTTGTTTTACAATCATATGTCATTATAGATTTTGTTGCTTTTGTTTTTGTCTCATCTTCATTAATACGCTTATAATCTAATTCAACAACAACATATTGTTTATAAATCTTTTTACAAGAGTAATCTAGATATAATATATCTTTTTGATCCTTTTTCTTTTTTTCTGATTTTAAATATGTGCTATATGATTCTTTAATAATTTTATTTAAATTCTTTTCTTTTAATTTAGGATAGTATAATGAAATGTAAAAATCATCATTTTCTTTTTCATAGTGTTGTACTGTTCCATATTGTTTATTTGTTTCATTATAAGTATTATAATCTTCATATTTATTTTTCTCATTAAATAGTAAAAAATAAATACCTCCTAATATTAATATCACAACCAATAATGTAATAATTACAGGTATTGATTTTAATCTTCTTTTTCTTCCATGTCTACCATAATTGTAGCTATCTTTGCTATACATATTACCACTTCCTCCTTTTTTATAATATACCACAAATGATATATCTTTTATAGCTTTTAATTTTGTTTCACGTGAAACAAAAAAAGAATATCATTATTTAGAATGATATTCTTGATAAACACTATTTTTATTTAAATTTCTTTGTTTAGCAACTTCTTTAATTGCATCTTTAGTAGACATTCCTTTTTCAATGTACATATCTACGTCTTCCTTGATTGTTGTTTCAAAAGTTATTTCTTCTTCTACTTCTTGACTACCTTCAACAACAATAACCATTTCTCCTTTTAATTCTTCTACAATAGAAATAATTTCAGAAATATGACCTCTAATGATTTCTTCATGTTTTTTAGTAATTTCTCTACATAAAGCAATATTTCTATCTCCTAGAATATCTAACATTAAATTTAATGTTTTTTTAATTCTATGTGGTGATTCATAAAAAACAATTGTTTCTTTATATTTTTTTAAATCAATTAATTCTTTTTTCTTTTTCTTATCTAAATGATCTAAAAAGCCATAAAACATAAATGGTTGTGGTGCAATTCCTGAAACAACTAAAGCATCTAAACAAGCATTACATCCTGAAATAGGAACAACATTTATTTCATGTTCTATTGCTTCTTTAACTAATTCATATCCAGGATCAGAAATAGCAGGATAACCGGCATCACTTACTAAAGCAATATCATTTCCTTCTTCTAATAATTGTATAAGTTTAGGAATTGATTGTTTTATGTTATGTTCATGATGAGAAATAAGTTTTGTTGAAATTTCAAAATGATTTAAAAGCTTAACAGTATTTCTTGTATCTTCTGCAGCAATATATTTTACATTTTTTAAAGTATTAATAGATCGATATGTCATTTCATCTAAATTACCAATAGGTGTTGCTACTAAATATAATGTTGGTCTTTCATTTTCAAAACTCTTTTGTCTATTCATCTATCTTCTCTCCAAACATTCTTCTTACTTCATTACTGTAACTTCCATCATCATTATGTGCATATAATGGTGGTTCGATTTTTAATCCTTTTTTTCCTTTATACATTCCTTCTACTAATAAGACATGTGAATCTCTATTCATTTTAGGATATACAAAACGTATTCTTTTAGGTTCAATATCATATTTTTGCATAATATTTAAAATATCAATCATACGATCAGGTCGATGAACAATTGCAAATCTTCCTTTGTTGTCTAATAAATAAGCTGCCGCTGAAATAATACCTTCTAAATCAATTTTTATTTCATGACGTGCTATTGTTAAATATTCATTATCATTTAAATTACTATTTTCCCCTACTTTAAAAAATGGTGGATTGCAAACAATCAGCTGTGCTTTTGGTAACTCTTTGATAACATCTTTAATATCTCCATGAACGACTTCAATTTGGTCATTTAAATCATTCATCTCAACATTTCTTCTAGCAAGATCAACCGCTTCATCTTGAATTTCTATACCTATAATTTTTTTAGGTGTTCTTTTTGAAAGCAATAATGGAATAGCCGCATTATTTGTACCAAAATCAACAATATTTTTTACATCTTTATTGATTGTACAAAACTGTGATAATAAAACAGTATCCAAAGAAAAGTTAAACATATCTTTTCTTTGGATAATTTTCAAATCATTATGTGCTAATAAATAATTAATGACTTCTTGGTTTTCCATTTTTCTTTCCTGCATGATTATTTTTATCAAATTTAATTTCTTCTAAACCAACGAATACAATTCCATTATTTGTTTCAATTTTAACAAGATCATTAATAACATTTAATCCTGTTACTTTTACATCTTTATCTTGATATTTTACACGCGATCCTATTTTAGGAAAACGTTCTTTTTCTAAAGAATAAATTTCATCTTCATATTTTAAACAACACATTAATCTTCCACATGCACCTGATATTTTTTCTATATTAATTGCTAACATTTGATTTTTAGCCATATTAATAGAAACTCCATTAAATTCTCCTAAAAGAGTTGAACAACATAATGGTAAACCACATGTTCCAATTCCACCAATTACTTTTGCTTTATCTCTTGGACCAATTTGTCTTAACTCTATTCTACATTTGAAAACAACAGCTAATTCCTTTAATAGTTCCCTAAAATCAACACGATCATCGGAAGTATACATAAAAATAACTTTTGCTTTATCTAATGTATATTCACAATTAGTAAGTTGCATATTAACATCATATCTTGAAACAATTTCTTTACATGTTACTAATGCTTGTTTTGCATCCTTAACATTTTTTTGATAATTTTCTATATCTTTTTTTGTAGCTTTTCTAACTATCTTTTTTAATTCTGTATCTAAATTAAATTCTGATATATCTTTTAATTCCTGTGATATTTCTCCAAGTTCTAATCCTCTAGCAGTTTCTACAACTACTCGGTCATCTTTTTTTAATTTTAAATTTGTGGAAAAATAATAGATCTTACCAGCACTTTTAAATTTTACACTTGCAAGTTTAATTTCTTCCATATAAATTCCTTTCTATATTCTATACATCATACTATCCATAAGTAATGGAATATTAGCATTTGTATCTAATAAGTATGATGTTTCTAATAATAATTCAATTTTCTTTATTATATCATTGTTATCATATGTTAGTGAATTAAAAAATTTTACGTGATTACAAAAAACAGCTTTTTCATTTTGTTTCACGTGAAACATATCCTTAAGTGCAAGAATAATAAAGTTAATAAATAATTTAATATTTTCCTTTTCTTTATGATCTTTAAGCATATGAATTTGTGTGTTTATGATAAGATTTTCTCTATATAAAAATAAATCCTCAACAAAATTGATTGCTTGTAACATAATATCATCAAAATCATCCTGATTTAAATTTTCTAAATCATCTTCATCTTTAATAATATAAGATAAGACACTTGCTTTTTCTTCTTCATATCCTTTAGCAATCAATTTTTCTTTAAGTACTTCTTTATTATCTGGTTTTAATTCTATAACCTGACATCTAGATATAATCGTTGGTAAAATACGGTTGATATTTTTAGTTGTAAAAATTGCATAAATACCTTCTGTTGGTTCTTCTAATATTTTAAGTAAAGCATTCATAGCTTCTTTGGTTGTTTTTTCAACATTCTTTATAATATAAACTTTTGCCTTACCTTCAAGAGAAGACTTTTTGAAAGTTTCTTGTATATTTTCAATGTGTTTCTTTTTAATACTTTCCTCTTCTCCATCAATTTCTATAATATCTGCATATTGATGGTTTAATACTTTTTGACAATCTATACATTGTTCACAAGCTAAGGTTTCATTACATATAAGTGACATTGTTAGAAACTGTAATGGTTGATCAGTATTATTTCCAACAAGTAAGAATGCATGTGGTATTTTTTTTAAGTTAAATTCATTTTCAATAATTCTATAGAATAAAGGTTGATTTTCTTTTAAATAATCTTTGATCATAATATTTTCTTAATTTCCTTTAAGGCATCTTGTACAACATCTTCAACTTTTTGATCTGCATTGATTTTTACAATACGATCACTATATTGTTTACAAATTGTTAAATAACCTTCATAAACATTTTTATGAAAATCACTTTTTTCTAAATCTAATCGGTTTGTTTCTCTTTGATTAACTTCAATTCTTTCTAATCCTTTTTTATAATCAATATCAAAAAATAAAGTTTTATCTGGCATAACATCGTTTATCGCAAATAAATTCATATTATAAACTTCATCAATTCCTAGATTTCTAGCAACACCTTGATAAGCAAGTGAACTATCTACAAAACGATCACATAATACAATATGTCCTTCTTTTAAAGCTGGTAATACTTTTTCTACAAGATGTTGTCTTCTTGCTGCTGCATATAATAAAGCTTCTGTACGTGCATCCATTTTTGTATTTTTCTTATCTAAAATAACATTTCTTATTTGTTCAGCAATATCAACCCCACCTGGTTCTCTTGTAAGTAAGACTTTATATCCTGATTCATTTAATATTTTTACAAGTTCTTTAGAAACTGTTGTTTTTCCACTACCTTCTGGTCCTTCTAATGTAATAAACTTTCCTGTCATAATACTTCTCTCCTCTTTCTTCATTATTATAACTGATTTTTCTATTTAAACAAGAAAAGACCTCTTGCAAGGTCTTATATTTTCTTTCTTCCTTCTAAAGATTTTAATAATGTTAATTCATCTGCATAATCAATATTACTTCCTATTGGTAATCCATTAGCAATTCTACTTGTTTCTATTCCTTTTTTCGCTAACAACTTAGCTAGAAACAATGCTGTTGTTTCACCTTCTCTTGTAGGATTCGTTGCAATAATCACTTCTTTAACCCCATCAAGTCTTTCAAATAAAGAATTAATATTTAAATCATCTATCGTTTTACCATCAATCATAGAAATCGTCCCATGTAAAACATGATATAATCCATGATATTCTCTAACCTTTTCCATAGCAAAAACATCTTTAGGACTTTCTACAACACAAATAACTGATTGATCCCTTGTTTCATCTTTACAAATTTCACAAAGTTCACCTTCACAAATATGTCCACATTTTTTACAGTAATGGATATTATCTTGAAAATGAGATAACACATTTGCAAACTCTTGGACATATTCTTTATCCATTGATAAAACATGATAAGCTAATCTTTCTGCAGATTTACCACCTATTCCTGGTAGTCTTTTAAAACATTCAACTAAATCTGTAAATGACTTTGGATAATTCATAATACACTCCTATTCTTCAAATTCAACAATCTCATCACCAAACATATCAATCGCATATTGTTGAGCTTCTGTAAGTTCTACAACCAGTTCATGATATTCATCAATATGATGTAAAACAATTGGTTGTGGTTGTGGTAATTTTTTTTCTTTACTAAGTTGAATAAATTTTTGTCTCATATTTGGCCAATCTGCTTCCATTACTGCAATAAAATCGTATTCTGATCCTAAAACTTCCTTTAAGAAATTTTTTAATGGATAATAATTTTCTGTATAGTTAATACTATTCACTTCTGGTTGATATTTCAATGTCAAAATAAAACCTTTTTCACCAGCAGCTACAGGTTTAGCATCACATAGCATATTTGCATATTTAGCAGTATTAAGATTATAACAATATCTTCTAATAACTGGCCATTTATCTTGAATATCATTTAAAACTGTTCTTTTCGCCTGTACTAAAATATTTAAAATGTCATTAAAGTCTACTTCTATTTGAGCTGTTGTTTTTACTTCTTTTACCTCTTCTTTAGATTCTTCCACAGGAGTTTCTACTTGTTCAACTTTCGGTTCTTTCTTTTCTTCTACCTTTTCTTGTAAATATTCTTGAGGTTCAATTACTGGTTCTTGTATCTTTTCTACTGGTTTTTCAACCACTTCTTCTTGTTGAACTTCAACCAATGTTTCATGTGAAACATTTTCAATAACTTTTGGTTCTTCTACAACAACTTCTTTATGTTCATTTTCAATTTGATTACATATCTTTAATAAAGCTAATTCAAAATATGTTGATGAATCTACAGCCTGTCCATAATGACTACTGGCATCCATAAAAATATCAATCATTTGAAATGCTTCTTCTACTAATATATAAGGAACAATTTGTTGGATATCGTTTTTATGCAAAACAAATAATAAAGATAAATCTTGCGTGTTTTTAAAAATAATAACATCTTTTAAAACATCTATTAAATCTTGTGTCAATCTCTTTAAATCAATACTTAAAGACATCATATGATCTAATGTTTTTAAAACATTCTTCATATCCTTTGTCAGTAATAATTTAATTAAACGTATTTTTTCATCATTTGCTAATAAACCATAAACTTTATTAATATTTTCTACTGTTAAATGTCTATCATACGCTAAACATTGTTCTAAAATACTTAAAGCATCCCTCATTCCCCCATCAGCCAACTTAGAAATAATTTCAAGAGATTCTTCATCATATTCTACATTTTCTTCTTTTAATACATATTCCAAACGACTAATAATATCATGTTCATCCACACGTTTGAAATCAAATCTTTGACAACGTGAAATAATAGTTGGCAAAATTTTATGTGGTTCTGTTGTTGCTAGAATAAATACGATATGTGCTGGTGGTTCTTCTAATGTTTTTAATAAAGCATTGAATGCTTCAGGTGTCATCATATGAACTTCATCAATAATATAAACTTTATATTTAGCATTAATAGGGGCATATTTTACTTTATCTATCAAATCTCTAACTTCATTGACTCCATTATTACTTGCCGCATCAATTTCAATAACATCAGGATGATCCCCTTGAGTAATTGCCTTACAGTTAGGACATTCATTACATGGAGGATGATCTCCTGTACAGTTAATAGCTTTAGCTAATATTTTAGCAATCGTTGTTTTCCCTGTTCCACGTGGTCCAGCAAATAAATAAGCATGCGCTATTCTATTTTCTTTAATTGCATTTTTTAATGTAATTGTAACATGACTTTGTCCAGCGACATCTTCAAATGTTTGCGGACGATAAGTACGATACAAGGCTTTATATGACATATTCTCAACTCCTATCTCCTACATTATACACGAAAAAAAGATATGAGTAATCATATCTTTTGACGTTTCTTTTTAAAATAGTCTTTTATTAACTTTGAACATTTATCTTTTAAAATATCTGATTGAATCATGGGAATATAATTAAGTTTAGGATCCGGTAAATGAATCAATTTATCTAAAGACATCCATCTTGTATCACTTGCACCATAAACAACTCTTTGAATATGACTTTGAATAATAGCTCCCGAACACATTAAACAAGGTTCTAAAGTTGTATAAAGTGTACATTCATCTAAGCGCCATCTTCCTATTTTTTTACAAGCTTCTTCAATAGCTAACATTTCTGCATGACCATAAGTTTGATTTAAATACTCTCTTTGATTATATGCACGGGCAATAATTTGATCATCTTTTACAATGATACATCCAATTGGTACATCATCATGTTTTAATGCTTTTAAAGCTTCTTGATAAGCTATTTCCATATATTCTTCATCATTCATCTTTTTTTCCTCTAAAAATAAAGACCATCACACATAGACGGTACTTCTTAATGCTGCTACCTTCCGGTCCTGACATGGTTCGAAGCCGCCTATTGTAATGGCAAATATGATTATAACGTATTTTAGATTTTTAATCAATATATAAATTCATTAAAAGTGCATCATAATACTTTTGATTGACATTAAACATTTGAGGATATCTCCCTATTTCTTGAAAATTAAACTTTTTATAAAGATTAATAGCTGATAAATTATCCTCTTTCACTTCTAAATCAAGAACTTTTAAAGATGTTTCTTTGATCATTTCTAAAGCTTCTTCCATCATCATTGAAGCAATCCCCATATTCCAATATTCTTTTTTAACAGTGATTGCAAAATGACCAATATGTTTTAATCTTTCTTTTTGTTCACCTTGAATAGATAATAAAGAAACAAGTTCATCATCAATAAAACCACATAAAAGTAAACTATTCTCTTGATCAATAAAATCTTGAATAACTTCCATTTCTTCAAATTCATTTAAATAACATTCATTTAAACCATAAGTTAAGTTATCACTTTCTCCCCCAACCTGATTTAAATAATCAATAATCATTGAAGCATCCTCAATTTCTGCTTCACTTATAAATAATTCCATCTTTTTCTTACCTTTCTATAAAAAAGAGTCACCGAAGTGACTATTTTTTAGGAATAATAATATCTTTACCACCCATATAAGGACGTAACGCTTCTGGAATATTAATAGATCCATCTTCATTATAGTTATTTTCAATAAAAGCAATAACTGCTCTTGTTGAAGCTAAAACTGTATTATTTAAAGTAGAAACATAATAATTTCCATTTTCACCTTTAGCACGAATACCTAAACGTCTAGCTTGTGCATCTCCTAATGTTGAACAAGAACCAACTTCAAAATATTTTTGTTGTCTTGGTGACCAAGCTTCAACATCACATGATTTAACTTTTAAATCAGCTAAATCTCCAGAACAACATTCTAATGTTCTTACTGGAATATCTAAACTTCTAAATAATTCAACTGTATATGACCACATTTTGTCATACCATTCCATAGCTTCTTCTGGTTTACATAAAACAACCATTTCTTGTTTTTCAAATTGATGAACACGATAAATACCACGTTCTTCAATACCATGTGCACCTACTTCTTTTCTAAAACATGGTGAATAAGAAGTCATTGTAATTGGTAATTCTTCTTCTTTAACGATTTGATCTTTAAATTTACCAATCATACTATGTTCAGAAGTTCCAATTAAGTATAAATCTTCACCTTCAATTTTATACATCATGGCATCCATTTCATCAAATGACATAACACCTGTAACAACATCACTACGAATCATGAATGGTGGAATACAATAAGTAAATCCTTTATCAATCATGAAATCTCTAGCGTATGAAAGCATTGCTGATGATAAACGAGCGATATCTCCCATTAAATAATAGAAACCATTTCCACTTGTTCTACCTGAAGCTTCTTTATCTAAACCATTAAAACGAGCAATGATATCAGCATGGTATGGAATTTCATACTCAGGTACAACTGGATCTCCGTATTTTTGAATTTCTACGTTTTCTGAATCATCTTTTCCAATAGGTACTGAATCATGAATGATATTTGGTATTTTCATCATGATTTCTTTTAATTCTTTACCATATTCTTCTTCTTTAACTTCTAAATCTTTTAATTCTTCTGCCATAGAAGTTACTTTTGCTTTAATTTCTTCAGCTTCATCTCTTTTGCCTTCTCTCATTAAAGCACCAATTTCTTTAGAATATTTATTTCTTAAACTTCTAATTTCACTGGCTCTTGTGACAACTTCACGATAATCTTTATCTAATTTATAAGCTTCATCTACTAATCCAACTTTTTCATCTTGAAATTTTTTCTTCATATTTTCTTTGACTAAAGTAGGATTTTCTCTAATTAAATTAATATCAATCATTTTCTTTCCCCTTATATTATTAATAACTGCCTTGATTATACATCAAGGCTATTTTCTTTGCAATTCTCTTTTAATCCAAGCCATAATCACTTGAACAATCATCTCTTGTTGACTGTCATTTAACTGTGTATGTGGCTTAATATGATACCACTTATATAAACACCCTCGACAACATGAAGCCGTGGCATGTTGAGCAATAAACACAGGATGATTTTTCATCGGTGTCTGCTTTCCATCATTTAAAATCACAGCCGGTGCTATTCTTTTAGAAATAAAATCTCTGGCGTGTTGTTCTATAACATCTAAGCCTTTTTCATTACAATAATCTTTATACTTTTTAGCAAGATGAAAAGAACTTCTAAACTTTGAATGATCTAAACGATTAAACAATCTTTTTAATTCTTCCCCATTCATTTCTAAAAGAGTCAGATTACTCTGACTCTTCTTCACCTTCTTCTACAACTTCTTCTTCATTTTTAGCAACAACTTCCACAGAAGAAACCTTGCTATCATGTACTTTAATAAGTCTTACACCTTGAGTCGCACGTCCTGCTGTTTTAACTTGTTCCATAGGTAAACGAATCACAATACCATCATCAGTAATAATTAATAAATCTTCATTACCTTCTACTGCTCTAATAGCCACAATTTGTCCATTACGTTCAGTAACATTAATTGTCTTAACACCTTTTCCACCACGATTAGAAACACGATATTCATCAATTGGTGACATCTTACCATAACCTTTTTCCGTAACAACCATAATTAATTGTCCTTCACGGTTTGTTGTCATACCAATAACTTTAGAACCATCAACATTAATACCTTTTACACCACTTGCACTTCTTCCCATTGGTCTAACATGACCTTCAGAGAATCTTACAAGTTTACCATTACTAGCAGCAATTAAGATTTCATCATCCCCTTTAGTTAATTTAACACCAACTAAAGAATCATCTTCTTTTAACTTAATAGCAATCTTACCTGTTTGTCTAATGTTTTCAAATTCTGAAATATCAACACGTTTAACTAAACCTTGTTCAGTTGCAAAGAATAAATACCAATGTTTATCTTCTTCAATCATTTTCTTATTAATATTAATTAATGATTTAACACTTTCATCTTTATCAAGATTTAAAATATTAACAATTGGTAATCCCTTAGCAGTTCTACCAAATTCAGGAATATTATATCCTTTCAAACGGTATACCTTTCCTTTATTTGTAAAGATCAATAAATCATCATGTGTTGACATATGAATAAGTGAACTAATCACATCATCTTGTGTTGTTGACATACCTTTAACACCACGTCCACCTCTGTTTTGAGATTTATAAGTACCTACTGGCATACGTTTTACATAACCATTATTAGTAAGTGAAATAATAACATCTTCTACTGGAATTAAATCTTCATCTTCAATATCAAATGTACCTTGAATAATTTCAGTACGACGTTTATCACCATATTTTTCTTTCATTTCTAATAATTCATTTCTAATGATTTCTAAGATACGTTCTTCATTAGCAAGAATATCTTTTAAATCAGCAATTGTAATTAATAAATTATTTAATTCTTCTTCAATCTTTTCTCTTTCCAAACCAGCTAAACGTTGTAATTGCATTTCTCTTACAGCTTTAGCTTGTTTATCAGACATTCCAAATTCATCCATTAATCTTTGTTGAATGATTTCAGTTGTTCTACTTGTACGAATTAATTGAATAATTTCATCGATATGATCTAAGGCTTTCTTTAAACCTTCTAAAATATGTGCTCTTGCTTCTGCTTTATTTAATTCAAATTGTGTTCTACGACGAATAACTTCTTCTTGATGTTGTAAATAATATTGAATTAATTCTTTAAGTGTTAAAGTTTTAGGTTCATTATTAACTAAAGCAATATTATTGACACCAAATGTTGTTTGTAAAGAAGTTAATTTATATAATTGATTTAAAATAACTTCTGCTTGAACATCTCTCTTTAATTCAATGACAATTCGAATTCCTTCACGGTTTGATTCATCACGAACATCACTAATACCTTCAACAACTTTATCACGTGCTAAATGCGCAATCTTTTCGACTAATCTTGCTTTATTTACTTGATAAGGAATTTCATAAGCAACGATTCTTTGTCTTCCCTTATGTTCTTCAATTTCTGTTTTTGCACGCATAACGATTAAACCATTACCTGTTTCATAGGCTTTTTTAATCGCACTCTTTCCTAAAATATATCCTCCTGTAGGAAAATCAGGTCCTTGAATATAATTTTCCATTAATTCTAAAACAGTAATATCAGGATTTTTACTTACCGCAATAACGGCATCAATCACTTCACCAATATTATGAGGTGGCATATTTGTAGCCATCCCAACAGCGATTCCTGTTGTCCCATTGACCAATAAGTTAGGAATACGACAAGGTAATACCGATGGTTCTCTTTCTTCACCATCATAGTTTGGAATAAAATCAATCGTATCTTTATTGATATCTCTCATTAATTCCATTGAAATTTTAGACATTCTCGCTTCAGTATAACGCATAGCGGCAGCGCCGTCACCGTCAATTGAACCAAAGTTTCCATGACCATCTACAAGCATATAACGATATGAGAAATCTTGTGCCATTCTCACTAAGGCTTCATAAATTGAAGAATCTCCATGAGGGTGATATTTCCCCATAACTTCCCCAACGATACGCGCAGATTTCTTATACGCTTTATCACTATAACAACCAAGTTCATTCATACCATAAACAATACGTCTTTGAACTGGTTTCATTCCATCTCTTACATCAGGTAATGCACGTGCTACGATAACTGACATGGCATAATTCATGAAAGAAGTTTTCATTTCTGATGTTAATTGAATTTTTCTAATTCCTTTTTCTTGATTATCCATTTTCTACTCCTTCTAAATATCTAAATCAGTTACATATTTTGCATTTTCTTGAATAAATTCTCTACGAGGTTCAACTTTTTCACCCATTAACACATCAAAAATCATATCTGCTTCCATCGCTTCATCTAATTCAATACGATTTAAAATACGGTGTTCAGGATCCATTGTTGTTTCCCATAATTGATCCGCATTCATTTCTCCTAACCCTTTATATCTTTGGATAGAATATTTTGCACCTTCACCTAACTTTGTTCTTAAATCATCTAATTCTTCATCACTATATAAATAATGTTCTTCTTTTCCATGTTTTAATAAATAAAGTGGAGGTTGAGCCGCATAAACAAAGCCACCTTCAATTAAAGGTTTTAAATAACGATATAAGAAAGTTAACATTAAAATACGAATATGTCCTCCATCGACATCGGCGTCGGTCATAATAACGATTTTATGATAACGTAATTTATTAATATCAAAATCTTCACCAATTCCTGTACCAAAAGCAGTAATCATGCTACGAATCGTATCACTTGATAAAACACGATCTAATCGCGCTTTTTCAACATTTAAGATTTTACCACGAAGCGGTAAGATAGCTTGAATACGACGATCTCTACCCATCTTAGCACTACCTCCGGCAGAATCCCCTTCGACAATGAAGATTTCACATTCACTAGCATCTCTTGATGAGCAGTCAGCTAATTTCCCAGGCAATGATGTAATTTCCATTCCTGTTTTTCTTCTTGTCATTTCACGTGCTTTTTTCGCAGCTAAACGTGCATGAGAAGCAACGATTGCTTTTTCAACAATAATTTTGGCAGTATCAGGATTTTCTAATAAAAATTGATCCAATGATTTAGAAATAATATTTGAAGCAATTTTTCTTACTTCTGCATTTCCTAATTTTGTTTTTGTTTGTCCTTCATATTGAGGATCAGGATGTTTAACAGAAATAATCGCTGTTAAACCTTCACGACAATCTTCTCCTGATAAAGCATCATCTTTTTCTTTTAAGAAGTTTCCTTTTCTTGCATAGTTATTAATAACCCTTGTAAGAGCTAAACGGAAACCTTCTTCATGTGTTCCTCCTTCATGTGTATTAATATTATTACAGAAAGAGTAAATATTTTCTTGATAACCATCATTGTATTGCATTGAAACTTCAATCTTAATATCATTTTGCATATCTTCTACATAAATGATTTCATCATGAATTGGTGTTTTATTTTTGTTGATATAAGCAACATATTCCTTAATACCACCTTCATACATATAATCATGTTCACGATTTTGTCCATCTCTTAAATCAGTTAAACTAATTCTTAATCCCTTATTTAAGAAAGCAAGTTCTCTAATTCTTTGTCTTAAAACTTCATAATCATAAGTTGTTGTTTCTTTAAAGATTTCAGCATCTGCTTTAAAAGTAACCTTTGTTCCTTGCTTATCAGTAGGTCCTAATTCTTTTAATGATGCAACTGGTGTCCCACCATTTTCAAATCTTTGATAGTATTCTTTTCCATCACGATAAACATTGACTTCTAGCCATGAAGATAAGGCATTAACAACAGAAGCACCTACACCATGCAATCCACCGGAAACTTTGTAGCCTCCGCCACCAAATTTACCACCAGCATGTAAAACAGTAAAAATTGTTTCAACTGTTGATTTACCTGTCTTAGCGTGTTTTCCAGTTGGCATTCCACGACCATCATCAATAACTTCAACTACATCGTCATCTTTCAAAATTACTTTAATATGACTTGCATATCCTGCTAAAGCTTCATCGATTGAGTTATCAACAATTTCCCAAACCAAATGATGTAACCCTCTAGATGATGTTGTACCAATATACATACCTGGTCTTTTTCTAACAGCTTCTAATCCTTCTAATACTTGGATATCTGACTCATCATAGCTATGTTGTACTTTATTTTCTTCTGCCATCATTTTTCCTCCCTATGATTAATATTAATTTTCTTAGCTTCTTTAATAACATGATGTTCTATTCCATCTATTGATGTTGTTGTAATAAACGTTTGAATACGATTATTTAAAATATCTAAAAGTTTTGTTTTTCTTTGATCATCTAATTCTGATAAAACATCATCTAATAAAAGTATAGGATATTCTCCAATTTCTTCTTTTATTAATTCTATTAAAGCTATTTTCATACTTAAAACGATTGTTCTTTGTTGACCTTGAGAAGCAAACTGATGTGCACTCTTATTATCAATAAAGATCTTCATATCTTCCTTATGAATTCCATAATAAGTACTTAAATATCTTAAATCTCTTTCAAATCCTTTTTGATAAAGTTTTAAAATATCTTCTTTATTAACATCTTTAATAAAACATTCATACTGCAATTCAACGATCTCATGACAATTTGCAATATTTAAATAAATATCTTTTACTTTTAAAGATAAACGTTCGATAAAATTATTTCTTTTTTCAATAATCTTAATTTGAACTTCAGCTAATTGCTCATCTAAAGTTTCTAGATATTCATCATATTTACCTCTTCTTTGATTCAATAATTTAAGATACTGATTTCTTTCCTTTAATAATCGATTATACTTAGTAAGATAAAAAACATAAATTGGTGAGATTTTAGATAACTCCAAATCTAAAAACTTTCTTCTAATACTCGGAGAACCTTTAACCAATGATAAATCATCTGGTACAAAAACAACCGCATTTAAATAACCTACATAATCTGAAATCTTTAAAATATCTTTTCCATCCACTTTTGCTTTTTTTGATTCCTTAGATAAAATAAGTTCTAATTGATGCATTCTTTCATTAGAAAAAACATTTCCTTTTACTTTTGCAAAGTCATGATCAAATCGAATCATTTGATCATTGATATGTGTTCTAAAAGATTTACAGACAGATAATAAATAGATTGCTTCAATAATATTCGTTTTCCCTTGAGCATTCCCACCAATTAAAATATTAATTCCTTGATCAAACTCAATAAAAAAATGATTATAATTTCTAAAATCAGTCAGTTCTAAATTATTGATGCGCATTTATACAATAAAAATTTCCTTCAAATTCAACTTGGTCACCATCATGAAGCTTTTTTCCTCTTCTAAGTTCCACTTCACCATTGACCTTTACTTGACCATCTTTAATAATCATTTTTGCTTCAATCCCACTAGATACAAGATTAACAAATTTTAAAAATTGATCTAATTTAATATATTCATCTTTAATTGGTATTTCTTTCATACTTAACCTTCTTTTCTCTATAATTGTACTAAGTTAGTATATCATAAGAATCATAAAAATTCAAAATATTGCGCTATATTCGCTATTTTTATTTACGAATAGAAAAATACTTTTTTGATAAAAAAGCTCTTAAAATAAAAATTACTCCCCAAATAAACAATTAAAAGGAAAATTTACAAAAAAAAGAAGCTTTCGCTTCTTAATATGTTCTAACTGGTAAAACAAGTTGTAATAATTCATCAGAATCAAAATCTTTAACGATGAATGGTTTCATTTCTCCAGTGAATAATATTTTTATTTTATCACCACTAAATGATTTAATAGCATCACTTGCATATTTACAACTAAATGAAATAGTAAGTGGTTCTCCTTTATAGAAAGAAGAAGCTAAATTTTCTTCTACTGAACCAATTTCTTGTTGATATGAAGATAAAATAACTTGTTCATTAGACATATCTAATTTCACAATATTATTTTGTTCATTTAATAATAATGAAACACGGTCAATCGCATTTAATAAATCAGCTCTATTAATATCTAATTCATAATCAAATTCTAAAGGAATCAATCGAGCTGTATCAGGATAAGATCCATCAATCAAACGTGTTTGAATAATATTTTTATCAAACACAAATAATACTTTACGTTCAGATACATATAATTCAATAAGTTCATCTTTTTCAATAATCTTACTAATTTCATCTAAACTTAATTTAGGAATCGTAATATTAAAAGTCACATCTTCATCAATAGAAATAATCTTTTTAGCTAAACGATAACTATCAGTAGCAACAACTTCTAAAACATGATCATGCGCTTTAAAATTGATACCAGTTAAAATAGGTCTTGTTTCTTTATCACTAGCAGCAAACTTTGTTTCTCCAATAATATCTTTTAATACAAGAGCATTCATCATAAAATGAGTTCCTGTTTTACTTAAATCAATACGTGGATATTCAATAGCATCAGTACCATTTAAGCTGTATTCAATTTGACTTCCTTTAATACGAGTAAGTAAACCATCAATAATTTCAATTTCAATATCATCACTATTAATCTTTCTTACAATATCAAAGATATAACGACTATTTAAAACAACTGCTCCTTCTTTAAGGATTACTAAATCATCATCTTCATCAATAATTGTTTGAATAGTGATATCACTATCACTTCCTGTTAAGATAAGTTGATGAGCTTGTAAATCAAATTTAATCCCTGTTAAAACAGGTAAAGGACTACGAACAGATACAGCTCTTGTTGCTTTAGCAAGTGCGTTTAATAATTTTATTCTTTTAATTCTAAAATGCATATTTGCCTCCTGTTATTTATATATTTAAAAATAAGTCATTATTACTATTAGCATGTGAACAATGTGCATAAATGTAAAATATATTAATTTTATCAATGTTTTTTATATGAATATCAATGTGCACATATTGTTGATATTAGTCACTACATTGTGCCTAACTTTTGTTTAAGCTTATCTACAGCGAGTTTATAATCTGGATCTTTTTTGATTTTTGTTTCTACTCTTTTACAAGCTTTCATAACTGTAGAATGGTCTCGATTGGAAAAAGTTGTTCCAATTTCACTAAAAGTAATATCCAAAAGTTCCCTCATTAAATACATACATATTTCACGAGGTGTTACCAAGTTTCTCGTTCTATTTTTAGAAATAATTTGACTAATGGTTAAATAATAGAATTCAGCGGTTGTTTTTAAAATGAATTCTTTTGTTAGTGGTTCTTGTGCTTTTTTTATAGTTTTTTGATCTTTAAAGACTTCAGATGCAAAATTCATATCTATGTAATTAGTTGATTCCATGATACTACAGAAGAATAGTCGTTTTAATTGACCTTCTAAAGAACGAATATCATTACAATAATTCATAACCATGAAGTCTAAAACATCATCTGTAATAACTAAATCTGTATTACCTAGATTTTCTATTTTCTTCTCTAAAATTGCCTTTGCTGTTTCAAATTCAGGTGGATCTATTCCAAAAGATAGACCTGATTTAAAACGACTAATTAAACGTTCTTCAATTCCTTGAAGTTCATCAGGCATTTTATCACTTGTAATAACAATTTGATGATTGTTATTAATGATTTCATTAAATATATGGAAGAACATCTCACTACTTTTTTCTTTTCCAAATAAAAATTGAATATCATCAATTAATAAAATATCAAGATTTCTATAATAACTATAAATCTCATCTGTTGTATTTGTTTTTATAGAATTAATAATTTCATCCACAAAATCCTTAGAAGTAATATATCTTACTAATAAATTAGGATTTGTTTCTTTTGCTTTATTTCCAATAGCATTTAATAAATGTGTTTTTCCAAGCCCTGGATGACTATATAAAAATAAAGGATTAAAGTTCATACCAGGTTTAGTTGATACAAGTAAAGCAGCATTTTGTGCCATACGGTTTGAATTTCCTACGATAAAATTAGCAAATGTCATATCAGGATGAAGATGACTATCGATTTTAGGAACCTTTTTTTGTTTAGATTTTTTATATTCTTCTACTTCTAATACTTTGATTTTTATTGGTTTAGAAAAAGAATTAGAAAGAATAGATTCTATTTCTGCTCGTTTTTCTAAAATAGCATCAATATTCCATTTTAATTCAGTGGTGATAATAACTTGATTATCTTCAATTTCTTCTAGAGTTGCAGGTTTAAATAGTGAGTCCAAGATGATCTTATCATCAACTATTTTATTTTTTTCTAAAGTTTCTACACAAGATGACCAGATTTTGTTTAAATCTTGCACAATTTTCAACTCCCTTTCGACTCAATTATATAAAAGATGTGAACTCTTTTAAAGGAAAAATACTGTCTGCACAATAGCTTCACAATTTTATTCACAAAAAAAGTGTGAAATATCAATCATTTAGAGTACTTATTCACATTATTCACAACTTCATTTTTCGCTATGAATTTTATTAAATGTGAACTTAGTGCATATTGTATAGAATAAAAAACAATGTGCACATAGGTGTTCACAAAAAAAAATACGCTGATATCAGCGCATTTTTTACTAATTCACACATATGAATAACTCGATTCACCACGTGAATAAGCATGTGCAAAACTTGTCGAAATATAAAATTTAACAAAAAATGAATATTCACAATGTGAATTTTAAGAAAAATTGCGATTTTTCCTAGAAAAATAGAAGAATTGTAAAATAAAGGTTAAGATGAAATAATATTCACTTTAGGATGTGAATATCTAAAATAAAGAGTTTATTCACATTAGATTAGTGACTATTTTGAATATATTGTATAAATATTGATACAAAAGTACGTAAATACTTAGAAGTGCACACTTGATTTTAGGGGAAAAACAAGGATTTATAAGGAGTTAGAGGAAAATGTGAATAAGTATTTTTATGAGCTTTAAAGAAATTTACATGTTGTCGTACGTACTTGATTGAAAAATGTTCACAAATAATGTGCATTTAATAAGAGTTATGCTTAGTGATGTTACTTTTTTTGATAAAAGTAATTATTTTTATACAATTTTCTATCTATTTCGATATATCACAAGATGTGAATAATAAATTTAAATTCACAATAAAGAGAATTTTTCTAAATTAAAAAAGTTCACAAAAAAATGTGCAAATAATCATTAGATATTGTTATTCTTATTATTTGTCATCATTAAAAATAATGAATTTAAGAGTAGAAATATAGAATTTAGAATTGACTTGTCACAATAATTCCTATAAGATATAGGAGCATATGTTATTTGTATAAAAAGATAAAAATTTTGGAGGTGTAAAATATGAAAAGAACATATCAACCAAATAAAAGAAAAAGAGCAAAAACTCATGGTTTTAGAGCTAGAATGGCAACTGTTGGAGGAAGAAAAGTAATCGCACGTCGCCGTAAAAGAGGAAGAAAAGTATTAACTGCTTAATGTAAAATCCACTTTTTCGGTGGATTTTTTTCTAAAATTTTATGAAAAAAGAATTTAGAGTAAAAAGAAATGAAGATTTTAGCAAGATTATTGCTAGAAAAAAGAGTTTTGCGAATTCTTGTTTTATTATTTATAAAGATGAAAATCAAATTGGGCATGGACGTGTTGGTATTTCAGTAAGCAAAAAATTAGGAAACGCTGTTACTAGAAATAAAATAAAAAGACAGTTACGTATGATGATTCAAGAATGTTTTCATTTTGATGAAGAAGTTGACTATATTGTAATTGTAAGAAAAAATTTCTTAAATCATACATATATAGAAAATAAAAAAGAATTAGAGTACTTGTATAAAAAAGTGAAGAGAAAGGAGATCAGCAAATGATCTTAGATAACAAAACTAAAAAATATTTTAAAATTATTTGTTTAGTTTTATTTGTTGTAGCCTTAACTGGATGTACAGCAAATCTTGATTCAAGTGGTAAACTGATTGCTAAAAGAGCAATTAATTTAAACACACCATGGTCTATGAAGTCAGGAATTTTTGATTTCTTATTAGTTATTCCTATTTCTAAAAGTATTATTTATTTAGGAGATGTTTTATTAAATAATATCGCCTTAGGTGTTATCTTAATTACTATTTTAATTAATATTATCATTTTACCAATTATGATTAAATCGACAGTATCTCAACAAAAGATGCAATTGATTCAACCAGAAATGGAAAGAATTCAAAATAAATATAAAGGTAGAAAAGATCAAACTTCTCAAATGAGAATGTCTGCAGAAATTCAAGCTTTATATAAGAAAAATGATGTCAGTATGTTAGCTTCATTTACAACATTCTTAACATTACCAATTATGTTTGCAATGTGGCAAGCGGTTCAACGTATTGAAATCTTATATCAAACAAATATGTTTGGTATTAACTTAGGTGCTAAACCAATCGATCACGTATTTAAATTCGAGATTGCCTATATTGTATTACTTGCCATTGTTGCTTTAACTCAATATTTTGCGATGAAAATCAACACTATCATGTCAAAAAGAAATCCAAAATATAGAGAAACATCACAAATGCAATCAATGAACATGATGAATAATTTCATGACATTATTTATCATTTACTTTGCAGCAATTATGCCTGCAGCAATGTCACTTTATTGGATGACAACAAACATTATTACAATTGTTAGAACATGGTATATTTATATTTACCATGTTGAAAAAGCACAAAAAGAAGTTGATCAAGCAAATACAAATTATTTAACAAAGAGACAAAATAAGAATAAATAGAGGTATAAATATGAAAACATATACTGCAAAAACAGTTGAAGATGCTGTTAATAAAGCATGCCTTGATTTAGGTGTTACAGTTGATCAATTAAATTATGAAGTTACTTTAGAAACTAAAGGTTTGTTTAGTAAGAAAGCTGAAATTTCTTGTTGGACAGTAGAAATGGTTCAAGAATATATTGAAAGCTTTATTAGAAAGATTTTAACTGATATGGAATTTGAAGTTGAAACAATTTCTTATGTTCAAGATGGAAGAATTTATTGTAATATTAATACAAGTAATAATTCTATTTTGATTGGTAAAGCTGGAGTTATTTTAAGAGCTATTAACTTAATTGTGAAAAATGCTGTCAGTACAACATTTAAAAAACGTTTAGAAGTAAGCGTTGATATCAATGGTTATAAAGAAGAACGTTATAAAAAAGTTGCAAGTATGGCAAGACGTTTTGGTAAAACAGTTTTAAGAACAAAAGCTGATTTAAAATTAGATCCAATGCCTGCAGATGAAAGAAAAGTGATGCATCAAGAGATTGCAAAGATGGATCATTTAAAAACTGAATCTAAAGGTGAAGGAAAAAATAGATATATGACAATCTCATATGTAGATTAAGCCGCTTATGCGGTTTTTTCTTTAGGGAGGAAATAATGGAAAATTTAATTTTTAGTTTAAATGCGACGGTTCCTGTTTTTGCGATGATTATATTAGGGATGTTATTTAAAAAAATAGGAATTATTGATGATGTTTTTGCTTCTAGAATGAATAAGTTTGTATTTTTAATTCCTTTACCTGTATTGTTATTTAAAGATCTAGCTACTTTAGATTTTAATACAATATGGGATACGAAATTTGTTTTATTTTGTTTTTTCATTACAATTTTAAGTATTTTAATTGTTACTTTACTTTCTTTTTTATTAAAGAATAAACAAAATCAAGGGGAATTTATTCAAGCAAGTTATCGTAGTTCGGCAGCTTTACTCGGTATTGCCTTGATTCAAAACGTCTATGGAAAAGCAACCATGGCGCCTTTAATGATTATTGGGAGTGTCCCTTTATATAATATTATGGCCGTTGTCGTCCTTTCTTTCTTTTCACCAGAAAGAAAAGGATTAAGTAAAGAAGTTTGGCTTAAAACAATCAAAGGAATTTTAACAAACCCAATACTTATTGGTATCGTTGTTGGTATTTTATGGTCCTTACTTCATTTACCAATGCCAACGATGTTAGATAAGACCGTGACTTCGATTGGAAATGTAGCGACACCTCTAGGACTTATGGCAATGGGAGCAACTTTTAATTATAAAGAAGCCCTTGGGGATTTAAAACCTGCTTTATGTGCCTCATTCATTAAATTATTTGGCTTCTGTGCAATGTTTCTACCACTTGCCATCTATTTAGGGTTCCAAGGAGAACAGCTCATAGCCATCCTTGTAATGCTTGGATCAGCAACTACAGTTTCATGCTTTGTTATGGCTAAAAACATGGGACATACAGGAATACTTACCAGCACAGTCGTGATGTTAACAACCATCTTTAGTGGATTTTCTATAACAATGTGGCTTTATATTTTAAAAGGAATGGGACTTCTTTAGAGGCTGTAACGAAATAAAATATTGATATAGTCCAGCAAAAAAGACAATGTTGCCAGTATTATACTGATGTACATTGTCTTTTTTTGTAGTGTGCCGGGCATGGCACTAGATAAACCAACCACAGGTATTTACCGCTAAGTGTAATGAACCACAAGTTGTTGTCAGTGATGATAAGGATAAAGGAAGTGATGTAGTGATTCCTTTGAGCGTACGAACAGACTTCACAAGAAGAGGATTGAAAAATACAAAAATGGAATTTCTCGTTGTATATTTGGGTTATAATTTGAGAAAATATCATAAATATAGATTGAAGAAAGAAAAATCAACACAATCAAAAGGTCTTCTTAACTAAAAAGTATGTACTTTCAAATAAATAAAAAGTATATAAAAATCAGGTTACATCTCGCTAAAATAGCTGAAGATGTTTTTTTATACGAAAAACAAAGAAAAAGAAGCCAAACGAAACGAAATTAACTTCTTAAAAAATTATTTCGTTACAGTCTCTTTTATTTTTGCAATAAATGGACATAATATATATGTATTAATAAATAATAACAATAATTATTACTATTTATATTGACGATTCTAATTTTTAGCGTTATGATAAACACATAAGTTAGCAAGAGCTAACCAAGGAGGAGATTATATGTCATTAATTAATAAAGAAGTAAATGATTTTGAAGTTAAAGCATTTCAAAATGATGAATTTAAAACAGTTAAAAAAGAAGATATTTTAGGAAAATGGAGTGTATTTTTCTTTTATCCAGCAGATTTTACGTTTGTTTGCCCTACTGAATTAGAAGATTTATCAAACAAATATGAAGAATTTAAAAAAGTAGATTGTGAAATCTATTCAGTATCTACTGATACTCATTTTGTTCATAAAGCATGGCATGATAGTTCAAAACGTATTTCTAAAATTGAATACCCTATGTTAGCAGATCCTACTCATGCCTTATCAAAAGATTTTGAAGTATTAATTGAAGAAGACGGTTTAGCTGAAAGAGGTACATTTGTTGTTAATCCTGAAGGTAAAATTGTGGCTTATGAAGTCAATGCTGGTAATGTTGGTCGTAATGCAGACGAATTATTGAGAAAAGTGCAAGCTTGCCAATTTGTTTATACTCATGGAGATGAAGTATGTCCAGCAAAATGGGAACCAGGTAAAGAAACATTAAAACCAAGTTTAGATCTTGTAGGACAATTATAGTTTATGGAACAAACAATTTATGATGCCATTGTTATAGGTGGAGGGCCTGCAGGTTTAACTGCAGCTCTTTATTTAGCAAGAGCAAATAATCGTGTTCTTGTTATTGAAAAAGAAACATTTGGTGGACAAATTACTATTACATCTGATGTTGTTAATTATCCTGGTATTTTAAAAACAAGTGGAAAAGAATTGACAGAATCAATGAGACAACAAGCTCAAGATTTTGGAGCTGATTTTGTGTTAGCTGAGGTTCAAAAGATTGAAGATGATGGGGATTTTAAACAAGTAAAAACGACAAGAGGAACATTTAAGTGTTTTGGTATTGTTATAGCGACAGGTGCTCACCCAAGAAAAGCAGGTTTTATTGGTGAAGAAGAATTTAAAGGGCATGGTATTGCCTACTGTGCAACGTGTGATGGTTCATTTTTTGAAGGAAAAGAAATATTTGTTGTAGGTGGTGGCTATGCTGCTGCAGAAGAAAGTGTTTTTCTTACCAGATATGCAAAACATGTCACTATTTTAATAAGAGAAGATGACTTTAGTTGTGCTTCTTCTATTGCTTCGTTAGCAAAAAATCATGAAAAGATAACTGTTTATACAAATGTTGAAGTACTTGAAGTCAGTGGTCATACGTATTTAGAATCTTTAAAGTATCATAATAAAAAAACAAATGAAGTGATTGAATATCATGCAAATGAAAATGATACTTTTGGTGTTTTTGTCTTTGCGGGTTATCAACCGAATACATCTCTTGTAAAAGATATTGTAGAACTCAATGAATCTGGTTATATCGTTACTGATCAAAATCAAAAAACAAATAAAGAAGGTATCTATGGAGCTGGTGATGTTTGTATTAAAGAATTGCGTCAAGTCGTTACAGCGGTAAGTGATGGTGCAAAAGCAGCCACATCATTAGAAAAATATGTTGAAAAAATGCATCAAAAAACGGGAATAATACCAAAAATTCCTCAAGTAAAAAAGGAAGAACAGGTAACTGTTAATAACGATTCATTACTTGATGAACACATGCTTTCACAATTACAAGCTGTTTTTTCACGTATGGAAAATCCAATTATTCTTAAATTATTACTCAATGAAAGTACGTTATCCAATGAATTAAAAGGATATATGGAAGCATTAGCATTACAAACCGATAAAATAAAAATAGCTATAGAAAAAACAAATCAAGAGATTCCTTCTGTCAATATTTGTTTAGAAGATGGTACATGGAGTGGCTTAACTTTCCATGGTGTACCTGGTGGACATGAATTCACCTCTTTCATTCTAGGAATTTATAATGTTGCAGGACCAGGACAAAAGATAGAACAAACTTATTTAGAAAGAATAGATAAAATAAATAAAGAGATTAATATAAAAATTATAGTTTCTTTATCTTGTACGATGTGTCCAGAACTCGTTACTTCAGCTCAAAGAATAGCTTCGTTAAATAAACAAATAACAACGGAGGTCTATGATATTCAACACTTTAAACAACTTAAAGATCAATATCAGATCATGTCAGTACCATGCATGGTTATTAATGATCAAAAAGTCGTTTTTGGAAAAAAGAATATCGAACAAATTTTAGAAATCATTGAAAATGTATAAAAAAACGAGCAATGCTCGTTTTTTTATTGTGCTGTCGTTTCTGAGGGTTCAATCGTTGTTTCAGGTTGAGTTGGTTCAGTATTTGGAGTCGTTTCAGGGGTTGTTTCTGGAACTTGTTCCACTTTCATTGTACCAACAGCAATAATTGCTTCATGACCTTTATAATAACTCTTAGCTTCTTTTTTCTTTGAAAGCAATTTACCATCTTTATCATAAACCAAACGATAAGAAACAGCTCTTCCCCCATTTGATCCAGCTTGTTTAGTTACTTGTTGTCCTTCAGGAATAGTTGCATCATTTTCATATTTAGTATTATAAGCAACATCCCCTGTTCTTTCACTTGTAAACTTCACATAACTTCCATCAACATTAGTTCCAATAATTTTACATGTTAATTTGCTATTAGCATAACTTGCTTCAATCTTAATAGGGTAATCTCTATTATTTTTAAACTTAAAATCAGGACCACCCCAAGAAACAGTAGCATCTCTACCAATAGGTACATAACTAGAAATATAAGTATGATTTGTTCTTTCAGTCACTTCTAAATTAGATAAAACAACAGCATTATATAATGTTGAAGAAGTTTGACAAACGCCACCCCCAACTTCTTGAACAGTTTCACCATTTAAATATGCTCCCGCTTCACCAAAACCATTTTCTTTAGTTCTTTTTCCTACTGTTTTATTGTAAGAAAATTCTTCACCAGGAAGTAAAATCACATTACACTTTTCACCAGCAAGTCTGACATTGTTTTTTCTTACAGATGAACCATTAACAGTTGTTGTATATTCACCTAAAACATCTTTAAATAAATTCTTTTCTAAATCTTCTTTAGTAATACTAGGAACAATAGCTTTTGCTTTAACTTCAAATTCTTTTCCTTCTTTAGCTTTATTAAAAGCACTAATTGAATCATCTAAATCATATTTAGCACCATATTGTTCAGCTACAATTTTATAATCATTATTTTTATCTAAAGTCGCATTTTTACCTTCCTTAGATAAAGTCTTATAAATTGTTTTCATAACATTTTCATCTTCTGAAACAGATGAAGGTTTAATCTTTAAAGTTTTATTAAAATCATATTCATTTAAAGCAGTTTGAATTGTGTTATAAACATCTTTTTGTTTAACTGCTTCACCACTTTTACCTTTAGTAAAGATAACTTTTGTTTTTTCAACTTTATAAGTAGTAGGTACTAAAGTTGAATAATCTAAAATACCTGATTTTTTGATATCTTTATTAAGTTGTTTTTGATCTTTAATATCTATAGAAATATTTTCATTATGTTTTAATAAATAATGATAACCTTTAGTAAAGAAATTACTGTATTTCTTTTGAATATCATTAACTTGGTCTTTAATGTTAACTTTAACATTATCCTTCATATCAATTTGATATTTTTGATCATTCATTTCAAGATTTAATAATAATTGATCTTGATCTTTTTGATACTTATTTTCAAGTTTAGAAATGACCTCTTCTTTAGACATATTATTAACCTCTATGCCATTAATTGTCATATTCTTAATAAATCCTTTACCTGATGCTAGAAAACATAAAATGATATAAATAACCAATATCACTCCTATAACAGCACCTCCGATTATAGGAATTTTTTTATTTAGTTTTTTCATTATTCCACCCCTATTTGTACATAATGATATATGATAAAATAATAGAAATCAATCGAAAAAAATCATATGTTAAAAATAAAAAATATTTGTTATAATGAGGGAGTTCTTAACTGTTAAGTTCAACAGTAAAAAGAAGAAAGGTGGTATGAAAATGAATGATGATATCATTGTTGCAGTAGCAACATCAAGACTTGAAGCAGCGATTTCAATTATCCGTTTATCAGGAAAAGATGTAATTGCTTTTGTTCAACAATTTTTTACAGGAAAAATATTAAATAAAGAGAGTCATACCATTACTTATGGTTATATAAAAGATAATGGTGAAAAAGTAGATGAAGTATTAGTTAATATCTATCGTGGTAAAAGAACTTTTACAGGAGAAGAAATGGTAGAAATTAACTGTCATGGTGGTGTTTATATTACAAATAGAGTTGTAGATATTTGTTTACATCATGGGGCAAGACTTGCTGAAAGAGGAGAATTTAGTAAAAGAGCATTTTTAAATGGTCGTATTGATTTATCTCAAGCAGAAGCTATTAGTGATATTATTACGGCTAAAAATAGTTACGCTTCTTCTCTTGCTTTAAAAGGTATTCAAGGAAGTATTAGTCATTTTATTAAAGATTTAAAAGAAGATTTGATTCAAATTATTACGCAAATAGAAGTAAATATTGATTATCCCGAATATGAAGATGTAGAAGAATTAACAGCTGATAAGTTATTACCAATGTCTACTTCTTTAATTGAAAAGATGAATAAGATCATAGAAGATTCTAAAAATATTAAATTATTAAAAGATGGTATTCAAACAGCGATCATTGGTAAACCAAATGTTGGTAAATCAAGTTTATTAAATGCCATGTTAAAAGAAGAAAAAGCGATTGTCACAAATATTGCTGGAACAACAAGAGATGTCGTTGAAGGATCAGTGACAGTAGATGATATTTTATTAAATATGATCGATACAGCAGGAATTAGAGAAACAGATAATATTGTAGAAAGTCTTGGGGTTGAAAAATCAAAAGAAATGATTAAAAAAGCAGATCTTGTTTTATTAGTTATTGATGGAAGTAAAGAACTTGATCAAGAAGATCAAAAGTTACTTGAACTTACAGAAGATACAAATCGTATTATTATTATTAATAAAGCAGATTTAGGTAAGAAAGTTGATTTAGAAGGAATTGAAATATCGGCTAAAGAACAAGATATTTTAGCGCTTACTAAAGAAATTAAAAAGAAATTTAATTTAGGATTTATGAGTAATCAAGAAGAATATTATCTTACAAATGCAAGACAAACACAATTATTAGAAAAAGCAGCTTCTTCTTTACAAATAGCAATTGATGCTATGAAGATGTCTATTCCTGCTGATTTAATTGTAGAAGATTTATATGATAGTTGGTCTTGTTTAAAAGAAATATTAGGAGAACAAGCAAAAGAAGATTTATTAGATGAATTATTTAAACGCTTTTGCATCGGTAAATAAGATGAATACAAATGAAATATTAGCACAAAGATTTTATCGTTTTTTTAAGTATACAAGGAATGTAGCATTAATTGCGTTTATTGTTTTCTTTATATTAAATGCAATTAATACAGGAAATAGTATTTTATATTGGATTTGTTATGGATGTTTAATGGTTTCTATTGTAGGAGCAATGCAATCAGTTTTGTTGTATGTTCTTTCAAAGTATTATAAAAAGAGGTAATTTGAATGGAAAAAATATTTGAACAAATTGATAATTTGTTTGTAAATGGGGTTATTAATGGCATTATTTCAATTGTTATTGCAGGGATTGTTTTAATTGCAATCAATAAATTATTAAATAAGTTTATTAAAAAGAAATGGCCTGATAATTATGTTTTACAAAAAAGAATTAAAAAGATTATTCTCATTACAATCTTTTTAGCAATTGTATGTAGTGAAGTGAAGTTTTTAAAATCATTTGCGACTGCCCTACTTGCATCTGGAGGAATCGTTGCCGTAGTTATTGGACTTGCCAGTCAAGAAGCTGCCGGTAATCTTATTAATGGTGCCATGATTATGGCTTATAAGCCTTATAAGATTGGTGATTTTATTGTTGTTACAGGGCATAATGTTAGAGGAACTGTTATTGATATTTCACTTAGACATAGTGTTATTGAAACATTAGAAAAGACACAAATGATTGTTCCTAATGATATTATGAATAAAGCAATTATTGAAAATATTTCACAAATCGAACATGTTAAAGCAAATTATCTTTATATCGATATTTCTTATGAAAGTGATATAGATCAAGCAATCAAAGTGATTCAAGATCTTGTTGTAAAACATCCTTTATTCATTGATGGAAGAAAAGATAAAAAGGATCCATTAGTCCCTGTGATTGTTTCTGATTTAAAAGATAGCAGTATTCAATTAAGAGCAACAATCACTAGTGAAGATAATGTACAAGGTTTCCAAATGCTGGCAGATATTCGTAAAGATTTAGTCACTGAATTTAAAAAGGAAGGTATTGAAATACCTTACCCTCATATGCATATTGTTAAATAGTTTAAAAAAGGAGAAAACATGGATTATCGTGTTATTCTCCTTTTCTTTTTATAAGAACTGTTAAAGTATTTATAATATACAGAAAAATGGTATAGAATAAAATATAAATATATTAAAATTTCAAGAAGATATTTTATTTTAAATACTTTTCTATGTACTTTCTGTAGCCGTCTTCTAGAATTTTAAAATCACAACTGTTATCAGTTAAAATTTGTTTATGATTGTTTATAACCATTTCGTATATTTTATGTGCTTTTTTTTGAATTCGTTTTGCGTTATCTATACAAAATCTAAACTCTTTATTAAGTAATATTTTATATTTCTCATCGGAAATATCTTTAATCACCAATTTATTAAGACACGTTTCAGGAACTGGAATCATATAATTAAATCTTAAAGAACCTTTAATTACTTTTTTATCACTAGGTACTTTTATTAAAATATTTGCTTCTTGTTTTTTTGAAAATGATGATACAGAAACATAATAATGGATATCATTAATTTTCATTACGGCTCCAAAGGCAAATTTATTATGATCAGAATACTTAATATTTGGTACCTTTGTAATTCCTCTTTTTTGTTTTTCATATTGTTGAAGAAATTTTATATATTTTTCATCTATGCGATAGAAATCCATTTTTATCCTCCCAAGTATAACAAAACAGGAAGATAAAACTAATCTTCCTGTAAATTAAAGAATTCGCATTTTAAGCTGCGAAGCACTTAAATTAAAGGTTCACATTTAAAGTAGTGAAGCACTTAAATTAAAGGTTTGCACTCAAAGTAGCAACGCACTTAAATCGAACAAATATCTTTGTTCATATATATTATATGCATTTATTTAAAAAATATCAATCTCATTTTTTTAATATTAATTTGTTTATTTATAAATCCTGTTATCCATTTTTTTGTAGAATTTATTATCCTATTAATACTCTCTCCATATCTTTTACCTATCTTGTTAATAATCTGTAAACATCCCTTATTTTTCAACAAAAAAAGGACACAAGACAGGTTCTCGTATTACCTGTTTTGTATCCTTTTTTGTGGATATAAATTATTACTAATTTTGTGAACAGTATTTGTTACAAATTAACAAATATGAGGATTACCCCCATACTTCTTCAGCTATTTCTTTAACAAGTTTAAGTTTAGCCCATTGTTGTTCTTCTGTTAATTTATTACCAATTTCACATGAAGCAAAACCACATTGAGGACTTAAATATAAACGTTCTAATGGAATATATTTAGTTGCTTCATAAATTCTTCTTTTAACAAGTTCTTTATCTTCTAAATCAGGTTTCTTTGTGGTAATAAGACCTAAAACAACTTTTTTATCTCCTGATACTTTCTTTAATGGAGCAAAACCACCAGAACGATGATCATCATATTCTAAGAAATAAGCATCTACATTTTCTTCACCAAATAGTAAATCAGCTACACCATCATAAGCTCCTGAACTAAAGTAAGTAGAATGATAATTTCCTCTACATACATGAGTATTAATTGTTAAATCTACAGGTGCACTTGCTACAACTTTATTATTTAAGTCTAATAAAAGTTGTTTATATTTTTCTAATGCTTCCCCTTTTCTACCTGTTAAACTTACAGCAAGTTCAGGATTAACCATACCACCCCATACACAATCATCAAATTGTAATTGACGGCATCCAGCGTGATAAATTTCTTGAACAAATTCATTGTATGCTTTAACAACATCGTCAGCAAAAGCTTCTTCACTACCATAGATTTCTAATGTTTTATCTAATAATTCAGATCCGGTGAAATAAGCATAGAATTGACCAGGTGATGGAATTGTTTGTTTAGCAACTGTATTTTCATCTTCTAATGCTTTAACAAATTTAAAGTGTTCAACAAAAGGATGATCTTTACATGATACTTTTCCTGTCATATAAGTATCATCAATCATAGCTGCTTCTCCATCAAACGTTTGATTGCCGTCTACAGTCTTTTTATGTTCAATCCCTTCAAATCCCCACATAAAGTCTAAATGCCAAGTAGAACGTCTAAATTCACCATCTGTGATGGTATGATAACCTAATTCTTTAAGTTTATTTACAAGTTCTACAATACATTCATCTTCTACCTTTGTAAGTTCTTCTTTAGTTATATTATTTAATTCATAATTCTTTCTAGCTTCTTTTAATCTTTCAGGACGTAAAAAACTTCCTACAAATTCATATCTATTTAATTGACTCATATCATTCATTCCTTTCAAACTATGACATTATTTTATCAATCAAATAACTATTTTAAAAATACAAATAAACATCAGTTAGATATAGTTCTAAACTATATCAATATTTGTGCATCATGCACAAATGTATACAGTATTCTCATGACTTCAACACATATAATTTTTAAACTTTCTTACATATAATATAAGTAACAAAAGGGATACAAAATATTAAGGAGGAACAAAATCATGTGTGTAAATTACTATTCATATTTAACAACTAACCAAGCAGATGTACAACCAGGATGGGCTAAGAAAGACAGATTCGATTCAAGCAACACAACATTATCAAAAATTAAAAATCACGTTGTTAAAAACTATTTCTCTAAACTATTTAAATAATATATAATAATACGAAAAACCTGCGCGAGATGCAGGTTTTTTAGTAGTTAAATTACTATTCATCATTTTTTATTTCTTCTAATAAACTTTCCATACGATAATCAAAACATTCTTTTAATTCACATTCCCAAATTACAATAACTTTAATATCCATTTGTTCTAATTGTTTGTAGTGTTTAATATCATTTTGCATATTTTTATTAAATTTATTAATCCAAAATTCTTGATTTGTTTTGGGAATATAGGCATAGTTACAATTGTAATGATGATGCCAAAAACAACCGTTAATAAAAATAGCAACAGTATATTTTGATATGTATATATCTGGTGTTCCAGGTAAAGTTTCAACATTTTTTTGATATCTATACCCTTTATGATAAAGATACTTTCTTACTTTAAGTTCAATAGAAGTATCTTTACTTTTAATTCTAGACATATTGTAAGATCTTTGTTTTGAAACCATAATATTACCTCTGATTATTTTAAGTATTATAACATAAAAGTTACTGTATAATATACATAATAATTAGATAACATATTACATTATTATAAATTAATTTCAATATAAGAATTTCAAATGTTTTACATGTAAAAATTGAATTCTATACAACAAATATAAACAACATAAAAAGATATCGCTCATTACCTTCGAACAGTAATAAATTTGATATCTTTTATTTTTAAGACTAAATTTATTGTTTCCATAAAAAACTCTATCAAAGTTTAGAATGCCTTCTTATTTTGTGTATTCATCAAGGAAATTCATTATACTTTCCCCGATAGCTTTACCTAATAAAGGAGGCACGGCGTTGCCAACTTGAATATATGTTTCTTGCTGATTCCCTATAAATTCAAATTCGTCTGGAAATGATTGAATTCGTGCAGCTTCTCTAACTGATAAAGTTCTATTTTCAGTTGGGTGAATATACATATACCCATCCATACCTATATGGGCAATTACAGTCCAAGAAGGTTCTTTCATTACTAATCGTTTTAGTCTATCTTTAAATATATCTTCTCTAAAAGGAAGAATTTGGCGAACTTCTGGGGGTAAGTCCATATATTTACTTCCTTGTTCCATATGTTGGAATACTTTTTTAGCTCTATCATTTGACATTCTGCAAATATTATTTTTTATTGTTTTTCCATTACTATTTCTACGCATAATTTTTTGAAATTCTGTTAAATTAGTATTTTTAGAATAGGGCATTTCTGATATTCTCCAATTATCCGTAATCGTAGGTAAATCCGAAATTGCATCTTCCACTGTTGTACAAGGCTTTAATAACTTTTTATACTTTTCATCTTGATCATAGTAATGAGTTGGTTTTGGATATTTAAAAGTGATATTAGATTTTTTATGTGCTACTAACATCATTCTTCGTCTTGTTTGAGGCACTCCATAATATACTGAATTAACAACTTGAACAGGTTTTACAACCTCGTACAGCCCTTCTCCATTTATGGTTTCATTTTTACCAATATTTTCAATAATCTCCACAGCAGTATTAAAAATGGCACCTTTGTATTTTGTCATAAAATTTGGAACATTTTCAATAACAAATATATCTGGTTTAAAGTAGTCTACGTACTTTAAATATTCTAAAAATAACTGATTTCGTGGATCTTCTGATGTAGGTTTTCCGGTTACTGATCTAATTTTTGCATCGCCAATTGTTGAAAATGTAGGACATGGAGGTCCTCCAATAATGACATCGACATGGTTTGTACCAATTATCTTTGAAAATTTTTCTGGTGTAATTTCCCTTATATCTCCGGATATTGTTTTTGAATGCTTATGATTTAATTGATGAGTTTTTGCAATAACTTCTTTCAATTCAATTCCACCTATACATTTAAAGCCGGCCATTTCAAGTCCATATGAGAATCCTCCAGCACCACAAAATAAATCTATAAATTTATATGACATTTTTTACCTTCTTTCTATAATTTTCTAACAAATTCGATAATTTTTTTTATTTCATCATTTTGTTCATCGTACGTGTCACCAAGATGAAATTCAGAATATTCTCGCTTTGATCCTTTTGCATTTCCCGGATGAATAATTAATTCCTCCACGATATCTTCATAATTTTTATTTTTTTCAGATGGAAAAATAAAACCGCATCTTTTCACGTTAAGAAGTAATGTATAAAATAATAATTGGTGAGTATTATGTCTTCTTGTCGTATTAATTACATCTGATGTACTTCTTTGATATTTTACTTCCATAACAGCTATATAATTCCATTCGTTTGTTTGCGGATTGTATTTTTGAAATGCTATATCAGGAATATAGTTATGAATCAAATAACAATCGTCATTATTGGTGGTATTTAATAATATTTCACTACTAAATATATTTCTATAAGCATCTAAACGAATGTCTTTGATTCCTGATTCTTTAATATATTTTTTTATTTTCGCTCGCGCGTAAAACTCAAAAATAGATTCTAATTTAATAGCATAAGGTATTATTAATCCTGTTTGCTCACCAGTTTGATTGATGGTTATTCCAGCATGATTAATTATCATTTCTGCTAGCTTTATTGCATGAGAATATGTTGAATTAAAACCAGTTATATTCACTGACAAAAAATCAGATTTTTTTATAATTTTACTTTGAATATTAGACATTCTTTTTTTTGAATAGACTAGCATTTCTCTAATTTTTGATAAACCTTCAACATCCAAGCAATGGTTTACTTGCAACAATCGTTCTGACATTTCTAATGCTTTTTTTAATATTTTATTTTCTATTGTATTTTCAGAAAAGGAAGGATATTTGCAATAAATTCTATCTTCTCTTCCATATGCTATATTTTTTTTAATATGCTTTGAAAAGTCAATTCTACCTCTTATTTTTCCATTTAAATTTTCAGAAATATATGACATATTTCGATTCAACATACCAGAACATATTTTATAGCAAGACCTTATAAATGATATTGCTAAAAGAACTTCTCCTCCTGAATCATTCATATTTGTAATAATTGGTTTATCTTCATCCATTATTTCGTATAATTTGTGTACTGTTCCGTTTATGTATGATTCATATTCATCATCTTTAATTACTTCAGTAAACATTGTCCATGCAGAAACATTGAATCGAGGTTTTACAATGAGTATTATTTTTTTTCCATTTCTATCGATATAATCATTATTATTTTTATCTTTTAGTACACAAATACCGGAATATCCACTTGTATGATATCGATTTTTTTCGTCAATATAGATTCCTAAGTTTTGGCTATCAGTATTATTGACATCTCTATAAAAGAATAAATTATCATCATATGGTAACTCATAAGAATTAATCAAACTCCAATCTTTAGATATTATAATATTCTTATCATTAATCATATCACTATTCCTTATTGTCATTTAAATATTTTTCAATCAAACTTTGTGCATCTGGTGACACCAAAATAGTTACCATTTTTTTATATTTATCGATTTTTTTGTTTTCATTGGCATTCAGAATTTCAGAAAGTATTTTCAAAATCTCTTTTTCTACAGAATTATTCATAGATTTGATTTTACCAAGATCCAAAATACCATCCTTTTTGTATTCAAAAATAATTGGGACTACTTGGTATAAAAATCTATACATTGCTTGATCCGCTATTTCTTTTGTATCACTCGATTTTCTCAAAAAGTAAGTATGTCCTAATTGAACATCTTCTTTTTCGTAATCAAATGTATTAAGACAATTTTCAAACAAAACATTAATTACGTAGAAAAGTTGTATTTCTATGCAGCATTTAATATCTGCTTCTGGAGACTTTTTATTTATTGAATTTACTATTGTATTAACATTAGGCAATAGCTTAAAAAATAAAAATCTTCTTCTGATTGCGTAATCAATTATTCCGATAGACTTATCTGCAGTATTCATTGTACCAATAATATATAAATTTGGTGGTAATACTAATGAATCAGTTCCATCTACTACATATGGGGTTTTAATTTTTCCCTCTTCTCCTCGATATTCTAAGGCATAAATAAGTTCTCCAAAAACAGTAGCTAAATTTGCTCTATTTATCTCATCTATAATAAGATAGTAATTCGGACATTCATCAAGTTTATTTTCCCTTTCCGCTTTCTTATATGCATTCAAAGATAACTTGGCAATTTTTCCTATTGTTTTGTTAATACTTTTATACTCGATAGAATTAACAGGATTCATTTTAATAGAATACTCATTTTCTCCTTTTATTTCGCCGTAAATTGGTTTCTGATTAGGAAAAACTGCTATTCCTCTAACAAAATCTTCATATGTATATGATGGATGAAATTGAATAATATCCCAATACGTTTTTTTTCCTGTTAGAGGTTCTTTGTATTCGTTATTATTCGTTACTAAATGATAGTTTTCTATTTGTTTTTCCCAATCGTCACCTGTTATTCCAATTTCATCACATATAAATTTTTTAGCACTATATGTTTTTGAAGTTCCCGGTGGGCCTTGTAAAATCATTTGTTTTATTTTTGTTATATTCATTATCTTCTTATATTCATTACTCATAATTTTGTACACTCCATTATTATTTTTCATATATAACCATGTAGGAAGATTTCGAATTGTATCAATGATATTTCGCCCGTTTTGACCATGTAACTGTATATAATAAGGTTTATCTGCATATTTATCATCATCTGTTAATTTTGATACAAAATCCAAATCATTAATTACTTGATTAAATAAAATTCTACATTCTAATATTTCTTCCTGTTCCAATATTTGTTCAAGGTTTTTTTTATACTTACTCAAATATTTATATACAAGAACTTTGATTGTCTGATAAAGATGACGTTTTTGCCCATTTTGAGCTCTTAAAATAGGTCTAATACAATCTTTTATTGTGTATGGGCATAATACTTTTAATCGATCTGCATTATATGCATTAAACATTAAATATGTTTTATTATTGAATAAAAATTTATGTAGATTTGCTCTATAAGTATAACTGCCTTTATTTCCATTAGCATTATCATTTTAACAAAAATATTGAACATAATTTTCTTCAAGAAATAATCCTGAAATTGATTTTCCAGAAGGTGTTTTTTGACCTGTGCTATAACATAAAACATCATAGTCATTTAAAAAAATATCAAATAAATCAAGATGATTTATTAGTGAATTATTTATCATGTCTCTGACAATACAAATAAGAATTAGATATTGCCAATTTGATGTATGATGTCCTCCTGCGTCTTGGCCGATGGGTAAATGATGTCCATTATCAAAAACATTTATTTCTTCATCCAATATATCACTATTATTAAGTATTATAATTTGTTCTTCTTTAATAGATCCAAATATATACCTTGTATCATTTACATATTCCTTAGGAATATATTCTTTTTTAATAATACCATCTTCAGATAATTTAAATAATAAGGGACGAACCTGGTTCCTTATTTTATGTTGTACAGATTCAAACCACAATTTCATCGGAATTCCTGATGGTGGAAGAAAATATGTATACCCGATTTTATATTCTCTTTCCATTTTTTTATATTCTTTATTAAACACACAATATTTTGAAGTATATTTAATATATTCTTCACTCAAGCTTTTTTCTAATTCATTATACTCTAAAGGACCAAATGGGCATAAACATTTATTTTTCATTTCTTTTAAGGATAACAGATATTTATCGAGATCATTTTGAACGTATTCTATCTTATCAAAATAATGTACTACTTTTTTTAGGGTTTCAGAATGAGTATCAGAAGTACTTGCCGTTGCAATAACTTTTAAATTATCAAATATTTGAAGTTCATCCTCGTTTTTTAAGGAAATGATACTGCCCCTGTTTTTTAACGCATAAATAACTTCTCCAAGAATATCATTTAGATCTACTCTGTTTATATCATCTAAAATTAAGTAATATTCTTCAGAATTGTTTGCCTTTGCTTCTAGTAAAAAATTGAGGATTGCCTTTTTTCTTTCTTCATATAGAATTGTTCCTCCCGAAGTTATAATTTCTATTCCATTTATCAAATTTTCATATGAAGAATTATTGTTAAGAAATATTAATAAACTCTTATGACCGTGAGCTATTTGTTTAGCATAGTATGTTTTACCTGTCCCGGCTGGTCCTAGTAGTAATATACTATTTTTATTCATTTTCTTTCTCCTTCTCTTCAATTATATCCAAATATTTTCCTAATGTTGTTGCAAATGCCTCTGCCATTAATGGAGGAACAGCATTTCCTACTTGACGATATTGTTCTGTTCTTGAACCTTCAAATACAAAATCATCTGGAAATGACTGTATTCGTGCTGCTTCTCTTACTGTAAATGTTCGAGCTTGTTCAGAATCTGGATGAATAAATAGATTACCATCTTTATATAAATGTGCAACAACTGTTTTTCCAGGTTTGTTACTTTCTTGAACTGTATATCTGTTTCCGAAATGTTTTGGATCATGGTGAATTAAATCAGGACGAATCTTCTGCAAATCCTTAAGTTGCCAATTCTTATTAGCACTTAAAATGCGATATCTTTCTCTATCTAGGTCATTATGTTTTCTTGCAACGTGATTATAAATAGGACACGTTGGGGATGAAATTCTTTTAAGATAGTCATTCATTTTTCTTGTTTTTAAAATGTCCTGCTTTTCAACTCCCTCTCCAGGGTTGAGTTTTGGTAAGTCTAAAATTGCTTCTCCAACTGTTATATAATTTGGTAACCTATCGTCTATATCAGAATGAGTTTTTATAATATCAGCATATACATCTTTTATATCTATATAATTTATATCCTTACGAATACCGATTATTATTACTCTTTTTCTTATTTGGGGTACACCATAATCAGCTGCGTTTAAAAGCAAGATCGTAGGATCATCTACAATATTGTAAGTTTTACCCATTTCACGAACTATGGTATCAAAAATTCTTACACCTTTTGGTTTGGCTGAAAGAATACCTTTCACATTCTCAAAAATAAACATTTTAGGTCGAATATGATTGAGAATCTGTAGATAGTTTTCAAATAAATAATTTCTGGGATCGCTATTCATGGAATCAGGGGATTGTGCTCTTCCTGCTGATGAGAACGCTTGACATGGTGGCCCTCCAATAATCAAATCAACTTTTTCATGTATTCTACTATCAATTTCTTCGATTATCCCATCTGAAGTAATATCTGCACAAAGTACAGCATTTTCAATTTCATCATTTGAATAATTGTAATGTTTCATTCTTGTTTTAAGAGTTTTGCATGCAGCGGGGGCAATTTCCAAATGAAGTAATGCTTTATATCCTTTTCTATAAAAACCTTCACTCAGGCCTCCGCAACCGGCAAATAAATCAATAAATCGATATTCTCTATGCATTTTTGTTACCATCTCTTTCTCTGAAGCTCATAATATCTCCAATGTCACAATTTAATGCATCACATATTCTTTCAAGTACATAGATTGATACTGACTCATTTTTGCTCAACTTTGCTAATGTGCTGCTGCTAATTCCTGATTTAGCACATAAATCGGTTTTTTTTAAATTTTTATCTATTATTTGATGCCACAACTTATTATAACTAATCACTTTCTTATCCTTCCTAAATCTAATATTAATAAACATGTGTAGTTTATTATATATGTTTATTAATGCCCAGTCAAATAAAATATTCGTAAAGTCAAATATTTATAAAAATAATAATATCAAGTAAAAATAGAATAAAGCATTATACGTTATGAGAATAAAATATAATTAACATGTAGTTATTGTGTGAAGTTAAAAGAGTGGAATTAATTTGTTATTATTCTATTTTTACTGTATTTATTCTGTTAATATTTAATTGATAGGAGTTGGTCAATATGTCTAGAAATCTTTTTACTGCAACAGCTGCAAATCTTATAAAAACAGCATCTTATACAAAATTACATATTCCTTTTTTTCAAAGACAATATGTATGGTCAAAAGATAATTGGGAAGAATTATTTAATACATTTTTGGAGGAAAGAACACCATTTATCGGATCGATAATTGTTAAACAACTACAAAATAGAAATAATGAGGTAGATGTAATTGATGGACAACAACGTTTAACAACTTTAAGTATACTAATTAAAGCCTTTTATGATAGTTTGAACATAGAAGATAAAAAGACAGCTTATAATAATATTTTAACTATTTTTTATTCGTCAAAATCAATTCTTTCTAAAGAATATAGTTTAAGATTAAATCATTCACGCTTAGATAGAAATGATTTTGAAAATATCATGTCATTTGATTATTCATTGAAAGATGGGTGTACATCCAATGAAATAGGGATCATTGATTGCTATAATTATTTTTTTAATAGAATATCAAGTTTAAAATTAGAAGATTATCAAAAATTTTTAAATATGTTTGAAAAATTAACTGACGAAAAATTTTCATATTTAGTGTTAATTCAATTATCTTCTGAAGCAGATGAACAAACAATTTTTGATACTTTAAACACAACAGGAGTTATGTTAACTGCTAGTGATACAATAAAAAATGTCATTTATAAAACACTTGGTAAAATGTATGAGGATGAAGACTTTATAGAACCTCAAGAAAAGTTAATAAATTTTTACGTAAAAACGTGGGAAAATATTTTTGAAAGTGAATCTAATAAGGATTATTGGAATAGCACACTTGTTACTGGAAGATTTAATAGAAAATATTTAGAATTTTTCTTATATTGTTATGGTGTGCTATCTGGTATCTATACTTCGTATGATAATAAAATAAATGATTTGTCTAGTGTATATAAAGCATATTTAAAAAAGGTATCTACATCAAATGAATTGGAAGAATTTTTATTAAGAATGGTGGATTATGCTCAAACGTTTAAAAATGGATTTAAATATGGAGTAAATAATAAGTATTATACATATAAAAGAGATGACGTTCTTGATAGATTATTGCAATTTTTATATATAACAGACACAACATCAGTATATCCCTATGTGATTAAAATATTATATGATTACAAAAATGATAACCATAAAATGAATGTTCAATTACATAAACTTGAAAAAATGCTTGTTATTAATCATTTAACAGCTAATAGCACTAAAACAAAAAATTATAATAAATTGGTTATGTCACTTATATCAGATCCTTCGAAAATAGATATAGAATTGGCTGATATTAAAAATAACAAAAATTATAGTTTATTAAAGAAACCTTCTAATAAAGTGGCAAATATGTATTTATTTTGGATAGAACTTTATAAACGACAAGATCAAAAAAAAGATATTAACTCGTTACCTTACAACTTTACTTTAGAGCATATCATGCCAAAAAAATGGAAAAAGAATTGGAAAGAATATCCATCAATAAAACATAGTGATGGAACAGAATATAGTATGTTAGAAAAAGCAGATATTAGAGATGAAGCGGTTAAAAGTATTGGTAATATGACATTATTAAAGTCAAAATTAAACTCTCGGATATCTAATGCACCATATTCTGAAAAAAGAAGTAAAATAAAAGAATATGTAAGTTTAGAATTAAATAAAGACTTACTAAAGAATTATCCGGAATGGTCAGAAAATGAAATATCCACTCGGGAAAAAGAATTAATTAAATGTATAGAAGAATGTTTTCTATATGATAATATTGATGATAATGACCATATATCTTATACAAATACAGAAAGAATTATTTCTGAATATGAGAATACATACGCGGAAGAAATTTCTAAGTTTGATAAAGTAGATGCTACTGATGTAACATCAAGGGAATACTTTGATTTTATGAGCAAACCAGACATTGTTAGATTTTTAAGTATTCAAGAAATAAACGTGCATAAAGCATTTAATAGATCAAAATGTAGAGAGGCGAATAAAAAAGAATTTTTCTTAAATCCTCAAAAAAGAAACTTAACTCAAGATTGGTCTATGGCACTATTTAATCAATATAATAATTCATTATATTATTTGGAAATACCAGCTAATAGTTTAAAATCTATTGATGATGATCCTAATGGATTAACTTTAAAGCCTAATGACAGTAATAAAGTTGACTTATATATAAATACTGGAACAATGATTGAGAGAAAAAGTAATATAGATTTTTCTAAATTTGTAGTAAAAGTATTCAAAGTTTAGTTATTTATTGTAAAGGTATCAATTTTCTCAGCACAATGCTTTTTAAAGAAAAATTAAAAAAATACAATTAATTCCTATTTAAATTAGATTTCTAAAAAAAGTATGATAATATAGTGTTATCGATAAAAATCAAATTCAATATGATTGCTTTAAAAATTCTTAGCGAAGAGAGGGTTACGAATGAGTGTGTTGCTTCAAGAAAAAATAAAACCTATATTGTCTGTAGATGGACAAATAGCAAAATTAAAAGAAAATGGTGTGACTTTTAAATATATTTCAGAAGAGAATGCAAAAAAATATTTAACTGAAAATAATTATTATTTTAATTTACATCATATAGGAAAAATTTTCTAAAAAAAGAAGTTAACGGAAAAGATATATATATTGATTTAGATTTTTCGTATTTACAGGATCTAGCAATAATTGATATGGAATTGAGATATTTATTAGTAGAACTATCATTGGATATCGAACATTGGACAAAAATATATTTGTTAAATTTAATACAACGTCAGAATGAAGATGGCTATAAAATAGTGAGTGATTTCTTAAATACTTTGGACGAAAATCAGTATAATAGATTAGAAAATGAAATATTAAGAAATAAAAATTCAATTTATTGTGAAGATTTAATAAATAAACATTCAGATTTAAAAAAATATTCTGTTTGGATTTTTGTTGAAATAGTTTCTTTTGGTACACTAATTTCATTTTATAGATTTTGTGGAAAAAGATATAATAATAAAATGATGGAAAATAATCATTTTATATTAAAAATGTGCAAAAGTGTTAGGAATGCAGCAGCTCATAGTAATTGTATAATTAATGATTTAAATGCAAATACTACTTCATTATCGACAAATTATTCTGTAACAAAGGAATTATCAAATATAAAGAGTATTTCAAAAACCACAAGAATTAAGAAAATGAGCAATGGAAGAATACAGCAAGTAGTAACATTACTCTATATGCATAAAAAATTGATTCCAAGTGAAGGTGTAAAAAAGAATGCAGCTAAAAGATTACATATATTTAGTAATAGAATAAAAAGAAATAATGCATATTATGTTAATAACGATTTAATTAAAACTAATTTTGATTTTTTAAATGTAATTATTGACAATTGGTATCCAGTTGATTAAAATGAAAATGCATAGAAAAATATACTAAATATATTTTGTAAGGACCGTGTAGTAATACATGGTCCTATTTTTGTGATTTTAAAATTTTTACTTTGACAAGCAGATAAATTTATAATATGTTTAAAAGTTGATACAAATTTTATTATCATTTTCATATATTTGAACATTAATAGCTAACCAGCTGTCTAAGTCATTTAGTTTGTTTGCCATCTTTGTAAACATAGCAACATTTTCAAATAATAATAATATGCAGCCATCACTAAAATTACATTTTATATTATTTAATATATCTATAGGAGCTATATCTAATGATGAACAAGTTTTTATAGGTTCTAATGTATCAGCTAGAGCTAAAATAAATAACAATGGATTATTATCGAATTGTATTGGTTGAGCGTGTGGTGGAATCAATTGTTCTAAACCACACTTTTCATATAATTCTATTGTTTCATTATCAGTTGCAAACCATATATTATGAGAAATAATGCAGTCAGCTAGGTATGCAAAGATAGAGAACTGATTAGTATCGAAATGAAGATGTTTGATATAGAAATCGTTAAAATCAATACGTGGATTATTTAATGAAATATAAGATAAATAATAATTTTTTACAAAGCTATCATATAACCATAATCCACCTACTATTCCATGATCATAATGATTGATTTCTTCATTCATTTTACAATATTCTAAATAATTAAAAATGGTAGATTTAGAATATATACTTCTAGTTATTATAGTTCCATTATTGAAAATAATTCTATTATTAGGGCGTGGATTATTTTTAGAATTAGCTATTCTATATGGCATTATAGGATTTGTTTTAAAATAACAAGGTGCTGGATAAATAATTCCCAAGTCATAGTATGTATTATAGTTATGGTATTTATTGAATTTATTAATAGAATGATTATTTATTCTCATGCGATTTTGAAAATTTTTGGATTTTTTTCTATATTCAAATTTATATGTCCAATCTTTTTCTTGAACATAGCCCATATCATGAAATAAAGAGACTAAAAACCAAAGATAGCTAAATTCAAAAATTTCATTTTGATTATCATCAATTATTTTCAGGTCATGGTATGAACTGTTTTTAATAAGTAAACCAATGAAAAAAACAGATAAGGTGTGATTTATTCTAAGTGGTTCACATTCTTGTATTATGTCATGTATTAAATAACTCTTTCCACCATAAGCAAAAAAATCTTTTATAAAATTTCTAGCATCATTTATATTTTTAGGAAGTTCTAATTCATTTAAGTAATAATTCCAATCCATAGGATTATTTTTAAAATAATCAGACATTGTTTGATATAAGTTTTTCATATTAACCTCTTTTCTATAAATATTTTATAGTTTTATTTTAACGTATTACATTGATTTAATCATTAGGTTTTATGTATATGCACATTAAAAGCTATCTAAAGGAGCAAATGAAATTTGTTATGTTGCATTATTTAAATAGTCCAAAGAAATTTATCTAATCGTGATTTGATAAATCACGATTAGATAAAAAATTAAAAATAATAAAAGAAAAATAGAAATGAATGGCGTATATATTAGTGAAGGGATATACTATTGATTGTAGTAATGTATGATAAAGATAAGAGGTGAATATATATGTTGATGGAAATCTATTTAAGTGAAGAAAAGGCAAAAAAGAATAATATTGATTTAAATGAATGTTATCAAAAGATTAATCGTTTCTTTTTTGAACGAGGTGTTAAATTAAAAGAACCCGGTGTTTATCAAGGCGTTAAAGAAGACTTTGATACTTTTGTAATTGCTCAAGGGCAATTACCTCAAACAAAGTGGTTTTTAAAAGTAGTAGATCAATGGTATATAAGCTATTTTGGTGATACACCAGATAGCCCAGAATATAGAGAAGATGCTTTAAAGACATATTATCAAGTAAAAGAACAAGTTAGAAATTATGTTAGAAAGCAAAAAGGCTCTCAATTTTGATTTAAGTAATCAAGCACTTCAAAAATATTACCCTTCAAAGAATTATGGAAAAGCATGGAGTGATATAAAAGGTTATCTTTTAGAAATTGGTTTTAATCATAGACAATATTCATGATATGTTTCTATAGATAATATTTCAATGACATATGTTATTCAACATATTATAGAAATGTCGCTATTATTTAAATGGTTGAAATATTGTGTTAAGGAATTTGATGTTACTATAGTTGGTGATGAGTTTAGTTTAAAGAGATATATTAATCAAGAAAATTATCTAGATTGATTTTTTTGAAAAGAGGAAATTAAAATGTTAATGGAAATCTATTTAAGTGAAGAAAAGGCAAAGAAGAATAATATTGATTTGAATGAATGTTATCAAAAGATAGATAAGTATTTTAAATCACGTGGTGTAGAAATAGTATCAAAAGGTATTTATAAAGGTGTTAGAAAAGATTTTGATACTTTTGCTATTGCACAAGGATCATTACCTGATACAAAATGGTTTTTAAAAGTAGTGGATCAATGGTATATAAGTTATTTTGGAAATGGACCAGAAAGTCCTGAATATAGAGAAGATGCTTTAAGATGTTATTATGAAGTAGAAAAACGTAATAATGGATTCTTTAGAAAGCAAAAGGGCTATATTTAATTTCCATTGACAAGCAATATAATGTTAATTAAAATAAAAATGCATAGAAAAATATATGAAATATATTTTGTAAGGACCGTGTAGGAAACATGGTCCTATTTTTTTGCAATAATAAAAACCTCTAGTTTATCACTAGAGGAATTCTGTTGTATTTAATAATTGATTCTAAAATAATCTAGACAAGCTTTATATCTATCTTGAGCGGCAAGACAAGTATCTACTAAATAACCTCTTTCATTATTCCATTCCTTTAATCCTCGATAGTAGAATATTTTTAAATTATCTTCGATAATGAATGGTACAATATTGTATTTTAAACATTCTTTAAACATAATTAATCTACCAATTCTACTATTACCATCTTGAAAAGGATGTATTCTTTCAAATTGTACATGGAAATCTAAAATATCTTCGAATGTCTTTTCTTTTTTTGAATTATATTCTTTTAATAAGTCTTTCATTAAATTATCAACTTCTTCAGGAAGAGGTGTTTTCATATTTCCAACTTCATTTGGAAATTTTTTGTAATCTCCCACGGCAAACAAATCTTTCTTAGAATCACTTGTTCCACTTTTTAATATAAAATGTAATTCTTTAATAAACTTTTCATTTAGTTCTGTTTTTACATGATCAATAATCATATCAATACAACGGAAATGGTTTGTTGTTTCAATAATGTCATCAACATTGACAACTTCATTTTCTATACCTATTGTATTTGTTTCAAAAATAAAGCGAGTTTGATCATGAGTTAAACGACTACCTTCCATATGATTTGAGTTATAAGTTAAATCAATTTGTGTTTTATGATAAATACCACCAGAGTATTTACTTGCTTTTTCTTCTTGTAAAATAGCAAGTAATGTTTTAGGCTTTTCTTTTCTTTTATTCATACGTTCCGGTTTTTTTGCATTTTCCGGGATATTCCAAGTTTTACCTGTAAGAAAAGCACCTTCTATACGACCCTTAGAACAATAATTTCTTACACTGCGTTCTGATATATTCCATTTTTTTGCGACATCTGCAACTGAAAGATAATTCATTTTTATATCTCCTTCTATATCAAATATGTGTATTTTTATATAGTATATCATATTATCGGCAAAAAACATAAATTTATACGTTGTTAAAATATATAGTTTTTTGCCGATAACGGCAATAAAAAACCCTCTAGTTTATCACTAAAGGGCTGTTATTATTTTTTGATCATAATAAATTGATAAGGTTTTAAGGCTGTTGGGTTGTAATTGTTGTAGTTATCTAACAAGATGTTTCCTTGAATATCAGGAATTGGTTGTTCAGTGTTTGTAAAGTTACATAAACAAATAATTTCTTGTCCTTGATAAGTACGTTTATAACCAATAACATCATCTACAGTATTTACTTCTTCAAAATCTCCATAAACAAGAGTATCTTCTTGTTTTCTAATAGAAATCATTTTTTTATAGAAGCTATAGATTGAATTTGGATCATTGAATTGACTTTCAACATTGATTTTATCTTGGCTTCCTGCCATTTTTAACCATGGTTCATGATCACTGAATCCAGCGTATTTACTATTATCCCATTGCATTGGTGTTCTGGTATTATCTCTACTTCTAAGGTTAAGGAAATGCATGGCTTCTTCTTTAGTAAAACCTTCTTCTAAAGCTCTTTGGTATTGACCATGACTTCCAATATCATCAAATTCATCAATGCTTTCTCTTTCAAAGTTTTCCATACCAATTTCTTCACCTTGATAGATAAATGGTGTTCCTCTTAAATTAAAGAACATACCAGCAAGCATTGTTTGAGAATAATAATTATGATTTTTCTTATCTAACACAAATTTATCGATTGCTCTAGGTTGATCATGATTTTCCAAGAAACTCGCAATCCATCCAAGCTTTTGAACTTCTCTTTGACTTGTAAATAAAAGTTCTTTAAATTGTTTAGTTGTCCAATCTTGTCTTTTAAACCATTCTTCATCTTCACTAATATCAAAATTACAATAATTAAAATCAAACATCATTGAAAAACATCCATCTTTACCAATAAAAATACCTAAATCCTTATATTGAACCCCAACAGCTTCAGCGACTGTCATACAATTATGTTTTTCAAAAGTTTCTTTCTTTAATTCATCAAAAAAGACTTCAATTCCTGGTTGATTTCTAGAATAAGCAAAACAAGCACTTAAACCATCTTGTCCATCAACAGGACCATCTAAATATCTTTGATCTTTTTTAATAAAGTTAATCGCATCAACTCTAAATCCAGCAATTTCTTTATCTAACCACCAATTAATCATTTTATAAAGTTCTTGTCTTAAAGCTGGATTTTCCCAATTTAAATCAGGTTGTTTTTTAGAAAAAGCATGGAAATAATATTCATCTCTATCTTCTACCTTTTGCCATACTGAACCTCCAAAAACAGATCTCCAGTTATTTGGTTCTTTACCATCTTTAGAGGATTTAAAGATATAATAATCATGATAAGGACTATTTGGATCTTTTAGTGCTTCTTGAAACCAAGCATGTTCATCTGAACTATGATTAATCACAAGATCCATAATAATCTTAATTCCTTTATTTTTAGCTTTTTCAATCAATTCTTCTAAATCAGCCATTGTTCCAAATTCAGGATTAATATCATAATAATCAGAAATATCATACCCATTATCATCCATAGGTGATTTATAAATAGGACATAACCATAATAAAGTCACCCCTAAATCCTCTAAATAATCAAGCTTTTCAATAATTCCTCTTAAATCACCAATCCCATCTCCATTAGAATCCTTAAAACTCTTAGGATAAATTTGATAAGCTATCTCTTTCTTCCACCATTCATTACTCATTTTCTTTTTTCTCCTTTAAAATATATAATTTAGAATAATAATCTCCAATACCATCCTTATTCTCACCACAAGAACTATCACTTATAATAAGTCCCACATTCATCAATTCATCTCCATATAAATCTAAACCATTAACATGATACATCTTATCTTCATCTAAACCTAATAAAGGTAAACGACGATAACCTACATTAACTTCTTGTAAAGGTCGATAGTAACCAACAATTGCTTGTGTTTTATCATGAGAGACAACCATCCAAGCTGTTTCGTTTGATGTAAATGGACTTTTTAAACGATAAAATGTTCCAAATTGAAATAAAGAACGATATTGTTTCATAAAACTAATTTGTTTTTTAATAATTTCTTTTTCTTCAAAGGTTAATTGATTAACATCTAATTCATAACCAAAAGTACCAAAATAAGCTACATTAGCACGTGTTTCAAGTGGTGTATTTCTAAATGTTTGATGATTAGGAATTGCTGAAACATGTGATCCCATCGAAGATAAAGGATAAACAAGAGAGGTTCCGTATTGAATCTTTAATCTTTCTATTGCATCGGTATCATCACTGGTCCAACATTGAGGGGCATAATAAAGCATTCCTGGATCAAAGCGTGCTCCTCCACTTGCACAGGATTCAAAGAGTATATCAGGGTATTTAGTTGTTAGAACATCGTATAAATGATAAACACCTAGGATATATTCATGCATGACTCTTCCTTGTGATGAAACATCATGAGTGCTTGAATAGACTTCTGACATACAACGATTCATGTCCCATTTAATATATGAAATATAGGAATCATCAATCACATTCATCATTGCCTGGGCAATGTATTCAACAACTTCATGATTAGAAAAATCTAAAATATATTGATTTCTTCCATGACAACTCTTTCTATGAGGAGTTTTTAATATCCATTCAGGATGATTTCTATATAAGTTAGAATCTTCATTGACCATCTCTGGTTCAAACCATAATCCAAATTTTAAACCTAAATCATGAATTCTCTTTGATAAACCATTAATTCCATGAGGCAATTTATCTAAATTAGGGAACCAATCCCCTAATCCTTGATGATCATTATTTCTATTACCAAACCAACCATCATCTAATACAAATAACTCAATTCCTAATTCTTTTGCTGTATTAGCCATTGAAACAATCTTATCTTCATTAAAATCAAAATAAGTTCCTTCCCAATTATTCACCAAAATAGGTCTTACTTGATCTCGATACTTTCCTCTAGCAAGTCTTTTTTGATAAAGTTGATGATATGTTTGAGACATCTTATTCAATCCTTGATCACTATAAACCATCACAACTTCAGGGCTTTGAAACGAATCTAAATGATCTAATAGATATTCAAAACAATGAGGATGAATTCCCATAGAGACACGTGAGACATGATAATTATCAACTTCTACTTGGGCTAAAAAGTTACCACTATAAACCAAACTAAAACCTAAAACTTCACCACTTGTTTCTTTACAATCTTCTCTTTTTAAAGCAATAAAAGGATTAAATTGATGTGAAGAACATCCTCTCAAAGAATAAATACTTTGAATACCTTCTGTAAGTTTTCTTGTTTTAATAGAACGTTCTCTTGCCCATGATCCTGTAAGTTCAATCATTTCATAATCTTGATCAGGTAAGTCTAAAGATATAGACATCATTTGATTAAGTCTTAATTTTTGTTTCCCCTCATTAACAATAAAAGCATTTCTTGTAATTACAGGAAAATCTTGATAAATAGTATAACTTAATTGAAGCTTTGTTTCAATGACTCCATCATATAAGGTAATGATAAGAGTTTGGGCTTCGTTTTCATTTTCTACATAGGTAGCAGGAAGATCTTTTAATTTTGGTTTTCCTTGTATGATTTCATGACTTACATATTCAAAGTTTAAAATATGACTCCCATTTTCTTGTAAAATATCGATAGCAGGATGACGTAAATCACCTGAACCATAAACAGGATATTCTTGTTTAATATGTTCTAATGAAAAACTTAAATCCCCTTTATAGCTACAAGGTGACATAGGACGAGGAAAGAGTTCTAATAAATGATCAAAGTCTTTACGATCATGAATTCTTTTTCCATAATAGAGTTGTCCTAATTGATTATTTTCTAAGATTTTAAACACATAACTAATTTCATTATTATACAAATGAAAAGTTTTACTTTCTTCATGAAATACAATCATAGATTTCTCCTTAATCACTAAATAGTATTTTTAAAATATCTTCTAAACCATCATCAACAACCGATTTACAAATAATATTTGCTTTAGCTTTTAATAAATCACAGGCATTTCCCATAGCAACCCCTACACGACAAAATTCAATCATTTCTAAATCATTTTCTCCATCACCAAAAGCGTATGTGTCATCTTGATCTAAATGATAATGATCAAGAACTTTTTGAATACCTGTTGCTTTTGAAATTGTTGGTGAATAGAATTCAAATGCATTGTCACTGCCATGTTCATCAAAATTAATAACATAACCAAAATCATTTTGAATATACTTTTCTATTTTTTCACGATCTTTATTTGTAACATTTGCTTCTATTTTAATCGCTCTTTTTAATACCTCATTACGATCAAACTTTATTGTAAATAGATCTTCAAAATGTCCCTTTTGAACAAAGAAGTTATAAAGTTCTTTATAAGAAGGATCAATGTATAAATGATTCGCTGTCGCAATCATATAATCACAATGAAGTTCTTCTAACATATTTGCTGTCTTTAAACATAACTCATAATCCATTCTATTTTCATAAATAGATTTTCCATCAATTTCTACATAACCACCATTATTTAAAATATAACCGTCAAAAGTTCCATCGAGCCATTTTTCATCTAACATGGCTTTGGGTCTTCCACTACAAATAAAGAGTTTATGTCCTTGTTTCTTTAATCTATTTAATTGTTGTTTTACACCTAAAGGTATTTCATAAATTCCCATTTGTGAGCATACTAATGTCCCATCTATATCAAAAAATAATACTTTCTCTTTCATAAAAAATCTCCTTTAGCTAATTATATCACAAAGTCCCTTTCTATGATTTTCAATAAAAGAAAATATAAAAAGTACGTATGATAGTACGCAAGATAATACGTATGAAAAAAGGAATCTTTCGATTCCTTAACTAGTCATCTAAAATAGAAGATCCATTAGTCGCAATAACTTCTTTATACCAATCATACGATTTCTTTTTAGAGCGTTTATAAGTTCCATTACCATAATCATCAACATCTACATAAATAAATCCATAACGTTTAGACATTTGATTTGTAGAGTTAGATAATAAATCAATTGGTGCCCAAGTTGTATAACCCATTAATTCAACCCCATCTTCTTCAATAGCTTTATACATTTGTCTAATATGTTCTCTTAAATAATCAATACGATAATCATCATTAATAGACCCATCTTCTTCCACTGTATCTTTTGCTCCTAAACCATTTTCTACAATAAATAATGGTTTTCTATAACGATCATATAAATCAACACATGAAATTCTTAAACCGATTGGATCAATTTGCCATCCCCAATCAGAACTTGGAATATATGGATTTTTAATAGCTGTTTCTGTATTACCAGCACTCATTTCTAAGCCTTTTGTATCAGCAGCAACACAACTTGATGAATAATAACTAAATGAAATAAAATCAACAGGATATTTTTTCATGATTTTTAGATCTTCATCAGTCATTTTAATATTGAATCCTTTATTTTTATACATTTGTAATAAATATTTAGGATATTCACCATGAACTTGTGTATCACTATAACAATAGATTTGTCTCATTCTTTGTTGTTGTTCTAAAAGATCTTCTGGTTTACAAGTATATGGATAGTAAGTTAATTTAGTAAGCATACACCCTACTTTAGCATCAGGAATGTTTTCATGTGTAATTTTTACAGCAAGTGCACTTGCTACAAATTGATGATGCATTGCTTGATATTCTACTTCTTCAAATTCTTCAGGTTTAAATCTTGATTCAATTAAACCACCTGTCATAAATGGATGTCTAATGATTGAATCAATTTCATTAAATGTAAGCCATAATTTAACTTTATCTTTATATCTTTTAGTAATAACATCCACATAACGTGTAAAGAATTCAATGGAACGACGATCATACCAACCATTATAATCCATACAAAAAGCAAGAGGTGGTTCATAATGAGACATTGTAACTAAAGGTTGCATTCCATATTTTAAACATTCATCAAAAACAGCATCATAGAATTTTAAACCTTCTTCATTAGGTTCTAATTCATCCCCTCTAGGGAAAATACGAGACCAAGCAATAGACATTCTATAAACCTTAAATCCCATTCCTGCAAGTAAAGCAATATCTTCTTTATAATGATGATAAAAATCAATCCCATGACGTTTTGGATAGTAAACTTCATCATCAGTACTTAAAGCTTTTTCAATCATTTCATCAGAAATATCACATAACCCATGAGTATTTAATAAATCTTTCATAGATTTAGGATCAGTAAATAATTGTACATCACTACAACTTACTCCTTTTCCTCCTTCTTTCCAACCACCTTCATATTGGTTAGCGGCAGTAGCTCCACCCCATAAAAATCCTTCTGGAAATTGTTTCATATTATATTTCTCCTTATTTTTTATTATCAAATTCATTATATCGATATTATTGAATATTTGTTTGTTTTTTCATAATATAAAAACTAATTCTACTTATAAGAGGTGTTGTTTTCTATTTAAAATGATATGATTTGATTAAAGGAAGTGGTCATATGGATCTTATCAAAATAGGTAAATATATAGCTTTTAAAAGAAAAGAACAAGGCTTAACACAAAAACAGCTTGCTGAAAAGTTAAATATGTCAGATAAATCAGTCTCTAAATGGGAAAGAGGTATATGTTTACCGGATGTCTCTGTTTATCTAGAATTATGTAAAATACTAGATATAAGTATTAATGAGTTTCTGGCTGGCGAAGATATACCTAAAGAAACAATTGAACAAAAAGCAGAAGAAAATATTATTCAGATTACCAAAGATAATAAAAATAAACAAAAGTATCTAAAGAAAATTATAAAATTATTAATAGTTATGCTTGTTGTTTTCATATTTATTACAAGCATATTTATCTACAAAAAATTAACACAACCACAAAACTATATAGAACCTTATTTAGAAAAAAGCACAGAAATGCAAACAGCAAATATGCTTTCTAATCATCCAGGTGATATTTTGTTATTTCATTATAATTCAAAAAAAGATTTTGATTCATTAACTATGTATTTAACCCAATATCAAAAAGGTAAAAAGATATCTGATAAAGAAATCTGTACATTTTATAATAATCCTTCAAAAGGAACAAATACCGGAAATATTGCTTTAGTAGTTGATTATGAAGCTTCTACTTTGAAGATTATAGATGCTTTTGAAGATGGGTATTATGTAGCTAAAGATATTTCATTTATAGAAAACATTAGTAACTACGATGTTTGGGATTATAATCAAATTGAAGAAAAAACCTCTATTAAATATAGTAAAAAACAAATGTTAGTGGCATTATCTTATGGAAAAAATCATGTCACATCTCTTCCTATAAAAGAGTTAGAAACAAACAAAAAGATAAAGAATGATTATACATGTATTCTTTCAATTAAGTTTAAGTAAAAACGTCATCACTTGGATGACGTTTTAATAATCAAATTTATTCTTTTTCTTCATAATGATAAAAATACTTACACAAATCATTGCTGATAAAATAGAACCAAGAGCGGGTGTAAGTCCCATTGGTAGTAATGTTTCAGGGAAAAGTTTAGAAGTAATATAAGCTCCTGGAACTCTTATAAGGACTATGGAAATTACATTATGAATAAAGGAAATAATGGAATAACCATAAGCAGTAAAGAATCCACTAAAACAAAAATGAATAGAAGCAAAGACACAATCTAAAACATATCCTTTTAAATACTGCCTTCCATACATAATAACGATAGCTTCACTTGTAAATAACGAAAGAATTTCCTTGGAAATAAATTGACAAGTAAGCGCAAAGAAAATTCCAAATCCTAAAGCAATAAAGCATCCATAGCGTAAAGTTTGTCTTGCTCTTTGATGTTGTTTTGTTCCAACACATTGTGCACAGATTGCCGAGATGGCAGATAACATACTTGATGGTACTAAGAATAAAAAGCTAATGATTTTTTCTACAACACCAACTGCTGCGGCAATATCAACGCCACGGCTATTGGCAATAATCGTAATAATAATGAATGATACTTGAATAAGACCATCTTGCATAGAAATAGGAAAACCGATTTTAAAGATATCTTTAATAATTTTTTTATGTAATTTCAAATGGTATCTATGGATGACAATCAATTTTCTTTTAATAATTGCAAATAAAGCAACAATTACACTAATAAGTTGTGAAATCACTGTCCCAAATGCTGCTCCAACGGCATGCATATTGAAATAACCAATGAAAATAAAATCTAACACGATATTAAAAAAACAAGCAACTGCCACAAAATACATAGGACTTTTAGAATCCCCTAATCCTCTAAAAATAGAACTAATAATATTGTAAGCAGTAATAAAAGGAATTCCAATAAAACATATTTTTAAATAAAGTGTTGTTTCTTGAATTGCTTCTACAGGTGTAGACATAATAGAAACAATCGGATTAATAAAGAATAATAAAATCAAAGTAACGATCAGAGATAAAATCATAAAGATAATGATTGTATTTCCTACAGTCATCCTTTTTTCTTCTTCTTTTCTTTCACCAACATAACGACCAATCATGACCGTTGAACCCATTGCAATTCCTACAAGCATAACAGTAATCATATGCATGACCTGACTTCCAATAGAAACCCCTGATAAAGAAGCGGCTCCATTGTATTGACCGACAATAAATAAATCAGCCATGCCATAGAATGTTTGTAAGAAATTAGCAAGTAAAAATGGTAATGAGAAAGTAATAATATTTTTTAAGGCACTGCCTTTTGTTAAATCTTTTTGCATAACATCAACTCCTTGCTTTGTATTATATAGAATAAATGTTAAAAGATAAAACGAAAAAAAATGCTTAATCTAGCACTTTTTTTCATGAATATGTTGCAATAATAGATTTAAGTTCTCTGATTTATTTTGTTTTAAATAAACAAGATCTATTTTTTCAAGATCAGCAAAGTATTTACTAATATCCTCTAAATAGAACTGATCTCTGTTTTCTACTTCTTTTGTAGGAAGGATTGAAAAACCTCTAGATAGATTAAGTAAAAGAAGTTGTTTGGGAAATTCTTTAACGTATTCTACTTTATTAAAAGTTGTATGATAAATTTTATAAAGTTCATCTTTACATAATTGATGATAGTTTTGATCTGTTGCTTTTGTAATATAGGGAACAGATTGCATGACCTTTTCTATTGTATGATATTTATGGATCAGTTCTTTTGAACAAACAAGAGAAACGTTTTCTTTAGATAAGGTTGTTGTTTCAATTGGATTATTTTTGTAGAAAGAGAGCATACTTGGAGAAATTAACGCATCGAGTTGATGCGCTTTTAGGCCTTCCATCAATTCATTTTCTTCAAGATAAGAATAAGAAATAGAAAGATGTGGGTATTTCTTTTCAAAGCTTTCAAGAATTTCAAAGTCTGTAAAATCTGTTGTTTTCATGCCTATATGTAAAGTATTCGTTTGTTGAATATTTTGACATAAAGTTTGATAAGAAGCATAAATGTTTTTCATTCCTTCATAGAACTGTTTTCCTTGTTTAGTAAGAGTTAATGTTCTATGTTCTCTTATAAATAGCTGTGTTTGGAGTTCTTGCTCTAAGACAGCAATGTATTTAGACATGGTTGTTTGTCCAATATGACAAGCGTTAGCTGCTTGCGTAAAGTTTTTATATTCAACAGCTTTAAAGAAATAATGTATTCTATTTAGATCCATATTATCACCTCTTTCATTATAACAAAAAAAGGAGCAATGAAGCTCCTTTGCTCAATATTTATTTACGTTTGAATAATGATTTTAAACCACGAGAGATTACTTGAAAGAAACTAAGAGAACGAACCATATTATTTGGATCAACATAATTTCTAACAGCTCTTAATGTCTTTTTATTATCTCTTGTCGAAAAGATAAAGTTTCCGTTGTTTTTCGTAACAACTGCAAAACGAGGAATCCATTTTCCTTTAAACATGACACTTGCCATGATTTCTGTTACTTCAGACCAAGGAATTTGAATATAATCATTGACGTTTTTATCATTGTAATATTCAAAAGCTTCATCCCCGACCAGCACTTTACCATAGTTTGCCATTCCTAAATAAGAAGTAGCATTAATTGTTAAATCGACTTTTTTATTTAATGATTGTACCATATATTCCCTCCATAAATATTGAACTTTTTAAATTACATAATTCCAGCTAAACGAGCTAAGATACCAACGATAAATAATGCAACGATAATAACGATTGGTGAAACTTTTTTCTTTAATAACCAGCAGCAAAGTAATGTAAGTAATAATGCTGCAAGTCCAGGAATTAATTGATCTAAGTTTTGTTGTAAAGTAGTAACTTTAATTTTATCTAATCCATTAGCTCCAAGGGAAGCATATTGAGATAAAGCTGATTTAATACCTTCAGCTCCACCTTTGATTTGACTCCAATCAATATAAGCACCTTCAGATTGAGTAACTCTAGAAACAACAGGAGTAAATGAAATACTTACCCAACGTTGAACTAAAGAACCGATAATGAACATACCTAAAATAGAAGCACCTTGAGTAATTTTACCTAATAAACCACCAGATAAATCTTTTGCGATAGAAGTACCGACTTTATATCCAAATTCTTGAGTATACCAAATAAATGCCATACGGATAATATTCCAAGCAAAGAAGAATAATAATGGACCAACAATACTTCCACCTAAAGCAAGAGAAGCACCTAAAGCACCTAAGATTGGTCTTAAAGTGAACCAGAATACTGGATCTCCAACCCCTGCAAGAGGTCCCATCATACCAACTTTAACCCCTTGAATAGCTTGATTATTGATTTCCGCACCATTAGCTCTTTCTTCTTCTAAGGCTAATGTAACACCCATAACTGGAGCTGAAACATAAGGATGTGTATTATAGAATTCTAGATGTCTTTTTAAAGCATCTGCTCTATCTTGTGGATCTTTGTATAATTTTTTGATAGCTGGGATAATTGAATAACACCAACCACCATTTTGCATACGTTCATAGTTCCATGATCCTTGAAGGAACTGATGACGCCAAGCAACTGATAAACGATCTTTTTTAGTTAATTGAATTTTTTCTGCCATATTTCTTTCCTCCTTCAAGATTAATAGTCATTTAAAATATCACCTAATGGATCACCAGAACCAGTAGAACCACCATTACCAGAACCACCGTTTTCTTTTAATCCTAAGTAAATTAAAGCAATAGCAACACCTAAAGCACCTAAAGCGATTAATGTTAATTCGCTTAATGCAGCTAATACGAAACCGATAGCAAAGAATGGCCAAGTTTCTTTAGTTGACATCATATTAATAACCATTGCATAACCTACAGCGGCAACCATTCCACCACCAACAGTCATACCACCTGATAACCAAGCAGGCATTTGATTTAAAACACTAGTTACTGCTTCAGCAGGAACGATACATAGTGCAGCAGCAGGAACTGCGATTCTGACACCTTGTAATAAGATACCTAAAATTTGATAGATTTCAATTTTACGGAAATCTCCTTTTTCAGCAGCACCATCCATTAAGTGAACTAATGGGATAGCGATTGTACGACAAATCATAGTTAAGAATAAACCAGCTACTGATAAAGGAATTGCAACAGCAATTGAAGTAGAGATAGCTGTTTGTGTATTAACAGTACCACCATTTAAACCTAAAACCATGATAATTGCAGAAGCAACAGAAGCTAAAGCAGCATCTGGAGCAACAGCAGCACCAACGTTTGCCCATCCTAAGGCAATCATTTGTAAAGAACCACCTAAGATAATACCTTCACTTAGATGTCCTGAAACTAAACCAATTAAAGTACACGCTACTAGTGGTTGATGGAATTGGAATTCATCTAAAATCCCTTCCATACCTGCTAATAATGCTACTAAAATAATTAACATAATAGTAATTGCAGACATTAAATTTTCCCCCTATTTCATATTTTGAAGTTCAGTCTTTGCTTTTTTAAGAAGACTGTCCATATTTTCTTTAGAATCAGCAGGTACTTTACGAACATCGAAAGTAACACCCATTTCTTTTAATTTTTCTAAAGTTTCAACATCTTTTTGATCCATAGCGATGGCTTTATTAACAACCACTTTACCAACAGAGTGAGCCATAGAACCAATATTTAATTCTTTAATATCAACTCCACCTTCAATAGCTCTTAAAGCATCTTGAGGAGTTTCAAATAACAATAAAGCTTTAGTAGCACCAAAACGAGGATCTTTAGCGACTTCAATCATCTTTTTGACTGGTACAACATTTGCTTTAACACCTGGTGGTGCAGCTTGTTCAATCATTTGTTTACGTAATGCATCTTGAGATACTGCATCAGATACAACAATGATACGTGTTGGTTGAGTTGATTTTGTCCAAGTAGTAGCTACTTGACCATGTAATAAACGTGTATCAACACGAGCTAAGACATATTTAATATGTCCATCTCCAAGAACAGTTCCTTCAGGAATAGCCCCAGCAGGTGCTGGTTTTTCAGCTTTTACTGCTTCTTCCTTTTTAGGTTCTAATTCTTCTGGACGAATGTTAACTCCGTCTCTAGCAACTTCACAGATATGAGTTGCGATTTCATGTGCGCTGTCAGTAGACATACGCATTGCATATGCTTCAATAAGCATTGGTAAATTTAACCCAGTAACGATAGCCCAATGATCTTCATGACCGTTAAGTAATAAGTTAGCTTGATTAAATGGAGTTCCACTCCATAAATCAACTAAGAAAAGAACTTCGTCTTGATTTTCAAAAGTGGAAATAGCTTCTTCCATTTTTGCTCTTAAATCATCAGGACCTTCACTTGGTTGTAAAGTCACAGCTTTTACATCTTTTTGTTCACCGAAAATCATAGAACCAGATTGTAAAATTCCATTAGCGAATTCACCATGACTTGCAAGAATAATTCCTACCATATTTTTCCTCCCTCTCTCTAATTAACATTGAATAACAAAAAAAGTAGGCCAACTATTTAAAAGAAGATACAATGAACCCATTGCTTTCTTTTAAAATAGTTAATGCCTACTTAAAGTTACACACTATTGAATATTCAATTTAATTACAGTGATATACTAACATCAAAAAAATGTAAGCGTCAATCATTTTTTTTACGTTTTTATGTTCTTTCATTATTTTTTGATAAAAAAAATAATGAAAAAGATAATATATAATATAAAACAATCACAATTTATCAATAAATAAAAAAAGGGGTGATCCCCTAATTTTGAAATGCACTTGATAAAATTCTTTCCAAATGTAAAGCAAGATAGCCAATTTCTGATTCTGGTAATTCTTTATGAAGTACCTTTGATAAATTATCACACATCCTTATTGCTTGTTCATAAGCAAAAGGAAATTTATTTTTGGTAAATTCACTAATATCCATTTGCAATTGTTCATTAGTATTTAAACGAATGATTAGGAATTTAATATGATTCATTAAACGGGCATAAGAAATTGATTCAACATCAATTTTCATATTTAAATCGGTTTGTAATTTAATAATACTTTCATGAACAACACGAGCAGCTTCCATAGATTCTCCTACTTTATTAGAAGAAATTGCCGAGTGAATATGTAAAGTAATGAAACTTACTTCATCATTGTTGATTTCTTTATTAATAAAAGATTTAATAATTTCTTTTGATTTTAAAGCAACTTCATATTCATCAGGGAAAAGAAGTCGTATATCATAGGTAAATGGATTACTAGGCAAGATATTTTCATCCATACGTTTGATCGTAAAATGAATATGATCAGCAAGTGGAATAAGAATATCATGATTGACTTGTTCAAATTTATTTGTTGCTTCTTTAATGATTTCAGCTGCAATTTCAAGATAAACAGGATTGATATAGTCAATGACTTTCTTTTGTTTATCTTTAGCTTGATAGTTCTTTTGCATCATGTATTTCTTGGCGTGAGGTGGAATTTCAAAATGTTCATCTATTTTTTTACCAAAACCAATTCCTTTAGCCATAACTATTATTTCATTATCATCTTCTTTAGCTAGAATGGTATTATTGTTTAATATTTTTAAGACTTGATACATTATGTTCACCTCTTTATTTTTAAAATTGTTTCTCCACTTTTTTTATGACCATAGTTCTTTTCTAAAGGTCCTTGGCCTTTAGTGATAATCATTAAAAGACAATCATCGATGGCATTTTCTTTAATATAATTCAAATCTGCATTCCATAACAGATCTCCTTTTTTAACCTTCTGATTCATTTTAACAAGAAGTTCAAACCCTTGTCCATTTAATTTTACAGTATTAATACCAAAATGAATCAATATTTCCACACCATTTTCTAATTCAATCCCTAAAGCATGTTTTGTAGGATAAATCATAGAAATCGTTCCATCACAAGGAGCAACAACCAAACCATGTATTGGACGAATCATGAGACCATCTCCTAACAACTTATGAGCAAAGATATCATCGCAGCAATCTTCAATAGGTAAAACCTCACCATCAACAATATTTCCTATTTCTACATCCGTTGTATGATAATCAATTGTTTTTTCTTCATCATAAGAAGCAGGAACATTATTTAAATAATCATCAATCTTTGTTTTTAAAGAAGAAGCTTTTGGACCAAAGATGATTTGAATAGCATTGCCCTGTAATAAAACAGCAGCTGCCCCTGCTTGTTTTAAAGAACCTTCGCTTACAAGACTTGGATCTTGTAAAGAAGCACGTAATCGTGTAATACAACAATCAAGATCACTAAAGTTATATCTTCCACCTAGTCCTTTAATAATCATTTGTACTTGAGGATCAAGTAATGATTGGTCAAAAGAGTAATCCATTTTCTTTTTATTAAAAATCGTTAATTTATTATCATCTTCTCTTCCTGGTGTTTTTAAATCAAATTTCTTAATTAAAAAACGGAATAAAAAATAATATAAGAAGAAATACATAACTCCACCAACAATAATAAAAACCCAATGAGTTTTACTATTACCTTGTAATACACCAAAAACAAGAAAATCTATTAAACCACAAGAAAAAGTAAACCCAATCGTCACCTTTAAAACATGAGCTAAAACAAAAGCTGTACCCGCTAAAAAAACATCAACGACAAATAACATAGGAGCCACAAAAATAAAAGCAAATTCAATGGGTTCTGTAATTCCTGTAAGCATACTCGTAAGGGCTGCTGATAAAAAAAGACTTCTTATAACTTTTTTAGATTCATCTTTAGCACTGCGATACATCGCTAAAGCTGCTCCTGGTAAACCAAACATCATAATCATATATTCACCAGAGAAATACTTAGTTGCTTCAACACTAAAGTGCTTTAAATTTGGATCAGCAAGTTGAGCAAAGAAAATATTTTGGGCACCATCAATTAAAACCCCATTGACTTCCAAAGTACCACCAATAGCAGTTTGATAAAAAGGCATATAGAAAACATGATGTAAGCCAAAAGGAACAAGGGCTCTTTTAACAATTCCATAAACAAAAGTTCCCCCATAGCCACTACTAGCAATCCATTGTCCAAATTTAAAAATCCCGTCTTGGAAAGTAGGCCAAATATAAAACATCAAAAATCCTACCAAAATATAGACAATGGTAGAGATAATAGGAATAAATCTTTCTCCTTCAAAGAAAGATAAAAAATCAGGTAACTGAATTTGATAAAAGCGATTATGTAAACAACTCACACCTAAACCAACAATAATTCCTCCAAATACCCCCATTTGTAAGGATACTTGCCCACATACATTTGTAAGGGTTCCTTCAACAACTTTTTTAACAATCTCATTTCCTTTAATAACTCCATCAAAAATAAGCAAACTATGAATCGTTGAATGCATCACAAAAAAAGCAATTATAGAAGATAACACTGCTACTTCTTTTGATTTCTTTGCCATTCCTAAAGCAACAGAGGCTGCAAAAATCAAAGGCAGATTATCAAAAATTGTTTGCCCTACAGACATTAATAAAATCAATATATGATTTAAAGTTGTTCCTGTACCTAAAATACTCTCTAAACCAAGAGAAGCAATCGTTGCTTCGTTAGTAAGAGAACTCCCAATACCTAAAAACATTCCCGCAATTGGTAGTACAGCAATAGGTAACATAAAACTACGTCCTATTCTTTGTAAAACCCCAAAAATTTTCTTTTTCATTTTCTTCCCTTTCATTTATAAAAAGTATAGAATTTTATACTTTAAAAACACAATTTTTCGCATTTAGTGTATCATAAAATAATCTATATGTACATTTGTATAGATGAGTTAGATTATAGATATCTTTAATGGGTAAGGTATTGTATAATATTTATATATAACTAAATTCAAGGGAGGAAAAGCATATGGAAGAGAAAAGATTGTTGAGTAAAGATGAAGTCTATTTTTTAGTATTTTTTTCTAATTTCTTTATTGGATCAATCATATTGTCTAATAGGTATCACTTTGATTCAATACGTTCATTTTTTATATTTGCTGGAGAGGATCCCTTTCCATTTACTTTATTTTTCATAGTGTTCTTTTGTTGTCTTTATTATCTTTTTAAAATTTTGATAAAAAAATATCCACTAAGAAATTTTATTAAGAGTAATGATGTTTAACATCAAAAAGGAGAGATATTATGGAAGAAATTAAACAACTTGTCTATAACTATGCTAAAGCAATACACACAAAAAATGAAAAAGATTTTAAAGCATTATGGTCATCTAAAGAAAATACTTTGATTTCACTTACGAATCAATTTGATGGGATTGATTCTATTTATAATGATTTTTTAATAGGTGGTATTCAAAGACTTTATGAATCAATTGATTTAATTGTAGAAGGAATAGAAATACATCAAATAGATGATAATAAAGCATTGCTTGATAACACAAGAGCACAAACAAGTAAAATTGTTCCTACAACATTAATAACAGCATAGATTGCAGTTGGTTTAGCTCCATAAAATGTTTCAACAAGTGTTTTACTTCCAAATTTACTCATAATTAAATAAGTTATTGCAAGTATAAAAACTAAAACACTGATACTAATAATGACAATTTGTAGAGCAGTTAATGATTGACTTGATGAAGTCATTTCTTGATTCATTTGGTCAGGTTGATTGTTGTTTTGTTGATTTTGTCCTGGGGAATCTTGTTGATTATTAGGTGCTTGTCCAGTAGAATTTTCATTTGTTTGATCATTTAAATCTTGGTTTTGTGAATTTGATTAATCATTGCTACTTTGGTTGTTTTGAGATGAATCTTGTTGATTAGACTCATTATTTTGACTATTTTCTCCTTTATTAGGCATTGAAGGAGGTGTTCCTCCTGCTTGTTGCATCATAGATGAAGTATTATGGTTTTTAGCATAATACAGAGTTCCTGAAATCGAACATAAGGAAACGATAATACAAATTACACTGATTATAACGGATAATTTCTTTTTCATGTCTATCTCCTCTTGACACCTATATAGTACCCATTCTTTAACATATAAGAGTGTGAGTAGTGTGTAAAAATATGGTAAACTCATATACAATTTTGAGATATGAAAAAGATGGAGTTAAGCGCTTACATGTGTTACTATATATCTAGGAGGATTTTTTATGGGAAAATTGGATAATAAAGTGGCAATTATTACAGGAGGGAATGCCGGCGTTGGTAAAGAAATTGCGAAACTGTTTGCGAGTGAAGGAGCAAAAGTTGTTATTTCAGCAAGACGTCAACAAGTCTTGGAAGAAGCAGCAAAAGAAATTGAAGCAGCAGGAGGAACTGTTTTATGTGTTCCTACTGATATTTCTAAAGTGGATGATGTTAAAAACTTAGTAAGTAAAACAGTTGAAACTTTTGGTCAATTAGATATTTTAATTAATAATGCTGGTGTGTTAGATAAAGGATTAAATGCCATTGATCAAATTGATTATGATGATTTAAATAGAGTTATTGATATTAATCAAAAAGGAACAATGTATTGTATGTCAGAAGCTTTAAAAGTGATGAAAAGTGGAGCTTCTATCGTTAATATCTCAAGTGTTGCTGGTCAATATGGAGCAGGTGGTGCTGTTTATGTATCTACTAAAGCAGCAATTATTGGGGTAACAAAACATGCTGCTATGCGTTTTGCTAAAGAAAAAATTAGATGTAATGTTATCTGTCCAGGAAGTATTACAACAGATATGGCAGCAGGATTAACACCTGATACCATGGATATGAAAATGATGGGTGCTATGTCTGCTCATAGTGATTTAACGCTTCAACCTTGTAGTCCTTTAGATGTTGCTAAAGTAGCACTTTTCCTTGCAAGTGATGATGCAGCACCACTTACAGGACAAGTTGTTGTAAGTGATTATGGTGTAGATTTATAATATAAAAAATAAAGAGATTTCATTTATTATTGAAGCAGTCAATATTAGAAATCTCTTTTTCATTTTCAAAAAAATTTAATCATTATCTAATTTAACGGATACATACACAAATAAAAGATATGTTTATTATTATAAAGATAACCATAATTTAAAGGAAAGATATAAACACTGCCTTGATCTATAAAACCTAAACGGCAACATTGATTATTTTCAATGATTTCTTTTATTTAAATCTGTAATTTCTCGTTCTGTTCGTCGCATAACTATGCTCCAAAATGATGTTTTTTAAATTGTTTGTAATAAACAATAAATAAGAATGATGTCGTAAACCAAGTAATTGGATAAGATATAACAACTCCCTTTAATGTTGGATAGTGTGGTGAAATGAAAGTAACCCAAGCTACACGTAAAACACAAATTCCAAGACAGACTAAAAGCATTGGTTTTAATGATTCCCCACACCCTCTCATTGTCCCTGAAAAGATTTCTACACAACAGTATGAAAAATAGAAAGGCATTAAAAAGAGTATTAAACTTTGACATTGATTAACGATGGCTGGATCAGATGAAAAGAGTTTTGTAATATAACTTCCCCCAAAACATAAGATCACACTTAAAGAAACTGCTATTGTTAAGGCAATCGTTAAAGCGGTTCTTGCTCCTTTTTGGATACGATCATAAAGATGAGCACCATAGTTTTGTCCTACAAAAGTTGTAATGGCGGCTCCAATAGCAGCCATGACCATCCAAAATAAAGCATCGATTTTAATATAGACTGACCATGAAGCAATCGTTTGTGTTCCAAAAGAATTAATATGTGTTTGTAAGACGATATTAGCGATACTATACATTGTTGATTGAATTCCAGCAGGAGCACCAATTTTAACAATTTTCTTTAATACAGGTAAATGAAATTTAATTTTTGATAATGTAAGTTGATAAACATCTTTAGAAAATATCAATTGAAGTGTGACTAAAATAGCACATACTGTTTGGGCAATAAATGTTGCAATCGCTGCCCCAGCAATACCTTTATGTAAAATAACAACAAAAACAAAGTCAAAAACAACATTAACAATACTACAAATAATTAAATAATAAAGAGGTCTTTTACTATCTCCTACAGCTCTTAAAATTCCTGAACCAATATTATAAATAGCTCCAGGAATCATCCCTAAAAAGTAAAGTTTCATATAAAGACTGGCATCATTTAAAATATCATGAGGAACACCTATCGCATCTAAACATTGATAAGAAAAGAATAAACCAAAAAGCATCATGATAATTCCACTAACAATAGCAAGCATATATGAAGTATGAACCGCTTGATGAATCTTACCTTTATTATGAGCTCCATAATATTGAGCAATAACAACAGAAGCTCCAGTTGATAAACCAACATAGAAGTTAACAACTAAGTTTGTCAAATTCCCTGTTGAACCAACAGCAGCAAGAGCATTTGTCCCACAAGCTTGACCAACAATAATGGTATCAACGGTATTATATAGTTGTTGAAAAAAGCTCCCAATTAATATTGGAAAAAAGAAAAAAAGTAATTGTTTCCAAATAACTCCTTTCGTAAAATCTTGTGTTTTATTCATAGATTACCCTCCCTATAATAAAAAACACCCAAAGGTGCATTGTTTGAAATAATGGTATCACATAATTTTTGACAAAACAACCAAAGAAGAAACATCAAAAAGTTAAATCAAGTTCATATTTCTTCTTTATGATAATACACGAAAGGAGGAACAGGAACTTACTTAAACGAAACTTAATTATAAACTTCCCTTTTTAAAAAAATAATAATAGATAATAGTAAAAAGCAGATCTTTTCCCTTCCCTTTGATCTGTTTTTTTGTTGTTTCTATAAAATGAAAATGATAAGGTAGATAGAGAGAGGTGCAAATCTATGTTATTTAAAGATAAATTAAAAGAACCTGTTATTTATAAAGGGAGTAATAAGGCAATAAATGAACTAAATCAAATACAAGAATATTTAAAAACACATACAAGTAAAGAATTAGAAAAGAAAGCAAGATTTATTCAGTATGGTATTGAAGGAGAAGAGAATGTTCTATTTGAATTAAAGAATAGTCATTTTCCAATGTATGTTTTACATGATATTTATATGGTAGATCATGATTTGAGTGCGCAAATTGATTATATAATTATTACGCCATCGATGGTTTATTTTATAGAATGTAAAAATCTTATAGGGACAATCACGATAGATTCTATGGGAAATTTTACAAGAGAGTATAATTATAATGGGAAAATAATTAAAGAAGGTATTTATTCACCCATAACACAAAATCAAAGACATTTAGAGTTATATAAAATGTTACGTGAAAAGGATAAAGGATCAGTAATGAAATTTCTTTATAATAAGACCTTTTCAAGTGGTTTTAAATCACTTGTTGTCCTTGCTAATCCAAAGTCTATCTTAAAAAGTCGTTATGCTCCTAAAGAAATAAAAGAAAAAGTTATTAAAGCAGACCAACTGATAGATTATATAAAGAAGCATGAACAAAGTGCTTTTAGAAATCAAAAAGATATGATTGCTATGGCTGATGGACTTTTATCTTATCATCAAAAACAAGAAATACCACCAATTCAAGAAGAAAATACATTTGAAAGTATAGCAATTAATAATGATGATCATTTAATTGAATCATTAAAAAAATATCGTATGAATAAAGCGCAAGAAAAGAATTTACCACCTTATTATATATTTAATGATATTACTTTAAATGAAATCGTTGCTTATAAACCAACAACAATAGAAGAACTCCTTTCGATAAAAGGATTTGGACCAAAGAAATGTGATTGGTATGGAGAAGATATTTTAGACATAATAAGAAGTTTGTAAAAAACTTCTTATTAATCACATAATTTTCGACAAAACAACCAAAAAAGAAACATGAAAAAGTAAAATAAAGTTCATATTTCTTCTTTATGATAATAGACGAAAGGAGGAACAAGAACTTACTTAAACAAAACTTAATCATAAATTTCCCTTTTTAAAAAAAGATAATAATAGATTAAAAAACAGATTCTCCCCCTCCCTTTTGAATCTGTTTTTTGTGCAGAATATATAAACAACATTCATTGATTATGATACAATAATTAAAAGAACATTTTGAATATGAAAGTAAATTAAAATGAAAGAATTTTTGTATGTATAAAATATTAAAAAGATACAAAAATTGCAAATTCTAATGACTATAATAGGAAATGTTAATAAGAGAAAATGATGAAGTTAGAGTTTTAAACATGATATTATTTTCAAGATGGGAGAAAAAATTATGAGTAAAAAAACAGTTCAAAAAAGTAAAAAAAGAACAACAAGAACGAATAAAAAAAGAACATCAGGTGTAAAGGCCAATACGGTTGTTGAACCAACACCAATCACAAGTGAAAAGACAACTGATGTTAAACCAGTAGAAGTGCCTAAAAAAACTACTACTGTTGAACCAAAAGAAACAAGTGAAAAAGTTGTTGCTGCTGAATCAGCACCAGCTGTAAAAACAGCGCCTGCTAAGAAAGCAACTACTAAAAAGGCTACAGCTGCTAAATCAACAACAGCTACAAGTAAAAAGGCAGCTACTGCAAAATCAGAAACAACAACTGAAAAAGTTGCTGCCAAAACAACATCAACTAAAAAAACAGCTTCTACTAAGAAAGCAACTACTAAAAAGACAACAACTGCTAAATCAACAACAGCTACAAGTAAAAAAACAACTACTGCTAAACCAAAATCTGTAAAAAGTGAAACACCTGTTGAGGCTAAACCAACAGAAGTTATTCAAGAAGTTCCTGTTGAAAAACCTCAATCAATTGATTTAGGACCACGTAGAAGTGTTGCTTTTATTGGTTCAGAATGTTATCCATTTGTAAAAACGGGTGGATTAGGGGATGTTATGTCAGCTCTTCCAAAGAGTTTAGCTAAATTAAATATGGATGTTAAAGTTATTATTCCTAGATATAAATGTATTCCTCAAAAGTTCCAAGAAAAGATGGAATATAAAGGATCATTTTATATGGATCTATGTGCAGATGGAAAACAATATTATGTAGGTATTATGGAATATCAAGAAGATGGTGTTGTTTATGATTTTATCGATAATGATGAATTCTTCTCATGGGGTAATCCATATACTAATCTTATCGATGATATTCCTAAGTTCTGTTATTTTAGTAAAGCAGCTCTTGCGGCACTTAATTATTTAAATTGGACACCAGATATTGTACATTGTCATGATTGGCAAGCAGCTTTAGTTCCTCTTTATTTAAGAACAACCTTTAAAGATACAAACGTTGGACGTGCAGGTGCTATTCTTACAATTCATAACTTAAGATTCCAAGGTGTCTATGATCGAAAAACAATTCAATATTGGTCTGATCTTCCTGATTATGTCTTCAATAAAGATTGTATGACACAAAATTGGTTAGATGCGAATATGTTAAAAGGTGGTATTACTTATAGTAATGTAGTTACAACCGTAAGTAATACGTATGCTGGAGAAATTCAAACAGAAGAATATGGTGAAGGTCTTGAAGAACATTTAAGATATCATAGTAGTAAGATTTTAGGAATTGTTAATGGTATTGATACGGATATTTGGAATCCAGCAACAGATAAACTTTTAGCTGCGCAATATGATAGTCAATCTGTTATCAAGAATAAAAAAGCAAATAAAAAAGCACTTCAAGAATCATTAGGATTAGAAGTTGATGATCATAAAATTGTCATTGGACTTATTTCACGTCTTACAAATCAAAAAGGTCTTGATCTTGTCAATGATGTTATTCCAAGTATTATGGATGAACATACACAAGTTGTTGTTTTAGGTACAGGAGATACGATGTATGAAGATGCTTTCCGTTATTATGAAAATAAATATAAAGGAAACTTCTGTGCATATATTGCTTACAATGAAAACGTCGCTCACAATATTTATGCAGGATGTGATGCTTTACTAGTACCATCAAGATTTGAACCATGTGGACTTACACAACTTATTAGTATGAGATATGGTTCTATCCCAATTGTAAGAGAAACGGGTGGACTTAAAGATACTGTTCAACCTTATAATCTATTTGATAATACAGGTAATGGTTTTACATTTGATCGCTATGAAAGTGGACTTCTTTATGATGCCATCAATCGTGCTAAAACACTTTATTTTGAAAATAGAAAATATTGGGATGAAATGGTTGTTCGTGATATGAATAAAGATGTCTCTTGGCAACAAAGCGCAAAACAATACAAAGATATGTATGTAGAATTAACACCAAAATATTAAAGCAATTTAAAAATGCAATGTTATTTAACGTTGCATTTTTTTATCCCATAATTTTTGACAAAACAACCAAGAAAGAAACAAGAAAAAGTTAAATAAAGTTCATATTTGTAACTTATGATAATAGACGAAAGGAGGAACAAGAACTTACTTAAACTCAAAACTTAATTATAAATTTTCCCTTTAAAAAAATACTAATAGATAATAGTAAAAAGCAGATCTTTTCTCTTCCCTTGGATCTGTTTTTTTGTTGTAACAATAAAAATTGCATTGTAACAATCTAATTGTTACAATGCAAAAACTGATGTTACAATACTAAAATACCAATAAAATCAAATGATACACAACAAAAGAGGCAAGCCAAGCAATAAGGCATTGTCCAAAGACAACAATCAATGCCCATTTACTATTAAGTTCTCTTTTGATTGCAGCAATAGCAGCAATACAAGGTGTATAAAGTAAACAAAAAATAAGTAAAGATAAAGCAGCTGGTGTTGTAAGTGACATCAACAATGATTGGGTTGAACCATAAAGAATAGATAATGTCGAAACAACACTTTCCTTTGCCATAAATCCTGAAATAAGGGCTGTTGAAATGCGCCAGTCACCAAATCCTAATGGATTAAAGATTGGAGCAATATAACCAGCAAGAGTAGCTAGAATACTATCTTTTGATTCAGTAACAATATTAAATCTTAAATCAAAAGTTTGTAAGAACCAAATAACAATGGTTGCAACAAAGATAACTGTAAAAGCTCTTTGTAAGAAATCTTTAGCTTTTTCCCATAATAATTGACAGACGTTTTTAGCGCCAGGCATACGATAGTTTGGAAGTTCCATGACAAAAGGAACAGGTTCACCTTTAAAAAGGGATCCTTTTAAAATCAAAGCAAAAATAATACCCGTCAAAATACCAAAAACATATAAGAAAATCATGACTAATGCGCCCTTACCTGGGAAAAAGACGGAGGTAAAGAAAGCATAGATTGGAAGTTTTGCTGAACATGACATAAATGGTGTTAGAATGATTGTCATTTGTCGATCTCTTCTTGAAGAAAGTGTACGACTTGCCATAACGCCAGGTACTGTACAACCAAAGCCAATCAACATAGGGACAATACTTCGTCCAGAAAGTCCTATTTTTCTAAGCAGTTTATCCATGATAAATGCCACACGTGCCATATATCCACTATCTTCTAGAATTGATAAAAAGAAAAATAAAGTAACGATAATTGGTAAGAAACTTAAAACAGTTCCTACCCCATTAAAAATCCCATCTATAATCAAAGAATGCAAAGCAACATTAATTTGAGCATTTGTGAGTAAAGTGTCAACATAATTTGTGACAACAGTCACCCCACTTTCTAAAACTCCTTGTAAAAAAGCTCCAATAACATTAAATGTTAGAAAGAAAACAATTCCCATGATTCCAATAAAAGCAGGAATTCCTGTATATTTTCCTGTTAAGAATTGATCAATTTTTTGACTTCTTAATCTTTCTTTACTTTCATGTGGTTTTTTTACAGTTTGTTTACAAATATCTGTAATATAATGAAATCTATTACTTGCTATAGCAGCAGAACAATCAAGATTACTTTCTTCTTCTAATTGAATACGAATATGTTCTAAAGTTTCTTTTTCATTTTGACTCAGATCAAGTTGTTCTAATAAAAGTTCATCTTTTTCAACAAGTTTACTTGCTGCAAAACGTAATGGAATCTTTGCGTTTGAGGCATGATCTTCAATTAAATGTTCAATCGCATTTAAACAACGATCAATCGCTTTGTTTTGTTGATTGTCTATATGTTGATAGAATTGAGGTCTTTCTTGATAATAAGCAACATGTAAAACATGACTGACGAGTTCATCAATACCTTCCCCTTTAGCAGCTGAAATAGGAATAACTGGAACACCGAGATATTCTTCTAAATCATTGATTAATACAGTTCCTCCATTACCTAACATTTCATCCATCATATTTAAAGCGACAACCATTGGCATATTAAGTTCTAAAAGTTGCATTGTAAGATATAGATTTCTTTCAATGTTTGTAGCATCTACAATATTAATAATAGCTTTAGGTCTTTCTCTTAATAAGAAGTTTCTTGTGACGATTTCTTCACTACTATAAGGTGACATAGAATAAATACCTGGTAAATCAGTAATCAGAGTATTTTGATACCCTTTAATTCTTCCATCTTTACGATCAACAGTAACTCCAGGAAAGTTACCAACATGTTGATTTGAACCTGTAAGTTGATTGAATAGTGTGGTTTTACCACAGTTTTGATTTCCTACTAAAGCAAATGTGAGTAAATCACTTTCATGATAGATTTGATGATCATTCATTTTATGATAACTTGATTCACCATAGCCAGGGTGATCTTTATGTTGAAAAATGAATAAATCATTTTTATTTTCTGTTTGTTTAGTTATTTCTTTAATTTCAATTTTATGAGCATCTTCTTTTCTTAAAGTAAGCTCATAATCATGTATTTTAATTTCAATAGGATCACCCATAGGTGCATATTTTACCATGGTAATCTCTGTACCCTGAATCAATCCCATATCTAAAAAGTGTTGTCTTAATGCTCCTTCTCCGCCAACAGAGAGAATAACAGCACTTTTTCCAATAGCCAATTCCTCTAATTTCATAATTTTCCTTCTTTCCTTTATAAGGATAACTTTTTAATAAAAGAGTTGCAATGATGAAACACTTTTTTTAACATAATTATTCCATTTTATTGTTAAAGTATCTCGGTATATTAAAGTCGGAGGTAGAAATGTATGATAAAAAATGCACTATTAAGTTTAAAGAAAAATATAGGAAAAACGATTTTATTATTTGTAATTATTGTTGTAATTACAAATCTCGTTATTGCTGGTTTATCTATTCAATCAGCAACAAAAAAATCAATGGATCAAATTCGTAGTAGTTTAGGAAACGATGTAACTCTTTCTGTTGATTTTAGAAATATGATGAAAAACAGAAAACCTAGTGAAGCCGTAAGTAATGAGACATCATTAACAACAACCATGGCAGATAGTTTAAAAGATTTAAAGTATGTAAAAAATTATAATTATCAAATATCTACATCAGCTAACAGTAATTCTATTTCAGCGGTAGAAACTGCATCAGATAATAGTAATAATCAACCAGAACAAGCTTCAAATCAAGTTGATTTTACAATCAGTGCCAACACCACAATGAAGTATTTAGATTCTTTTACCAATAACAATTATAAACTTACAAAAGGGCGTTTACTTACAACAAAAGATCAAAATACAAATAATTGTGTTATTGAAACCAATCTTGCAAGTGATAATGATTTAAGTGTTGGTGATACTTTTACTATTACAACAACGGTTAATGATGAAATAATTACTCAAGAACTTACAATTGTAGGTATTTATGAAATTCAATCAACAAATGAAATTGGTAGTGCTCATTTCAATAATCCAGTAAACACAATTTATACTGATTTATCAATTGGACAAACACTTACTGGAAGTAGTGAAAATATTACATCAGCAATTTATTATTTAGATGATCCAGAAAACGCAGAAGCTTTTGTAGAACTTGCGAAAAAGAAAAGTGATATTGATTTTGATACGTTCTCATTAGATGCCAATAATCGTCTTTATCAACAAAATGCTTCTTCTCTTGAAAGTATGAAATCATTTGCAAAGATGTTTGTATGGATCGTAGTGATTGCTGGTAGTGCAATTCTTTGTTTAATCTTAGCTCTAACAATTAGAAATAGATATTATGAAATTGGTGTTCTTTTATCACTTGGACAAAGTAAAGTTAAAATTATTGCTCAACAACTTATTGAAGTAGGGTTAATTGCAGTAGTTGCTTTTGTGATTTCTTTAGGTACAGGACAATTAACATCTCATTATATGGGAAATATGTTAGAAAGTAGTTCTTCTTCAAATGTCATGCAAATGGGTCAAAAAGGAGATCAACCAAATGACAATCAAAATCAATCAGATAGTAATCAACAAAAAAACAATACACAAACAAAAGAAAATTTCTTAGGAAATATGATGCAAGGACCATCAAATCAGGAATTAGATGTTTCGATTACAGGTGAAAATGTCATTCAACTTGCTGGTGTTACAGCAGCAATCTGTATTGTTTCTATTGCTGTACCTGCAGCCTATGTATTAAGACTTACACCTAGACAAATCTTATCTAGAAAGGAAGGTTAAGATGGAAAAGTTATTAGAATTAGAAAATGTAAGCTATAGTTATCAAGATGGCAAAGAAAAAAATCAAATTTTAGATCATGCTTCTTATTTGTTTGAAAAAGGTAAAATCTATGCAGTTGTTGGTGCGAGTGGAAGCGGGAAAACAACAACTCTTTCTCTTGCATCTGGTTTAGATAAACCTGATGATGGAAAAGTTTTGTTCAAAGGAAAAGATATTCAAGAAATAGGTTTGAATAAATATCGTCGAGAAGATATTTCAATTGTCTTTCAATCTTATAATCTTATTTATTATATGAATGCTTTAGAAAATGTTATGTCTGCTTTAGAAATTGCGGGAATCAAAAGAAAAGATAAAAAAGAATATTGTTTATCTATTCTTGAACAACTTGGACTTTCCAAAGATGAATGTAAAAGAGATATTCGACAATTATCAGGAGGACAACAACAAAGAGTTGCAATTGCACGTGCTATTGCAAGAGAAGTCGATTTGATTCTTTGTGATGAACCCACGGGTAATCTTGATGAAAAGAATTCAATAGAGATCATGAATACTTTCTTAGATTTAGCACATATTCATCATAAATGTGTTATTTTGGTAACCCATTCACCTACTCTAGCAAAGATGTGTGATGTGTCTTTAAGAATTAAAGAAGGAAAAATAGAAGCAAAACGTTAGAGTTTTGCTTTTAAGTGGTTATAGAATTTAATTAATAAAAAAATCAGAATGGGGTTGGGCTTTTGTCCTAATGGACTACGTTGGGTATTAAATGAAATCTATGGACGTTACCATATTCCATTATTTATTGCAGAAAATGGTTTAGGTGCAATCGATAATGGAGTAGATTTGTTTGGTTATACTTGGTGGGGACCTATTGATTTAGTAAGTTCTTCAACAGGAGAAATGAAAAAACGTTACGGATTCATCTATGTAGATTTGGATAATACTGGAAATGGAACGTTAGAAAGAAAAAGAAAAGATTCATTTTATTATTATAAAAAATTAATTGAATCAAATGGAGTGTGTGTTTTTGATGAATAAAAAAGCAATTTGTTTTAAGACGATTGAAACACATACTTTAGGAGAGCCTACACGTATCGTTGCTGAAGGCTTTCCTAAGTATGCAGCAAAAAGTATGATGGAATATAAAGAGTATTTAGAAAATAATTATGACCAATATCGTTCAGCACACATGTGTGAACCTAGAGGTCATAAAGATATGGTTGGAGCACTTCTTGTAGAACCAATTTCAAAAAAAAGCGGATATAGGTATCATTTACATGGATGCTAATCGATGAATAAATATGTGTGGGCATGCAACTATCGATGTGTCTATGACATTGGTTAATGAAAATATAGTTAAAGTTGTAGAACAAGTAACAAAATGTCAATAGTTTTTCAATCCCTTTTTCAAAAATGGAAAAAAATAGAGCATATAGATTTCTCTATACACTCTATCTTTTCATTTAATATTAAATTTTTGAGTTCGAAAAACTGAAAATTATTTATCGTCTGTGTTTTCTTTATTGTTTTCCTTTTTCTTGTGAGTCGAACCTAAGCAAAGGAACGAGGAACCAAGGCATAACCACACTATAGTCATAGAATTTTCATTTCTACTCGTAAAGCTAATAGCGATGCTATGAAAAACAAGACTGATGCAACATAAAATAAGATTGATTTGTTTATTCCTTTTTTCATAAATAAGTGCCTTCTGCGAATAATAATTTATTTTAATAAATATTTTTCAAACGCTTTATGATTATCAAAGTGTACTTCTCTAAAAAACAGAATTAACCAAATAATATAGGCCGGTATAGCCATATATGGGGTTAAAAAGCAGGATAATAACGCTCCTGACAACATTATAACAGTCCATATGAAACACTGATTTCTTATATCACGAGAGATCTGAACTTTATCATACAATGACTGTTCTTCTTTAGAAAATGAATTAAATCCTGAAACAAATTTTGCTGCTTTTTCCTTAAAAATTGCAAATAACACACCTATAATTACAAATAGTATAGCCAAAATTATACATGACCCAAATCCTATATTCATAATACATACCTCCTTCAAATCTCGATTGTGTAATCACATGATATTATATTTTTTCTTCAATTACATCCACCTAATTTTAATACATTGCCATTCGACTTACTTCTGTAACCAGCATCCGGTTGATTTCAGGATAGAACAAGTTGACAAAAATTATTCTTACATAATTTTTTTAGATATCACAAATTTTTATAGCCTAGATACAGGTTCTTTTGAAGTACGTCAAAAACAAGACGACAAGCCAAAATATTTAAGGCAAAACATAAAATAAATAGAATTATCTTTTGTACAATATCATCTTAATTGAATGGCATTCGTTTTCTGTACAGCCTTTTTATTCATACATTGGAATAAGTTTTCCAGTATGCTTAACAATACGATGACATGAATCATTAACATAATAGGATGTGTTGGAAAGAATCTTACCTACTAAACGACTCTTTCTAAAACTTAATAGATTAAATTTTCATTCATTTTCAAATAACTCTTTTATTAAAAAAGATGATCTATAACTATAAACGTAATCCTTTAATATCTTTAATACGTGAAAGAATAATATTACAACTACAACTAATAACCCCTGGTAATGTATCAATAGTAGTATGTAAGAAATCCTCCATCTCACTATTAGAAGCAGCAACAGCGTGTACATGTAATTTGTTTTTTCCTGTAACACGATAAATTTGAGTAACAATATTATTTTGGTTTAATATTTCTATAACATCAGTAAACGAATTTGATAATGTTTCAATTTCAAAATAACAAGATATAGCGCCACTTATTTTTTGAGGATTGATAATTGTCGTATATTCTTCAATAACCCCTTTTTTTTCTAATGCTTGAATTCTAGCTTTTACAGCAACTCTAGAAATCCCTACCTCTTTTCCGATATCAGAGTAAGAAAAACGTGCATTTTTTATTAATAATTGAACAATTTTTTGATCTAATTCATCAAGCCCATTTAAATACATAATCATTCCCCCGTTAATCATTTATTTAATACTATCATGCTCCTTATTATAAGTAAATCTTTTAAAAATTAGAGATATTGACTGAAAATAAATATTTGATTATAATACTTACAAAACGTAAGATAAATATTACGAAAGGAATATAAAAGATGAATAGAGATTTAACAAAAGGTTCAGTTTTAAAGTCTATGCTTCTTTTTTCAATTCCAATGATTTTAGGTGATTTACTTCAACAATGTTATAACATTGTTGATACATTGATTGTTGGTCAATTTCTTGGTAAAAATGCTCTAGCAAGTGTTGGCTCATCGTTTACCTTAATGACATTTATAACATCTATAATCCTTGGTTTATGTATGGGAAGTGGAGCGTTGTTTTCAATTAGATATGGACAAAAAGATGAAAAAGGATTACAGGAAGATGTATGTGCATCATTTTTCTTTATTGCACTCATCACGTTTATACTAACAGTAATATCTTATATTTTTCTTAATCAGCTTTCTGTTTTTTTACATGTTCCACATGAAGTGTGGGGAGATATGAAAGGCTATCTTATTGTTATTTTTATAGGAATACCAGCTATTTTTTTATATAACTATTTTGCTTCTTATTTAAGAGCTATTGGTAATTCAATGACGCCACTTATATTTTTAGCTGTTTCGGCAATACTTAATATTGCATTAGATTTATTTTTTGTCATTGTATTAAAATTAGGAGTTGAAGGCGCAGCTATTGCTACGGTGATTTCCCAATATCTTTCAGGTATTGGCATCAGTATTTACTCACTTATAAAAAATATACAGGTACGAGCAATTACAAAATTACAATATTTTCATTTAAAGAGGGTTCATAAAGTAATCTCATTTTCAGTTCTTACATGTATTCAACAATCAGTAATGAATTTAGGTATTTTAATGGTACAAGGGTTAGTAAATAGTTTTGGAACTGTGGTTATGGCAGCATTTGCTGCGGCTGTTAAAATTGATGCTTTTGCATATATGCCAGTACAAGATTTTGGGAATGCATTTTCTACTTTTATTGCTCAAAACTATGGTGCAAAAGAAAAAATGCGTATTCAATCAGGATTAAAATCAGCAGTTTGTCTTTCTATGGGATTTTGTATAATTATTTCAACTATTGTATGTATTTTTGCTAAAGATTTAATGACTATTTTTATAGATGCAAAAGAAACAGAAATTATTATGGAAGGTGTCAAGTATTTAAAAATTGAAGGTGCCTTTTATTGTGGAATTGGTTGTTTGTTTTTGTTGTATGGTTTGTATCGTGCTTTAGGTAAACCTGGTATGAGTGTCATTCTTACAATATTTTCTTTAGGGACACGTGTTGTGTTAGCTTATGTTTTATCCGCAATTCCAGCGATTGGTGTTACTGGTATTTGGTGGTCTGTTCCTATTGGATGGGCACTTGCAGATTTAATAGGATTAATTTATTATAGGCGTAAAAAAAAGGAATTGCTTTCTTTTAATATTGGGTAGGAGCTGGGCATATAGGAAAAATGTGATAAAAATTGCTCAGGCGTTAGATATGGATATTATGGTGTATACAAGAACGCCTAGAGAAGATCATGATGGAATTCATTATGTATCATTGGATACTTTATTAAAGAATAGTGATTATATTTCTTTGCATTGTCCATTAACTAATCATATGTTTGTAGTTTGTCTTTTCTATATTTTCTGCTTTATAGGAAATGCTTTTGTAGGATCCTATCGAGGAATCGGTAAAGTAGATGTCCCTTTTAAAGGAACAACGATGTATGTTATACATTACGTGTTATTTTATCTTATTTACTTATTCATCAATTAGGTTTAGTAGCAGTGGCTTTAGGTTGTGGTATTGGTTGGATATTTGTGAATATTTATCAAATATTTGCGTATAGAAAATTAAAGCTAACCGCAAAAGGTAGTTAAATGAGAAAGTTTTGCGGTTTGAAATCGCAAAACTTTCTAGAAATATATATATTGCTACAATAAAAATAAAAAATTCCTTATAATAAGATAAAGAGGAGATGTGTCTATGATCAAAAAAGAAAACTTACCAGAATGTCCTGTAGCAACAACTGTTTCTTTGATAGGAAGTAAATGGAAATTGTTGATTTTAAGAGATTTATTAACGGGGACAAAACGTTTTGGACAGTTAAAGAAATCATTACCTGATATTTCTCAAAAGGTATTGACGGAGTCTTTAAAATCAATGGTTGATGATGGAATTGTAGAACGTGTGGCTTATCCTGAAGTACCACCACGTGTAGAATATAGTTTAACAGATTTAGGAGAATCAATGAGACCTGTGATTTCTGTAATGGAACAATGGGGAAAGGAATATAAGGAAAGTATTTAAGGTATAAAAAAGCACCTTTTTTAATAAAGTTGTTCAAGCTAAATTAAAAGAAAAGGTGCAATACAATTATATATGATTAAAAATAATTTTGTATATAAAAATCTAATATTTGATGAATTTCATCAAATATTAGATTTTTATTTTATTTTCCATTGATGTTTTTTTAAATCAACATGATGATCATCTTTAAAAGTAACTCCTTCTTTTTCTAATAATTCTTTTTGTTCAAACCAACCAGGAACAAGTCTTCCTTGAAAATTAACGACACGATGACAAGGATAATGTCCATAATATGAGGCATTTGCTAGTATTTTACCTACTAAACGACTATTTTTTTCTCTACCAATTAAACAAGCAATTTGTTTATATGTTGCCACACATCCTTTAGGTATTTCTCCTACTGTTTCTAATACTTGATAAATTAATTCTTCATTCATAATGATCATTCCTTTTCCTTTAATTTATTATAAAAAATGAATGCAAGAGAATCAATTTATGTTAGTATTATTTAAGGAAAAGGAAGAAGTAAATGTGAAAATTGTTTTATTAAACGGAAGTCCACGTAGAGGTGGAAATACAGAAATTATGATTAATACATTTATGGAAAATGTTAAAGGTCATGATGTTGTTAAATTAAATATTGCATCAAGGATGCTTAGGATGTAAGTATTGTTGGTCACATCAAGGAGAATGTGTTCAAAAAGATGATATGGAACAAGTATGGACACATTTAAAAGAAGCAGATATTATGATTTTTGCATCACCATCTATTGGTTTGATATGACTGCTCAATTAAAAACTGTCATTGATCGTATGTATGCAGGTGGAAGCACAGGGTTTCATTTCCACCAAACAGCTTTATTATTAGATGCTGGAGCTGATCATGTTTTTGATGCAGCGATAAGTCAATATAAAGCCATGACATCTTATTTAAAATGGGAAGATCTTGGTATTATTTGTGTTCCTAATATGGAAAATAAAGGAAGTATGAAAGAATCTTCAAAATTAGGTGAAGTTATTCAATTAGCTAAAAGTATTAAATAAGAAGATTTAAAGTAATGAAAAAAAGTTGCATTCATATGTGTTCACAATTCTTGTAGAAGTCAAATTGCTGAAGCTTTAGGAAAGCATCTTACAAGTGATGTTTTTGAAAGCTATTCAGCAGGGAGTGAAATCAAAAATCAAATAAATCTAGACGCTGTTCGTTTAATGAAAAATTTGTATGGAATAGATATGGAAAAGACACAACATCCAAAGTTGATCAATGAAATACCTCAAGCAGATATGCTAATATCAATGGGATGTAATGTTGGTTGTCCTTTTGTTGGTAAAGAATTTGATGATAATTGGCAACTTGATGATCCAACGGGAAAAGAGGATCAAGAATTTATAAAAGTGATTCATGAAATCGAAGAGAAAATATTAAAACTTAAAGAAGAACTTACGAAATAAAAAATTCGTAAGTTTTTTTATTTTTTTGAAGAAAAAAGTAAAAAAATAAACGATATATATAGTAGGAGGAACTACTTATGCAACAATTAAATTTTATAACAAGCTCTAATAAAACAATCATGTATGATCAGTATTGTAAAATGCTGATAGGACATCCGTATATGCTTGCAAGAATCATTTCTTATTTTGTTGAAGAAGCAAAGTATCTTTCATTAGATGAAATAAAAAAATTGATTAAAGGAGTTCGTATTGGTGATAAAATCGGCAATCCTCATTTTTATTTAATGGATAAAGAAGCTTTTATCAAGGATGAGGGCTTAATGTGCTATGATATTTATTTCTATATCGATTTACCACAAATAGATCAATCAACCAAAAGAGTCTACATCAATATTGAAATCCAAAACAATCCTTATACAAAATATCATCTTGTCACAAGAAGCATTGCCTATAGTTCAAGAATGATTTCCAGTCAATGGGGAAGAGAATATGATAGCGAAAACTATGATGGAATGAAAAAAAGTGTATTCATTTTGGATCATGCCACAAGCTACAAAGAGTAAAGATGGCTGCATCAATCAACTCAAAATAGCAGAAAATCATTTAAGTGGAAATTATCAAGAAAAAAGAGAAAGTTATGATAAAGAAGAACAACTTATGATATACTTAAGCAAAGGGCATAGTCCTAATGATAAGTATGAAAGCTATGATGAAATACTAATGCCTATAGGTGCATTATTGAATAATACATTGAATTATCAAGAAAAGAATGAAGTAATAAAAGAATATGGCTTAGATGATGAAGAATTTAAAGAAAGGATGAGAGATATGTGTAATTTAGGAGAAGCATTGGAATTAGAAGCAAGACAAGAAGAAAGCAAAAGAAAGGATGTAGAACATGTAAGAAATATTATTGATGAATTTCATTGTTCACTTGAAAAAGCCATGGATATTTTAAAACTAACAGAAAAAGAAAGACAAGAAATTATGCCTTATTTTCAAGCATAGTGCATGTTTTATGAGAGTGGATATGTGTAATTTAGGTGAAATTTTAGAATTAGAAGCAATAAAAAGTGAGAGAGTTAGAAATATCAAAAGTATTATGACAAAACTCAAAATGTCTTTTAAAGAAGCGATAGCTTTTTTAGAAATTCCTGAAGATGAAGTATTAGAATTAGAATTAGAAGATGTATTTAATAATGATTTAAAGAATAAGAATTAAATTATTTGAATAAAGGGGACAATGCTAAGCATTGTCCTCGATTTTTAATTAAAGAGTTTTTGATCTTTTCCAGAAGGAACTTTAAAGAGGATAACAAGAACAAAACCCACTACAATAACAATTAATGATAAAGCAAATAGGATTTGATAAGAAGAAATATCAAGTATTTGTCCTGCAATGTTTTGAAAAATAATAGAACTTAGATTTCTTAAAGTTTGTACAAAAGCAAGTGCTGTAATTTGATGTTCTTTAGGAACAAGTGTACTAACAATTTTTAAATTAATCATAATAAATAACATACCTGAAGGATGTTTTGTAATTAAAGTAATAATGACTTTAAGTGGTAACCAAACATTTAAGGCATAACATAAAAATTGAATAGTAATCATACTATAAGCAATGATAAGTAATCTTTTGTTAGTAAGTTTATCCATGAATTTATGTGAAAATAAAACTAGAGGTGCTTCACATAAGACAGCAAAAGATAAAATAGTAGAAACAAGACTTACTTTTAAACCATCATTTTGAAACATAGCTGGAATATAAGTATTAGCCATATTTGTAATTCCTTGGAAAATAGCAGCAATGATTAAATAATATAGGTATTTATAGTTATGAAAGAGTGTACTTGTTTTTGTTTTTTCTTCATTGTTTTGACCAAGTTCACTAGGTGTTTGGGTACCTAGTAGGCCAATGATACAAAGAATCATTGTAATGATAAAACAAATAAAGATGGCTGATGGTGAAATAAGTTGATAAATCATTCCTGCAAGCCATGAACCAGTAGCATATCCAATGGTTCCCCAAATTCTTATTTTTCCATATTGATATGGAGAAGAGGATGCAATCTTTTCCATAACAGGATTTGTACCATTAATTAAAGTTAATACAAAACTATAACCAATTGTAATGGTTATTAAAGAAGAAGCAAACATAAAGGCAAGACCACCAATACCTGCTAAAGTAAATAAAACGAAGTTGACTTTTTTAACATCATAACGATCACTAAACATACCAATCACTGGTTGAAATATCATAGATGTTAAAAAAGAAGTAGAAACAACTAAAGAAACTTCACTTGCTTTAAAACCTTTATCTAATAAATAAATAGAAATTAAAGCAGAGAAGATAGCCCATGATAAATAATAGAAATTATACATGAGAAAATAACATAAATAACTATTTTTATAACGTTCTAACATAAAATCCTCCTAATGAAATACTTTTAAATCTTTATTGGTTGGTACTTTAAAAAAGAAAACAAGGACCATACCAATAACACTACAAATAAATAAAACAAAATAAAACATTTGATAACCTGTAAAATCAATCAAATAACCAGCAAGCATTTGAAAGACAATAGATGCAAAGCTTTTACAAGCTGAAACAAGAGACAAAGCGGTGTTTTGTCTAGCATTATCAACAATGGTTGAAATAATTCTTAAATTAATCATTACAAAAGCCATAGTAGCAACTGTTTTTGTAAGAAAAACAATCATGATTTGGATAATAAGTGATGATAGAAAACTAAAAGTAAAAAATTGAATGCATAGTAAAATAAAAACACTCATTAATAATTGTTTATTTGAAAAACGATTCATATAAAAATGAGATAATAAGGTTACAGGAACTTCTGATAAAGTAGAAACAAAGATAACATTTGAGACGTTATTGATTGGTAATCCACTCTGTTTTAACATAGCTGGTAAATAAAGATGATGAACATTGGTAATACCATAAAATAAGCAAACAATAATTAAATAATAAGGAATATGTTTAATCTTAAAAACGGATGACATCGAAATCTTTTCATTTATCTTTTCAACAGGAGGTAGAATACTTTGCGTACCTAATAGACCTATAACACATAAAAGTTCTCCTATCGCAAAGAAAACATAAAGACTATAAGCTCCAATGTTTTTATAAATATATCCTGATATAATTGTCGCAACGGCATAGCCAATGGTAGCCCACACACGAATAGAACCATATTTGAATCTTGATAGAACAGCCATTCTTTCAATGATTGGATTTGTTCCATTAGTAATTGATAAAACAAGACTATAAACAAGTGCAATTAAATAAATATTTTTTAAGAACATAAAAATAATTCCTAAAAGGCCTGCAATTAATAATAAAACACCATTAACATATTTTGATTCATAAACATCATTTAATTTACCAATAAAAGGTTGAACGATCACAGATAAAATAAATGAACAAGAAACAACAAAACTTACTTGTGAAGCACTAAAGCCTTGATCCATTAAATAAACAGATAGAAGTCCAGAAAAGAAAGCAAGACTGAAAAAAAAGAAAAAATACATTAAGAAATAACTTAAATAACTATTTTTATAATATTTTAATAAATACATTTTTTCCTCCCTTAATTTTTTATATAATAAATAAGAGGTGATGGCATGCTTTTACAAGAACAAATGAAACAAGATATTTTCTCGTATAATGAAAAAACAATCATTAATTTCATATTAGAAAAACAAGAACAAATAAAAGACTATTCTACTAAAATGATTGGTGATGAAACCTATACAGCTCCTTCTACCATCATTCGAATTGCCCATAAATTAGGTTTTCAAGGATGGTCAGATTTTAAAGAAGCTTTTTTAGATGAAGTCATCTATTTAAATAATAATTTTCAAGAAATAGATCCTAACTTTCCTTTTACTAATCAAGATACGATGATGCAAATTGCTCATAAAATAACACAATTACATATTGAAAGTGCTAAAGATACGGCATCACTTATTCAACATGATACTTTACAAAAAGCTTTGCGTATTATGGCAAAAGCAGATGTTATTAAAGTATTTGCGGTAGCTAATTTGAATTTTATTGGTGAAGAATTTGTATTCAAACTTAATCGTATTCATAAAAGAGCCTATATTGAACCTGTTCAAGATAATCAATTTCAAGATGCTATTATGACAACCAGTAATGAATGTGCTATTTGTTTATCTTATTCAGGAGAAACCCCTACTCTTTTAAAAACTGCACAATATTTAAAGGAGAATAATGTACCTATTATCGCTATTACAAGTCTTGGTAAAAATAGACTTTCTGATTTAGCGGATGTTTCTTTGAATATTTCTACTCGAGAAAAATCATTTTCTAAAATTGCAGGATTTACTTCTTGGGAATCTATGAATATTGTTTTAAATATTCTTTATTCATGTTTGTTTTCTTTGAATTATCAAGCAAATTTAGACTATAAAATTAAGGTTGCTAGAAGAGTAGAAACAAATCGTAAAATAGATAATGAAATTATTGAAGAACTTAAAGAAGATTAGTTCTTCTTTTTTATTTTAAACAATCATCTAAAATAGCAATTCCCATTTTTAATAAATCACTACAGCATCTTTTCTTCTCTTTATTTTCCTTTAAAAGAGTATGGCAACATAAACTTCCTGCCTGTTCTTTAAAATCCATAGCTAAACATTTACCACAAGCATAACTTTTAAGTTTAGACTGAGGATTTTCTACATTCCCATCACATGTTTTCAAACAAGAATAAATCATAGCAATTAAAATAGGAATACAACACGTTTCTTCTAAACCAGCAACGCCTCTTCCAAGTCCTTCTGTAAGTTTGAAGAGTTCTTTTTCTTCAAAGGGTAAAATATCTTGATAGCTACAAATTAAAGCTTGAGCACAGTTATAACCATGTTTATGTAAAGATAATACTTTTTCTTCTCTTTGACTCATCACTTCTCACCTCGTTTACTAGTTTATTGATTTTATTTGTTTTTGAAATATAAAAAAATGTAAATGGTGCTCCATTTACATTTAAGAAATATTTAATTTGTTTTTTTGTAAATAAGATTTACATAAGGCATAAGTAAATGAAATAAAACATATAACAAAGAAGCATAACAATACCACATGGTTTCCTTAATTCTTGATGTTTCATTGTACCAAACCATAGAATTAAACCAGCAATTATTGCAATAATTGTATCAACCAAAAATTTACTTTCAAACGGAACATTACAAATTAGAGAAGTTGTCCCAATAACAAAAAGAATATTAAAAATATTACTTCCTACAATATTACCAATCGCAATTCCAGCATTACCACGTTTTGCTGCAGTGACTGATGTAACAAGTTCGGGCAGTGAAGTTCCAAAAGCAACAATTGTTAAACCAATAAATCGTTCACTCATCCCAAAATAACGAGCAATAGCACTAGCTCCACTTACTGCAAAATCACTTCCTTTAACAACTAAGATTCCTCCAATAAGGATGAATATAAGACATTTCCAAACAGGAATATCTTTTTCTTCTTCTTGAGTTTCACCATTTTTTGCCATGACAAATAAATAAACAAGATAAACAATAAAAAGAATCCAAAGGAAAATACCTTCAATAAAAGTAATTTTCATATCCGTCATACCACAGATCATGAGAATGATTGTTATAAAAATCATAAAGGGAATTTCATAACGAATGGTTGATTTTTGTATTTTTACATTGGTGATCAAGGCTGTAATTCCTAAAATAATAAAAATATTTAAGATATTACTACCTACCACATTCCCAATAGTAATCCCTGCATTTTGTTGTAAGGCAGCCGTAATACTTACAGCAGCTTCAGGCATACTGGTTCCCATAGCAACAATTGTAAGACCGATGATTAGTTGGGGAATACCCAGTTTTCTAGCAATGCTTGCCGCCCCTTCTACAAACCAATCAGCTCCTTTTACTAGAAAAACAAAACCTACTAATAAAATAATAATTTGTTGAATCATAACGATTACTCCTTCCTTATATTTTGCAGTAGGTATAAAAAAAGCGGACTCCTACTGCATTGCAGTAAAAGTCTCGCTATTCAATCACTTTCCGAGTTATAAATTTTATAACTGTACTGACGAAGAAGTGAACCAAGTGCTTGGCAAGCTACTCCCTTTTATGAGGTCATTCTATCAAATAAAATTAATTTAAGCAACTTTAAATTAATTTTAAATATTTAAAGGCATTGTATAAACCATCTTCATTTACATCATCAGTAATATAATCAGCGGCTTCTTTAATTTCAAAGCCACCATTACCCATCGCAACATTATAAGCGCAACATTCAAACATCGATAAGTCAATTTTAGCATCACCAAAAGAAATCGTATCTTTAGCATCTGCATGTAAATAATCTAATAGGACTTCAATAGCATGTCTTTTAGTAATACCTGTAGGTCCTAAATCACCAAATAATGCAACTTCCCCTTTACCTCCCCAAGTATTTGCGACTAAATGAGGGAAGTCTACTTTAGAATCTAAATGGTCTTGATATGTTCTTAAAATGAAACTGATTTTATTAACATCGTCACGGTATAACTCATCCTCTTGTAAATGAATGAAACCATCAATAAAATGTTGAGCAGAACTTTTGGCATTCTCTAAGCTTGCCCCTTTACCTTTAGCGTATTTCACCATCGTTTCAGGACCTTGTTCTAACATATAATCATTACAATACATACCACTATTAGCTTCTAGATAAAAACCAATATGTCTTTCATTACACCAATCAACAATATTTTTTACATCTTCTTTAGATAATCCTTGATGCATAACAACATGTCCGTTATCTTCAACATAAGCGCCATTTCCACCAATCATACCATCTAAATCACACAAATTTCTTTGTAAGATTTCTGCTTTTGAACACCCTGTACAAATATAAACTTTATGGCCATTAGCTCTAGCTTGATCAACAGCTTTTGCGGCTGAAGCAGGTAATTTTGCTTCATAATCAATTAATGTTCCATCGACATCTAAAAATACAATTTTACTCATAAGTTCTCTCCTTAAATTAATTTTAAATATTTAAAAGCATTATAAAGTCCGTCTTCATTTACATCATTGGTAATATAATCAGCGGCTTCTTTGATTTCTGGTCCACCATTTCCCATAGCAACATTGAAACCACAACATTCAAACATCGATAAATCAACTTTAGCATCACCAAAAGAAATGGTATCTTCTTTATTTACTTTTAAATAATCTAATAAAACTTCAATAGCATATTTTTTATTAATACCAGTAGGTCCTAAATCACTAAATAATGCAAGTTCCCCTTTTCCTCCCCAAGTATTATGTGCTAAATGAGGAAAGGCAGTAATTGCATCTAAATGATCTTGATAATCACGAATAATAAAATCTATTTTATTAACATCTTCACGATAAAATTCATCTCCATGAATTAATGTAAAAGAATCAATAAAACTTTGTGCTTTTTCTTTCGCATTTTCAAGATTAGCTCCTTTACCTTGACCGTATTTAATCATTACAGCCGGTCCATCTTTAATCATTTGATCATTACAATAAACTCCACTATTTGTTTCTAAATAAAAAGCGAGTTTTCTTTCTTTACACCAATGAACAACCTTTTTTACTTCTTCTAAAGGCATGGCTTGATGCATAATAACATGCGCATGATCTTCTACATAAGTACCATTACCTAAAATCATTCCATCTAAATCACATAAATTTCTTTGTAAGATTTCATCTTTTGAACAACCTGTACAAATATAGACTTTATGTCCATTAGCTCTTGCTAGATCAACTGCTTTTCTAGCTGAATCAGGAAGTTTGGTTTCATAATCAATCAATGTTCCATCAACATCTAAAAATACAATTTTACTCATACTTTTCTCCTTTTTCTTATAACTTCATTGTACTAAAAATAAAAGGGAAAGTCATGATAATCTTAAAAGTCAATACTATAATGTTGATGGAATTAAAAGGCACAAACATCACTTGGTTCGCTAACAGTCTTATTATATTAAAGTCTTTTACTCAATTTGTCTCAAATTTAACAAGTGATATAAAAGAGATACACAGGAGAAATATCTATATGAGAAAAGATTTAGGAGATAAAATGCAATTTATGCCTTTACCTGTTTTAATGCTTGCAACATATGATCAAGATGGTAAAGCCAATGTCATGAATGCTGCTTGGGGTGGTGTTTATGATTATAATCAAGTTTATGTATCACTTTCTAAACATAAAACAACAGATAATTTAGAATTAAAGAAAGCTTTTACTTTATCATTTGCGACAAAGAAAACTGAAAAAATTTCTGATTATTTCGGTGTTGTTTCGGGAAATAAAGAAGATAAGATTGCTAAAAGTGGTGTCCATATAACACCTTCAAAACATGTTGATGCACCAATTATTGAAGAATATCCACTTACTTTAGAATGTACTGTAGAATCTTTTGAAGATGGAAATTTAATTGGAAATGTTGTGAATGTTTCTATTGATGAAGATTATTTAGATGAAAATGGTAAGATAGATGTAGATAAAATGGAAATTATTGCTTTTGATATGATCAATAATACGTATCGTGTTTTAGGGGAAAATGTTGGTAAAGCTTTCAAAGATGGTTTTGATTTATAAAAAATAGTGCATCGTTTGATGCACTATTTGTAGTTGTGATAGTAGCGTTCTGGTAAAGGAGCGTGTTTTTTATAGTTTTGAATATATAAAGGAAGATAAATAAGAGCTTCTTTTAAGGTTTGTTGGTAGATTTTATCAAGAATATCATTATATTTTTCCATTTCTTTATTATGATGGTAGTTAATAATTAAACCTTGGAGTTTATGAAAATTGAATGTGAGATGGAAACATCCATAAATAAGCCCCCTTTTTAAAAAGCTAGGGGCTTTTAATAAATGATCAATTCTTTTTAATCCTTTAAGAGCTTTTTCAATATCTAAATAAGATAGTTCAGGAAAAAAGGATTGAATAGTACATATTTCTTTTTCTTTAAAGCGAATATGTTCATAGATTTCTTTATGCAAAGGATCTTGATGATGTCTTTTTAAAAGAAGACGATCATAATCAGATTCTATTTCAAAATGATCCATATTTGTATTTTTAATCATCTTTTTAATATAAGGGTGCATTTGACTATCTAATAAATAATGACAAATAAAACCAAGAATATAAGCAAGTTGTGCTTCACTTTGAATAATATCTTGTGCCTTTTCAAAGAAAGTATTGGCTTTATCTTGATGCATCTTTCTTGCTATTTTATTCCATCTTTCATAAAAGAAAATATCTGGACCATGAAGACCAATTAAAAAACAATTTTCATTTCTAAGTAATAAATCTTTAATATTTTGATCATCAAGATGTTTATAAACATCTTTACCAAAACAATAATGTGTATATCCAGCAGGCATTAGAGAAGTTCCTTATATTGATCTTCTTTAAAACCAACAAGAACTTTGTCTTTTGTTTCAAGTATAGGTCTTTTAACAAGCATACCATTAGTAGAAAGTAGTTCTAATTGTTCATCTTCACTTAAAGTCGGTAAAACATCTTTTAAATGTTTTTCTTTATAAAGATTACCTGATGTATTAAAGAATCTTTTAAGTGGTAAACCACTTTTTAAATAAAGTGCTTTTAATTCATCTTTATTTAGTTTTTCTTCAACGATATGTCTTTCATCAAATTCAATTTGATGATCTAATAAAAACTTCTTTGCTTTTTTACATGTCGAACATTTTGGATAACAAATAAATAACATAAATATCCCTCCTGAAACTATCATATCAAAATTACTACTAAATGAAAAATAATAAGGCTTATTATTGTATACTATTTCAAGATGTGATAGAATTTACTCAAATAAAGATAGAGGCGCAAGATGTTATGAGATTATTATTATTTGATGCAACAAGGTAATGAAGGAGGAGCACTTGCCGAAAGATTGTATCTATTGCATGAGGTATAATCTTGGGTGTCTAGGAAAGACCTATTCAACTGTCATTATCTAAAGGTAATGGGGAGCTATCATTGATAACGAATTTTTTGTTGCAATGATACTCATTGCAATTTTTTATTTGTCACTTTTTATAAGAGGATGAATAAAATATAGGGAGGAAATTATGAACGATATTATTGAAGCTATAAGTTGTGAAAAAGAAATTATTCAACTTAAGTTATTAAATGTACCAAAACATCCTAAAATGATTGCGAAAATCTTTTCTATATTAAAAGATGAAGAAATTAATGTAGACATGATTTCACAAGTTACTGTTGATGATTTTGTACAAATTGAAATTACATTAGATCAAGAATTCCAATTAAAACTAAATCAAGCAATCATGAAATTAAAAGATGAATTTAAACAAATTCAAATTTATCAAATTAGAAAATACGCTAAAGTTGCGGTTGGGGGAAAATTGGTGGAAACAACACCAGGTTTGGCAGCTGAAGTATTTGATGTCTTAGGACAAGCTAATATTCACTTTTATCAAATTACGACAAGTAAAAGAACAATTTCTTTAGTTATTGATAAAGAGAATTTAGATCAAGCAATTCAATTATTAAAAGAAAGATTTCATATTGAGGAGGATAAATAAATATGACAATTTTTGAAGGAAGTGCAGTCGCACTTGTATTACCAATGTTTGATAATGGAGACATTGATTTTGAAGGATTTAAAAGACAAGTTCAAAGAATGATCGATGGTGGTGTACAAGCTTTACTTGTAAATGGAACAACAGGTGAAACAGCAACCATTACAATTGAAGATGAATTTAAATTATTAGATCTAACACTAGAACTTGCGAAAGGAACAGGTGTTAAAGTTATTTGTGGAGCTGGTTCAAATGATACACAAACAGCTTTAAAGAAAGCACGTTATGCTAAAGAAAAAGGGGCAGATGCGATTCTTGTCGTAACACCTTACTACAATAAAACAAGCCAAAGAGGTTTAATTCAACATTATACAACAATTGCGGATGCCGTTGATATTCCAATGATTTTATACAATGTACCAGGAAGAACAGGATTAAATATTTCGGTTGATACTGTTGTTGAACTTGCTAAACACAAAAACATTCAAGCAATGAAAGATGCTACAGACAATATTGCTTATGCGATGGAAGTGTTAGCTAAAACAGCTGATTTAGACTTTGATTTATATTCAGGATGTGATGATAATATTCTTCCATTTATGGCAGCTGGAGGAAAAGGAGTTATTTCTGTTACTTCTAACTTATATCCAGAAGCGGTAGAAAAATTAACACAATTAATTTTAAAAGGAAATATTAAAGAAGCACAACCATTAGCTTATGCTTTAGATCCTATTTCACGTTTATTATTTATTGATGTTAATCCAATTATGCCTAAAGCAGCTCTTGCTAAAATGGGAGTATGTGGAGAACATTTAAGATTACCATTAATTGAAACTACAGAAGAAAATAAAAAAGCATTATTTGGTGCAATGGATGAATTTGAAAAATTGGGGTATTAGGATGAAAGTATTATTATATGGATATGGTTTGATGGGTAAGAAAGTTGCTCATCAATTAAGAGAAAAAGATGAATTTGATTTAATTGGTGTGGTTTCTTATGAATTTGATGAAAAAGCACCAGAAGCAATGTATAGTAACTTAACAGAAGTCCAAGATCGTGCGGATGTGATTATTGATTTTTCACATCCAAACAATCTTGATGATATTTTAGCTTACGCTAAAAAGAATAAAACAAAAGTTGTTTTTGCAACAACTGGTTTTTCTAAGGAACAATTAGATAAGATTGAAGAAGCTTCTAAAGAAATAGCTATTTTCCAATCTTATAATACAAGCTTTGGAATTCAAATGGTCACTAAGATCTTAAGACAAGTAGCTAAAGAATTCTATGATAATGGTTATGATATTGAAATCTTAGAAAAACATCATAATCAAAAGATTGATGCACCATCAGGTACAGCAAAGCTTTTATATGAAGTAATGGAAGATGAAATTAAAGAAACAACACCTGTATATGATCGTAGTGCACTTCATGAAAAAAGAAAGAAACAAGAAATTGGAATTCAAGCACTTCGTGGTGGAACAATTTTTGGTGAACATGAAATTATGTTTGCGGGATTAGATGAAATTATTGAAATTAAACATACAGCTTTATCGAAAGATGTCTTTGTTCAAGGTGCGTTAGCTGCAGCTAAAGCCTTACAAGATAAGGATCATGGGTTGTTTACATTAAAAACACTTTATTAGGGAGAAAAGAAATGGTTTTACAAACTGAATTTGCACAAATTAAGGGAAATGATTTATACATAGATGATGTGAAAGCAACTGATTTAGTTAAACAATATGGAACACCACTCTATGTTATGTCTGAAGGACATATTAGAAAACAATTTAATACATTAAAAACAAAAATGATTGATAAATATGAAAATACATTACCATTATTTGCATCAAAATCATTTTCGTGTAAAGCAATCTATAAATTAGCAATGGAATATGGCGTAGGAATTGATTGCGTTTCTGCAGGAGAAATCAGTGTTGCGTTAAAAGCAGGATTTGATCCTAAAAAGGTTTATTTCCATGGGAATAATAAATTACCTTCAGAAATTCAATACGCTTTAGAAAATGGTGTAGAAAACTTTGTCATTGATAACTTCTATGAAATTGAACTTGTTGAAGAAATTGCTTCAAAATTAAATGTTAAAGTCAATGGACTTGTCAGAATCACACCAGGTGTCTATGCAGGTGGACATGATTATATTCGTGTTGGAGCCAAAGATACAAAATTTGGTTTTTCAAGTCATGATAATACATACTTAAAAGCAATTAAAAAAGTTATTGATGCACCACATATCAATTTTGATGGAATTCATTGTCACGTAGGTAGTCAAATTGAAGAAATTCAAGCTTATGTACTTGCAATGAATAAATTTGTAGATATTGCTTATGAAATCTATGATATCTTTGGAATCGTTATTAATAAATTAAATGCTGGTGGTGGTTTTGGTATCCAATATACAGCAAGTGATCATCCACTAGAATTTGATGATGTTGTTTCTACAATCATGGATATCATCTACAAAGGATTCGACAAAAGAGATATGAAACGACCAATGGTCTTAGTAGAACCAGGACGTTATTGTGTAGGTAATGCAGGTATTACTTTATATACAGTAGGTTCATATAAATACATTAGAGATATTAGAGATTATATTAGTGTAGATGGAGGAATGACAGATAACATCCGTTCATCATTATATAACGCTAAATATGATGCTGTTATCGCTAATAAAGCTGGACAAGAAGCAAATCATTTAGTAACAGTAGCTGGTAAAAACTGTGAATCAGGAGATATTTTAATTAGAGATATTATGTTACAAGATCCTCAACCAGGAGACATTCTAGCAATGTTCTCGACAGGAGCTTATCACTATTCAATGTCTTCTAATTACAACCAATTACCTAAACCAGCAGTAGTCTTTACATACCAAGGTAAATCTAAAGAAGTCATTCGTAGACAAACTTTTGATGATTTGGTTGCATATGATGTAGATTAAAAAATATAAATTAAATTAAAATAGCCCTTGTAAAACGGACATAAGAAAAAGTACTTTGATACTTAGTCCTGTTCTACAGGGCTTTTATTTTATATATTGGGTAATCAAATAATTTGGGGACAACCTAAATATTACAAGAAATTGAATAATAAAGAGAACAACCAGAAATGGTGGGTATATTATAAAAATAATTTTATAATATACCCGAGATGACCGCCGAAAGATAACCAAAAGACAACCGAAAGAGTATTGAGGAAAGGGAATGGGATATAAAATTAACATTCTCTTTTTTATATAAATACATTGTAAAATACTTGAATTCTTTGATTTAGTGAAGAATAAAGTTTATGTAGAGATACATAGACTTTTTTTAATTAAGATTTAAAACAAAAAAGATCTTATAAAAGACCTTTATTATGCTGTTGATTCACGTCGAATAATTTCTACGGGTAAAACATATCTTTTTTGTAATTCTTCTGTATTGTCTTCTTTGTTCATTAAATCAAGAAGTAAATCACAAGCTGTTTTAGCTAAAGCAGGTGTATCTTGTCTAATTGTTGAAAGAGTTGGATGAGATGTAGATGCAATGAAAATATCATCAAAACCAATCAATTTGACTTGTTCAGGAACTTTAATTCCATTTTCTTGTAAAGCAACTAATGCTCCATATGCTCTCCAGTCATTTGTAGCGAATATCCCATCAAAAGTAACTCCTTTTTTTATAAGTTGATTAATGATTTGTCTTGCACCTTCATAGTTTGCTTGGTTGGCATCTACAAATATTTGTAGTTCTTCTTTTGCTTCAAGATGGTGATCTTTTAAAGCATCCAAATATCCTTTAAGACGTTGTCGGTTAACAGATAATGATTTATTTCTTGATAAAATAGCAATATTTTTACATCCTTGATTAATTAACTCTTCAGTTGCTTGATAACCACCGGAATAGTGATTAGATTCAACATAATAAGCTTCACTATGGTCTTTAGGTTTACGGTCAATACAAACAATTGGAATATCTCTACTTAAAAAATGCGAAGGTATTTCTTCAATCCCTGAAATACATATAATACCATCGACCATTTTAGAATCTAATGATTTAAAGTATGCAACTTCTTTTTTTTCATCTTGAGATGTATTACATATAAAAACAGAATAATTATTATCAAAAAATTGTTTTTCAATAGCTAAAGCTAATTGAGAAAACCATGCATTATCAATATTAGGAACAATTAAACCAATTGTTTTAGACTTAGATGTTCTTAGACTTTTTGCTGCAATATTTGTTGTATATCCATGTTCTTTAATGAGTGCTTCTACTTTTTCTTTTGTTTCTTTTGAAAAACGACCATTATTATTAATTACCCTTGAAACAGTGGCTACGGAAACATTTGCCATTTTTGCAATTTCTTTTATTGAAATACTTTTTTGAGCCATAAAAGGTCCTCCTTTTTATTAAAATTATAAATGAAATAGCTACATTATTCAATGAATTAAAGGGTTTAAGATAACGGCACAATATATGACACATAATTGTGTGGAAACGTTTACTCATAATTTCTATAATAGAATTACAAAAAGATAGGAAAACGTTTACCTATAAAAGGAGAGGTTATATGGAAAAATTATTATGTCCAAGTATGATGTGTGCAGATTTTGCATCATTAAAAACAGAAATAGAAAATCTAGAAAAAGTTGGAATAGATATCTTTCATTTAGATGTGATGGATGGAAGCTTTGTACCAAACTTTGGGATGGGACTACAAGATATCGAATATATCTGTAAGACAGCCACAAAACCATGTGATGTGCATCTAATGATTGAAGAACCAGCAAAATATGTAGAAAAGTTTGCTAAACTAGGAGCGAAAATCATCTATATTCATCCAGAAACAGATCCACATGCCTGTAGAACATTACAAATGATCAAGGGTGCAGGAGCCAAAGCAGGGATTGCAGTGAATCCAGGGACAACCTTTGAAACAGTAAAGGATTTACTTTATTTATGTGACTATGTAATGTTGATGAGTGTGAATCCAGGATTTGCAGGACAAAAATATTTAGAGTTTATAACACCAAAATTTAAAAAGTTTGTAGAAGAAGCAAAGAACTATGGAGGGTATGATGTCATGATTGATGGAGCATGTTCTCCAGAGAAAATAGAAATGTTGTCTAAGATAGGAGTCAAAGGATTTATTTTAGGAACAAGTGCACTCTTTGGAAAAGGAAGAAGTTATCAAGAAATTATAAAAGAATTGCGAGAATTATAGGAGGAATAGCTATGAATATTTTATTAGTATGTGCAGCAGGTATGTCAACAAGTTTACTTGTTAATAGAATGAACGAAGCAGCAGCTGCAAAAGGTATTGAATTACATATTGAAGCTCATCCAGTAGGAAGTATTGATCAATATGGTGATAGTGCAGATGTTATTTTACTTGGCCCTCAAGTAAGATATGAACTAAAAAATGTAAAAGCTAAATACCCAGGTAAACCTGTAGAAATCATTAATATGCAAGATTATGGAATGATGAATGGAGCTAAAGTTTTAGACTTTGCTTTAGAATTAGGTGGAAAATAAGATGGTAACACGTTTAATAAGTGCGACGGGTGATGAAATTAAAGAAATGTCACCAATGGATTTAAAAGAATCAATTTTTAAATCTGAAGGTCGTGTTGTGATGGGACAACATTTACTATTTGCAGGTCCTGGATTAGTAAGAGGTGTTACAAATAGTGAATTAATGTTTGCTTTTGGAGCAGACATGGTGATGTTAAATACTTTTGATCTTGATGATTTAGATAATAATCCAGGGTTATGTGGTTTATCTTTTCAAGAATTAAAAGAAAAATGTAGAAGACCAATTGGTATTTATTTAGGATGTCCTAAAGCAGGAAGTGAAGATGGTGGAAAGAAAGCACTATACCGTCGAGAAGGAATGCTTGCAAGTGATGAACATGTTAAAAAATGTATTGAACTTGGAGCTGACTTTATTGTTTTAGGTGGAAATCCAGGAAGTGGAACATCTATTAGAGATGTTGTCGAAACTGCCAAAAGAGTTAAACAAAAATATAAAGATCAAATCTTTGTTTTTGCAGGAAAATGGGAAGATGGTATTAATGAAAAAGTTTTAGGTGACCCACTTGCAAATTATGATGCAAAAGAAATTATTAAAGAATTAATTGATGCAGGGGTTGACTGTATTGATTTACCTGCTCCAGGTTCTCGACATGGTATTAGTGTAGATATGATTCGTGAACTTGTAGAATATATACATTCATATAAACCGGGTACACTTGCAATGACCTTCCTTAACAGTTCAGTAGAATGTGCAGACCCAGATACAATTCGTTTAATAGCTTTAAAAATGAAAGAAACTGGAGCAGATATTCATGCTATTGGTGATGGTGGATTTAGTGGATGTACATCTCCTGAAAATATTCATCAATTATCAGTCTCTTTAAAAGGAAGACATTACACGTATTTTAGAATGGCAAGCGTCAATAGATAAAGGAGAAGAAAAATGAAAATAGGAATTGGAAATGATCATGTAGCAGTAGAATACAAAACAGAAATCAAAAAATATATAGAAGAAAAATATGGCTATGAAGTAGTCAACTATGGAACAAATAGTACAGAAAGATTCAACTATCCTGTATCAGGAGAAGCAGTAGCAAATGCAGTGGTAAATGGAGAAGTAGATAAAGGAATCGTTATCTGTGGAACAGGAGTAGGAATCTCACTAGCAGCGAATAAAGTCAATGGAATTAGATGTGTAACATGTAGCGAACCATATAGTGCACTTTTATCAAGACAACATAACAATACAAATATGTTGTCCTTTGGAGCAAGAGTGGTAGGAATTGAACTTGCAAAAATGATCGTCGATGCATGGCTTTCAGGAGAATATGAAGGTGGAAGACATCAAGTACGAATTGATATGTTAAAAGAAATCGAAGAAAAACAAAAAAATAAATAATTAATTAGTTAGAAATAGCATTATTTATAACATGCACCGATATTTTTCCTCTCTTAAATATCACATAAATAATGCTATTTTTATTTAAAGGAGAATCTTTATGAAATTTAATGAAATAATGCATCTTTCATTTTATACAGATCAAATGGATGAAATGAGAGATTTCTATGAAAATAAATTAGGTTTGAAAGCTAAAATTATAATGCGTTATGAAGCATATAAAGGAAAAAAAGATAGAGGTGCTTGGGCTCAAAGAGCTGAAACAAACCCTAAAGATATTGCTTATATCTTCATTGAATTAGCGCCAGGACAATATTTAGAACTATTCCCTAAAGCGGATCATCAATTAGAACATGAAGTACCTGATACCCGTTTAGGTTATTCACATTTTGCGTTAATGGTAGATGATATTTATGAAGCTCGTGAAGAATTAGTTAAAGCAGGTATTGAAATTGATATTGAACCAAATAAGGGACAATCTGAAACATGGCAAATGTGGATTCATGATCCTGATGGTAATAAATTTGAAATTATGCAATATACAGATAAATCATTACAACATCATGGTAATATTGAAGAAGATCAAAAAAAATATGGTAAATAACCATATTTTTTTATTTAACCTTTTTAAAATATAAAGAAGTATATAAAACATCAAAAATAAAATGAATAGAAAGACCATAGAGCATAATACTATGAGGTAAATGATGACTATAAGCATCAATATAAAGGTTTTCATTACAAACAAGTTCTAAGTCTTGAGATAATCTACCAGTTAACCCAATCACGCGAATTCTTTTTTTTCTTAAAGCATAAGCAGCATCAACCATTGTTTTATTACTTCCAGAATGACTTACAACAAAAGCAAGTGTTTCTTGGGGATTAATATGTTCTAAATAAACAGTATTGATGGTATTGAATACTTGTGCTCGAATACCTATCGAATTGAGTTTTAAAGCGATTGTTTGGACTTCTGAATAGTTGTTATCATTTGCATAAAAATCTATTTGTTTTGCTTGTAGCATATAGTTAACAGTTCTAATAAAAGTATCTGTTTTTGTTAGTTTTTGTGTTTCGGTGAAAACATGTTGATAAATAAGAGGCAATGTATCTAAGATTTCACTTACATGACTATCCTTTGTAATTCTTTTATGTTTTGTTTCAGCTGCCATATTTTGTTCTTGAATAAAGGTAAGCTGAAAATCAAAATATCCAGAAAATCCTAACTTTTTAATAAAACGATTCATAGTAGGTGGACTAACAAAAATCTTTTCTGATAATTCTTTCGCATTTAAAGTCATTACTTCTTTAGGGTGATGATCTATATAATTAACAATATTTTGTTCTTGTGGTGTTAATTTAACATTTTCAATTAAATCTTGAATCATTAGTAGCACACTCCTTCTATGGGATTCCATTATTATAACTCTATAATAACATGTTTTAGCAAAATGAGATAACGTTTTCTCTTTTGGTGAAAAATAGCTCGTTTGAGCTATTTTTTTATATGTTCTTTTAAAAATTGATACGTGATTTCTAATACTTGGTTATTCCAAAAAGCGGCACCACCATGATCTGCATTTTCTACACAATAGAAAGTAACATCTTTGTTATTTTCTTTTAAAGTGTTATATAATAGAACACTTTGACCAAAAGGAACAAGACGATCTTTGTTACCATGGATCATTAAGATAGGTGGTGTGTTAACATCCTTTTTAATATATGGTAACGGAGAAGCATGATAGGCTTCTTGTTTGTGTTCTAAAACATTGACACCACCAAGCAATAAACCTTCTGGACTTGTCGGAGTTACATGGTCTTGTATAGATGGTTCGTTTTGCATTTCACTTACAAGAGTTGGTCCATAGAAATCAAATATTCCTTGAATGGATGAAGCATATTTGAATTCTTCAAGTTCTAAAATATTTTGATTAGCAGTGATTCCAGTCATGATAGCTGTATGCCCTCCTGAAGAATCCCCACCTAAAAAGATATTTTTTGTATCGATTTGATAATCTTGATGATGTTCAACTAAAAAGGAAATAGCTGTTTTAGTATCTTCGATTTGTGCTGGAAAAGGAGCAATACTTGTATCTCGATATTGTACGATTGCGACTACAAACCCTTTTTTTGCAATATTTGATAAGGGAATAATATGTTCGATGACATTTTGTTTTCTCCAAGCACTTCCTTGAATATAAACAAGCAATGGATAGTTTTCATTAGATTCAAGTTGTTTTTTGGGAACAAGAATATTGAGATAAAGTGGAATTTCACGTTTTACATACTCAATATTATAAAGAGCTCTTATTGTTATATTATCAAAATCAGCAGGTATGTAATGAATACCTTCACTTTTTTATTAGAAATGGGAAAGTCTTTTAATTCTTTGTATTCTGGTTTAATCATTATAAGTTCCTCCTTAATAAATTAATTATAAAAATAATCGTTTATTTAAACAAGGATGAAATTGAATTTCATAAGATAGAATTTTAAATGAAATTTGATTCTAAAAAAGAAATATTCGTTGAGAAAAAGAAAGATATTTTTTATGCTTTAATCAAGGAGAGATGATTATGATGAAATTAAATGATAATGTTACAAGATTAATTAGTGCAAAAGCAAGTCAAGTAAGCACATATAATGGAAGACAATTAAAAGAAGCAATTTTTAAATCAGAAGGTAGAGTATTAATGGGACAAACTTATTTAAAGAATCCTATTTTATTTCCTAATTGTACAAGTACAGAATTAATGTTTGCCTTTGGAGGAGATATGGTTTTATTAAATGGGTTTGACTTTAGAAATCCACAAACATGTCCTGGACTTCAAGGGTTTGATTATCAAGGAATAAAAGATTTAGTAGGTGGAAGACCAGTAGGAATCTATATGGGCTGTCCTAAAGAAGGGTTAGATTTAACAAGTGATTATTTATATGATTTAGCAGGTATGATTTGCACTGAAGAAAATTTAAAGAAATGTAAGGATTGGGGTGTTTCCTTCATTATATTAGGAGGAAATCCTGGAAGTGGAACATCTATCAAAGATGTTGTGCGTTGGACAAAAAAAGCCAGAGAGATTTGTGGTGAAGATATGTTGATTTTTGCTGGAAAATGGGAAGATGGTGTTGTAGAAAAAGTATTAGGAGATCCATTAGCTGATTATGATGCTAAAGAAATTATTGATCAATTAATTGAAAATGGAGCTGATATTATTGATTTTCCAGCACCAGGATCAAGACATGGAATTACAGTAGAAAGAATTAGAGAATTAATTGAATATACACATCGAAAAGGTGCACTCGCAATGAGCTTTTTAAATAGTAATGTTGAAGCTGCAGATCGAGATACTATTAGAGAAGTGACATTGCTTATGAAACAAACAGGTTGTGATGTTCATGCAATTGGTGATGGAGGTTTTGGTGGTGGAACATGGCCAGAAAACATCTATCAAATGTCAGTAACATTAAAAGGTAAAGCTTATACTTGGGCACAAATGGCCACACCTAGAAGATAATGAAATTCAATTTCATGTTTAAAAGAAATTTTGTGAAAATGGATTTCTTTTTTTTTATCTTTGAATATTTAGGTAAACGTTTCCTTATATAATGAGGGCAAGGAGGTTACTTATGATTCATTTACTAGCAACAGATATGGATGGAACATTATTGAATAGTCAAAAAGAGTTTGATAATGAATTTTTTGAAGTTTTACAGAAAGTATTAGAAAAAGAAATGTATTTTGTGATTGCAAGTGGGAATCAGTTTTATCATTTATACAATCAATTTTTGCCTTACAGCGATGAGCTTTACTTTATTAGTGAAAATGGTTCATTTATTACAAAAGGTAAAAAAGAGCTTTATTCATTTATTATGGATAAACAAGATGTTCAAACAATTTATAACATCTTAAAACAATATTCAGAAATTATGCCAGTCATTGGAGGAAAAGAAAAATCATACATTCCTCAACAATATCTTTCTTTTAAAGAAGAAATAGAACGACATTATGATGAATATGCATTTATAGACGATATTCATGAAATTAAAGAAGGAATTCTTAAGTTTTCTATACATGATCCACAACATCATGTTGAAAAATATGTAGAACTTATCAAAAAAGAATTACCAGCCCATTTAAAAATTATGACATCAGGAAATGAATGGATGGATATTCAACATGAGACCATCAATAAAGGGTTTGGAATACATTTTTTAATGAATATTTTACATCTTACAAAAGAAGAGTGTGCAGTATTTGGTGATCAAATGAATGATTATGAGTTATTTCAAAATGTTCATTATAGCTATGCTATGAAAAATGCGATTCAACCACTTAAAGAGATAGCTTTTCAAGTAATTGATTCGAATGATGAATCAGGAGTAACAGGGAAAATAAAAGAAATCTTGAAAGGAGAACTTTAAATGTTAGTAGTAGCTTATATTGGATTTGGAAATAGTGTGTGTAGATATCATCTACCATATGTAGAAAGAAGAAAGGATACAATCAAGGTCAAATATATCTATCGAAGAATGGAAGACCGTGTAGGAGATGAAGAAAGAGAAATATGGTATCCAGATATAAATTTTACAAGTGATATCGATGAAGTAATGAACGATGAAGAAGTGAATTTGATCGTTGTAAATACACCAGATCAATTTCATACATATTATACAAAGATGGCCATTGAACATGGAAAGAATTGTCTATGTGAAAAACCATTTGCCATGTCAGTTGAAGAAGCAAAAGAAGTCTTTGATCTAGCTAAAGAAAAAGGTGTCGTAGTTATGGCAAATCAAAACAGACGATTTGATGCCGATATGAGGACAGTGAGAAAAGTCATTGAAACAGGGGTCTTAGGGGAACTCTTAGAAATCGAATCGCATTATGATTATTATCGACCATCGATTGCAGATAGAAAAGGACTAGGAATGCTATATGGATTACAAGTACATCCAATCGATCAAATCGTAGGAGAATTTGGAGTACCAGATAAAGTCGTATATGACTGTAGAAGCTATGACAATTTAGGGAATTCAGATGACTATTCAGATATCGATTTATTCTATGGAAAGATGAAAGCAATTGTAAAAACAAGCTTCTATGTCAAATTAGAATATCCAAGATTTATCGTTCATGGAAGAAAAGGAAGCTTCATCATGCCACAATTAGGACATCAAAGTGCATTGAAGGCAAAACCAGGACCAGTAGAAATCAGCTTTGAACCATTACCAGAAAAATATTGGGGAACATTATGTTATGTCGATGAAAATGGAGAAGATGTGACAAAGAAAGTACCAGTAGAAATACAAGATTATGGAATGATCTATGATAATCTATATGAAGTAATCTTTAATCATGGAGAAAAGATAGTTGCAGATGAAGAAGTATTAGAAGTATTAAGAATACTAGAACAAGCAACAGAAGTTGCTAAGGAGGCTAGATAAAATGCGTTTAGGAATTGCCGGAGCAGGGATGATCGTAAGAGGTTTATTTAGTTTTATTCATGAAATAGAAGGAATTGAGTTAGAAGCGATTGCTTCTACTGAAAAATCAATAGAAAAAGTTAAACAAATGGCAAAAGAAAACCATGTAAAAAAAGCGTATTTGAATTATGATGAATTGCTAAATGATGAAGATATTGAAGTTATGTACATTGCTACACCTAATCATCTTCATTATCAAATGTGTAAACAAGCATTAGAAAAAGGAAAGCATGTTATTTGTGAAAAGCCATTTACCTCTAGAATAGAAGAACTAGAAGAATTAAGTCAATTAGCAAAAGAAAAACACTTATTTTTATTTGAAGCAATTTCTACTCAATATTTACCTAATGTTTTAAAAATAAAAGAAAAGTTAAATGAGTTAGGAAATATAAAAATTGTAACTGCTAATTATTCTCAATATTCTTCTCGATATAATGCTTTTAAAGAAGGAATTATTCAACCAGCTTTTGATTATACAAAATCTGGTGGTGCTTTAATGGATTTAAATATTTATAATATTCATTTAATGGTTGCTTTATTTGGTAAACCATTAAAAGTCAATTATATGGCTAATATTGAAAAAAATATCGATACATCAGGAATCATTACATTGGATTATGGTAATTTCAAAGCTGTTTTAATTGGAGCTAAAGATTGCAAAGCACCTATTGCAACAAGTATTCAAGGAGATCAAGGGTGTATTAGTATTCAAACACCAGCAAATGTTTTAAGAAGCTTTAAAATTTTACATAATGATCAAAGAGAAGAAACATTTGATTTACAAGGCGATACACATCGTATGGTTTATGAATTTAATGAGTTTGTAAAAATGATAGAAAATAAAGATTTTGATAGAGCAAATGAAATGATGGAAAAGAGTTTGATTGCGATGGATATTGCTACAAAAGCAAGAATAGATGCAGGTGTTCATTTCAAAGCAGATGAGTCTTATGAATAAAATACTATTTAGTGATTTTGATGGAACTCTCTTTTTTAAGGAAGGCTTTCATCAAGAGGATATAGAAGCAATAAAAACTTTTCAATCGAAAGGAAATAAATTTGCTTTGTGTACAGGTAGACCACTAGGTGGGGTAAATGCATTAATGAAAGGTAAAATTATTCCAGATTATTATGTGTTGTGTACTGGAGGTCTTGTTTTAGATAAGGATTATCAAGTTATTTATGCACAAGAAATTCCTTTTGAACTTGTTAAAGAAGTGTGTCAAAAATATGAAAATGAAACGATTATAGGGCCACATTGTCTAGATGAAAAATATTTATACTTTAAATATGTTCCAAATGATGCACCAAGTTATATTAAGCAATTTGATTCAATTGATGAATTTAAAGATCGTAAGATTTATAGTTTTTCATTAATTGAATCTACAAGAGCTAAAGAAATAACTGATGAAATCAATAAAGATTATCCTTCATTGCATGCTTTTCAAAATGTAAATGCAATTGATGTTGTTAAAAGAGGGTGTAGTAAAGGAAATGGAATATTAGAAATAACAAAGTTAATAAGCGATGAAACAGCAGGAATAGGAGATAGTTATAATGATTTAGAAATGTTTAAAGTTGTAAATCAATCATTTACTTTTAAGACATCTCCTAAAGATATTCAACAACAAACGAGGTATACGGTTTCATCAGTAAAAGTGGCTATAGATATATTGAACAAAGAATAAAAATGGCACATATTATGCCAAGTATTTATGTAGAAAAAATAGATTATTCATTATAGTATATGATTAAAGATTGGGAAAACGTTTACATCACAATACTTATCTCAATTATTAACAAAAAATAGATATTTCAAATAATATATTGAAAATTAAGGAGGAATAAAAAATGAGTTTTCCAAAAGGTTTTTTATGGGGTGGAGATATTAGTGCTAACCAATGTGAAGGTGGTTGGGATGAAGGAGGTAAATCTCCTAATATGACAGATTATCATACTGGAGGAACAGTTAATAGTCCACGTATGGCAACTTATATCATGCCAGATGGAACATACGGTAAAACACCAGCTATGATTGAAAATTGTAACTTACCTGAAGGAGCTAAATTAGCAATCAATCCTGATGAATTTTATCCTAATCATAAAGCAACAGATTTTTATCATCATTATAAAGAAGATATTGCGATGTTTGCAGAATTAGGATTTAAAGCATTTAATATGACATTATCATGGGCAAGAATTTTCCCTAAAGGAATTAAAGCAGGAATTAATCCAGAAGGGGTAGAATTCTATCATAATGTATTTAAAGAATGCTTGAAATATGGAATTGAACCATTAGTTCACTTATACAAATATGATATGCCTGCTTTCTATATTGAAGAATTAGGTGGCTGGAAGAATAGATTTTTAATAGAAGAATTTGTTGAATTTGGGAAAGCATCTATTGATGAATTCCAAGAAGTTACTTATTGGTCAACATTCAACGAAATCAATGCTGCTCAATTCTCTATCTTGGATTCAAACAATCAAAAAGAAGTACAAAGACAATATCAAGTATTACATAACCAATTAGTAGCAAGTGCAAAAGTAGTTAAATACTTACATGATAATTATCCAAATAAAAAAATCGGATGTATGCAAGCAGGTATTTTCACACATGCATTAACATGTGATCCAGAAGATGAACTTGCTAATCAAAGAGAAATGCAAAAGAATTTTTGGTATGCAGGAGATGTTTTTGCAAGAGGATATTATCCAAGCTATGCTAAACATTTATGGAAAGAATTAAATATTACTTTAGATATTACAGAAGAAGATACGAAAGCATTAAAAGAAGGTACTGTAGACTTCTTTTAATTCTCTTATTATTTTTCTAACTGTGTAACTACTCATGTAGATGGTCAAGAAGCAACAGGAAACTTAAATTTCATGGGAAAGAAAAACCCATATTTAAAAGAATCAGATTGGGGATGGGCAATTGATCCAAAAGGATTAAAATTCTTTCTGCATGAAATTTATGACAGATATCAAATACCTCTCATGAATTGTGAAAATGGATTAGGAGCATTTGATACATTAGAAGAAGATGGAACCGTACATGATCAATATCGTATTGATTATATGAGAGAACATGTCAAAGCAATGAGTGAAGCCATTGATGAAGGTGTAGACTTAATGGGATACACATGGTGGGGATGCATTGATCTTGTCTCTGCTGGAACAGGTGAAATTAGAAAACGCTATGGATTTATTTATGTTGATGTAGATGATTTTGGTAATGGAACATATAAACGATATAAGAAAGATTCATTTGAATATTGTAAGAAAGTATATACTTCAAATGGAAAAGATATAGATTAGGAGGAATAGAAAATGGGATTTCCAAAAGGATTTTTATGGGGTGGCTCAATTAGTGCTGCACAAATAGAAGGTGGTTGGAACGAAGGAGGAAAATCACCTGTACTAGTAGACTACTGTACTGCAGGATCTACTAAAGAAAGAAGACAAATTTGGTATTTAGATAAGAATGGACAAAGAGCTCATAGAAATTGGGAAGCAGTAGATGAACTAGAAGAAGGATGTAAGTTTGCATTTTTCGATGATTTACATTATACAAATCATGTAGCAAGTGATTTTTATCATCGTTATAAAGAAGATTTAGATTTATTTAAAGAAATGGGATATACAACATTCAATACTTCTATTTCATGGGCAAGAATCTATCCTCATGGGATTAAAGGAGGAGTTAATCAAGAAGGTGTAGAATTCTATCGAGATGTTTTTAAAACAGCTAAAGAGTATGGAATGGACCCAGTCATTACTTTATATAAATATGATGAGCCAGTTTCATTATTAGAACAACATGGCGGATGGCGTAATCGAGCAATGATTGATGAATTTGTTGAATTTGCAAGAGTATGCTTTAGTGAATATAAGGACTATGTTAATAAATGGATGACATTTAATGAAATTAATATCATCATGCCTATGGATGGACAAAAAACTGAAAGAAATCAAAGAAATCTCATTTATTTACATAATCAATTAGTAGCTGCAGCTAGAGCAACAATTGTTGCACATGAAATTGATCCAAATTTAAAGGTTGGATGTATGTTATGTACAAATATGGCATATCCATTAACACCAGATCCATTGGATGCGATGGAACGTTATAGAAAATTCCAAGACTTCTTCTGTTATAGTGCTGATACACAAATGAGAGGATATTATCCATCATTTGCGAAAAGAATATGGGAAGAATATGATGTTACACTAGAAGTAACTAAGCAAGATAAGGAAGATTTAATGAATGGTAAATCTGATTTTATTGGTTTCTCTTATTATTCTTCAGGTATTGTAACAACACATAAAATAGATGATGATAATCATACAGGAGGAAATATTTTAGGAACAGTAAAAAATCCATATTTAAAAGCAAATGCTTGGGGATGGCAAATTGATCCAGTCGGATTTAGACATATGATGCATCTAATTAATGATCGATATAATGCACCTATGTTTGATGTAGAAAATGGCATTGGTTTAATAGAAAAAGAAGGAGAAGACGGAATTTGTCATGATCCAGCAAGAATTGAATATCATAGAGAACATATAAAAGAAATGAAAAAGGCAGTAGAAGAAGGAGTTAATCTATTTGGTTATACAACATGGGGATGTATTGATTTAGTTTCAGCAGGAACTGGACAAATGGATAAAAAGTATGGCTTTATTTATGTAGATATGGATGATGAGGGAAATGGTGATTTACATCGTTCAAGAAAAGATTCTTTCTATTGGTATAAGAAAGTCATTGCTTCTAATGGGGAGGATTTAGATTAATGTTAGAAAAGATTCAACTTCTTAATCCAGATTATCAAATCCAAGAATTAAATGAAAATTTTAAAGACTATGGAAGAGTTATTAAACAAGACGTCCAAGAAGCAATCAATTTTGCACAAATATATCAAAATATAAATGCATATGATACAAGTATCAAAGAATTAGAAGATATACCATGTATTCAAGAATTAATGAAAGATATCTATGGGTATTTAGATGTTATGGCAGGCGTTGTAACTGGAAAAAATGATGTATTAAATGGATTAGAATATCATCAATGTAGTGAAACAATTATTGCGGTAACAGACTATATTTTAGCTGTCGGAAAAAGACAAGACATGGTAGAAAATGACTATGATATTGAAAAATGTGAACTCTTTTATGTACCACAAGGAACAGTTGTAGAACTTTACGCCACAACACTTCACTATACACCAATTACAGTAATAGACTCTTTTAAAACCATTTGTTTATTGTTAAAAGGTACAGGCGATGCTTGTCAAAGAAGAGGAATATTAAAGAAAAAGAATAAATGGTTTATAGCACATAAAGATAATGTAGAAAAAGTACAAGCTGGAGATTATCCAGGATTAAAAGGAAAAATGATTCAAATCAAACATTTATAGGAGGAATAAAGATGACAATACCAGATAAGTTTTTATGGGGTGGTTCAATTAGTGCTGCTCAATGTGAAGGAGGATGGGATGAAGGTGGAAAAAGTCCTGTTCAAGTAGATTTTGGAGATCCTGGTTCAACAACAGATAGACGTTGGATCCATTATATAAATGCAGATGGAACAAGAGGTAAAATGAGACAATTTGATCATTTGCCTCAAGGAGCTAAATATCAATTATTTGATGATATTCGTTATACAAATCATGTTGGCATTGACTTTTATCATCGCTATAAAGAAGATATCGCTTTATTTGCTGAACTTGGTTTTACAACATTTAATACGACTATTTCATGGGCAAGAATTTATCCTCATGGAGTAGAAGGTGGGGTTAATCAAGAAGGTGTAGAATTCTATCGTAATGTTTTTAAAGAATGCCGTAAATATGGAATAGATCCTGTCATTACTTTATATAAATACGATGAACCTGTTTATTTAGAAGAAACATATGGAGATTGGACAAATAGAGAAATGATTCATCAATTTGTTGAATTTGCGAGAGTATGTTTTATAGAATATAAAGATTTAGTTGATAAATGGTTAACATTCAATGAAATTAATATTTTACTTCATTTTGATGTTAAAGAAGGAAAACAAGTAGCTTTTGAAGAATTACATAATCAAATGGTTGCTGCAGCAAAAGCAGTTAAAGTAGCTCATGAAATTGATAAAAATATTTCAGTAGGATGTATGATTGCAGGATTCTGTAGCTATCCATATACTTGTGATCCTAAAGATGTTATTGCAAATTATAAAGAATTCCAAAATAAATTTGCTTATTGTGCAGATACAATGGTAAGAGGGTATTATCCATCTTATGCTAAACGTATTTGGAAAGAAAATAATGTCACTTTAAATATCAGTGAAGAAGATAAAAAAGATTTAATGGAAGGAAAATCTGATTTCTTAGCCTATTCTTACTATATGTCTAATGTTGTAACAACTCATAAAGATGAAGGAGAAGCATTAGGTGGGGCTGGAACTTCTGCTAACTTAAAGAATCCATATTTAACAGCATCTGATTGGGGATGGCAAATTGATCCTACAGGATATGAATATTTCTTACATGTCTTAAATGACCGTTATCAAGTACCTATTTTTGATGTGGAAAATGGTTTAGGAGCTTATGATAAAGTAGAAGAAGATGGTTCTATTCATGATACTTATCGTATAGATTATCATCGCAGTCATATTAAGAGTTTAATGAAAGCCAGAGAAGAAGGCGTTAATATTTTTGGATATACTTCTTGGGCACCAATTGATTTAGTATCATTTACAACAGGACAAATGGATAAACGATATGGATTTATTTATGTAGATATGGATGATGAAGGTAAAGGAGATTTACATAGAAGTAAAAAAGATTCATTCTATTGGTATCAAAAATGTATTAAATCCGATGGAAAGGATTTAGATTAAAAACAAGCTCGATTTGAGCTTGTTTTTAATATTCTACAATTTATTTATTTTTTAAAAGAATTGATAAAAATTCTGTATAAGGAATATGTGAAATGAGTTTATCTAAATCTTCTTTATTTTCAGAAATGTTCTTTAAAGTTGAAAATAGTGTATTATACATGACATTTTGATTATCAGCACAAGAGAATAGTATGGCTATATTAAATGTTTGATTTTCAACTTTCATAGGTTCTTCTAAAACAATGATTGAAATAATATTATTAGAGTTTAAAGGACGAGAAAGTCTTAATAAACCGATTTGATTTTCAAAGGTATGTACTGAACAAATGTTTTTATTCATCATATCATTCTTTTTAGAATCATTAAGACGATATACACTTTTTATAGATTGATAAAAACTTGTTGCCAGACCTTTAAGTGTTTTAACTGGAACATGTGTTTTATAGAAACTTGGATGAAAATAATACAACATTTGTTCATCATTAAATAGATAAGATAAATAACTCTTAATACGAATAATATCATCTTGAGACATAATATAATTTACGCTGATTACAGGAATTGGTAATTGGCGATGAATCGGTGCTGTTGATAAGATTAAATCGTATTGGTCTAAGTTTTCTTCTTCTATTTCATAATAATGAATGGATTTAGTGATTACTAATTGGTCATAGAGTTCTTTTTCGATAAAATGATTAATAAACGTTTTGATAGACTCACTCATACAGTTAATGAGTAAAACCTTTTTTTGACTATATTTTTTATTATTAATTGTATTGTTAAATAGAATAGTGAAATTAGTGATTTCACTTCTAGAAAGAGGAATCTTTGTATGTTTTTTTATTACTTGAGAAACAATTTGAGCAAGATAATAAGATAGAGGATAATCGTATTGAATATCTTCATATAAGGGTGTACGTATTTTTTCACCATATTTTTGTCGTATTAAAGTATAGTTTAAATATAATGGAAAAACTTTATTAAAATGTTCATCATCAAAAGTAATTAAAGTTTGTTTCTTTATTTTATCAAGTATTTCGTTTTGTAAATCAATAATATCTTGATTATAAATAAAAGTAAGTCCTTTTGTAGCTCTCTTACAAATCAGTTGAATCGTGATATTTTGAATTTCATATTCGTCAAATTCCACATCAAAATGTTCTTTTGCATATAATGCAAGTTTTTTTGCGACAAAATACTCTGTTCTATTTTGGTAATCTTCAAAACCTTCTGTTTGATGTCCAATTAAATATCCACAAGAAATACGTGCTGCACTAATTGAAAAACTAATTAAGAAATCTATTAAACTAATATCACTGATAGATATAGCATATTCCCTTAAAATTTGAATGATTTCATAATCAGGCGAATTAAAATAAGTATCTAAAAAATCAAAATACATATCAGAAATATTTAGGTTTTTAAAAATATTGTCTACTAAACATTTTCTTTTCCCTGTTTCCGGACCACTGATATAAATTCCATAATTAGGCTTTTGGTTAAATTTTAAACCATATTTTTTAAATTCATTTTTTATTGAAACTAAATCATTCGCAATTGTGGCTCTTGAGACAAGTAATTCATCAGCAAGTGTTTCCAATTTAATAAATTCTCTACTATTAATGAGACGCCCTAGAATGTAATTAGATCGTTCATCAGGTAAAGATGGAATTAAAGAATCATCATCACGTTCATTTTTATTAATAATACTTTGTAATTCAGTTAAATCTTGCGATGACTTTCCTTCGATATAGTAACCTTGAGAAGGTTTAGATAATAAATTTAAATGAAGAGTTGCAAGAATATCTTTAACAATCTTCATTTCGTCTCTCACTCGTCTTCTAGAAATGCCAGTTGAATTAGCAATTTCATAACTAGAGATATAGTTATCTGAAGCTAATAAGAGCTGAATAATTTTAATTTCATTCTTTTTGAGTTGCATTTTATCACCACCTAAACAAATTATATACAAATGTAAACGTTTTCTCAAGCGATTTTTTGTAAGCTAATTTCTTAAAATTCAAGTAATATAAAGGTTTTAGAGAATTTTGTAAAAAAAGTGTCATATATTATGACAATCGTTTATATCGAAAAAGAAAATAATTCAGTATAGTATATAAGTAGGCAAAGGGAAAACGTTTACATTTAGGAGGTTTTCTTAAGAAAGGGGAAGAAAAATATGTCTACAGAAAAGAAGTCCATGATGGACAAAATTCTAGAAAAAGTTGACGTAATTGCTGGACCAATGACAAAATTCGGGCAAATTCCATTTGTTCGTGGTATTGTTAATGGGATGGTTGCAGCATTACCAGTCACTATGGTTGGTTCATTATTCTTAGTTGTTTATTTATTCTGCTCTGATGGTGGATTAACTACACACGCTTTAATTCCATTTTTAAAACCTTGGGCTGGAGACTTAGCTCTAGTTAACAGCTTATCAATGGGTATTATGGCTGTTTACATTATTATTGCATTTGGTGCTGAATATGCAGAAATCAAAGGATTCAGTAAAACAACTGGTGCAGTTGGTGCGTTCTTCGCATTTATGTTATTAAACTACAACTCAGTTGGACAATTAGTTGTTACTGCTAAAGATGGTACTTTATCAGCAGGAGCAAGTGCTTTTGAATCTACATATTGGGGTGGAGCTGGTTTAATCACAGCAATGATCGCAGGTGCTATCGCAATTAATATTATTGATATTTGTTATAAAAAACATATTGTTATTAAATTACCAGATTCTGTACCACCAGCAATCTCTGATAGTTTCTCAGCTATCATTCCTTACTTCTTCATTACATTAGTATGTTGGGGAATTAGAACATTAGCTGGTTTAAATATCCCAGAATTAGTTGGACAAATGTTATTACCTGTATTAGGTGCAGCTGATAATATCTTTGTTTACACATTACAACAATTCTTATCAGCATTATTATGGATTTGTGGTTTACATGGGGATAATATTACAGGCGCTGTTACTAACGTATTTACAAATCAATGGATTGCTGATAACAACACTGCTTTCATGGCAGGTACAGCAGTAAAAGATTTACCATATGTTTGGACACCAAACTTATGTCGTTTATCTCAATGGGTTTCATCTTGTTGGCCAATCTTAGTTTATATGTTTATGTCAAGTAAGAAATTACCTCATTTAAAACCATTAGCTACAATTTGTTTACCACCAGCAGTATTCTGTATCATTGAACCAATTATGTTTGGTTTACCAATAGTTATGAATGGTTTCTTATTGGTTCCATTTATTTTAACTCATACACTTACAGGTGCGTTTACTTATTGGTTAACAAGTATTGGATTTGTTGGTAAAATGTATATGAACTTACCTTGGGCTACACCATCACCAATTTTAGGTTACTTAGCTGCAGGTGGGTCAATCGGTGGCGCTGTTGTCGTATTCATCAACTTTGCAATTGGTATGGTTATTTTCTATCCATTCTGGAAATCATATGAAAAAGCAGAAGTTGCTAAAATGAATGGTGAAGCTGCTTAATTAAATAATTGAATAGAGTTTAAGAAGGCTAAGAGCCAATTGGCCTTATGCCTTCTTTTTATAAAAGGAGGAACTGGTTATGGAATGTCCATATTGTCATAAAGAAATACCACAAGATTCTATGTTTTGTTATCATTGTGGGAAAGAACTTAACGGAGAAAAAAAAGAGATTAAAAAATCTAAAACATTAAAGAAAAATCCAAGAGAAAATTCTTTTGCAAAACTAGGTATCCTCCTCTTTTTTATAGCTTTAATAGGGTTAGACTTTGTTGGAGGAACAGTTGTTAATGCTGTTGGTGGAAATGTTAAACTTCCATACATCATAAGTTCATTGCTTTATGCAGGAGCTTTGGTTTGTGGTGTGATGTCTTTAAAAGTTGATAAAGATGATCAAAAGAAAGGCTATGAACCAACAGGAAATAAGAATTATGCTTATATTTCAATTTTTTTAAGTATTTTTGTTGCGTTAGTCAATATTTCACAAATTATTTTAAAGTAGGAGAATTAGATTATGTATTGTAGAAAATGTGGTGCAGAAATAAAGGAAACGTCAAAGTTTTGTGATAATTGTGGATGTGAAGTTGTTAAAGTAAAACAAGTGAGCTATGCCGAAAAATACAATGAAAATAAAAAGAAAAGTAAAAACCAGGCACAATCTAATAAAGAACAAGAACGTATGATGAAACATAAGGATGAAAAGAATCCTTATATTGCAGCTTCGTTATTTGCAACTGTTGTAGCAATTGTTTTAGCAATGTTTCCATGGAATTTATTAGGTAGTGGTATTGGAACAAGCTTACCTATGAGAATAGCTATTGTTGTATTTGCTTTATTAGCGGATTACCATGTGACAAAAGCGAAACAAGTGAATAATTTAATATTTAGTAAATATGGATTTAGGATTAAATCAAATGTTGTATCAATGGTTAATGTTTTATCTGTATTTGTAACAATTATGGGCATGTTCGCTTTGTTTACTTATTAGGCGGAATATGCCTTTTTTAAAGGAGTGAAGATAAAATGGGTGTTTTATTTTTTAAAGCGATTCCTAGACCAGCTATTTGGGGTCATACAAAAGTAAGAGATTTCTTTGGGTATGATGATTTTCCTGAAGGAATAGGTCAATCATGGTCTTTTAGTGCTCAAGATGGTGAAGGCTTATCTACTGTTTGTATAAATGGTGGATTTAAAGGAAAAACTCTAAAAGAATTATGGGAAAAACATCAAGAATTATTTGGACATCCAGGTGAGGATTTCCCAGTAATTATTTCTTTAGTTGGACCAGAAGATGATTTGAGTATTCAAGTTCATCCTGATGATGAACATGCTCAAAAAATTGGTTATAAACGAGGAAAGAATGAAGCGTGGTTTTTTATTGAATCAGATCCAGGTGCTTCTATTGTCTATGGACAAAAGACAAAGAATAAAGAAGAGCTTCAAGAAATGATCAATCAAGATAAATGGGATGATATTTATAAAAAATATCCTGTAGCTGATGGAGATTTTGTTTATTTACCAGCAGGTTGTCTACATGCTATGGGTAAAGGGAATGTTGTTTATGAAATTCAACAATCTACAGATGTAACGTATCGTTTTTATGATTATCATAGAAAAGATAAAGATGGAAATGAAAGAGAATTACATTTGAAACAAGCTATTGATTGTTTATCTTTTGATAAAGATATTGATAAAAATGATGTTCATCCAGTTGTTAAAGTTCATGAAAATATGAAAGAAACAATATTTATTTCAAATGATTCATTTACTGTTTCTCAATTATTAGTTATTGGTAAATGTCAATATAAATGCGATAATTATCAACTAGCGACAGTTGTAAAAGGAAGTGGAAAAGTAGACGAATATGACGTTAAAGTAGGAGATAATTTTTTGATTCCTACAAATACATCAATTGAACTTGATGGTCAAATGATGATTATGATGACAACAAAGTAAGGAGAATTGTATGAAAAAAGAATTTTTATGGGGAGGCGCTTTAAGTAACGTTCAAGCTGAAGGTGGTTATTTAGAAGATGGTAAAGGTTTGAATGTCTATGATACTTTAGTCGTAACTCCAGAACCAGGAATTAAACCTATGTTTTGTACAACAGATGTAGCAACGGATCATTACCATCATTGGAAAGAAGATATTGATTATATGGCAGAGATGGGTTTTAAAGCATATCGTTTTTCTGTTGTTTGGTCGAGAATTCATCCATTGGGAAATGAAGAAAAGCCAAATGAAAAAGGATTAGATTTTTATGATAAGATGGTTGATTATTTATTAGAAAAAGGGATTGAACCAGTTGTATCACTCGTTCATTTTGATATGCCAGATTATTTGCTAAATCATTATAATGGATTTATGAACAAAGAAGTCATTGAATTCTATGCAAGACATGTTGAAAGCATTGTGGAAAGATTTAAAGGAAAAGTTAAATATTATATTACTTATAATGAAATCAATCTAGCAATCCACATGCCAGATTTAGTAGCTGGTGCTAGATTACCAGAAGATATGAGTAAACAAGAAATGTATGTACAATTAAATGTAAATGTGCAAGTTGCTCATGCAAGAGCTGTTGAAGTTATCAAGCATGTTGATCCGCAAGCACAAGTAGGAGGAATGATAGGACATGCCCCATTTTATCCACTTACCTGTAAAGCAGAAGATGTAATGGCAGCTGATTTTAAAAATAAGATGCATAATTATTTTGTTTATGACACAATGTGTGATGGTGAACTTCCACAATATTTTATACAATACGCAAAAAATAGAAATATTAAATTAAATATGTCTCAAGAAGAAAAAGATATAATTAAAGATGCATCAAAGAAAATAGATTATCTTGCTTTTTCATATTATCGTAGTAATGTTATTTCTTCTTTTGAAGATATAACAGATCAAAATGAATTAGAAGATGCGCTTATTTTTGATCAAAGAGCTTTAAAAAATCCTTATTATAAAGCTAACGAATGGGGATGGCAAATAGATGCTGATGGATTAAGATATTCCATTGTTGATTTTTATCATCGTTATCATAAACCACTCTTTATTGTTGAAAATGGTATAGGAATTGATGAAACACTAAAAGATGGTAAGGTTTATGATGATGAACGTATTTCATATTATCAAAAACATATTCATGCAATTAATATGGCTGTAGATCATGATGGTGTTGATTTGATGGGATATCTTGCATGGAGTCCTATTGATTTCTTAAGCAGTCATAAGGAAATTAGAAAAAGATATGGTTTTGTATATGTAGATCGTGATTTTGAAGATTTAAAAGAATTAAAACGTTATCCTAAAAAATCATTTTATTGGTATAAAAAAGTTATTCAATCTCAAGGAAATGATTTAGAAAATAATATAGATTATTAAAAATAGTAAAATCGTATAGATTAAAAAACAAGCCTCATAAGCTTGTTTTTTAATATCCTCTCATATGCCATATTTGTTCAGTACAGTCCTCAATAGAAAGATTTTCTTTGTTCCTAATAAAGTTTAAAAATGAATTTTCACTTAAGTTCTCTTGTCTTAAAGTTCCTATGATGCCAGCCATTGAAATACGATCAATATTTTTAGAATTAAGTATATCAATGATAGTATCTTCTGTTTGATTGAAGAAGCTCATTTTGGTCCTCCTTTATGAAATTTAATTTCTAAAGCATCAAGTATTGATTCATAATTTGTAATTTTATTATGAATGATAGGTTCATGATTTTCAACTGTAATTTCATATAAATTATTATCTAAATCAATATAATAAGTAAAATTATTTTGATACTTTTTAGGGTAATTAAAAACCTGGGTTCGTATTCGTTGATAAGTAAAATAATCAACAAATATTTGTTGTTTTTTCTTGTTAAATATTAAAGAAATTTGTTTTTGAATAGAAGGCATTTATGGAAGTCCTCCTATTTTTAAATATTTTTTGTAGTACATATAATATCACCTCATTATATATATCTGCAAAAATAATCATTTTTTCTTCTTTTTTATTTATTTTTTATCATTTTTATCCAGTTTTTACTGGCAAATTCAATTTCATCTTCATAATCATCAAAATCATTATAATAATAAAGTTCATATTCTTTATGATCTATAAAGAGATAACCATAGTTATAGTTTTCTAATTCAAGTTGAATGAAAATTGAATAATTTTCATAATTCATTTGTAAGAGAAGCTGTTTTATTTCTTCTTCATTTTTATTGGTAGATAGGATATGTATTTGACCATCTTTTAGATGAAAAGGATTATTTTTATAAAAAGGTTTAATTTGTATTTTTAATGTATTCATAAGCCACCTCAAAAATATTATAAGATATTTTTCAAAAACTGAAAGATTTTTGAAAAAAGAAAAAAAGAAAGTATAGTGTAAACGAGGTGGAAAAATGCGTAGATTTGAAAGAGAAGTAATAGATTATGAATTAATAAAAGCAATGTTGAAGGAAATGAATATTGCAAATATTGGTATGAATGATGAAGATGGGTATCCTTATGTTGTTCCAACTAATTTTGGTTTTGAAATGACAGATACACATTTAAATATTTATACTCATTTTATGAAGGTAGGAAAAAAGGTTGATTTATTAAAGAAAGATCCTCGCGTATGTGTTGAGTTTAGTATTTTTAATGATTTTCCTGATAAGAAATATAAAGGGCATTATCATGATTATCGTAGTGTTATCGCTAAAGGAAAGATGAAGATGGTAGATTATAAAGATGATCCTGAAACTTGGGAAAAGGGATACAATTTGCTTTATACATGTAATCATCGTGAGATTAAACCATTAAGTGAAAGAAAGGTTGTACCTGGTATTTATATTGGTGTTATTGAATGTGATTTAAAGGATGTTACGGCTAAATCTGAGTTTCCTTTAAGGACAGTTGAAGATGTTCCTTTTTTGAATGTTTATGAACAAGAGGATGATGAAATTCCTTTCGATATATCGGATATTATTACTGATAGAAAGGCTAGAATGAAGTAGGAGAATCGTTTTGATTCTTTTTTTTAGACAAATTAAATGATATGTCTAAATTTATGTGAAAAAATCAACGATTATTTAATAAACAATTACTTAATAGAGGGGTTTCATGTATAATAAATTGGACGTAATTGTTTTAATTAAAGAACAATTAAGGGAGGAAGGAAAAATTAAATGAGTATGAAAAAATACGAGGAGTGGGATGCAAATCACAAGCATGACAATCCTCCAAGAGAGAAAATTGTTAAGTTAGGTAGAAAGATTACCGATGTGGCAGATCATATTTTTGGTGGCGTAAAAGTAGAAGATCCAGAATATTGAGGACTTGCTGAAATTATAAGTGATGAAATGGCTGACATTGCTTTACAAATGAAAAAACGTACACCTTATACTTTTAAAGAAATGTGTAAGTTATGTAAGATTGAAACAAATCAAGAAGAAGCATTTCAAAAATTATTAGATGAAATGAGTTATATTGGTTTACTTGAATATGATTATGGTTATCACTATGATCATAATGGTCGCACTGCACCACAAAGTGAAAGAAGATATATTTTACCAATGTTTGTACCTGGAAGTGCAGAGTTATTTAATATGGAAGAGTTACCAGATGGATCAAATCCACGTGTAACAAATCATCCAGATGTAGCTGCTTTCTTTGAACGTATGACTTATATTCCACTTGCAGGAATTACACAAATGGTACCACCAGGTGGTGGAGGAATTGGAATGCATGTTATTCCTGTTGAAAAAGCCATTTCTATGGAAAATGAAGCCATTGATATTGAAAAATTATCTTATTGGTTAGATAAATATGAAGGTAAAATTGGTGTAGGAAGATGTTCATGCCGTGCTTCAAGAAAAGCAATTGGTGATGGATGTGCTGATGATGATTTTGGTTGGTGTATCGGTGTTGGAGATTTTGCCGATTATTGTCGTGAAACAGGTAAAGGACATGATATTACTAAAGAAGAAGCTTTAGCTATTTTAAAACGTGCAGAAGATAATTGTTTTGTTCACCAAATAACAAATATTGATGGTGAAAATAAAATTTTTGGTATTTGTAACTGTAATGTTGAAATTTGTAATGCTTTAAGAACATCACAATTATTTAATACACCAAATATGTCACGTTCTGCTTATGTAGCTCATGTAGAAAAAGATAAGTGTGTGGCGTGTGGAAGATGTGTGGAATATTGCCCAGCAGGTGCTGTACGTTTAGGACAAAAATTATGTAAAAAAGATGGTTCTGAAATTAAGTATCCAAAACAAGAATTACCAGATGCTACAAAATGGGGACCAGAAAAATACGATTTTAATTATCGTGATAATAATAGAATTAATACTCATGAAACAGGAACAGCTCCTTGTAAAAGTGCTTGTCCTGCTCATATTGCAGTACAAGGTTATATTAAAATGGCATCTCAAGGAAGATATCAAGATGCTTTAGCGCTCATTAAAAAACAAAATCCATTCCCAGCTGTCTGTGGCGCAATTTGTAATAGAAGATGTGAAGATGCTTGTACACGTGGTAAAGTTGATGAAGCCTTATCAATTGATGCAATTAAAAGATTTATTGCGGAACAAGATCTAAATGCCCAAACGAGACATATTCCAGAAGTTGTGATTCCTGCAAGTATTCATATGGATCATTTTGATGAAAAAATTGCGATTATTGGAGCAGGACCTGCTGGTTTAACAGCTGCTTTCTATTTAGCTGAGACAGGTTATCGTCCTACAGTGTTTGAAAAAAGCGAACATCCAGGAGGAATGTTACGTTATGGGATTCCATCTTATAAACTAGAAAAAGATTTATTAGATGCTGAAATCGATGTCGCAAAAGCGATGGGTGTTGAAATTAAAACAGGAATTGAAGTTGGAAAAGATGTAACAATTCAACAATTAAGAGAACAAGGTTATAAAGCTTTCTATATTGCTATTGGATGCGCTGCTGGTCGTTTACCAGGACTTGAAAATGAAAACGCAGAAGGTGTTATGACAGCTATTGATTATTTACATGATGCAAACTGTGGTAATGCGCCATTTGCTGGAAAAGTTGTTGTCGTCGGTGGTGGAAATGTAGCCATTGATGCTTCTCGTGTATCTGCAAGAAATGCAGCAAGTTCAGTATTCCAATTTAGCTTAGAACAAGAACCAGATATGCCAGCTTCAGTTGAAGAAATCAAAGAAGCAAGAGAAGATGGTGTTACAATCAATTGTGGTTGGGGACCAAAAGAAATTCTTGCAGAAAATGGTAAAGTGACAGGTATTGTTTTCAAAAAATGTTTATCTGTAATTAATGATGGTAAATTTGCGCCAGTTTATGATGAAAATGAAACTATGACAGTTGAATGTGGTCGTTTAATCTTTGCGATTGGACAACAAAGTGTATGGAAAGATTTATTAAAAGGTGAAGATGTTAAATTCAATGGACCAGCTATTGAATTAAATCAAGTGACTTTCCAATCAAGTAAAGAAGATATCTTTGCTGGAGGAGATGTTTATACTGGACCTAAATTCGCAATTGATGCCATTGCCCAAGGTAAGATTGCTGCTGAATCATTACATCGTTATGTTCATAATGGACATATGGAAACAGGACGTAACCGTTGGGAGTTTAAACAACTTGATACAGATGATATTTTAGTAGAAAGCTATGATCGTGGACCTAAACAAGTTGAAGGTATTAACCTAGAAGTTAAAGATCGATTCAAAGATAATACACAAATTCTTACAGAAGAACAAATTAAAAAGGAAACAGCAAGATGTTTAGGATGCGGAGCAACAATCGTTGATACGAATAAATGTATTGGTTGTGGGGTATGTACAACTAAATGTGAATTTGATGCTATCAAACTTCATCGTGATCATCCAGAATGTTCTAATATGGTTGTGGCAGAAGATAAGTTTAAAGCAATTATCCCTTATCAATTAAAACGTGTAAAAAATATTATTTTAAAGAAAAAGGTAGAACATTAAGATGCATGAATTAGGTGTTACATTTTATGTTGTTAAAGATGTAAAAAAAGTTGCGCAAGAAAATAAAGTTGATAAAATTGATTATGTGAAGTTAGAAATTGGTGAAGTTTCTGGTGTTGTTCATGATCAATTGATTGATTGTTGGAATTGGGCAAGAAAAAAAGAAGCAGTGACGGAACATGCAAAAATGTATATAGAAACATTAGAAGCAATTACTTATTGTGAAGATTGTCATGGACAATATCGTACGATTGATTATGGTAAAACATGTCCTTATTGCCATAGTGAAAATACCTATTTATTAAGAGGTAATGAGTTTAATATTAAGGAGATTGGTATTTATGAAGATTCTTGAACTTAAACAAAATATATTTAAAGAAAACGAAGTAACTGCAGATAAAATTCGTGATGAATTTAAAAAACAAAAAAAATTAATGATTAATGTGATGTCTTCTCCAGGTTCGGGGAAGACAACAACATTACTTCGTACCATTGAAAGATTACAAGGTATTACTCGTATAGGTGTCATGGAATGTGACATTGATGCTAGTGTTGATGCTGTTACGATCGAAAATGGTGGAGCAAAAGCCATTCAATTACATACAGGTGGTATGTGTCATATGGATGCAGCGATGACTCAACAAGGACTTAATGAAATGGGAATGGATGATGTAGATCTTATTTTCATTGAAAATGTTGGAAATCTTGTTTGTCCTGCAGAATTTGATACTGGAGCAAGTATTAATATTACGATTTTATCAGTTCCTGAAGGGGATGATAAACCAGCTAAGTATCCATTGGTTTATACTGTTAGTGATGTTGTTTTAATTAATAAGATCGATACATTACCTGTCTTTGATTTTAATAAAGAATTAGTGGAAAAAAGAATCCATGAATTAAATCCAAATGCTCAAATCTTCTATATTTCTTCTAAAAAAGATGAAGGCTTTGAACCTTGGATCAATTATCTAAAAGAAAAAATGGAGGAAGTAAACCATGGCTAAAGTAAGAGTAATCGAAGTTCATGAAAATATTTTTAATACGAATAATCAAGAAGCAGATGCTCTTCGCAAAAGACTAAAGGACAAAAAAGTGACAATGATCAATGTAATGTCTTCTCCTGGTTCTGGAAAAACAACACTTCTTTCTCATGCAATCAATGAAATTAAAGATGATTATAAAGTAGGAGTGATGGATGTTGATATTGAAACATCACTTGATGCACAAAAGGTAGCAGATTTTACAGGTGTTCCTTCTATTCAAATTCATAATGGAGGATTATGTCATATTGATGCAGAAATGACAACACGAGCAGTTGATGAATTTGGTGTCGATGATTTTGATCTTCTCTTTTTAGAGAATATTGGAAATCTTGTTTGTCCTGCAGAATTTGATACAGGTGCACATAAAAATATGATGATTTTATCAGTTCCTGAAGGAGATGATAAACCATTAAAGTATCCTTTAATGTTTAGTGTATGTGATTTGGTTATTATTTCTAAGATTGATACGCTTGATTATTTTGATTTTGATATTGATCAAGCTAAAGAAAATATTTTAAATTTAAATCCAAATGCAAAAATTATCTGTTTAAGTGCAAAAACAGGTGAAGGTATGAATGAATTTATTCAATGGATCAAAGAAAATAAAAATAATTAAAAAGGCATAGGTGGCTATGCCTTTTCATTTAGTTCTTTATTTAAAATTTCTAGAAAAGCTTCTTCAGCTTTAGAAAACAAACGATACTTTTTCCAAATAAGATTACTTTTAATCATAAGTGGTGGATTTAGTGGTTTAAAACATAAAGAACTTTCATTTGTTTCATGATAAAGATGTTCAAAAGTTAAAACATAACCAACACCCTCTTCACACATCAATTGAGCATTATAAAAAAGATTATAAGTAGCCACAACATTAAGTGCTCTTTGATTACCTCCTAACCATCCCGCAATATTATTTTTAACCATCTCTTGATTAGATATAATAATTGGCTGATTCATTAGATCCTTAGGTGTAATGAAATCTTTATTCGCAAGATTAGAATCCTTTTTCATAAGAATTCCTTCAAGGTCATAACCAGGAAGCTTTAAATAATCATATTTAGAAAAATTTGCAGGTTCCACAACAATCCCTAGATCAAAAATACTTTGATCAATCTTTTCTTCAACATATTGTGCATTTCCACTATAAAGATGAAATTTAATATGGGGATATTGTTTTTGAGTTTTAGCGATAGCTTTCATAATAACACGATTACATATACTTTCACTACATCCAATATGAATATTTCCACTAATATATTTTTTATTATTTCTAAGATAATCTTCGCTTCTATCTACAAGATTTAAAATCTCAATAGCTTGTTCCTTAAATAACCGTCCTTCTTCGGTTAAAGAAACAGTTCGCGTTGTACGATTAAAAAGGGTTATTTGATATTCATCTTCTAAATCTTTAATTTGTTTAGAAAGTGCAGGTTGTGAGACATTGAGTACTTTAGCGGCCTTGGAGAAACTTTGTTCCTGTGCAACTGTTATAAAGTATTTTAAGACACGTAATTCCATTAAATCACCTCATCATAAGTATATCATTATTTATAATTAAAAATAATAAATATCTATAATATATAAGTATTTGTAATTATAAATCTTCTTTTTTACAATATTCTTGAAAAACAAGGAGGAAAATTATGAATGCATTATCAACTTTATTCCCAGTATTTTTTATGATCATTTTAGGAATGATCGCGCGTATTAAAAACTTTATTAGTCCTAAACAAAAAGAAGGAGCCAATCATATTGTTTTCAATGTATTGTTTCCTATCTTAATTTTTAATGTTTTATTTACTGCTAAAATAGAAGCTTCAGCAATATTGATTGTGCTATATGTTTTAGCTGCTTTTACACTAGCTATGATTTTAGGTAAATTTATTGCTAAATTTACAGGAAAAGAAATGGGTCATATCTCACCTTATTTACTTACAACATGTGAAGGAGGAAATGTTGCATTACCACTTTATACATCCATTGTAGGTGTAGCCTATGCAAGCAATACAGTTATTTATGATATTGCTGGAACAGTGATTGCTTTTATTATTATTCCTGTACTTGTTGCTAAAAAGACATCCGGAAATACAAGTACTAAGGAATTGTTGAAAATAATTTTCACAAATTCATTTGTAATTGCGGTTATGTTAGGAATCATTTTAAATGTTTTAGGTGTATATGACTTGTTAAGTCAAACTGCTTTTATTGATCTTTATACAAATACAATTCAACAAGCAACATCTCCTATTGTGAGTCTTATTTTATTGATTATTGGTTATAACTTAAAAATTAATAAAGATACTTTAGGATCATTATTAAAACTTGTAGGAGTTAGAATTATCTTTTATATGCTTGTTATTGCAGGATTCTTTATCTTCTTCCCAAATTTAATGGCAGATAAGATCTATATGATGGGTGTATTGATTTATTTTATGTGTCCAACAGGATTTGCAATGCCGATGTTGATTTCACCACTTTATAAAGGTGAAGAAGATGAAGATTTTGTTGCTGCCTTTATTTCATTATTCATGGTTATTACTTTGATTGTTTATACATGTGTGGTTTTATTTGTTGCATAGTTTGAAAATTTCATATTTTTGACATAAATATATTTTATAATAAAGATAATTGAGGAGGAAAAAAAGATGAAATTTAGTGAAGATTTTTATTGGGGTGGAGCAGTAGCTGCTAACCAATGTGAAGGTGCATGGAACGTAGATGGACGTGGAATGGCACGTACAGATGTAACAACAGGTGGTACAGTAAATACACCTCGTATGGTAACTTTTATTGATAAAGATGGAAATAAACAAAAATTACCAAATCATGGATTTAAATTACCAGAAGGAGCTCATTTTGCTGTCTTTGATGATGAACTTTATCCAAATCATGATGGTATTGATTTCTATCATCATTATAAAGAAGATATTGCTTTACTTAAAGAAATGGGATTCAAGATGTTTAGATTATCTATCTCTTGGTCAAGAATCTATCCAACAGGAGAAGAAGATAAACCTAATCAAGCAGGATTAGATTTCTATAGAAATGTATTTACTGAACTTAGAAATGCGGGTATTGAACCATTAGTTTCTATTTGGCATTTTGATACACCACTTGCTTTAGAAGAAAAATATGGAGATTGGTTAGATCGTAAATATATTGCCCTTTATGAAAAATACGTAACAACAATCTTTAATGAATACAAAGGACTTGTTAAATACTGGTTAACATTCAATGAAATCAATAATACAATCAATTTCTTACCAGATAATGCCAGTGATGAAGCATATCAAGAAGCTTATCAACATTTACATTATCAATTTGTAGCAAGTGCAAGAGCTGTACAAATTGGACATCAAATTGATCCTGAAAATAAAATTGGATGTATGATTTGTGGCATTACTTATTATCCATTAACATCTGATCCAGAAGATATTTTATTTAATCGTTCTAAATGGGAAAAAGGTATCTTCTATTGTGGAGATGTTCAATGTAAAGGTAAATATCCAACATATGCGAAACGTTTATGGAAAGAACATAATGTTAAATTAGATATTACTGAACAAGATTTAGAAGAACTTAAAAAAGGTACAGTAGATATGTATACTTTCTCATACTACATGTCTCAAGCAGTAACTACTCATGAAAATGATGATGCTGTAAGTGGAAATATGTCATTTGGTGTACGTAACCCATATTTAGAATATTCTGATTGGGGATGGGCATTAGATCCTAAAGGATTAAGATATTACTTAGAAATGATCTATGATCGTTATGAAAAACCATTAATGGTTGTAGAAAATGGTTTAGGTGCTTATGATACAGTAGAAGAAGATGGAAGTATTCATGATAATTATCGTATTGAATACTATCGTGCTCATATTGAAGAAATGGCAAAAGCCATTGAAGATGGTGTAGACCTTATTGGTTATACGACTTGGGGATGTATTGATTTAGTTTCTGCAGGAACTGGAGAAATGAGAAAACGTTATGGTTTCATTTACGTTGATAAACATGATGATGGTAGCGGAACAATGAAAAGAAGTAGAAAAGATTCTTTCTATTGGTATAAAAAAGTCATTGCTTCACAAGGAGAAGATTTAGATTAAATATATTAGAAGTTTAACTTTTTGGGTTAAACTTCTTTTTTATTATTTTTAGCACTCACCTCTTGATAATGGAAGTTGATTTTTGTTCTGTCTTGTGTATCCTAGAAGTGCCTGTTTTACGGGCTTTCCGAGGCATCAGTCATTTGGTCTGGTATTGTAAAGCAGTGTCAGATTTGTCGTAAATGTCGTAAATTTGTGGTCAAAAAATGATGAGAAATGGAGAGTGCTAATAAAATGAAATTAACGTATACGAATGTAAATGGATATCTAATCCCGAATCTCACCTATAAATCCGGTGAACAGATGGAGCAACTTGGCAAGTATGGTTTTCTTCGCAGAGATTATCTGAAAAACCATCGAAATTCAACCTATCAGGTGATGCTTTTACAGGATATAATTGGAGAACACCTTCTGGAAGTAGATAAGGCAGCAAGAGAACGGGAAGGAGTGATCCTGAAACAGTTGGAAGAAAAAGAACCATTACCGGATAAAGAGAAAGATCAGATGGCATGGGTAAGAGCTGTTAATCATCATAGAGCGATTGCGGAAGAGATTATTCTCAAGGAATGGATTTATGTATAAATGTTGCTAGTAAACAATTTAGCAGATAACTAATGAAAATAGAATATTGTGAGCGAAGTAAGGCGTGAGTCATAGAAATGTGGCTTGCGTCTTTTTCTTTGCCTAAAAGGAAGTGATAAGTTTGAACAAGAAGTTTTTAAGCATTATATGGAAACCAATCCAGAAGGGACAGTACAGACTTATATCTTTCTGGTGGACAATCAAGATATCGCACTGAATATTGTGATGTCAGGTTATCAGGCACTTTGTCTGGTTCAGGAAGATGACGGATATTATTTCAGTGCAGATTCCTTTATAGAAGAAATGAGAGCTATTCAGTTTACTGGAAGCTGTCAGAGTGCCTATCATTATGTGGCTGCCTGTACGGTGAAGTGGATGAATGATAAGTTACAGACATTTTTCAAAGACGCTGGTCTTGATGGAAAAGCAGGCTGGCAGTTGTTCAAAGAGAAGGAGTACCTTGGCAAACTGGATAATCAGAAAGAAGTTGAGAAATTACTGGAACAGTATATTCTTCGGTTTGAGCGAGATCCAAAAGAAGAACCGGAACTGAGCCGGTTTCACTTATTTGATGCAAAAGGAAATGTGAAAGGTGTTCGGGACATGGAGATTGTAGATTATCTGGTGGAGAATGTTCAGTTTTTTGTCGTGGGAATCACACCTTATTATTATGAACACGGCGTTTTTCTGGAAGACCATGATGGGGTAAGAATGAAATACCGTATTCAGAAGCTGGTCTATCGAGATCAGGTACAGAGTGGCGTGATCAAAAGAATCTATAATCTGCTGATCACACAGCCAAAAGTCTACAGAGAGGCATATGAACTAAATAAACAGCCTGTTCGGTGGATTAACTTTAAAAATGGATATTATGATCCGGTTACGGGTGAAATGCTGGAACACAATCCTGATTATCTGACAATCAATCAGATTCCATTTCCCTATTATCCAGAAGATTGTGAGCAGGTGTTACAAGGCGGAGAAAATATCAAAAAGTATCTTGCATCGTCTCTTCCTAATAAAGAAGAACAGCAGATAGCAGAAAAGAATGTGAGCAGAGAAGCTGTGCCAAGAACTGGCGTTGAAGCAAATACAGTAGTTAAGGATGCGGGGAAAGCTGAAAGAAAGACAATAACAGAGAAAAAGACAATGATAGGAAAAGAGAAGAAACTATCGATCCATGAACACTTGAAAAAATATGTACAGCTTTGGGCGTGACATTATCGCAGTTTTTTCAGGAAGGTAATTCAGAGAATCT
>ERZ1673752.65-NODE-65-length-187671-cov-20.649145_pt1 | contig 187671 bp, 268 predicted proteins | sample MGYA00580195_ERZ1673752 | MGnify/ENA primary metagenome ERZ1673752 (study PRJEB41218, sample SAMN15661744) | gut metagenome | host: Homo sapiens | place: Canada: London | collected 2015-08-20/2019-03-30 | study: EMG produced TPA metagenomics assembly of...
TTTCTAGTACTGGAACACTTTATATTACTAATGTAGAATATGTATCTTGGTCTAATATATATGGAAATATGAGATTATACACTCACTATACATTTTTCAACCAATGATTGAATTATTAAAGTATTCACATGAATTTGCAGTTCAGACTTAGGTTACCCCCACAAAGGGAAATTTGGTCTATGAATATAATCCATTTAGGAATCTTAGAATACAGGAAGATAAGTATGAGTATAATGGACAGTTATACTCTATTAAAGAACTAAATGATGAGTTAGATATATACTATGGGTGCAAATTGTCCTCTAAACCTGGTGCTAGGGTGTACTCTTATTTAGACAGCACTCTTTTCAATGATGAGATAGCTTTTTAGCTTCAATCAGGAGAATTGCAAAGGACTTATGAGATTGGAACTAGTAAGGCTCGGTATAAGGTAGTAAAAACCGGAAAGACATATTATTATGAGGAATTGTTTGAATACTGGACTAAAGAAATCAAAGATTCTGAAAAGAGTCATAAATGGTTTAAGGGATAGGTTGTTTAGGGTGAAGAGGGAGTAATAACTTATGTAGAAATAGATAACCTTCCAACTTATGAAAAGGGAACTTTAGTTGATTTTATAACTGATCAACTAAATTTCTCTTTGGAAAACCCAGTAATGATAACCCCATAGTATAGCTACGATGGATCTGTTAACTTGATTTTGAATGATGGTATTAACACTCCTAGATTAGTAAATACTAGATTCAGCGCCACTGGAAAAAATACTTATGAGGTGGTAGATAGAAATGGAGATAATGATAGCAATATATATGATGAAGGGGAAAGATTTGATATTGATACTTCTCTCTATAAAAGGGTGTAGAAGATACCTAAGTTGTAGTTCCAAGGAACGGATTCTGGAGGAAATTTGAAAGTAGGGAATTATCACTTTTATTTCAGACTATCAGACGCAGATGGAAATGAAACTGATTTCGTAGCAGAATCGGGGCTAGTTAGCGTTTTTATAGGATTTGGAGCACCTAATAGTCTAACTACAGGCACAAAAAACGAAAATAGCTACAAATCTGTTAGATTTTTAATGTCTAATCTAGATACCTCCTATGATTACGTATATGTATATTACTCTAGATATTTTTCTGAGGGCAATGATAATTATACTGCCGAGTATATAAAGGTAAATAAAAAGTTTTTGATTTCTAACGCTGGAACTTCTTCTATAGTAGTTTCTGGGTTTGAAAATAATGTTTCTTTAACTGCTTCTGACATAAATCTAAGCTATAATATAGTGGATTCTGCGAAGGCATAGGCAGTATGTTAGAATATGTTATTTTTGGGAAATGTTCACAAGCCCAATATCCCGTATAAGGAACTTTAGGATCTATCTTTACACTTTCTCCCATATGCTAAGTATGAGATCTATAAGACTACAATTGATCAATCTTATAACATATCAACTAGTGAAGTTGGGTATTTCTCTCCAAAATTTATCTATGAGAAGACTGGTTACTGGGGAGAGGAATTATACAGAATAGGGGTAGTATATATTTTACCAAATGGAGAACTAACTCCAGTGTTTAATATAAGAGGAGCTACCAATATATACGTTAATTAGACTTAGAACTATAAGAATGGGTTCTATTCAGATTATCCTGTTTATGAAGGGGAAGAAAGATGCTATATTAGTTATGACGAGGATAGTGGTATAATTCATTATCGAGGAAACGATACTATACAAGTACAAAATGAAAATGCAAAGGGAGTTATAAGAATCTAGCCCGACCAGGAAGCAAATATCATCTATGGATTAGATATCAGAATAGATGCGGAGGCCGCAGAAGAATTAAAGAAGTATGTCAGTGGATATTTCTTTGTAAGGTAGAGCCGTATTCCGACTATATTGGCACAAGGAATAACTATAGGAATTGATCGAGAATCTAGAACTCCAACTATTCCTACTGCAGGAGGGGTTCTTGATACGATAAGAAATTCCTTATCTTACACCCATGTATAGACTGAGAATATAAATGGGGTTAATTATATATCTGAAGGATTCCTAGAAAGATATAGTTTCAAATTTAACAAAAAACATACTGGTTTATTCAAGAAAATACTAACTGCAGTAATAGCTGGAATAGCAGTTGTAGCGGTGGCTGCAGCGTGCGTCTTTACTGCAGGAGCCGCAGGAGCTGTAGCCGGAGTTGCTGGAGCAATGGCAGGAGGAGCTAGTGCTGTTGGTTCTGTAGCAGGAACCATAGCTGGAACCTTAGGATTATCAGCAGCCTTAGGAACCGTTGGAACTACTGCAGTAGTAGCGACAACTGTAGGTGCAGCAGCAGGAGCGATTGTGGCAACCGCTGGGGCTGTACAGGAAATTAGATATGCCACTGGAAGGGAATTTAATACAGTAAGTATAAATGGTAGAGATACTCAATGTCCTTCTGGATATGAGATAAAGGAACAAGATAATTCCAGAAAACTCTCTCAAGATTTTAATAATAGAATAATCATCAAGGATTAGACTAAAAATAAGGTCTAGGCTATTTTATGTCCCGACTACGAAATAAACTAGGAATATTTTAACTAGATTTTTACAGGAAATACTCATAGAATAGGATTAACTATAAGTTAGGGAATAAACGGGCTGGCAGGAAGAGGAGCTAATTATTTCTCTAATCAAGGAAGACATTTTTATATTCCTGGATACTATGATATGAACATTCGAAATAATTACTAGTGTAATATAGTCGGAGTTCCAGGAGATACCAAATGCGTTGGATTAGGGGAACTTATGTTTAGAAGTAGAGCCGGAGAAGCAGAAGAAGCGCACAAGTATGAGTTTATAGGAGATTCCTATGAGAATGATAACTAGAATAAAAAGATATGTAGTGACATAATTAGAGGGAGCTTTGGGCCATATCTAGCTATTGATGATATAAATGATAAATTCTCTCCTGCGGAAACAGTAAATATATATATTCCAAATTATTCAGAAACTGATATGTTGTAGTATGTTAAGATAAGGATGGATGACAATTCTGTTTATAATGCAATATCTGATAGAATAGATATGAAAGAAATAGATAGTTACAGAATTGTTCCCAAAAGCTTATTAGTAAATGATCTCTAGGAAAATACTGGATATAAGCATGAAGTATTTAGAGGAGATTGTTATATATGTCAGTTCACTCATAGAGTGATTAGGAATTTTAACGACCCATCTGCTCCATACAACGATGAAATCGTAGACGCTAACAGTTGGAGAGATAATTATGATCCTGATAACACAGAAAAGTATTCTAACATAAATCTTGGAGACGTAAACGCTATATAGCTAGGAATGTGGGTAACGTTTACTATAAGATCGTCTAACAATCTAAATATTAGAACCTTAGACTCGTCCAATGTAGATGAACAGTCTATGTGTGGCCATCCTAGGGGATACTACCCATACCTTCCGATGAGCGTTGAAGGAGTATATAAGGTTCCTGAGTCTAGTATTCATAATAAGGGGTTTTCTAAATCATTAAGTGAAAGATGGAATAATTTGGTTCCGGATGTTCCATATATTAAAAATTGGTTTGGAACTAGAATAATGTACTCTGATATTCACACAAATGATGCCTACAGAAATGGATTTAGAACCTTCTAGGGAACTCATTATAGAGATTATACGAGAGAGTATGGGGAAATAGTCAAGTTGATTTCTCTATAGTCCAATTTATTATGTGTATTCGAGCATGGCATCGCTTTAATAGCAGTCAATGAAAGAGCACTAGCAGGAGAAGGAGCTGGAGGAAATGTTTATATAAACACCTCTAATGTGCTTCCAGAGAACCCGAAAATTATTTCTGATGCGTTTGGTAGTTAGTGGCCTGAAAGTGTTCTTAAAGTCCCGGGAAAAACTGGAGATTCTGTACAATATGTATATGGAGTTGATACAGTTGCTAAGAAAATCTGGCGTACTGACGGAAATACTCTTACTTGCATTTCAGACTTTAGAGTGCAAGAATTTCTAAATAACAATATCACGTTAGGGGAAAGAGAGCTAACTCCGAAGATAGGTATAAGAAATGTAAAAACAGTATATAATGCTTTTAAGCGAGATGTTCTATTTACATTTTATGACAATACCTATGGATTTGAAGAGAAGGTATGGAATTTATGTTGGAATGAATTGTTAGAAAAGTTTATAACATTTTACAGTTGGGTTCCAAGCCATATGGAAAACATAAATAATATACCATTTTCCTTCGATAGAAATACAACCAAGTGGCTAGCTAAATTAGGAACTAGTCATAGTGAAAATTCCTTTGCTGATGGTATAACATTATCTAATGTTATAATAGAAAATACCTAGAATTAGTAGAACGAAATAGTAACTAATTTTAGAGTAAAAATTCCGTATATAGACAAGTAGGGTTAGTAGAAGGTAATAGAGCGAACAATTTCATCGGAGCAAGGTAGAGGTAGAACTGGATATATAGGATTGTTATCCTTAAGTAATAGAGTTCTTCCGGATTCTTAGGTGTATTATACTGTATCTTATTCATTACAAAAGGATCAATATGGAAATCATAACCATTTTGAAATAACTCCATTTATAGAATACGAACTTCCTTAGGATGCTATGTTTGCCGGAAAGAAATTACCTTTGTATGCATTAGCTTTAAGATAGGATTCTTATGTATATTATAATGATGGAAGTAAGCTATAGAATGTATTTATAGATTCTTCTGGCAGTGAAGATTCTGCTGTAGTAATCTCAGGAGGTCCAGAACCCTTATTATCTGAATTATACTATAGAAATAAGGCTGGAAATGGATATGCAGATGATGAAAGCAATAAGATAGCAGTCGGCGATACTATAACCGAGACAATAGAGGGACCCGATGGGGAACCTACAGAAGTTCAGCGTGTAGTTACCCTATCTGAGATAGTAGAAAATAATTATCCTATTTTTAGGGACAAGACTGGGAAGAGACTTACCTTGCCAAGAGATAAGATGATAAACCCCGATAAGATAGTAACATTACTTAATATAAAAGCATCCATCACTATATAGGATCCAGATAATAGCTCTAAATTAAGTGATGATTATTATAATATGAAAGCTGGATTTGATTCTGGAACATCTCTAATAGATGCTGGATGCTATGAATCTGTAGTAGCCATTGCTCCTAGATGGAATTTATAGTTCCTATCTTCTGACTTTTGGAAGCATGGATAGGCCGGAATAATAGACACATCGGATATTATATATCCTACCTATTGGTACGGTAAACAGCACCCCTTTGAATTTGAGTGCATTGTAGTCAATGATCCTTCTCTTCATAAAATATTTACGAACTTGGAGATAATAGCAAATAAAGCAAAGCCCGAGTCATTCCACTATGAAATAATCGGAGAGACCTATGATTTTGCTAAGGATAAAGCTAATATGTATTTTAGACAAGAAGCGATGAAAGCCTTATGGTAGTATAATGGTGCAGACATTACTTATAATAGAAATTTCTTAAATGTTCAAACTAGATAGTAGCCTAAATCAGCAGATTTTCCTCATAGATATTATACTAGATAGGATACTATCAATGATATAGAAGACTACTATATACATATAACATATCCTAAGGGGCATGATTATAGTCATCTATCTGGAGCAGAGATAGTTTACTATCCGAATAGGCAAGAATATAGAATTTGGAATCATGCTAAGGCTGTTTGTTTAGATGAACTAAGTCAAGATGATTCTAGATCTATAATAGCTGCAAACTGTCAATACTTAGAGGATAGATGGAAGGTTACTATTAATCCTATTTTGGTATGCTACAAAAATGAGTATGAGAAGAAAAATTCGGGAATCTTAATAAGACCAGAAAATTCTACTTGGGCTAAGTCGTATGACGGTTCTAGTTTGTTACCCCCTCTTCCTATATATAATTCTCCAATACCAGATTAGGTTTTGGAAACTGGAATCATTAAGTTTCCAGGAGATCAGGATTCTGACAATGCTTTGTCTGACGTCTATGATATATCGAAGTTTGGGGTAGACGGAAACTGGAAACCTCTAGATCTAACTAATTGGTTAGATGATGTGAATATATATAAGTATAATTTTGGAGAAGCTCAAAATAGAAAGGAAATTGATCTTAAAGATAAATTCCTGAAAGTTAGAATTAGATACTCCGGAGAGGAATTGGCTATAATAGATTTCTTAAATACAGTATATAGAATTAGTTATTCATGATTAATATAAATAACATATAGAGAGTAAAAAGAGTGCTAAAGGGATAGAGTGGAATATCTATCCCTATTAGTTTGGGTAATCAATTGGATTTTTCTAACCTTATTTAGTCACAGAAAAACGCTCTGAATTCTATTTCTCCAATGTCAATCAATGTAAAATCATTTAACTAGTCCCCAGTGAAGTCCTTGGGCAAAGTATCTAATACATTTGGACTAGTGGGGAGAGGGTCGGATATGGCTAGAGGAGTATTATTCAATAATGCACATGTTAACGATTCCGCCTTAACCTCTGGAATAAATTCTACTACAGATGCCATATCATCGTCTTTAATGGGATTTTCTCCAATAGGTACTATAGCTGGAGGAGCTATGAAATTAGGTAGTTTTATGGGAGATGCCTTATCTTCTATGGGAATAGGGACTGACTAGATGACAAAAGCTGACTAGATACTAGATAGTAGCTTGCTTAAAATAACTCCCTTTGGTCTTGTTAACGCCATTGGTGCGAAAAGGACATAGGATTTTGCAGCAAACGAAGAGGCTATAGAATAGGTAGGAGGGTCTTATGGCGGAACGGTGTCTGATATAAACGATGCCGTGTCTAAGGCAGGAAAGAAATATGGACTCTTTAGTAATAAAAAAAGAAAACAAGCTAATAAGGAAATAGACGCAGCTAGAGAGAAACAGAATGTAATGACTGATATAGCAAATGAAGCTTCAGATAGAAGAGATATTGCTGTAAATATGTCCGATATTAACCACTTAAATTATAGTTTTAATTTAAATGGGGGTTACGATTAGAGATATATAAGAGCTGCTAGAATGGGAGATAAACTCAACAGAATTAAAAAACTGAGGTTTCATAAAACTGGGAGCATTATATAGCAATCTATAAACGTAAATACAAAAAGAATAGAAGACTCTTCAGTAGCTTGGTCTCCAGTTATTACTAAAGTAGTAGAGGAGTTCGAGAGTGGAGGAGAATTAAAATGGACTCCTATTATAACTCTATAGGAAGGAGGAAAAACTGAGAAAGTAGATGGAATAACAGGAGCAGCTCCGAAGATTACTTTCTAGTCTTGGTACAATACTGTTCCAAAAGATAGGTTGTCGAATAATTACGACCTTAAGAAAGCTTTTGAAGTACTACCATTCGAGGAGTTAGAAGCATGGAGAAAGTCTTCTGATGAAGATTTAAGAATCGGGAAGAATCACCTACGAAGCATCTATTAGTTACCCAACGGAGATTATGAATTTTTAAAGCTAGGAAATGAATAGAGTAATCCAGAAGTTCATTTCGAAACCGATACTTATCATTCTGGGGAAAATGGATTAAAAGATTCTCATGATTTAGTCTTTGAGAAAGATAGGTACTTCTATAGAAAGAAGCCTAAACAATTTAAAAATGGCGGTAAACCAGAACCTCTAGACGCTCCAGAAATAGAAGAAACTAATTAGAAAAATATAATTCCAGAAGGCGCTCTTCATGCTCATAAACATCATATGGATAATGCTGACAACTTAACTAAAAAAGGTATCCCAGTTATAGATAATGAAGGAGAGCAATAGGCGGAAATAGAGAAAAATGAAATAATATTTACACTAGAAGTTACTAAAAAGCTTGAAGAGTTATATTCTAAGTATACAGACTAGGAATATTCCCAGAAAGAAAAGGATGAGGTAGCAATAGAAGCCGGAAAGCTACTAGTAAAAGAAATATTGTTTAATACAGACGATAGAACTTCTTTGATTGATACGCTAAAATAGGGAGGAAAAATAAATGAACCTGAATGATTTGCTAGTATCTTATAAATAGGTTAAAACTCCTGATTTAATTCCTAATATAGTTTTCGACAACACCCCTACCTTATCATATTAGGAAGCCAATGACACTCCGTAGAAGAAACCAAAAAAGGATACAAAAACAAGGGGAAACAATGTTTAGTATTTTGTCCCAGTCGGAGTCTCAGACAGAACTATTAAAAGTAGAAAACCCTCTCAGTCTAGTGAAGGGTGGAAGAGTCCCTATACAAAAAGAGATAAATGGACTTCTGATATGATAGCTTCTTATAGAAAAGCTGGGCTAACAAACGACAACGCTATAAAGATGCTAGTTGCTCAGGATGCCCTAGAAAGTAGGTGGGGACGTTCAGCTTAGGGAAGATTTAACTTTGGTAATCTTACCGCAGGAGCTAAATGGGATGGAGACTACGTTAGAGGGAATGACCACGATGCTAAAGGTAATCCCATCAAATAGAAATTCCGTTCATATAACTCTATGGATGAATATGCAGTTGATAAATTACAGTTCTTGAAGCACTTATATGACTTTGACGAAAATGATGATATTAATACATTCACCGCCAAACTTACTGGTAAGAACAAAGGCAAGAGAAGATATGCAGAAGCCACTGATTATGCTGATAGGGTTGCTGCGGTATTTAAGAGTTTCAAGAACGGAGGAGTTATCAAGGCATAGGCAGGAACTATAGTAGCTGATAATACTAGAGTTGTTAAACCTACTATATAGGAGAAGATTTAGAGAACTTATCCTGAGCAGCCTTAGTTTGTCTAGGATAATAGAAGTGATTGGTAGAGGTAGTAGTCTTAGAAAAGAGCAAAGACTGACTATAATCAATACATGGAAGATAAAAATACAGAAAAAGGCTTGCGTAATTTAAATGGATTTCTTAACTTTACAGATTATGCTACAATGGGATTAGGTGCCGGTAGTTTACTGTTTAAAGGAGCAAAATGGGCAGGAAAGAGGGCTGTTGGCTAGGTTTCAAGGAACGCTGCAAAAGACCAATTACAGAAAGTTAAAATAGGAGATTTATTATCTTCTGGGAAATCTTTACCTAACAGAAATTTGGAGCTTCCGCAATATGCGGTTCCAAATTCTCCTATGAACCCTATTGATTTACATAGTGATAGATTAATAAAAGGTGGATTTGACCGCATTCCTGGAATGGTAGGTAATAAAAAGTTTCATCAAACAGGAGCATTCTTTTGGCCTTATAAAGCCAAATCACAGTTCTATAATATAAATTATTATGATAGAATGCCATAGGAAACAGTAGACAAGATAGTAGAAGATTTTGCAACCGCTGTTCGAAATGTAGATGTGCCAGTTAAAGAATGGTATTAGTTCGCTACGGAGCAAGCTACTAAACATGGAGCATTTGCTACTGCTGGAACTGGTAACGTTTATATTGGTAAAGATGGACTAAGAAAGATTATTGATGATTATGGAGTTCGGAATATAGATAGGACAATTAGTCATGAAATAGACCATGCTCTTCATATTCCAGCAGAATCTTCACAAGGATTTAATTTAGAATACTTACGAAAATCTACTCCATCTCAACCTAACTATTTTATAGGGAACAATAATAGTGAGTTAGCAGCAAGAGGAACTTAGATTAAAGATTACTTTGGACTAAATTCTCCTGATTAGGAGATTACAGAAGATATGCTGAGATATGCAGCATAGAATTATGTACGAGATACTGGAATGAATAACAATATGATAGATTTTTTCAATTCTATAACAGATTGGAAAGAAGCTGCCAAATGGCTATCTAAATATGCTACTATGGCAGGAGTACCTATAACTGTAAATAAAACAAATAAATAATTATGATTACAGCAGAACACAGTGCAACTGGCATAAATGCAATATTGGATAAGTACAACTTATCAAAAGAAGAATTTTGGAAAGACCCCGAAAAATTTCTTGATAATATTGAAAATAAAGTTGTGCGAATTATGATAGAAGCAGCTATGCAATTATGTTAACAAATTTAAACTTTGAAAGTCGCCTCTAAGTGAGTAATATTGAGATAGAAAATAAGTTGTGTCTTTGAAAAAGAAGTCTCCACTACTGACAATAGCAGAGACTTCATGATGACTGATTACCTACCAGGTAAACTTCTACAATGTTCTCTTACAAATTCCCACTTGCCAAAGCGGAAACGCACGTAAGCACGAACATGAACAGGCTTGTCACAGCAGCACTGGACTGTTTGTCTGTTTTGAGACAGAGCTTCATTCTAACAGTTCTAAAAAGAATGGAGATGTCTATTGATTGGCTGTACCATATCTTTAACCTTTAGTTTACCCTCTGATTTTGTTTAGTTCACAGAGATACTGAAAGGGATTACAAAGATACGACTTATTTTCTTATTTATAATATAATAATATAGGTAGAAATCAAATGCAATACTTAGGATTCCTGCTGCAATGCTTAACTAAGGAACTACCATTCCTGTAGTTGTGAGCAAAATACTTATAGCTAATGCCTATGAGCTATTTAACATATTACCTCCTTTCCGAATTAGACAAGCAACATTACTATGTAGGTTGTTACAGCTACCTTATTACAAAGATAAGAATTAATCGGAGAAGAGGTAATATTAGATTTAAAGATGCAAAATAATACTATGATTACCAACTTTTAAAAGGAATTATTTTTAAAACTATTGGATTTCCTTTAGGAGTTGGTTTAACATAGAAAGGATATGAATAAAAACGCTGTAAATTTCATGAAAGAGAGAGGAGATTGGGAAGCATTGTTCTCATATCTTTATTCTCGTTCTGAATACGATTTAATTATTGAATTGTATACAGAATTAAAAAATAGAAACGAAGACATAAGCTCTTCTATGGAGATGTATGCTTACGATGCTTATGATTATAAAAGTAATCCAGAATCAAGATATAGACCAGAAGAATTTTGACTAACAATAATGAAACCGATATTTTGTAAGAAAACGCTTAGATACCCAAACAGAGGATAGGTTGAAAATGAAACTTATGCAGGACAAGTAACATTCTATTATCTATTTGGATGTCTTATTTATAGATATTCCGATTTTGTTTACAGACTACCTAAAGAGTAGGATGAAAAAATTGAAGAATATTTTCGGGAACTAATTGATTTATAATACGAGTACTACCTTTAACAGTGTAAACAGTGTACTCATATCCACTGTAAATATTATAATCTATTTTAGAGATTACAAATGGGATATTAGGGTGAGACATTAGACAAACTATATCCCGTACTTTAAATTTCGGCTCTTGCTTCATGTTTATATATTTACTGCAAATATAGAACATATTTCGAAATTATCAAAAAAAGATATGATTTAACATAATTAAACCTTACATTTCGTTTATCTATTAGTATTATTGAATAGTTAGCAGGAGGGTAATTTATCGCTTAAATAGCTTGTGCAGCTACGGCTTTACCAAGAAGTCGTACAGTGCACAAGCCAGCACATTCAAAATTAGGGCTTGTAATGTAAACATCATATTTTCTCCTGCTAACTATTCTTGTACAATTTAAATATCATAAAGGCAATACATAATAATGAATGAATATACATTGAAAAGCCCATTTGAAGTATGGTGGACAACAGCAGAGGAATTTACAGAAAATATTCCAGCTATATCCACTATTGGATATTTAGTAGATATAAATGATAAAGAGATAACATTAGCGCGGAATATTAATGACGGAATATTATAGGACTTTATTCATATCCCTATGAATAAGGTTACTTAGTACGGCAATCTGTAATATCCATCACTAAACAATGATAAAACCGATATTTTACAAAAAACAGCTACTTATTCCAGGAATAGTAGGAGGGATATTTATCAAAACATATAGAAAAAAATGAAACAAGTTAAAGTTAATGTGGGGAATAAATCATATATTTGCGATTTATTAGAATCAGAAGAGGATAGAAGAAAAGGTCTAATGGGAGTAGAAAATCTTCCTCCGGATAGAGGAGCTTTGTTTGCATGGGAAGATGAGGGAACTAGAGAAATGTGGATGAAAGACACTAAGATACCTCTAGATTAGATAGCTATTAACGATGATGATGAGGTAGTTTTGGTATATAAAGCTCAGCCAGAGGATGAAACCCTAGTCCCCTTTGTAGATACTAAGTATATTCTAGAAGTTAACTAGGATTCCGGTATTGTAGAAGGAGATGATTTTGAGATAGATGATTCTGAGGATTATGATAAATATGTTATGAAGGTGCTTGCTCCAAATGGAAATACTCAAATGTATCTATAGGGAGGAGAGAGAATCGTTAGTAGAAAGGAAACTAGAACCTTGATAAGAAAAGCAAAGAAGGCTTATGAAAATAAAACTAAAGATTATAATAGGTATTGCAAGTCTTTAGGGAAATATATATTCAAGGTAATAAAGGGATAGGATTCGAGACCTCCAGAATATGTTGAGGTTCCATCTGGGAAAGATGATAATTCTAACGACAAAAACTGATAATTTATATATTATTACAAAATTTCTTGGCCACAGAGAAATTAATATGTACTATTGAGGTACATAAAAATAATAGATGATTAATGCATTAATTACAATTTAAAGTTTTTACTTATGAAATTAAAAGAGAAGTTTTAGACGGGAGGGCCGATGCCTTCTGGAGCGCCCTCTTCTGCACCTCAGGGCGGTGAAGATCCAGCAGCTATGCTGCTTCAAGGCGCACAACAAGCAATTCAAGGACAGAACTGCGAAATCGCTATGCAAGTATGCCAAATGGTAATCGAAGCATTAGGAGGTGGAGGTAATCAACCGGGAGCTGCCCCGCAGGAAGCTACTCCTACTCCAGCAGAAGGAGAGCCTGTTTACCGTAGAGGAGGTCGCTTAGTAAGACGTATAAAAGCTTAACAATTTTGACACGAAGGGGTATATCTAAATGAATTAGGTGTACCCCTTTATCTATAATAATATATTATATTAGACAAATATGGCTGAAGAAAAATAGAAACAGAAGGTTAAGTATAAGTTTGGAACAAGTGAGATAGATTTAGATAACTATATACACAACTTGGGGACCAATATACAATCCTATTTGAATTCTAAGAATTGGAGCTAGGATTAGAAACAGGAATTCATGAACTCTTATAACACATTCATAGCAGGGTTATAGGATTAGTTATCCACTAACACTAACAGATTTAGCACTGACGATTTTGGAACTATAATAGATTCCGAGGGAATCCTTAGTAACAAGGATCAAGATTATGCTCCGATAAATTCTGACTTTTATTATAGCGATAAAGGAGATAGAATTACAACTGATGATTATAATCTACTAAAAGACAAAGATAAGAAGAAGTATCATTTATTTCCAGCTAATAGGGAAGTTGCTTCCTATTTTAATATCATCGGAGATGCGATAAGAAAATCTTCCCCTCAAAAGGAAAATTTCTCTGATAGTAAATTCGATTTATCCAAGCATGGATTTGTCTCTAAGTGGAACCAAGACAATTTCCCAGCTGGAGGGAAGGCTGATTTGACCCCATATCTAGAATTAGATACAGTAGATCAAGCCACTGGAGTAAGAGGTACCACTAATAGAGCAGCTTATCTAAGGTAGCAGTTGCAGGAGTATATGAATAATTTACAAGATTATGACTATACTGAATCTCCTTTTCAAAATAAGGATACTTACAGACAAAGGTTGTAGGAAGCTATAGATAAATTAGGAGATGGATATAATTCTAATGATGTAATAGCCCTAAATAGAGCTGGAATATCTAGCGAATTTCTTGATAATTTCTTCCATACTGGAGCTTAGTAGTCAGAGACTTAGGTTGAGCAAGCTAAGAGAGATGTAGCTGAAATGTAGAAACAGTAGGAAGAAGAGGAAATAATAAAATAGAGAGATAAAATGTAGTAGGAGAGACAAATGAATTAGTTCTTTGATAATCTTTAGTCAAAAAATCCATTTTAGTTCAAAGGTCCAAAAACTTTAGCAGATCTCTCCTATAGCCCTCTTACAATGAACTCCTATATAGCTAAGAAGTATAATGTAGATATGTCTAATCTTCCAGATAACTATAAAGAATAGTTTCCACAGTGGGCTAAGGAATATATAAATTTCCCCTAGTTGTCTAAAGCTTTAAGAGGGCAACATAAATTTTATCTGCAGGATAAAGATGTCACCTCTTAGCATATTGCTAATAATTTGGATTATGCAGCATAGTATAATTTGTTTAACGATCCAAAATATCTAAATGAATAGGGAAAGAGTATACTTAACGATGGGTATTATGTAATACCTGGATCTGAGAACTATGACGACTTTACTTTTTTAGCTTATAATCCTACTACTAGGCAATATTATGAACAATCAATGTTGCTGAATGATATTCTTAGAGAAAGGATGGCTTATGAAGGATATAAAAAGGCTCAGAAGCATCAGTTAGGAGGGGCGTTAAAATCGTTGGATGAACAATATAAGGAACAGTAGAAGAGAAAATCAGAAAAAGAAGATTAGAAGAAACGGGCAGAAGAGGAAGGAACCACTATTGAAAGTATAGCTGCTAGAGAAAGAAAACCTCTATAGGAAAAAGAACTTTCTGCTCAAGACCGAGCTAGGCTAGCTGCGGCTGCTCTAGATATAGGATCTATAGCAGCTTCCTTTGTTCCAGGAGCAGGTACAGCCACCTCAGCTGCTCTCGGTGTAGCAAGTACTCTAACTAATCTTGGAGCAGATATTGCAGACGAGGGGACCTCTGGATGGGAAACAGCAGGTAACGCTCTTTATGGGTTAGGAATGGATGCAGTAGGGCTAATCCCTGGTCTAGGACTTACTGGAAAGGCTGCAAAAATTGCTAAAGTTCTCAAACCAATGTCAAAGTGGATAAAGGGATCTCTTCAAGCATATGGAATTGCCACATCAGCTAAAGCATTCGATAAATTTTTAACTAACCCTTCAGATATGTCTGTAGAAGATTGGAGAGATTTAGCTATAGGATTAAAGGCAGTTAGTGGGCAGGCTAGATATGTAGGGGGAAAAAGAGCTGTAAAGAGAAATTCTCTCTCTAAAGATTTTGCTGATGTTACCACCTCTTCTGGAAATAGAGCTAGAATTTCTAAGGAAAATCTAGAAAAACTGAGAAAAACTAAAGGATTGGATTCTTAGAATAAGCTATTTAAGGAATTAACTGGAGGTTAGGAATTACAAAGGGAGTTTAAATAGAAACAATTTAGTTGGAATCCAAAGAGAATTAGGATTTTTAAGGACGGTCCGGTGGTCAAAGAAGGGTCTGAGCAATCTTTATTACAGAATGGTAGTGGATGGGACTACAAGTTGTTCAAGAAACTATATAGTATTCCCTAGGGCACATAGAGTCCTAAAAATGTACAAAGACCTTCTACTGGATTAAATATAAATAAGCTTAGATACTGGTATAGAACTCCGAAGTAGTAGAAGTCTAGAGGGTATGGAAGAGATTTTGGTATAGGAGATACCAGAAATGTAAGGGAGAAAAAATTAGGGATAGAATTTGATAAGTCCGGAGGAACTTTAGATTTATAGAAAGTCAAAAAATATCAATCTGGAAACACATTATTTTATGATTGGAATAAACCCTAGGGAGCTACTTGGGCAGAACTAGTACCAAATTTAAGCTTTGGGATAAGTTCAGATAAGGGAGTAGGAAAAGTTTCAAAGGGAGAAAACTATACTTTCGATACCACTGCTAGACTTAATTCTGTATTAAATAGAATCAATTCTGGAAAAATGACCGTAGATGATTCAAACCAGATGCAAACTAGGCATTGGGGAATGTATACAGGATGGAATCCTGATTTAGGCCCAATAAAAAATGAAAATGTTTCTTAGTATTAGTAGGACTACCAAAATCTGGGGTTTAACGATGAAATAATAGCTCCGAACTATAATGCAAATTATAATATAGAATCAAATATTCCGATAAGTGGAGACTCTAAAAAACGAGGGTGGACAATAGATGGGTTGTACAGTCAGATAACCGATGATAGAAGAGTATTAGCTAGAAAGGATGATTATAAGGATAATCCTCAAAGATTATAGCAGGACATACAAATTGCTAAAAAAGCTGGATATGATTACTATTTAGATCCCTCTACATAGTATTATATGCTAAGAAAAATACAGTCGGAGAATTAGACCGTTTAGGATAACCCATCAGGTGCTCCAAGTAGATCTCTGACGTAGCCAAACTCAGAGTAGGAATAGAAGAGCATTAGCTAGAAAAATATCGATTTCTTAAGAAATATAAATCCAACTCTTCTATATGGTATTCCTAGAGCAATGTACGCAGATTCCATGAATAGAAGGATAATTGATTTAGCTAAAAAATCTGCAGTACCTCTTTTAAAAGATCCTTTTGAAATACATAGGGCGGTAAGAAGTGATTTGGATGCAGAAATGTAGGGAGAAAGAAATTATGCGGATCTTAGAAGGTTGGCTAGTAGACCCATGACATCTGATGGAAATTTACAAACTGCATCTCAATTGTAGGCAGAAACAGAAGGATAGAAAGCTAGAGTTGCTGGAAAGGAAAGAAGCAATTAGGTATAGAGACAATACGATGAGCTTGCTTGGCAATAGGAAAAAGAAAATGCCGCTAATAGACACGAGACGGCTATGTTTAATAGACTACAACAATGGAATGCCAAGAGAACCAAGGATGCTTTGGAACAGGCTTATTTGTCTAAAAAACATAATATTTGGGATACCCTTATGCAGCAAATGGAATTTGAAGCACGCTAGAAAAGGGAAGAAACTAAAGCTCTTTCTGATAGTTTTGCAAGATAGGACATACATAATGCAGTTACATATTCCCCAAACGAATTTGGAGCTAATCTTAGTAATGAGGAGATGTCTGTATGGTAGAAGGTGGTTTCTGGAACCAACCCCTCTTCGTTAAGTGTAGATGAGAGAAGGTTATTATCTCAAGCTTAGAAAAAAATCTCTTAGGTAGAAAGCGATAATATAAGAAGCTATTATAAGATACCAAACACTAAATGGTCTGGTTATCCTATTAGTATGAACTCCACTTTTAAGCCAGTATTATCCCATAAGAATGGGGCCAAGATAGCAATAGCTGGAATACACGCAAAAACTGCAGATGCAGAGAGATTTCAAAGACAGATAAAGGAATGTATTGATAGAAATGAAAAGGCAATAGATAGACTATCAAAAACATTGTATGGAATTATAAAATCTTCTATGATAAAATGATATTGAAATATTAGCAAGGGGGGAGTGCAGTTCCCCCTCTTGTTTCCTATTAGCCTGTTACGGTAACTGGTGGGAGACAAGAAGCCCCTGTTGAGAACGATTAGGAGAACGCTAATTTAACAGATAAGGATTTACTAACTATGCTAGAGAAATTAGATGGGCTTCCTAGCGATATGGCTGTATTAACTTAGACATTATAGAATTTCTACATCGATCAATAGTATGATTAGTTTCCTAATACTTCTAATATAGCCTCTAGATACTTGCAAGCTCTAAGTCAAATGAAGGAAGCTAATTTTAACAAAAAAGAGTATGATGATGCATTCCAAACTGTAAGTAAGAATGGTGGAATAAATGAGTTAGCGATAACTGATAGGGGTCAATTATTCTGTGTTAATAGTGAAGGAGACTTTCAGTTGATGACATTGAGTGAACTCAAATCTAATTCAGACTACAATCCATTGACAAATTCGGAACTACTCTATTATAGAGCACAGCTCCCGCAGCTAGCAAACAACAATGAGTTTTTGAAGGTCGTTAAAAATGGCATAGGGATGGAGTCTGTTACTAAAATGATTCAAGATAGTATAGGAAATCTTGGAACTACTTCTGAATCTAATGAAGGGTTTGCAAGATCTTAGGCATCCTAGTTACTGAATGGATTATAGGATTTCATAAATGCACAACAACAATCTGGATCTTATAATGCGTCTGTAGATGATTTATATAAGGGTAAGTTACTTACCAAGAACTAGGCTATGCAAGCTAAGGCAGCTTTAAGTTATATATACAATACCTTACCAATTAATGCTAAGACACTGCTTAAAACTAAAACATAGTCTGGTACTGATAAAGAAGCAGAAGAACTAGTATGGACATTGATAAGCTCTAAACTTAGCTCTACTACCGATTTCCAATTAGACCTAGATGATTCTAATTCTTCGTCTAGTAAGAGTAACTAGAAAGGAGACTTAGATGCAGATTTGATTCTTAGTATATAGGCAGGAGATGGAGGCCATGATTCGGTATACACTCTAAATAACAAAGATAGTGTAGGTATGACAGTTAAGGGAACAGCTTATGAGCAAATAAAAGATACCTAGGGAAATCATATAGGAAGAACTTCTGTAGAAAATTTATTAAATGATTCAGGTCTTCGTTCTATAATAAACGCAGACAATGGAATATATTTTGGTAATCAAAGAGTAGACTTAGATTCTCTTTTAAATATAGCTTATGATGGAAAGGGCTTATTAAGAGTAAACTTACCAGTACGTTCAGATGGATCTCCGAATTTCGATCTTCTAGAAGAATATTCTAAGGCTGAATCAGAATTTTTACTAAGCTCACAAACTGATGAAGATAGATTGAGAATATTTGGAGACACTGAAAAGTATCCAGGGCTAACTTCTCTAATAACGTAGACAGGAGAACTTGATTATTCTAAGTTTGCTCCTTTTATAGTTGTCTCTGGTATGACAACAGACAACATGGTAGATATAGATGAGAGTAATAAGTTTGTAACAGAAGTAAAATAGACTCCGGAGTTAGTGAAGCAGTTGAAGACTAGCTTGTCCATTGGTTCGGGAAAAAATATTTAGTACCCAGATATTGACGAGTATGGGATAATGGAAGCTATAACATTTGGGCTAAATGACTACGATCATATAATGAAAGGAAATATTTACATCCCTATTAATATGAACAAGAGAGCTGCAGCACTAGGAGGAAATCAATCAATTGATACGACTACTGGATAGATGTTAGAAAAAGAATATCAATAGAGGGATATAGCATTTTAGAAGTTAGATCCTTCAATTTTATTTAATAATTAAGTATGTTTGAAAACGATTGGATATTATCAAGTTTAAGTAATCCCACCTTAGATATAGATGACTTAGTTTCCATTGGAGGTTTAAATACTAAGAACACTCAGTTTCTAAGTAAGGATTAGTATTTAAAATCAGATTTTATTAAAAGTAATCCTATTTTCAAGGATTAGAATGGCAACTTTTCTAGAGAAAAATTTGATAGGTTCTATGATATGCAAGCATCCAAGTGGAGGGATTTTTAGAATAATGAATTTCCTTCAGGAATAGAGCTTGATGCGTTTGATACTGCCAGCAACAAAGTAGGAACTAAGATTAGAGATAATGAATTTACTTTGGGACCAAATTATAATCCTGATAGGGTTCAAATTGGGGTAGAAGGTTGGAGAACTACCAGTAAAAAAACTAAGTCAGAACAGGAAATAGCTTAGTCTTAGAAAATATTCAATCCTGAAACTGGCAAATTTGAAGAAAACACTCCAGAAGACTACACCTTATTTGGAAATCCTATAGGATGGATAAAAAATATCTTTTCTGATCCTCTAGTATTAGCGTAGTATGAGGAAGATGAAGTAGATACATATGGTAATAAACATACTAAAGGAGAATATAAGCTTAGCCCAGAGGGAACATACTACTATGAAAGACTTAATGGAAGGTCTCCAATTGGTAAAACTGTTTTATCTGCATCGGATATCCTAACAAAGGAAGATTCAGCTCTAAATAAGATAGATTTCTTCGATTCTGATGATTTAGAGAAGAGCACTGCCGGAGTTATTGCTAAGAATGTTGCATTAATTGCTCCAATGTTTACACCTGCTGCTCCTTATTATTATAGGGCTATTGTAGCTAAAGAATTAACGAAAACTCTTCCAATGCTCCATAGCATTTTTACTAACCTATTTGGAGATGGAGATAACGAAACTCCAAAATGGATGAATGTAGCAGCTGGTATAGGAGAGTCTCTAACTACTTCTAGTTCTGTTTGGAGTAAAGAACATACCTTCTCCTTTGAAAATCTCGCTAATCTTATCTCGGATATAGCATTGTAGTGGGGTTAGCAGAAACAAATTGCCAAAACCGTAACTTGGTTTGGGGATAAAAAAGCCCTAAAAAGAGCAGAAGAGAGAGCCTTTTAGTTATATAAATCTAAGGTTGGAGGATCACTCAGAGGATTAGAGGCTCCGGAGGACGGTCTATGGAAAAATTCTACCCTAGGTGAATTATGTCTGAAGAAGTATTATGATCCGGTACTAGAAACTATTAGAAAGAAATAGAGGCTAGGTGCAGACTTAGCTCTTGCGTATATGGCACTAATTTCTAACACGGATGTATACTCCGATATGTTAGAAAGGGGAGCAACTAAAAAGGAGGCAGCTTGGGTTGCTTTAGGAAGTACCACAGCTATGTTTGGGGTAGATAGATTTGCTCATCTTGGAGAAATATTCTACGATGATCTCACAGCAGAATCCATAAAACAAGGAAGGTAGGCAGTAAAAAAGGAGATGCAAGATGCTCTAAATGAAATATATAAGCCTGGAATCAAAGAAACTCCAATAAGATGGTACAAGAAGGGAGTAAATTTCGGAAAAAAAGCAGCAGAAACATTTGTAGAAAATATCAAAGACCATAATCTTGGAGGGGTAGGGAAAGCTCTAGGAGAAGGGCTAGAAGAAGTTTCTGAAGAGTTAGTAACTGACTTCTCTAAATCTATATATTCCTTACTCGGGGATCTTGGAATGTATGATGCTAGTGTTAAGGACACAGGAGCTTTCGACAATATGCTAGAAAGATACTCTATGTCATTAATAGGAGGAGCAATAGGAGGAGGACTTTTCTATGGAGTGGAAAAATACAAAGGATTTAATAGAACCCGAGATAAGGATTTGGTTGATTTAATCAATGAGGGAAAGGCTCAGGAATTAAGAAACCTTGTGAAGGGTTATGTTTCAAAGGGAAAGGCAGGTAGCACAAAACTTTCAGGTTTGGATTATTCCAGAGACGGAAATGGTAACATTACCTGGCTAAGTACAGAAAATGCTCAAGAGTCTCAGAACTAGCAAGTTGGAAACAGAGTAATAGAAAAAATAAATTCTATAGAGGCGGCTATTATTGGAAGTGGCACCAAGTTGAGTAAGGATCAACTATTTGATAAGATGGTTCTACAAGAAGCTAGGTACAGAGGATACAAAAATGCTTCACATGTTACTGGATATTACTAGGAATTTTCCAAATTGCAAAATTAGTACTTATAGGCTAAGAGTGACTACAACAAAGCAATTAAAACTAGAGAAGGCACACCTAATGGAGTTGAGCTGACTGATGAATAGAGGAGAAATTTATCTCCGGAAGAATAGAGGAGCAGAGAGATTGAATTACAACAGTTGTAGTCTACTATTGACAATTTACAGAATAGGATAAATGATTTTTTATCTGGGGATAACTCCTTGGATTACACCAGAAAGCTAAATTTTGCTCTAGATCCTGTCCTTAATTCAGCATTTCTTGGATTAGATAGAACTAAATGGTTACTTAATAAAATAGACCCGTTTAAAGAGCTTACTATTAAGGAGCAGATGGATTTAAATAACCAATGGAATGACCACGTTAAAGATATCATGCTTAGAGACCTAGATAAAGCATTTCTAGCATACAAAGCTCTTGAAAAAGCTATATCTCCTTAGATGCTTGCACAACAGGATTATGCCAATTAGTATAAGAGTATATTTAATTCTTTGAAATAGCTTTACGATAAAAAGAGCTTATCTCTTGACGAATATATAAATTCTAAGCCTTTCTATACCTCTGATTCTAGACTTACAGACTAGAATGGAATAGAAGAATCTGAAGAAGAATATAATGCAAGAAACAACGTAACTACTCCTGATGAAATTTAGAAATATTACTAGAGATAGTAGAGGGTATTTGACTTAAACAATTAGATACTAGCTGACTATATATAGCAATTTGATGATATATTAAGACCTATAAACTATTCCATAGACAGTTCAACCAACAGAACTATAATATAGAATATTCGTTACAGACTTAAAGATATTATTAAAAGAGAAATGGACTACCCAGTTATACAATAGGGTAGTATATTAGATACTTCCCAATATAAGAGTATTCTATTAACTCTAAGAGACGATTTATCCAATATAGACGAGGTAAAAGAATAGCTTAAAGATAAAAGAGCAAATATGCTATCAGAGCAGGTTTCTTAGTTTTTAGCTACGATAGACGATAATGTAAGTGGGGTAACTGAGAAGTATACAAGATTTACTACAAGTGAAATAAAAGAAATTCTTAAGAGAGTTAGGGAATCTAATATTGAAAATAGAGAATAGATAATTCAGGAAATAGGAGATTTTTTAAATGGAAAGAAATAGAAGGAGGAAATAGTAAATACTTTAAATACCTTACCAGAGGGCTTATTAGAAAAATATATCCCCATTAGTACTATTTTAGGTAGAATTATAAAAAATTCCTATTTGTCTGACCAAGTGACCATATAGTAGTTTATACAGGATCTAGCTACTGAAGGAACAGCTGCTAATTTAGCCATATAGATTGATGGTGTAGATACAGGGAAGCTTATTGATATTTTAACGCAAACAATTACTCCTTTTGGCAAGGACTCAAAAGTTGGAATGTTGGTAGCAAGAGCAGATAGAATGTTTTATGCAGGGGATACTGTATAGAAATAGATAAATACATTAGAAAAATACGTTGATAACCTTTCCTCTAGAATACAAAGGAATCCTATTTATTCCTTCTATAATAAACTAAAAGTCAATTCTCATAGTCCCTTGGAAACCATCTTATCTTCTATAACGAAGGAAATGTCTGATAACTAGGAGGAAATATTCAATATGAATTATATACTGAACTAGGTATATAAGGATTATATATCTGCTGATAAGATAGACACATTTGAGTTAAACGATACCTAGGCCAAATAGTTGAAAAATGCTAGAAAGGCTTTAGAACTACTCTAGGCATACATTTACTCAGCTTCAACATCTCTAAATGGAACTAGTTATTTTGGTTAGAACAAATGGACAAATGAATTTGTTAATTCTCATAAATCAGAATTAACCAAAGAATGGGAACCTCTTCCAGAAATAAGTTAGGAGTATGCTTAGATATTATAGAATGAGGTTAATAATTTGAATACTGAAATATAGCTGTGGGAAAAGATTTCAGAAAACAATAGTATGAACAAATTAAGGAGGTTAGCCGATACTGAGAACATTGTAAACAATCTTCGATATGAAATAGGAAGAAATCTTTCATTTCAGTTTACCGTAGGAGACAAGCAATATAATCTAACAGAGGGTGTAGATACTCTTCCTTCATTTGACAATGATTCCGAGAATCAGTTAAATTAGTTATTTAGCTTCGAGTAGACTTTGCATGATAACTTTAACAGAATATTAAGGGATACTGGCTGGACTCCAGCATAGTTTTTCTAGAATTCGGATTTTTGGAAAAGATACCTAGGAAATTACTCAGACTTAGAAAAATAGTTAACTAGTAAGTTAAATGAATCACTGTCTGAATTTACCAAATACGATTAGGCATTATATATACTATCTGTACTGTCTGATAATCCTTCTAACTATTACAAGTCTGTTTAGAATTCTATTAAAGATAATGAAGATATAGCCCCACTTACTGTGTAGCAAAATATCTCAAGACTAGGAGAAGCCGCACATACTAAAGTTTATAAAGCAGGGTTTAAAGCATTAGCTAATTTGATCAATCCTGATAGAACGGTAACTCCAAATGTTGTATATATCAATGGAGTAGCAGGTGCTGGCAAGACAGAGGTAGTATTAAAGAATATAAGATAGAGATTCCATGAATAGGCTGCATTAGTAATTGGCCCTACTACTTCTCAGGCTGTCAAACTACAGAACTCTCTAAATGAGGGAACTTCGTATACTATTGAAGGAGATTCTAATATCTTCGATAAGATACTTCCTAACTGGGATAAAATAAACGGAGCCTTCGAAAAGGTCGTATCAGAAATAAATAAGTCTAAGAATCAGGATCACTCTGTAGAAACAGACTATTTTGTTATGAAGAGATATAAAAAACCTGGATTCTCTGGAGTAAAAATTGATTTGAAATCTGATAAGATAAAATTTAATCCTGATATAAAAGCTCCCTTGGTATTTGTGGATGAAGCTGCCCATATGAATACTTTATAGATAGCTTTACTCGATGAGTATGCTGATAGAGTTGGAGGAACAGTATTCTTAGCCAGTGATTCTAATCAATCCGGTTATCAGAATGGACAAGTTGGAAATCTCGCCCCTACTGATATTTTTGCAACTAGAACTTCTAAGTTGTAGGAATCTTTAAGAACCGCTAATATATAGAAACAGAGCAATAATAACAAGGTATCATCATTATTAGATACTGTAAACGATATCTAGGAATCTGGAGATAATTAGCTCTGGCATGATTTAGAAGCTAAGCTTCCTAATCTTATTAGAAAGTTAAATCTTAGAGTATATAATAAGAAAGATGATATAAATGGAGATTTACTAGGGGCTAGACTGGAAGATATTATTGAGCCATTACTGAATCATAAGGATGCCAGTATAGGATTCATAGGGAATGCTGATTCTCCGGTTTATTAGAGACTAAAGTCTGAAAGATTTACCAATTTGGGGGAACCTCTTACTGAAAAGATTATTCCTGGAAAGAAATTTATGTAGGGATAGGAATTCGATTACGTTATAATAGATAATATGGATTTATCTGTTGATTTAAATAATCCCAGGGAATCTATTCCATTCTTAAAGAGGTTTTATACCTTAATGTCTAGAGGTAAAACTGCTTCTATCTTTTTGGATCCAGAACTTCCAAGAATAATTGGGGCGAATATCTAGGATGATATAAAATCTGCCGGATTTAGTTTGTCAGGATAGGTTGAGCTATTTAGAAATAATTATGCTAAGGCTCTAGACAAGCTAGACTTATCATAGACAGCCTCGGAAGAGGTACCTAAGGCAAAAGAAGAACCAGAAGTTAAGGAAGAAGGAGGAGAGTTAGTTATATCTCCAGTGGTAGAAGAGACTCCAGAATTTAATTCAGAAGCTACAGAATAGTAGGTTGAATAGCAATTGGAGAATACTAAATAGGAAATATATGAAGACTTTACAGAACTAAGTTCGACAGAGAGGTAGGATATAGAAATGTCTGAATTATCTGATTTATTAATAGAGGCTAACACTGTAGTACCTATTACAGGATTACGTGAAACAATGGTTAATCCAGATGGTTCTTAGAGAACATATCCTGCATGGCTTCCAGGGGAGAAGACCTCAGTGAGAAGAAATATCAACGCTATATACGATGGTATTGAACCTATTACCAAAAGAATAGACAAACAAAGATATTAGGACATTATAACTAAAATACAAAGCTCAATTATATTTGGAGGTAATATAACTGATCCAGCATTAACTTCTTTATTAGGGTTTAGTGAATCTTGGAAGAATAGAAAGCTCCAATTAGAGGTGAGAAAAGCTACAGATGCAGACAACTTCGGAATAGGTACTGACCTTAAGCCTACATATATAAATATAGACGGAACTCCATACATAGTTTCTATTACCTGTAGACTAGATGGATTAAGCAAGACCATTTAGGATGATCCCTTCTCTGCTGTATTTGACATATGTTTACTTTCTGATTTTAATAATCTAAGAAAACCTAACGTGCAGTAGGCAATTAAAGATAAGATAAATTAGAAAATAAAGAGCGGAAAAATAACTGGTGCTGATAAGATCAAGGCAGAAAGATTTAGAGACAATCTAGGCGAATCAGTAAAACAATACGAATAGTTTATAAGAAGAATAGTACAAGAACATCCAGAGGGACACTCTATTGAGCTTACCCCAGATATGTATGAATCTCACTAGACTACTAGACTAGTTAAAAGAAAGACTCCAAGGAGACTCGGAGGAACTTTAAGTATAGCTACTGTTGAGAATAACAGAGTAGACTAGGACGGAAACTATATCTCCGACTACAATAATTTCTTGGATACCGATAAGCGCAAAGTAGTATCTCCTGTATACATATTAGGAAATAAATCGGATATATTGAAAGGAAAGATTTCTGAGTCTATCTTTGGTAAGGCTGTGGTGTTTGTATCGTCTAATACAAATCTTACACCCGAGGAACTTCCTGATAGGTATATTGAACAAAAAAGGAATCCTGATACTCACACTCCAGAGGTCAGAATGGTGGTTCTAAATAATCATGGGCTGAGCTTCACTGAACTTATTACTCATAGAATACAAAATTTATTAACTGGGGAGGGAGAAAAAGCCAAAAAACCCTGGAGAATGGATACATTAGGAGTAAGGATGTTTACCGCTATGTGGAACTTTAGAGCAGGCTTAGAGAATTTCATATCTCAATTAAATAGGTGGAAGTCTGAAAATGGGTACGATAGCAATAAAATACTTGATATAAGTAAGGTAGAATCAAAATTATTTAATTTATTTGGAAAGAATTGGAGAACTAAATTAAATGCTGAAAACTCTTAGGTGTAGCAACTTCTAAACGAGTACAATATTACCATATCTGATCTAGAAAACTTAATAAAGTTTAACTAGGAATATTGTAAAGATGTACCTACTTTTAGGCTAGGGATTGACCTAACCAATAAAAACATTGGAGGTTATGTAAGATAGTTTGATGTTAGTAATTCTAATGTATATGGGAAAAGAGAAGCTAATATGCTAGCTATCGAAGAAGAATATGCACACAAATATCATTCTATATTGTCCTCTATACTAGAGCAATTAACAGCCAACGAACCTCCAGAAATGTTTAAGAGGGCTGGGTTAGATATTAAACCAATGGCTACTAGACTAGCCAAAGCAGATGGCTCTAATTATGCAACTAATGAATATATTGGAAGAAGTGAATAGAAAAGAAATCTATCAGGACTTATTCATACTAACAATAAGAATATAATTATTGGAGAAACAGATGAAAATGGTAACATAATTTCTACTTCTACTATTCCAGCGGAATCTATGTTCAGCTTCTTTCCTAAGGCTATTTCTGTTATAGCTTCGAAATCTAGAATATATCAAACTAATAATAGAGCTAGTGGGCTGATTAGTATTAGTACTATTGACACTAAAAATAATACTGGCAAATTTGATTTTGATGTTGCTTCTTTATTTAAAGATGGTATGCTGGAAAGAAGAGGAAACGACAATACACTATTTAATATGTTCAACTTAATTTTCCATGGAACTGTGGAAAGTATAGAGAAACCTCATGCTTATACAGAAGAAGCCCCATTTAAATATGGAATCTTTGTAGACCCAGATTTAGAGGTTAGTTAGGACTATAAATAGATTAACGTAAGAGGTTAGAATGGTAAAGATTACGCATTTTTAAAATGTGGAACTAATCCTGCATATTTTGACGTCGACGTAGATGTTATTCCCGGAGGAATTGCTCTAAACTTATCTAAACTATTAGATGGAGGAAAGAGGCAGTTGAAAGAGGAAACCAGAGTTGAGAATCCTATACAGGAGCAACTACCCTACTCATCAAAGATAATAGATGATTAGGACAGAATTAAGTTCTAGAACTGGATAATGAACAATGGTAAGGAAGACAGTGAATAGAGTTATTCAGAATATATTACAGTATAGAATAATAGGAGACTTATGAATTTCTTCCAGAATGGAACTTCTGTAAGTAATATAGTAGAGCTTATAAATATATAGATGGGAGAGTCTACCGTTACTGATGTAAAGTATGAAAATGGAAAAGTAATATATACTGATGTTAACAATAATACAGGGGAATTAAATTTAGATACTGAAGATATGTATATTACCATGATTCCAAATAAGACTAATTCCTTAGAGGAATTAACTGAACAATCATTTAATTCTATGGTAGTAGACCCGATGGGAAATAATATAATGACTCATCAAGACTTTTTAAATCAATTAGAGGAAACTTTTTAGGACGATGTAGAGATACAAACTCTAGCAAATTCCTCTAATGTTGAGAGTTACCTTGAACTATTGGTAAGTATGAAAGATACTCTCAATAATAAGATAGAACAACTGGAAGATTCAGATTTGAAGTGGAATTTATCTGACTATCTATTATATGTAGATACTACTTGTTTTTAATATAAACGACTATGGCAACTTGTAATGTTAAATATGACAAAAAGAGTTATTAGCAATTAGCCTCAGACTTAAAATTATTATACGGACAAATTAATAGACCTGGAATAGAAGATAGAATTATAAAAACTTTAGAATTTAAATATAAATCTAAGGATGGAGAAGACAAAAGATTACTCTTAACCGACTCCGATAATCTGGATGAAATCTCTAGGGATTTTATTGATGATGTTAATAATATAGTCTGTGGTTTAGCTGGCGCTTCTTTAGACAGATTACCAGAGAAAGCCATGAAGTTTAGAAATATTGTGTTGTCAACCTTCTTCGACATGAATAGTGTCGGAGAAGTGACAACTCAAGTTTCTGAGGCTGAAAAGGAAATGGAGACTGATGAAAGTAGAGAAGCAAGAAAACTTCGAAAGGTAGAGGATACTCTACTAGAGATATACGGACCAATTAATACAGGTTTAATTTAGGAGGTAACTGATAGCTTTGGAAGAGAGTTAAAACAAAAACTAATCTATAATAATTACCTAAAAACTAAATATGAGTTAACTTCTACGGAAGTTAATAAAAGAATTGTGGACTACAAGGAGAGCAAGTTTGAAAGCATTCTTAGTCATCTAAAAGAACAATTCCCAAATGATTCTACTTTGCAGTCTATTACTAGTATGTACAGTAATGGAATGTTAAATTCTAGCTAGTACTATTATGTCATAGATACTTTTAGAAAGTATGTATTACAAGACCCAAATAGAAACACAAAGTTTAATCAACAACTTGAAGATAAAATCTTATAGAAAAATAAGGTACAATAGGAGTATCTATATAGATAGCTGATTAAAATCATACTAGATAATCCTAAACTTAATACATGGTTTAATAATAAGTATAATACAAACTATACCAATTCAGAAGCCAAAACCTAGCTATTCTTGGCGAATAGATTCTCTAACTATTATCTTGAAATTAAAGATAAGCTGCTGAAAGAGATAGAAAGGGGAGCGGATTTCAAAGACAGAGTTCTCCCAATTATCCAAGAAATAGAAAATCCAAAGGACGATTTATTAAACTACGTAAATGACTATATTACTTTAACTCAGTTTGATGACTTACTAGCCTAGAAATTAGGAAATAGTATAGGAATAGAACGAGGATTTCTAAATAACGTAGAACCTCAAAGATAGGCTGCTTAGAAGTACAAATTAAGGGAATCCCACTCCCATCAGAAGGCTGGATGGGAAACTGCGAATAATGAGGGAAGCGAAGCTCATACTAGTACCAACGTAAAAGATATGTTGGATACCATTTTTATTTATAAATATAATGAATCGCATTAGCCACTTCCCTAGACTTTAGATATGACTTCTCTTATGTAGGCATGGTAGTCCTTACTGTCTGATATATTAAACAACAACATCAACTTTGATACAAGCAACAGCGAGGCAGTTGTAGGAGTTCTAAAAGATCTTATAAATACTCAAAATATCAATGTATTAGATAATATTATTGATATATTGGAAATTTTATTTAAGCCCTAGGCCATATAGAACTCTAGAGGTAGAATGATAGATTTCATGAGAAATGAAAACCTACTATCAGAACAACATAAAAATATTCTCTATTCATTTTATAATGAAGTATTAAATAAGGATAATCCAAATTCTAATATTTCTATAGAGCTAGGGAGAGTAAACGACAATTTGAAATTCGGAACTAAGTTCCTAGAAACAGTTTCTGATTTATGTGCTATTATTTATAGAAATGTTAATAACAATTATATAGATTGTAATTTACAATACTCCAAAGCAGCCTTTTAGGTAAAACAAAAATTTAATTGGGATTCTGACTTATTTGACTCTGTAGAGAGGATCACATTTAAGAGTAAAATGAGATAGGTAAATAAACTTGGGGAAGATAGACTTGCTAAGTACAATTATACCTCTATTCCCGACTAGTCAGGAAGGTTTATTTCTAAGGTAGAACTTCCGGGGAAAGAAGGTGCTATGTACACCTTTGGGTTTAAATACAACCAGGGAGCTTCTAACATGGAAGGTTTATTTTCCACCATGGATAATTTGGAACTGGAAAATTCAACTGTTACCATAGATAGTAAGGAAGTTCCTATTTTAGATGTTCTGGCTAATATTAATATTAGAGAATTTAGCAACAAGGTTCTTACTAACAAAGCTCTACTAAATGAATATGAGACTGTGTTTAACAATTTGCTAGAAATGTTTGATTATTATCTAGATACTAACTTCCTATCTGATAAGGGGCTTGAAACTCTGCAGGGGTATAAAGACAAATATAAATACGACCCAAAGAATAATCTATTCTCCAAGAATTATTTAAATCATCTTCTTAAGCTGGCAATTAGAACTGCTGATATTGACAATCAAGTTAAACTTGCTGGGAATCAGGGTATTAAAGGATATCTGATAGAGAACTCTAAGTACACTAGTTTATTTAATAGAGAATCTAAGAAACCATCTTCAGATATATTTGACATACAGGCAAATAGAGTTTACTTTAAACCAGTTACAACTAGGGATAAAGCACTAAGCGATTTAGCAAGGAGTAGTGTGGAAGCTTCTGGTAGATCAGTAAGATCGACTTCTCTAAACAAAGCAGGGGCTAGTGTATCAAATTACAGTATATCAAGATTGGGATCTGAATTAAACAGACGTCTTCATAAGTAGCGTCAACAAGGAGGTGCCGCATCTTCTCTATTATTTGTTTAGAATATAGATGCTATAGATATAGACCCAGTAATTGACGGCGAGATAACTACACCTATAGGTGATGTTAAATCGGTTAGGGATATGTCTTCTTCTGAGCTATTCTAGCACGCCATCTTGGATAAATTCTATAATTCCTTCTTGAGAACCGGTAAGATATGCTTCTAGCCTACAGTATATTCTGATAAGACTAACTTCCTAAATTATATGTCTACCTTATCAATGTTTAGCGATAATGTTATGAACCTAATGTCAGACAATTCTTAGGAGTTTGTTGATTTATACAAAAATACCTTCTTCTCTGCACACAATTAGATTTAGGCAGACGTAGTAGCTAAAATGGAGAAGCTAATAAATTTCCTATCTACTTAGTAGGGAACGAAATTCAAGAAAGAGGGAGATATATTTTAGTCTAATAGATTAGATAATGTTAGAACTTTCTTAAGAAATAGAACTGAATCAGAATTAACTAATTTAGTATATTGGTATAACTAGTATAATCTTGATAAGATAGAACTAGAAAAAGATAAAGACTACAGGTCTAGAAAGAAATTCTGTGACCTTAACGAGATTACTGATTTTTATGCAAAATTATATAATGACCCAGTTAGACTAAGAAAGTTCCTAAGACAACAATAGGAATTGTTTTTAGACAATCTTAAAGAGTATGGGGTGAATTTCCGACTATTCGACTCTACCTCTGAGTTAAACTCTTGGATTTCTAACAGTCTTCAAGAAAAAAATGCTACCTATGTAGTAAGGCTGCTATCTGATAACAGGATATTATAGGTTAAAGATAGAAAGGAATTTGCTAATGAGTGGATCGATAAAGATACTGGGGAACTCTTATTGGAGAGAAACGGAATATTGAATCCATTCCTACAGAAATTCTTCTATATAGAAGGGCTATTTAGTAACAACTTAAGACTTAGTTTGTCTGGAACAGAAATTAACCATCCTGACAAAGCCATGGGAACATTATTTAACAAAATTGTTTCTGCTGTAAATAATGTTAAAGGGGCAGACAACCCTATAAAACTTAACATTTCCAATAAGGAATTAGAAAACTTGCTTGTTGACAATAAAATAGGATTTGAATCTTTAGATCATTTCATAGAGGAGTTTTCTAAGGCTAAGGCAATAAATGACTTAGACGGTAATCCGAATATGTAGGATATCTATGATAGAACTATCATTGAAATTATTAATACCGCCCAGGGAGCTTAGTTCAAACGTAATGTTGTTATTCCTGCCACGTTGTAGCATCCTCTTACGGGACTAATCAATGGAGTTGCAACTAAAGTTAACGCTGCTGTTGTATATGATATGACAGCTCCAGTAAATAATCTTAGAGAGTCTGATTCTATAGATTCTTAGGATGGAAGTGCTTAGATGTCTCCTATTCAAGTTATCCTAGAAAATAACTCACTTGGAGACTAGAGAGTAGGTACTAATAGAAAGCCTATTTGGGATGATTAGACAGAGGACTTAACATCGTTCTTAGCTAAATTTGCGGCATTTGGGCAGACTAACGCTATGATGCTTTAGTCATTACAATCTAATTCTGCACAGTACAATATGTTTAAGAAGATGCATAATATTCGTTGGAATGGTACTATCGACCTAACTAAGAATATTAACTAGTTCCAACAAACTATGTACGATCAAGAAGAGGTTTCTAGATGGTTTAGAGAAGCTATCCTAGGAGGAGAAAAGCTCTTCTATAAGAATCAATTTGGGGAAGTAGTATAGATAACTGATTTCGGAAAAGATGGGTCTGGATACTTTACAGTGGAAACTGTATTAGGAAAAGGTTCTAATAAAGTATATCACTATTTTAACGAGTAGTCAGAACATTTTACTGAATACGCAGAAGGATTACATACAATAGACAGTTTATATGAATTATTCGTTTCGCTAGGAGGAATTAACTGTACCAATGCCAAGGGGGTAACATCCGAATTTAGCAACTAGGTATTAACTAATTTTGTGATTAATGTGGGTCATAAGATTAATGCTAAGGTTACATCTGTTAAAGATGTGGTCCAACCTCTTAAAGATAAGTTTATTGGATATGTATTTAACAACTCTGCTGTAAAGAACGGAGCAAAAAACATAAATAGTTCGGATGCGTGGTTAGATAATAATTCCTTAAATACATTCTAGGTTAATATCTAGGGATTGGGCATTCAGCTAAATGCCGACCACGATGTAGTAGATTCTGAATTAACTGAGTTCTCTCAGGTAGTAGCGGCCTGTGCAGCTTATGGTAAAGACTTCAAATCAGTAAACGAGATTTATTATGGTCTTGCAGAATCTGCATTCTAGGCTTCAGAATAGGAATTAACTAATATCCAAAGATACTTTAAAGATTACGCAGTAGACCCAAGTAAGGCTAAGTATTAGCTTTATAAGATAGTAGGAAAGTTGATAGTCCAATCCAAGAGTAATAGTGATATGGACTTAACTGAGAAGCTTAAGCAAGAAATAAACAAAGAGTTTAAGATTAATAAGGATAACTCGTCTATGGGATTAAAGATTCCATTTAGTGATCCTAGTATCTATACTTAGTTTATTACTAACATCACTTCTGTAATCAATTCCAAGTCTATTAAGCGTAAACATCCAGGTTCTGGTTATGTTATGGCACCAGGATATAATGTTGTCCAATACTTTCAAATGTTTGACCCTAAAACGAGAACCTATAGGAAATATCTTTTTGAGGATGTATTAAAGAGAGCCAGAAACGATTTCAAGGGAAAACTGAGAAATGGATTAGAAGCATGGTGTGCTTAGAACGGAGTAGACCCTAATAAGTACGGAGAGCGTAAAAGAAGAATTGCTAGCTTCGATTTAGCCACTTTGATAAGAGAATCTGCTGATAAAATAGACACTTCTACTATTCCATATATGAATATTACTTCCTAGGATACTACTGAGTACAATAGACAACTTGTTAATCTGTTTCTAGATGCCAAGTAGTAGGCAGAATAGGTAAGAGACAAGTCTTGGTTTATGCCCACAGATATAGTCTAGGTAATTAATCCTACAGGAGAACTAGGGCAGATTATTGATTTAAGTGATATGGAAACATATTACAATTTCAAGAACAGGACTGAATTAGAAGGAACTCAATTTAAGTTATGTGTTACTAAACCTAATAACCTAAAACCCTCTTTGATTAGATGGCAGTATGTGGACCCAGTTGATAATACTCCTAAGTTTATGACTATATATGACCATCCGATTATCAGAGGTTCTTGGAATTTACCAAAATCTGAGAGACCTAAGCAAGCTGAGATTTAGGCAGTCCTTGATTTATTGAGCCAAGGAAAGTTTGAATTGAACGGACAAGTTATAGATATAATTCCTGGAAGTTTAGAAAATACAGAAGCTGAGATAGTATTAGGTAATATGTATAAGGATATATTCTAGACTGGTGACGCTTCTCTCGCTGATATTATGGATCAAGGAGAAAACTTCTTCAGAAAATAGACTGAGGTTCCTAAAATACCAGCAGGATTCTATAATTTAGCTTTTGTAAAGAGTAATGGTCAACATACCTTGGTATCTTTCAGTAATCTTGTTGAAACTCTAAACATTTATGAAGACCCATTTGATTATACTTAGGAGTATATAAACGATAATAACGAGATATATACCCACCAAGATGGAATAAAGATTGGTAAATATATACAATCTTCTTGGAAGTATATAGACGGAAAGGTCTTAGACTAGAGTAATCAAGAGATTGATAAATCTAGATATAGACTTGTTTAGGATAAAAATGGAAATGTAGAGAATGTTCTTCAGAGAATAGACTACGTTAAAAGATATAAGTATACTAAGGCAGAATTAGTTAATGGAGAACATTAGCTGATTAACTACACCTTATATAAAATAGCTCCGATTTAGGATATAAGAAGAGCATTGGATAAGAAAAGTAGTGATTAGGATGTCCTTAATTCAGATGCATACCATTAGATTTCTTCAATATTAAATAACATATACTCTCAAGATAAGTTTATTGATATATAGGTAAATACTGGAGTGGAGTTAAATCCCGGACTACAGAGAACTATAGCAAACAGCTTAGTGGATTTTGGTAATGATACAAGATATGACGAAGAGTCTAAGAAAAGAGTATTAATGACTCCAGAGGAAATTAAAAAGCTTCCTAGATTCTAGCAGCATATGATAGAATTGAGAAATGCTTTGATAGAAAATAATTTCTCTGAACAATATAAACAAATACGAGATAGATATTATGAGTATCTACAGTAGTATAGAAAATAGTATTCATCATTCTTAACTTCTTTACACTTTATCTCGTCTCGTATTCCTGCACAGTCACTTCAGTCATTTATGCCTATGGTTTGTGTAGGTTGGACTGCTGACACCTCTAATACCGCTTATGTAAGCTATATTTAGACCTATCTACAAGGTTCTGACTATTGACACTAGTCCATTCTAGTGTGACAATTAAACCTTTCAAGCTACAAGGCTTGATAAATTAATGTTGTAGTCGTTAAATCTTGTGAATTGACGGGGACCTCCTTAGAGTCTTTTCTACTAAATTAGGATAGAGATATATCTAATGGCGATAATTAACTACTATCGGTACAGTAAAAAAGAAAAGAATTGGACAATCCGCAGCTAATGATCCTAGATAAATTTATAGTATATTGGATTTATAGATTGATAAAATTGTCAATATACTTATTTATAAGGATAAAAGTTCACAGACTATCCCGAAAGGGAGTAGGGCTTTTATTCAGTTTATTAACTTAATAAATTGAGTAAAGTATGAAAAGAAAAATTGTTAAAAAATTAAGTAAAGAGCAAAAAAGCTTGTTAATAGCTTTATTATTAGGAGATGGGACAATATCTAGTAATTATGTATTTAAGCTTAGCCATTCAGAAGAACAAAGAGAATTTCTTAAATGGAAACATGACCTAGCTACTAATGCTGGGTTTAAGCTAAATGGAATAAAGGAGTATGTATGTACCTGTGGTTATAATAAAGGAAAATGTGTTTTATATACACAATTTTCTATCAATCCAACTATAAAAGCCCTCAGGAGAACGGTATATATTCCAAAAAAGACAATTACTAGAAAACTGTTAAATTGGTTGACTCCACAAGGAATAGCTATTTGGTACATGGACGACGGATGTATAAATGTAAACACTTCCAAACAACGTTCCTCTATTCAACATTCTATTAGAATAGCCGCTTGTGTAAATAAAGAAACTGCCGAAGAAATAGTCAAATACTTCTTAGAAGTATGGAGTATACAATTTAGACTATTTCATGAGGGCAAAGAGACATATTCAATAGTAACTTCTTCAGAAGAAGATTGTAAAAAATTTGTTAATGTAGTTAAGCCGTATATAGAACAAGTTCCTTCCTTAAAATATAAAATAAGAAACAATTTTACTAAACAAGAATTTCTTGAATTATTGCCCGAAGTGCAAGACACTTATTTATTATAAGTGATGATATAGTCGATCTTATCTTGAAAGAGATAAGGCTAAATGGATATTGATAAAGCATACGTAATGGGACAATCGTTTAGTGATGATGGTATGTATATAGGATGGAGTCCATTGTTTGATTATTCATCTGAGTAGATGGTAGATGCAAGTAAAACTTTACCACTTCCTAGAGGAAATAAATTGATTGTCGTTGAGGGAGAGTAGTACTCTATAGAGAACGAACTAAATAGTATATTGGCATTATCTGGGCCAGAAAGACTAAAAAAAGTTGCCAATCTAATTTATAAAATAGATAATAATAACGGTAGATATAACTATATTGCTGATTCTGATGAGAAAAGAAGACTGATTAGGCAGATCTAGAGGCATGAAGATTATAAGGTAAGTTATAGATAGAGAGAATAGGCATATAAGAATGTGGCTAGTGCTAATATTAGAAACGTAGTTCATAATATACGTAATCGAGATTAGGCATATTCTCCCATTACCATGAGAGATTTACAAAAAGAAGCCGATAAATCACCTAAGGGGGCAAGGACTAAATAGCTAAACACGATAAATTCCCTTACCAAGTATGTGATGCAGAATCAAAACTTAGTTGGTAAGAATGTTATTGGTATTGCAGCTAATGGTGAAAAGGACTGGTTCAATTTAACATATTATTATCATGATGTATTAAGAAACGGAAACCAAAAAGATAAATTCTTTCTGAAGATGAATCATTCTTATAGTAGACTATCAGGAAGAGCATCCAACTAGTTGATGAATGTAGTAGTTAAACACATTCCTGATTTATGGAATGCTTCTCCAGAACTTTCTTAGAAAATTAAAGAGGAGTTCTATTCTACTTACGATGGACAGATAGATATGGATGACAAGTACGTTGACTAGTTAATATCTCAAATTCTTTCTGCTGCAACAGATAATGCCAAGGAGCTAATTCTTGCTAAGATTAATGCTGGAACTAATCTAGCCAAATATCATTTGCATCTTGTCATGATGGGCTTTAATCTTAAAGACATTGTAGCATTTATGACAAGCCCAGTAGTGGAGTTGATAGACAAATATAGTAGAAATGATTTATATAAGAATTAGTCTAGTTCGGTAACTAATGCTATCAAAATACTAAATGGAGATATAGATCTCTCTAAATTAATTGTAAAGCCTCAAGATAATTTATCTCCAGAGGAGAGATTAGAAGCTATGGAATAGTAGTTTGAAGCATTGGAAGCAGAGGCAGAAATGGTGGCTGAGATGATGGCAGAAGGCCGTACTCCTAGGAGAGTTAACAATGAGTATATGTGGATAATTAATAAGTTGGGAAATATATATAAGGACTCCGAGTCTAAATCCTTAAAAGATTTTGTTCAAAAGTTTATTAAGGCCAAGACTGAACCAATAACTACAAGTAGCCCCAAATATATGGAAGCATTATCATAGTATGAACTTCCTAAGACTGATAACATGAATACTAATTATGTATTTAAATATATTAATTAGATTATTAGTGACATTAAATCTTAGATAGCTGACTATAATAGATTGCATCCTAACAGTAACTATTCAATGCTAGACTTTAAACTAGACTTGAATGAGTTTTAGAGAATCACCGATGAAGCTAATGAAACCTCTACTTTGGCCTCAGTATGGCTAAAATTAAATCAAGGCATTCCTTAGACAGATATGGATTTAATCAAGCTTATTAAGAGAATGTATGCTACTGTTTCTACTAGAGAACGTAGAATGGGAATAAAGAAACCTTCTGATTCTTATAAGACTAGATTTGTTAATCTTTCTGATGAAGAAGATTCTTCTGTAGGTAATTCAGGAAAGAAGACCGAATTGCTTTAGTACCTAGAAGAATTTAAATCTATGGTCCCAGAGGCGTTTGCTGTGGTACAAACTAGAACGAAGGCAGAAAGAGATTTAGTAAGAGTTATTAAAAACATTCAGGGAAACAATTCCGAATTGTCTCTTACAGAAATAATATCTATCTTGCAGGATGCTGTAGATACTGACTTATATGGGAACTTCGATCTATATAAGTTCTTAAATGACGAAAAAGTTACGGTGCCTCAAAGCTCTAGAACTATATACAATACCAGACAAGGTGACTTAGTATCTTATAGAGAACTAGCTGCAACCTATTACAACTTAATTAAATCGAGTTGGAATATACTAGACTTAGTTAATAGGATACCTCACTATAAGATGAATCTAGATTTGCTAAACTATACATTATAGTAGAGACATTTATTTGCAAATAAATCAAAGATAGTAGACTAGCTAATTTCTTTGGGAGAGCTGTCCTATAGTGCATTATCAGATAGGGATTACAAGAACATAATATCTTATGCAGACAAAATATTAATTACCTCATATTTCTTATCTAAAGATGAGCCTATAGATATATCTAAGGTAGATAATACTAAGGTATATGATTCCAATTATAATTTAGTAAGGTCTGATGAATTGTATATAAATTCTCTTAACGGTATAGATTCTCTTAAGAACTTTGTAGAAAATGATTTCTATGAATGGCTTAAAAATACTTACCCAGATAACTTCTTGGTTAAAGAGCTTGTATAGAGTTCTAATAGAGGAAAGAGTATGTTGAGAACAGCTCTTAACCTATTTGAAATAGACTAGAGTCTCCCAAATAAGTAGACCTATAATAGATACCTAATAGGCATATAGGAATTGGCTACCGAACCATTTGACAAAAATCATACTGTTGCAGACATATTAATGCTTTACAATTTAGCTGTTAATGGGACTAGATTGGGAGGTAAATATATGACTGGTATATTTAGAGACTAGGTTCGTGAGGGTAATGTTTTATATGATTACTATAGATTTATGGCAGAGTAGGATTATAATGATGACTTTAAGTATATTATGCCAACCAAAAGAGACTTTTTGATAGCGATGGCTCCAACTGTATATTCTACTTATGCGTTGAATTATAGAACAGAACCATACGTAAAAGTTCTAAATCCAGCTCACGGATATGATGTCTATAGAAGATATTACGATAGATCTGATTATACCTGGAAATATGATATGAGTAAACCGGAATCCTTATTGTAGCTAGACCACTTAGGTCTCACCTAGGGAGAAATAGATGAAAGAATATATAATTATTCCCAGAACTCGTTAGTAATGTTTCCAGAGCTTCATAAGAGACTTAGAGAAAACTCTATATTCTCTGGAACTGGTGGAACCAACATGAAAGATAGGGTATTACAGTTAGCACAATATATAAGATAGAACAGGTTGCTTATTTACAAATTATGTTGATATGGAATGTGACGTAATCCTTGAGATAGGGGGGAAAAATAATTTCAAAATTGATAGAGAGTCTAGTGAAAAAGAGCTAGACTCTCTTCAAGATATTGTAGAATATCTAGATACCCTTCCTGAACATAAAATAAAGTAGTTAATTTATGACTTGTAGACTTCGTCTACAAGAGTGAAAAATTCTCAAAAATACTTCTTGGATAAACAGCTAATAGGGAACTGTTCTTTCGAGAATTTAAAACTTCGTTACCCTGAGGAAACGGAATTAATTAAGGATATTGATAAACCCTATATAATCACTCTTGTGGACAAAGCATACTCCAATGGAGATATGTTAAGAGGAAGAGTGATAGTGAACGGAGTAGTAAGTTATGTATTTAGAAACAAATTCGATGTACAAAACTTTGCAGAAACTGAATACAAAAAACATCTAACCGAATAGATTATAAATGATAATGAAATTCTTGATGAATACTTATCCGAAAAATATAAGGATAGGTTAAACATTATTAGAAATAATTATAAAAAGAATCTAGAACGAATTACTAAGGAAGTAGATCCCATTCCTTCGGAATCATTTACAATTAAACACCTTATTTTGGATTACCTAAATAACGGAAGTGATTATACCAAGCTTATTAAGAGTGGTGACTAGATTATAGATTCTGGTTCTGTATTAAATGATTTCTGCCGAGAGCTTAATAAGTAGTAGGTAATTAGTGAGGATTCAGAGTCTGACCTGGCTCGATATTTGAGAAGATTGCATTGGAAGAGAGAGTAGTTTGGTAAGTCAGAATTATACAAAGGCCTTGCTACCTATATCCCTCAATTTTCTTAGGAAATCAGCGAATAGCAATTTATAAATCTTAACTTTGAGGAGATGGAGGAATTACTATAGAAATACTTCAAGAACGATATAATACTATCTAACTACCATGTTGAATCTGTAGGTAGATCTATACCATAGAGTATAAGACTTACCAAATCTTAGGTCAAGAAATTATTCGATAACGTTCTGTCCAGAAAAAACGAAGAAAGAAGGGTCTTAGGGGAATTAGAATTATCTAACAGTTATGATGATAATATAGCAACGTTAGAAGATGCTTAGCAATTCTTTTCTGGATATTAGAATGTGGAGATTGACGGCTAGTTATATGCTTTGGATATATCTCAGGATAAAGATTAGATAGTCTACAGCTATATAGGGAAAAAGCTTACTAATGAAGATAAGGTTAAGCTAAAGAGAAAGGGTAAGGTACTAAAGGATGAATTTAACTTTGGATATGATACTATGAACATCTTTGCACCGGTAAACGAAGACGGTGTTGATAATGGACAATATTAGGGTTATTATATATATAACCATCTTAATGAAAATGGAGAAAACATTTTTATTATTAGTAATAGTGTTATTAGCCCTAACTTATATGATCCTCCTAAGTTTAAATCTCTAAAAGATGCTAAGTTGGCAGTTGAGGGTTTTAACCGTTCTGCTAATGTTAGTAAATAGACTAAGATAGAATTGAAGCAGATGTTAGAAAGTTCTGACGGAAAGAGATATGTTCATTTAGAGTTCCCGACAAATCCTGGACAGACTATTAGTTCTATAGCTTATCCCATAGGTCCTAAAACTAAGCTGCTTGCTTAGGAGCATAACCTTATTACTAATAAGAAGCCGTCAGAAATATAGGCATTTTATAAACAAAAGGGAATCGATATTTCCTCCCTAGACTTGCCGGAGAAAATCGGAATATTTTTATACGCAATGACAGAAAGTGGCTATTCTATTAATGCTATGTAGGGAAAAACTATGGAGGATGCAGATTACGAAGCTATAAGGAAAATTATTTCCGATATTAATAACGCCCCGGTTAAGCAATATTTGATAGAAAGGAGTACTAAAAACAACGATGGCAACTATACTGCTTATATAAAATCTTTAACGGATTCTGGAATAACTATTAATTCTACTGGAGTGGACGTGCAAGGTAATCCTCCAACTCAAAGTTTAACTAGTACATTATTCAACCTTAAGGAATCATTAGAGAATACCTTGTTCAAGGATACTCCTATTAAGATTAACATTACAGATAATAATCAGCTGTCACAATTATAGGACTAGGAGGGTAATAGGATATTTCCAAATGGAACTGACGATGTTAAAGCTTTTATTTATGATAACTAGCTTTACATAAATTAGAGCAATGCTAGTGTTAATGACCTTTTACATGAGACATTTCATATAGTATTAGGGACCATTAAAGCTTAGGATATGAAGGATGGGACTAGAAATTACGAAGATATTTTGAATTTTTATGATAGGAAAGTATCTTAGATGACTAAAAGTAGAGTTAATGATCTCTATAAAAACTTAGCATACATAGACAGAGTAGAAGAAGGTGTTGTAAGATACTTAGCTAGACAGGTTGAGAACGGTGATGTATTCTACTATAGTGATAGAACTAATGAAGCTATAGACTTATTTAGACAGTAGTTCTTAAATATAAGACAAAATATTAGAAAGAATATTAAACTAGATTTAGACACAGATCTAGGTTTTTAGTCTAGTGTAAATGCTTTAGTTTCGTCTTAGATAGGATAGATGTAGAAAAATCGTATCATTTCTAATCTTATAGAAAGAGGAATAGAGAAAGGATTAATATTAGAAAACTGTAAATGAAAGACTGTAAATATACATTAGTAGGTAAAAGGCAATATAATCACTCTTACGAAGAGCTAATAAAAATACTTAAAAAAAGTCCATAGCTCGCTTACGATATTCTGTACTCAAAGGACTATAACCGTTAGACTCGGGTAGTTGATAGATTGTCTGAGTTAAAAGAAGCAGGAAAGCGAAAGTTTAAGAAAGAATTTTCTGATAGAGTAGATATATTAAATGGATGTGCGGAAATTAATACCTCCGGTTATACAACATAGTCATTTATTGATTCCGGTCTATATACAGATCAGTTGGGAAGATAGATAATGCCTCCTATATAGGTAGAGGAATATATTGACAAGATGACAGCCTTATATAAATAGAAAGGACTATCAAAGGACGAGATAGAAAGAAACATCTCCATTTTAAAGAATAGTTGGAAACGGATAGCTGAGGATGGTAGAGACTTGCACAAAATTATTCTGAAATAGGGAAAAGAAACCTCCTATTCATAGACTGAGGATAACACCAAGGGAACATCCTTCGAACATTTTAGTGACATTATCCATGACTAGGTTTATGATGATATATTTCGCCAAGTATATTTAGGTAATGGTAGGGAGTCCAAGGAATTTGGAGATGATTCTTCCCCAGTTATAATGAAAAACCTAAATCTATCAGCAAAACTGATAGGAAGAGATGAAACAATTACCGGACATATTGACTATATAGTAGTTAAGCCAAATGGCTCAGTAGAAGTGTTCAACATTAAGAGTTCCCATGAATCTCCTGCATTTTGGGATTATGCAAAAAAAGAGAAATACAGAAATGAGTTTGCTTTATTGTCTAGGATATTACAATATAATGGCATAAACACTACCGATATTAGATTCAATGTAATTCCAGTTGTATTAGAATATGATGATTAGTTTCAGAATATTAAAAATATCGTAGTAAATAGAGCTGAATGTTATAGTCATAATAGAGGAGCATTTATAATGTAGGAATCTATGAAATTAGCATAGAGATTCATAGTGTCTAACGCGGACACTATAACCATAAATGATTCTTCAGTAGACAATGTAAATTAGCAACTTAAGGCTGTATTTCCCAAAAGAGACATTAAAGCTGATGGAATTACTTCCACAATAGAGGAATTTATAGATAAGAACTGGACATACTGGACGTAGGGGGAATAGCCTGATACAGGATGGAACCTTACTATAGATGGAGTTGTCTATAATGTAAAGAGTTCCGAACTTAAGAGTAAGAATAAGGAAGTAGTAGATATAATTAAACAGAATCAAGACAAGCTTCTAAACGTAGATAATGGTAAACTCAGCGCTAGGGGTATAGTTAATCAGATTGGAGAATTTAGACGATTCGGATTTCCTAAATTTGACAATGATTACCTAGATTAGCTATTTAGTCCATATTTTGAACATTCTGTAGTAAAAGTTAATGGAAAAGATAAGTACAATTATTTGTGGGAAGTTGTTAAGAATGATACCTTAGATAATTGCAATATTATTATGTTTAAAAATACCTTAACTGGATAGATAAATCTAGTAACTCTATCTGGTCTAAACCTAGATTAGATACATTCCTTCGAGGGAAGAACGAATATATTAGGATTTCATTTAAATGACCTTTAGGGAACAGATAACTAGGGTAGAGAATTAATGAAAGCTACCTATGGAAACATAGAAACTATGAGGACTATGTTTCTATTAAATGAAATAATTCCATAGTTGGGAAGCGATATAAAGCTTGGAGACCTTACAGTAGTTGGAGGACTTGGTGGAAGAATACAAAGTCAATAGTATCCTATTTAGTTAATTGTTTCTAATTTCGTCAAGGCTTAGGAAGTACTAAATTAGAAAGACCCAGGATTGAAGATAAGTAATAACTTTGCTACAGTAGAGCATATCTCGCCTGTGCAACTTTTGATAAATGAATTTTGGGATATTCTACATGAATCCCCAAATCTTGGTAAGACGGATTTCAACTCTTTAAAAGAATTAATATCTGGTTCAGATATTGATGGTTTATAGCATATGCTAAATGGAACCACTATAGATTCTCTGGCATCTGCTGAAACAACTGAGGTACAGATTTAGAGATTAGAGGAGCTTATCTTGAAGTTAAATAAAATATTAGTTAACTAGCATATATCTTTATCCCCAGATAGTATTATTAAATATGCTACTAAAAAAAATGTTCTGACTAATCCAGAAAGAGACAAACTGGTTACTGGGTGTTGTAGACTGTTATTAAATGCCTCTATAGCTCTGGACAGACTTTCTGGAATTATTAGGATATAGGAAAGTGACTTATCTGAAATAGATCGTCTATTTTCTAGACCTCAGAACATCTCAAATACCCAAGTAAGAATTATTAGTAAGCTACTGTAGGATGCCATTCACAATATTTCTAGCAAATTAGAACCCCAGATTTCTGATTTTAACTTAGCTTGCTTAGAATACTACGAAGCTAAGGGCTATGGAAAGACTAGAAACGCTTTAATTGGCGATTAGGCGAGGGTATTTTAGCATCTGTATTAGGAAAAGGAAGGAGAGTTATTCTTTAAGAATCCTTACGACTCTACCTCAGATTTAGATGATGACGATAGAAAATTCCTGAAAAAAGCTTTATTTGAAATAAACAGGTTGAGATTTAAAGAAAATAATTTTTCATATAAATCCGAAAATGATAAGGGAATCTAGTCATTTATTAAAAATAACCCACAGTATTTATGGGTTCCGTTGGAGAGAGCTTCATCATCTACGAGATGGAGTAGTCCTAGTAAATATTTTCAAGACTTTGAAAGAAGAGTAAAGGGATATTGTAAAAATCCTACTATGTTTTTTAAAGAAATGTATGAAGGTATTCTGACTGATTAGGAAGAATCTTAGATCAATTCAGATATTGAAAACATGTAGGCTTATAATAGGTTTAGAGCCTCTGAGAATATGAAGGGAAGATAGAGGCTCCTTACGAGATATGGAAAGAATTATTTCGAAACAAACTTGTAGAATCTAGTCATTGATTACTCATATAAGAGTCTTCAGGAGGAAGAGATGAACAGGATGCTAACCAGAGCAAAGGGAATTCTTTTACAATTAAAATTGACTGGAATCAGAGAAGACAACCCAGAAAAATTCGTAAAAACTATAAAACATATTGATGATTATATAAAAACAGCGGTTTTTAATAAAAGTATCATGGAAGAAAGCTCTAAAAAGATTATTGCTAGATTATAGCCTTTAAGAAAAGCAATTTCAACAGCATATATTGCCGCTAGTCCAGTAGCAGCAATTCGAGACATTTTTGGAGGGTTTTTGTCGAATGTAGTCAGAACCACGACCAAATACAGAACCGATGTAGACGCTAAGGATGTACTATGGGCTTATAAGTTTGTGCTGGGATAGGGAGTACACTCTGCAATGAGTATTGATTTACTTGATAAACTGAATAGCAAATATTTGATTTCTAATATCAATATAGAATAGTAGCAAGAGGGTTATAAAACTAATAGAGGAGGTATAACTAATATTGGAAACTGGGCTTATGCTACCTTAAGAAAGCCAGATTTTTTAAATCGAATGGTTTTATTTATGAGCAAATTGAAACATGACGGTTCGTACAAGGCATATTCAATAGTTGACGGAAAACTAATATACAACTGGAGAATGGATGAAAGATTCAATCTTTTAGCATCTAATGATAAGAGTAATATAGAGGCTTATAATAAGTAGAAGGCTTTATATCTGAGTTAGATTATAAAGTTTAATGAAGAGAATCCAAATGCCAATCTATCAGTGAGCTTAGATACGAACCTTCCGGATGGATATACTTAGAATTAGATTGATGAAATCAAAAACCTAGGAGATACCATATACGGTTCATATAATAGAAGTACAAAAGCCATGTACGAAAATCTTGCAATTGGTTCTCAATTTGGTGTATTCTCCACTTGGATGAATGGTATATATGATGTCTACTTGGGAAAGAGAAGGGAATCTTCTTATGAAACTCAGAAAATCTAGAGGGAAGATGAAAATGGGAATAAGCTTTGGATAGATGATAATGGAAATATTACTACTGAAAATACTGGCGTTCCATGCTTAACAGATATTCCTCTAGTAGTTTAGGGAGTTCTCAGAACACTGTAGGATACTTTTGCAGAATTATATCATGGAAGAGGATGGGAAGGAATAAAGTAGAATATTCTTAGCAACCCGATGTAGATGAGGAACTGGAGAAGAATACTGTCGGATGCTCTAGTAGCTATGTTATTGTATTGGTTATTTGAGGAATTAATCAATCCTGCATATAAGGAGCACAAGAAGACTGGAGATGGAAAGGATGTTCTAACTAATGCTGCTATTGAACTACTATATAAAGGTAGCTCTAGTAGTTTTGAAGAGTTTAAGGGACCTCTTCCAATATTAGACTATGTAATGAATAATACTAGTCCCGCATCTGTTAAGTGGGGAGCTAAAGTCTATAAGGACATTGGAGGATTCCTGTTCGGAGATACTACATTTGGAGAGTTAGTTACAAAATCTCAAGCATTACCACGTTCTCTATAGGATACATATAAAATGTATAAAAGAGATACTATAAATGGTATTGGAGAAGAATAAAAAAAATAAGGGAATATAGGAAGGCATAATCGCCAACCTATATTCCCTTTATTATTTACCACGTACCGTAATCAGTTATGTTAGTGCGTTCTTTACATACATTACATTGTACAGTTTTACCTAGTCCTATTCCAGTATGAGTAAATATTATTGAACATCCGCACGCTTTTATTCCCTTGTGCAGTTCATAGTGCTCCTTTTGGAATTTAGCATAAGCCTCTGTTTCCTTTTCATTTAGACTGTAAGTTATGGTAGGTTTAGGAACAGAAATTGTTCCTATACTCCATCCTTTTGCCTCATATACTGGTTTCTGAGCTTGTTTATCCTCTTCTAGTTGTCTAATTCTTTCTCTACAGATGTGAATAATTTTCTCATAGTCCATTATTCTAGCATCCTCTTTAGATTTTCCAGGCTCTTCTTTAATTCTCAAAACCCTTTTAACTATATCAGCATCCCACGGATTGAGATTGTATTCTCTCCATATATCCCAAGGCTGGATTTTGTGCTTACTGTAATCAGAGTTTCCTACATTATACTCCCTAACACCTTTATTCGTCTCCATTAACAACTTCGATTTTATATTCAAGTTCCATAGAATCTCTTAATGTATCCAAATCATCTACGAACATGATTACATCTCCTGATTCTACATAGTCTCTCAAGACCTCTACAAAATCAAACTCATTAAGTTCATCATCGCATTCTACAGCATAAGCTACTCCCGTTCTACTCAATAATACCCTGTACATATTAGTTACTATTTATAATTGACATAATAGTATTTAGAGAAACAGCACCTACTGTTCTCTTAATTTCCTCATCTTGTTCGTTATAGTATATTAAAACCGGAACATTTCGTATACCTCTTACATTCGCAAGTTCTTCCTCTTCGTCTACATCATGTTTGATGATTTCTACTCCAGTAAGCTGTTCTAGTGTTCTGTCTAGTACCTTACATGGACCACACCAGGATGCTCCAAACTTTTCGATTTTTTTGATCATTAGATATGAAAGTCTATTACTGAAATTTCAACATCATCTCCTACACTGTCTAGATACTCTTTAAACTCCTTGTTCCAAACATCTTCTTCTTTGTCGTCAGAAGTCATACCCCACCAGCCCATAGAAGCTGACTCGTGCCACTCACCATCTTCGGTGACAAAACAGAATGGGACTCTATTAGGAAACATACGATCCCAGTCTACTTCAGATTTGGTAGCAAAGATTGCTGTCAGAGGTACTCCATTTTCATCCTTCTCTTTTAGAATCAACCAAGCTCCCCATCTACCTCCTTCTGAATACCAGTCCCATTTAGATTCTGGATTATAGGTAGAGAGTAGATTTTCATTATCATCCATGTCATATCCCCACTTCTTCGCCTCTTCCCAGGCGTCCTCATAGGATATTCCAATACCACCTTCTATAATTTTATTTGCACGCTCTACCTGCTCCTTTTCCCAATCAGACTTAGGGTCTTGATATTTATCTAGTACTTTAAGAGCATATTCGTAATTATCGGCGTGTCTTCTTTTAACTTCATCTACAGCTTCGTCTTTAGTGTATCTTACATATGCATCTACTACCATATTTTCATCATATGGTTCAAGCAATTCATCAACATTACTACCGAATACAAATCCTACAAAATGGCTCATATTATCCTAAATTATAACATACATTATCAAATTTCTTGTACGCATCTAAGTACCACTGTTTCTTATCTCCGTTATATGTAAGTTCATAATACATTCCATCTGGAAGTGTGCTAGATAGCAAGTATTTCCAGTTCTGCAAAATTTTACATTTCCACACTGTATATACTTCAAAATCCGGAATTGCGTCTGATTTATCTAGATGATTGAGAATATATTTCTCTACTAAGTCGATAGCTATATTGTCCATTATTCCAAGTAAGTTTTTACAATATCAGATAATTCTTTTCCATCTACATTGCTTAATTTTTCTTTCGCAGCCTTAATAGCTTCTCCCATACACTTTTTTGGAATTTGAGGTCCTGATTTAATGCTAGCCCATCCTTTCTCAAGCATTACTTCAAAGAGAGCATTTTCTATATCTTCCACTGTAGCTTTTCTAGGCAGAAAAGTATTAATGAAACTGATTTCATATATCTCATTGGATTCCAAGTCTACTCTCCCTGCTTGTTTATATTGCTCAGCACTATCCTTTCTTTGCTTCATCATTTTATTCAAAATGGCAATTTCAGCAGCGTCGTCTAAAGGCTTAGCATTTTTTGCTGTTTGGTATACAAGGAATTCATTCTTAATAGCTCTCAAAACTTCTGTTCTCGGCTGGTCTTTATCAAACATAGCTTGCTTGATTAAGTTGTCAATTTTCTCTCTAATCACTTTAAAGTCTTTTTATTCCCTTCTCTAAAACTTCATCTAAACAAGTACCACCATTATAAAACTGTGCAATATACTCGTAAGTTCCGTCTTTATTGCTTCTAATATTAACTAAGTAAGAATCATCTTCTGGATGTTGAATATCGTCGCACTTATATAACTCTCCATTTAATACCTTGTAGGTATCATCTACATCCATTAAGGTTTCGATATATGTGTCTCCCTCATAAGCAATTTCATAGCCGTATTTCTCACAGAGATGCTTACAGTACTCTTCTACTGTAAGCCCTCTTATATTAACTTTAGTTAAGGTTCCTGTATGTAATTCAACATAACTCATTTCAGTTCTCCGAGTTTTTGAATAACTACATTAACAATGCTATCTCGCTCTTGTTTACATTTCTTACAAGTTCCAGAATGAGCTATTCCATATCCCATTTTGATATAGTCGTGTTTATTCACGGTATATTCATAGATATAATCTATATCTGAAGATCCTATCTTCCTACTTTCTGAAACATTGTCCGTTCTTTTACAGCTCATTAGAAAGAACATAATTAATAATAAATAATGCAACTTCATAAATTATTTCCAACTAATTAGTATATATTCTGGAAGAATACCAGTTGCAGGTTTTAATACAACCTTATATCCATTATAAATTAACTCATCCATTACCTTATCTCTAAAAGGATACATAAAGTCTGTCTTCAGATCTATGCAAAAACATCCAGATTCAGCAGTTTCAATAATTTTGTTTTCTATTTTCAGGAGTATTTCCAAATAATGCTTTCTTGTCAACAATTCCTTTGCCTTTTCAGATTTAAATGTTTTCTCATTAGCTTTCCTTGCGGTTATCATACCTTTTATGAAAGATGTTACTGTTTATTATAATCTAGTGACTTGACTAAATATGAGATAGCTTCTAATTGCCCCCAAGTTAAGGATATTAGCTTATTGTCATTTATGGATATGTCCCAACCTTCTCCGTTATGCCATTCTGTGACTTCTATGAAATCAGAGTCCTTAGCTAAACAATCATATTTCTTTAAAGAATCCGTTACCGATTTTCTATTATAATGTTCCATATCAAAGTATTTTAAAATATACAGAAGTTATAAATGTTCTCCAACCTAAAAAATGGAGTGGGGCCCAATCTGGCTTACTTAGTAAGTCTCTAAACTCTAGTGGAGTCAGATCAAATTCCATCCCCTGTCTATCATCAGGCTCTAGTCCTATCCAAACTTTCATTTTTCTGTGTTTCTATTTTATTCTTGACTTCTTTATAAGAGATAGGAGTAAAGTTGTTATTATCTACTCCTACATCGTATTGGGTTGGAAGCAATACTCTAAGCCTTGAAATGTCTAATCCGTCTGCTCCCGGTCCAGAATGGACGTGACCAAACAACTGCCACACCCCTCTATATGAACCTCCATAGCAGAGAAACGGGTAGTGATTCAAATAGATGGAGGTATCTTCTATTTCTATTTGTAGTTGTGGAACTACCATGTTAAAAAGTGACATATATCCTTGCCTAAGATTCTTCCTGTCATGATTTCCTATAATGAGGTTTATATGACCTTTTAGACGAGGGATAATCTCTTTCCATACATTACTTCCACCAAAAGCAAAATCTCCCAAATGAAAGACCGTATCATCGTCAGAGACTACTTTATTCCAATTTTCTATCAGGACTTCGTTCATCTCCTCGACATTTTCAAACGGACGTTTACAAAACCTTATAATATTTGCATGACCAAAATGGGTATCTGATGTAAAAAATACATGGTCTGGGTCGTATCTGAATCCCTTTCTATTTATTATATTCATAAATATAATCCCTCGATTTAGGAAATCAATTCTTTGAGCTTAGCAATATATTTGCTATTATCTTCTGCGACTTGAGAATTGAAATCTATTTGAGTCTGAATTGATGCTATTTCGTTTTGTTTAACTTTAATGTCTTCAGCAATGGCCGCATTTAAAGCTATCGCCTGATCATAAGACGTTTTAAAAATATTCTTTACTTCTGCAAGTTGTTCTGCAAATGATCTTACCTCTTTCTTACCAAAAATATTTCCCATAATGTTATTTATTTAATAATTACCTCCCATTCGAAAATATCTGATTCAATAATATCAGGTTTTGAATACGACGTTGAAGAATATAAATCTTTTAATCTATCAGTCATTTCGTTTATCATTTTTCTAAGGTCTCGTGCACGCAACACCTTGGCAGCTTTGCGTTTCCACTTCGACCTATTTCCAATTATAGCTACTCTACCATACTGTATCATATTACCATTTCTCCTCGGCAATAAATACACATACTTTAGAGCTTTCTTTACTTTCCTTGGTATTCTTTTACTCGCCATGATATGCAAACCCATAAGCTGCCCCCTCTAGAAGATATAGAGTATCTTCTTCCAAATCTCTAGAAGTCCATTCAAAGTCTGGAAGGGAGTATCTTACTATATTGAAGAATACTTCAAGGAATTCATCCTCTGCATAATCAAACCAGTAACATCCAGCAGGAGGACCATATTTGCGATCCTCAGTGGTTATATACTCGTCGTCTATTATGTTAAGTTCTAATAGCTTCTTCGTATACTCCTGTGGAATCCATCCATCTGCTTCATATTCCGAGCCTACTTCTTTTACAAAATCAAATCCCAACAATTCCGTAGTTTTCTTATAAGCATTAGTAATCTCCTCAACAGAGTGAGTAGCTACTATATGATATTCTGATGTACTAGCGTGTCCATCACCAGATGGGTCTCCTAATGTAAAACAAATATTGTATTTCATTGTAGTATATATTTAATAAATTCTACTTCAGATTCATCGAAATCTTCATATATTGAGTCAACCATATTAATTAATCTACGTAGCTTCTCCTTAAAACTACACTCTCTAATGTCATTTTCCACCTGACTTACTAAGTCATCCGCTCTGCTATATACATCAGAATTGTAATCTACGTTAAAATAATATGGGGAGAACATCGTCATAATATGTTTTCCCCTATATGTAATGCTGTGTAGCATTCCAGAAAGACAAAACTTACCTTCCCATATAAAATATTCTAGAGCAAAGATCATACCATTATAGTCAATGTATATTTCTCCGGAATTATTATCATCCGATTTATAGGTAATATCAAAGTCTTTTATTTTCTTTAGCTCATCTACGAGTTCTCTAGCAATTATCATAGTTTGTCTCTTTATAAGAGTTTATTCTAAACTATCTATATAACCTCTAGCAACAAACTCCTCATATAAAGGAGTTGCAAGCTCACTTGCCTGAGGATGTGGTTTACCCTTCGCCAATCTCTCCACCCTAAGTTTGAAGAAATGTTTCCAATCAGATACAAACCCTGTCATTACTAATTCTGTTTTTAAAGAATTAGGTAATACTGTCCTTGCTTGTTGAGGTTTCATCCCGTTACTTATACTACTAAAGTAGGCTTTTTCTGCATATAACATAGCATATATCCAGTTAGTCTCTGCACAAGCTATATCTAATCCTGTCTGCCAATCTCTAATATTAAGATTTGAATAATTATCTTCAAAGTACTTATTGAACCAATTAGGGTATATGAATGTGCATTCATTGCCAAACTTATCCTTAGAATAGTTACAATACCTTGTACTTTCCTGAGCAAAAGACATTACTCTATGCCTTACAAACTCATGTGATACACCTCTATCACATACAAAGTGTACAGTGATTCTCTTCTCATGGAACTCTGTAGGTTTACAGATATACTTTAAGTCATCAAGCCAGCCATTCTCTACCAATACTCTGTAGTTAGTAGTAATGCACTTACAACTTCCATAAAGTATATCACCATGACAATTATATACCTCTGTTCCTTCTTTAACTACTGAATACTTATTAGACTTATATTTATCAATCAGCTCAGAGTTTTCAATAACATTGAATACTTTAAGATATACTGTACCATGCTCTAACATAGCACCATGACCAGACTTAATCATTCTATCTACAAATGACTTGGCAGAATCTTCTGTAATCTTGTCCTCTGACTTATAGCATATTCTGCCTGCTCTCTCTATCTGTTTATATACTCCTTCAAGTCCAGAAGGTTGTTCCCATATCTCAAATGATGGTTTAATCAGTTTCATTGTGCCTAAATATTTTACTTATTAATTCCATAATCCTATCTTCTTTCCTGCTAATTCATCAATAAAACAGAATCTAGTTCCATCCTTCAAGGAATGTATATACTTACTGAAGTGTGCAATTAAAGGAGTCTCATTTCTTACCCCAACAACTTGCCCTGTTCTATATACTTCTTCACTAGAAGATTTCTCTGGGTCTGTTCCAATAAAGAACACAACTTTGTCTTTATACTCAGAACACTCCTTACAGGCATGGTCAGAAAATCCTATAGCCTTCCCATTTAACTTCTCTACTTCAGAAGCAACTTCTTTTGAAAGAAGGGAATTCATTATAATTCCTTCCTCTGCTGTCTCTCCGCAGATCGGACATATGTACTTAACTAAGGAAACCTTAAAATTATTCATTTTCCTCTTTCTATTTTAATCCGTTCCAAAACATCCCTATTAGCTTCTAATATTTCATCAAAAGAAGGAATAGGCATCCACGCAATTTCTTCGTAATACATTGCCGATTTTGCTGCCCAATTTCCATTTATATAAATATTTTCCGATACAAAATATTTATCATGATGTTTCATTCTATTAAGAACTAATACTTTTTCTTTGGATTCCGGCAAACGTTCTTCTACACTTATCCACGAAAAATGTTTTTTCATCCATTCTGCACCAGCTTTGAAAATATCCGCACCAAATTCATAAAGCGCATGATTTCTCCCTGCTTCATAATTATCTTCTTCGTGATTAATTATGGTATAATCTATATGGTCATCTAAAAGGTTTTCAATATAGATTTTTCCCGCTTTTTCAATATCTTCTTTTTTCATGGCAGTAACTTTAAACAACTTAATATCCTTTCCACCGGGAATGCCGTGATGTAATCCTTGTCGTTAAATCTAGACATCCCATTTTCTCTCTTGTGGATAAAAATAACATCCTTCCCATCTACTTTTCTAAGACACCATGCAAACTTTCTTTCGGCATCCGTGCCGAGGGTTACCATTAATCCGGTCATTGCTTCTTTTAGTTTTTGCTCCATATTCAAATCAATTTTGTTTGTTCTCGTAAATGTGTTCATGAATAACTGTTCAGCTTCAGAGAAACTATCAGCCTCCACTAACATTGCTAATTCAGTCATACAATGATTAGGCTTATATTTTACATAATAGAATTGAGTTAATACAAGATTCATATTTCTTTATATTTCTTACTTAGATAAAGCAAAGCAAGAGCATACACTCTATTGTAATTGCTCTTGCTCGCTTCCTCCATTATTGTATTCTCAAGGTCTTCAATACTCATTAGCTAGATAGATTTTGGCCCATCCAATATAACCATCCCCCTAAATGTTTCTTTCAAAGATCTAACAGCTTCAAGTCTAGTTGGGGCCTCAATAGATATAATACTAATTATCCCCTTATATTCTATTTCAAACGTGTATTTTTCCATCTTCTTATTTTATTATCAATTATTTGAATTAATGAGACTGGAGCATACATTAATAGATATACTAAATAAGACAATAGCCACATAGCTAAACCTAGCATTACTAAAGCACAGCTTATCCAGATAGGGCTGGTGATTATTAGTATTAGTGTAACTAGTGATTCCCACATATTGAATTATAATATAAAAGTGTAGGATTATCATCGTGTATGTCTACTGACTCTAGACGGTATAGAGCTAGTTTCTGATAAAACTGTTGTCTATCAAACCCATTTGAAATGAGGTGACATCCATTTACGGTTGGAATGACATATTTAATTCTCTCTCCTTCAGCGCCCCTACACTCATTAATCAATGAAATTATTTTTTGAAAATATTCATTGTCCTTAGAATCTATATCTACTATCCATAATTTCTTATAATTAGTACTCCTACTAGCTCCAGTGGCTCTATCATATACAGCAATTCCTTGTCTAGTATTCTTATTTCGTATTAGATCAGTAAACTGCTTAATAGACTCACAGGCTATATCAAAGGTATTTCTCGGATTTATCCAGAAATATGCACGAGCGTTATTACTATTACATAGATCTTTTATGTAAGGTTCCTGTCTTAGAAATTCTTCTCTAGTAAAGAAGTAGAAACTTCTAATGGTTCTAGCACCTGAGGTATATGATGGAAGTTCTATCCCGTCTTTCTTTCGTTGGATTACTTGCACGAAATAGAAATCATCTTTGTCTACCAATCCATCAAATAACTTAGATAAATATTCAAAATTATCTACTATCATTTAAATATTCCTCCAAATATTCCACCAAATAGTTCATCATTAAAATATTCTGGTGTACATTTAATTATAATAAGTTGTCTGAATGTATCTCCGTATTTTCTTCTTAAATAGTCTTCAAGCGAGCATTTTGCTATTAACTCGCTATCTTTGTTTTTGACTTTTATTTCTTTATCATAGAGAATCTTGTCAAACAAAATCACGTTATAATTGATTCTATAATTCATTTTTAAGCTCTTCTTTTATTTGTTTTTTGGCAAGTCGTCTGGCTTTTCTTTTATCCCCACAATCTATCATAACTTCCCCAAATCTTTTAAAGTGCTTCTCCCCTCCCAATCCTTTCCATCCCTGGGAACCATAAGCACGTCTTTTTCTTCGTCTCTCCTTTTTACCATTGTTGTCTAAGTATGGGGAAGGAAACCTGTTTTTAGGATTATGTGCTACTGGATGATGTTCATCAAATGTTCTACTCATATAAGCTTCTCTATATAGCCCCTCCCTTCTCCAGTAAAGATTGGAATTTCATTGTCAATACACCAATAACCTCTGAGAGTTTGGTTCATAGTCTGATGATACTTCTTGATGCAACAACTTCCTCTTTTAAATTTAGTAGGATAATCATTCCAATTAATTCCCTTCTCTTGGAAAAGTAGTTCTTGAATCTGATTAGTATTTAATCCTTCTAACTGCTTATGAGAAAAGTAAGCTTGTCCAACAGATTGAATACTATTTCGTGTAGCGTCCTGCTGTCTCCATAGAATACAGTTAGTTACTTCCTCTTTTGGAATGTTAAAACATCTAGCATCAAACATTGCTCCAGTTTTAAGAGAACGCTTATATGAGCTAGTTAACTCATCATCGTCTAACTTTCCATTATAAGAAAGCTCTACGATTTGCTCTTGAAATCTTCTGTTAAAAATAAGAGTTGCCATAGATGCTGCTACACTACATATCTTCTGGACGTTATAATCAAACCAAGCATCAGTGGTAAGTTTCTGATAGTCAATAAGTACTAAAGTAATTTCGTCAGACTGTGTATATCCTAAAACACATCCCTGAATATTCTCACATAGATACTTCATAGTTTCTTGCATAGCACTGCACATAACTTCATCAAACGGTTTATTAAAACCCTTTGTAAAAGTATGAAATGCCTTTCCATCCAGTCTTATTATAACTGGAGTACGTCTTATTAAGAATATTTTAGAACGATTCTCATAATAAGACTTCATTCTATCCCCTAATTCGTCTTTCATAATGTTTTTCACATTTTTCTATTTTAATACTTCCGAAGTATACATTTCCACTAACCTTATAGCTAAAATTCTTTTCATCATTTATGAAATAAAGCCAATAGTCTATGTCCCAGCCATTAGTATCAAATCCGTCATAAGTACATAACTTCCATCCAAGACTTTCCATTACCTTTATGACAGTAGAGAGTGCTATATCTCCGCCTATAAACGATTCTGGTTCACCTTCCATAATTAGTGATAAATTCTCGGAAATGCTTCTTACACTCTGAGTAATAATTTCTCCTCTGTTAACCAGTTCAGCATTATGCCACATAAGTTCATCCTTATCATTGTAAATCTCTCTAGTAGGACTTCCATTATTATCTACTGGATCTAACTCATTAATAACCTCATAGATTTGTTCAGAATCATAGCAATCAACCTCTCCACACCTAACTTTCTCAACTGCCTCCTCTATAGTATTAGCTTCTACATCATAGAAGTACCTGTTCCAAAAACGGGATAATATATCCTCGTATAGTTTAAATTTTGTCATAATAATTAGGATTCAGGAATTACATTCAAATCTGTTAAATAGAAATTTTGATCATCTAAATCTTTTTGTATAAAATAGCCATTTACTTCTGTATTCTCACCTTTAAGAGTGTGTATTACTACTATTCTATCCTGATCAAATTGTTTGAGAATTTCAACTAATTGTCCTACCAGCATTATTTATTACATTGTAAACAAAACTTGTATAATCTGTTAGCTGCTTCTACAGGAGTATGCCCATCCCATTCATCTGCTTTCCATCTTTCGGGAATATTAAACAGATTCCAATCCTCTATTCTGTAATGATTACTTATTTGACCGGTGGGAAGATAAGCCATAACTATAAACCATCCTCCCCCAAAACATAACTCTCCATTTGCGTGTCTATAAGATTTGTGAACCTCATATTTACCTCCTAAGCTGTTAAAGAATGCTGCATTGTACAGCATTCTATAATGGTAAAGTTCATCAAATGTATGGTATCCGTCAGATATTTTATCATCTGATAAAAATAAATTTTTTATTCTCTGTAATAATTTCATTTGTATTCTTTAAAAGTATAGTAGGATAAAAGGAAACACATTATTAATACAATAGCAAACCCCATTAGAATTTCCCCTCGTTGGGCTGTAAACAGATAAGCCCTTGTTCTCTCCACATTCTCACACATTTTGTACTATCTTCAAGTACAATAGGAATATAATATTTATCCTTTATATATTGTTCATATAACTTTTTCTTACAATCAGGGCCAGCAGAGTAATCTCCCTTTGGACGCATAAGAAGTGTGTTAGGATACAAGAAATGAGCATCTAACCACTTTTCTGTTGCCGCACGAGATTCTGGAGTATCTTCTCTGCCAGTGAGAATAATTAACTCCGCATTATGGAAATTACAATAAGCCCTTACCAAACTAATTATTTCATTGACAGGTTCGTCTTTTTCCATACCCTCAGCAGCACCTTCTCCATAAAAGGGGCGACCACTGGTATTTAAACATAGAGTAGCATCCATGTCACATATAATAGCTATTGGCAAATTCTCGTTTTGTTGACTTGCCTTAGCTTTCATTGCCATAATATCTTCATGAATGATAAAGTTTCTGTAACGCTTCCACGTGTCTTTAATAACTTTTTCTCCTATGGGATTTGGTCGAGATGCATCTCGGCGGATACATTCTTCAACAGGAGTCCAGAAGTCTTTAAACTCTACTACATATTTCCATTCATATTTACCCTGTGCGATTCTATTAAATAAGTTAACCTCTTCAACTATTGCTGAAGTAGTTCTAAGATTTAGATTCATATTATCTATTACAATGTCATATCCGTGAGCCATAGAATATGATAAGAATTCTTCATAAAGAGCTTTAACTAATTTCTCTCTACTAGGAATCCAATAATCTCCTAGCGTATTACGAATGTCATCATTGTTAAATCTTACTCTATGTTCTGGGTCTTCATGACACCACTGTTTAGCCCACGTAGTTTTTCCCGAACCTTGTATCCCTCTGCATATAATTAATTTTCTTGTTTCTTCCATATACAATATTTAAAGTACCCAGCCATACCCAGTTTCTAGGCTGTAAAATTTATCCTTATACATAAATCCCAGTTTACCATTTCTTGTAGTCTTCCTACAAAGGAATGGCATTCCAACCCTGCAGGTTTTATTATTTCTCCAAGCACATACTAGATTCTTTCCCATAGAATCCATTATCACAAAATCTAGCTTCTTCTCTTTACACAGCTTCTTAAAAGAGTAATTAGACAAGTTCCTACCAGATCTGATTGCTTCCATTAATGAATCAGTGTCATAATTAGATGTTTCATAGGAGTAGGTTTTAGAATTTTCTATTTCTGGACAATACTTAATAGGAACTGCCCAGTAACGGTTATCAACACTTCTGTATTTTCCGAACTTATTCATATTTAGACAAACACTCTTCTAGAACAATCTTTTCCAAAATAATCAGCCTCAAACCCATTCTATTATAGAATTTAGTTTTCTCCGTAGACTTCTCCACCGTAATCTTCCCATTCTTCTTCATCTCCCTCAAATTCTTCTATATAAAAGCTGTAATAATCGGCCTCCTCAGTCTTTTTCCACAGCTCGTCCCAATCTGCTTCCTCCATCTCATCTGGATCGTAGCCCCATTCTTCGGCTATAAGAGTATAACAACCATAGGAATCAAAATTATCGTAGGCCAGCTGTTCTCCTATATCGTATAGACTAAATTTATTATCTGCGACAGCGCGGAATGTTTCATCCATCCCACACCAGTTTGTACTAACGTGAATTAAAAACCTTTTCATAATTTTTTGATAGTTATTTGATCATAAGTTATCTCTTCTATAATTCCATCTAGATAATTGTGTACTACTTCCATTAGAGCATCCTCTGGTACATCTTTTAAACTTGTATATTCCTCAGGTCTACCATCGTTAGCATCTATCAACAGCGAACTATCAGAAATATTAAATATAAACTCTAGCTTAAATTTCATATCAGTCTACATTACAACAAATTTGACTAAAACCAGAAAGTCCTAAGTCTGCCTGTGATACAATATACTGTATGAATTCACAGTAATTTTTGCTAGTAGTAAGTTCTTCTATATATTCTTTTAGCGATATAATGTCTTCGATATATTCTGAATTATTCAAAACATACTTCTCGTACATAGTTAGTCTTTGGTTAGAAGACTTTATATCTTCTTCTAAGTTATAAATAACTCTATCTAAGTCGGAGGTATTTAGGGTAGTATAAACTTCATTATCTCCAGCCCATGCTACATCGACATTATCACATATTGCACTATACACACAATGTGAACGACTGAAACTAACAATATCTATAGGCTTATCTTCATTTTTAGGAATACCATATATGGTTAAGTAACTGCTCATAATTCATTTGCTAATTTAATTATTAATTCTTTAAGATGCTGCAGTAATTCTTTCTTAGATTTTTCAGTAATACAAAGATCCGTTACTTCTGCTCTGTCCTTTAGACAATCAATAAAAGGATCTACCCTAAACTCTCCTTCGTTAATGTGAATAGATTCTCCAAACGCATTTAGAATATCTTCATCTGTAATTAATTCTGTTGTTGTAAATTCTATTTCCATAATTACTTAATATTTGGTTCAACAAAGGATACTGGTTCATATAATTCCCAGCCAGTCAACCATAATGGAACGATTATAGTTTCAAGTCCTACAACACTCCATGCTACATTTCCAAAGCATACCTCGTACTTTACACCATCAACCTTTCTGGTTTGATAGTTTGCCCAACCATATGGTTGGGCTACAAACTTAGTCCCATCAGCTCTTTCGAAAGTTTTACTATCAGCGCAGGAACTTAAAATTATAACAGTTGTTAACAAACTTACAAGCTTTTTCATAATTCTTTTGCGTTATATTTTTGTGTATTGGTTAATGAACCCAATAGTCTGGAAGAGGACCATCGTTCTTTAAGCACTCCTCATAATCTCTTCTCCCAGATATATCATACTCCTTATTCTTTGTTATATTAGTTAGAAGGTTTCCTAATACATCAATGATATCTCCTTTTTCCATTATTAGTATATCATTAATGTAATAATCCTTTATACAGGTATACATCCTAGCCAGATCTGCTCCTAGGAATACATTAGGACAGAATGGTTTTCCTCCCTTAATCATACAGTCTACCAAAACTCTAGCCACCTCTTCTGCTATATCCTCTGGAGCCTCAATGTTCCATTCATCGTGAACAGGGGCGCACATTTTGACTATATTTTGGTAATTATTCTCTACTATCCAATTAAAGAATAGAATAGATGCTAATTTGAAGCAGCAAGCTCCACGATTCTGTATCCGATAATTGATACTTTGCTTTTCAGAACTAGATTTTCTAGTGAAAAACTTTTTCACATTTTGTACAGTCTCGCAACTTGGAGAATCTCGTTTCATTTCTCTGTAATATTCCCAGAATCCCTCTTCTTTAAACTTTTGCATCATTTTCCTTAGCCAAGGGGCGTCAAATATATGGGCTCGGTGTCCTAAAACGGGATTCATCAGAATATATCCATCTCTCATTACAACCTTTCTACAGTAATCTTGATAGTTTTTGAGTCCAGAGAAACCTCTCATAAAATCATCATAAATTTTCTGAGCTTCTTTTAATGGAATTCCTTTATTATTTGCAATAGTATTAGCATCACCACCATAATTTATAGCAAATTCCACCCCCTTAGCGTCTTGTCTAGCAGAATGATATAATTTCTTAATATCTTCTATTTCTGTATCTCTAGGAATAATATCGGGATAGCTCATATAAGCTACCAAACTATGAATATCTCCCTTTGGTTTACTGAGTTCTCTTATCATAGCTTCATCCTTAGATACAGATGCTATAATACAAGATTCCTGTCCGGAGTAATCACAACTAATCCATTTATTGCCTTTCTCTGCTGTAAAACACGCTCTAGTTTCTGGATCGTGTGGAAGATTTTGCATTTGTTATGTTAAGGCTCTTTATCCTTAACTCTCCTCGTTTCCAAGGAGTATCGGACTATATCATTATCTGTTATGTGTAGTATAATAATTGTGTAGCATCGCCAGTGCTCTCTTTCTAGGAAGTCCGTAGGGAACATCATATCTATATAAGAGATCTACGAATTTTGAAACATCCTCCTTAGAATTGATAGAAAAATGCTTATTATCTGCGTAAATATTCATCTTAATATCGTTCTCCATTAATACCTCAGACAGTTTACTTATAAATTCCATAGACTCACAATAAGCTTCCGCAATATAATGTCTATATTTTCCAGAAGTTGTAAAACAGCCATCTCCATCCCAAAATCCTCTTAGAAACATACTTAAACAGTCTATGTTAGGAATGTTAGGAAATTTTAAGGTTGGAGTCTTATTATAAACCTCTCCAAAAATATCTTTTAATGATTGAACAAGTTTCTTATTGGTAATTCCAAGAAAATAAACACCTCCGGACTTAGCATATTTTTTAATATCTCCAGAATAATTTAGTATCGCCTTTATATCTTCCAAAGGCTCTTTATCCTTTTGAGTAAACTGGATTATTTCAGATCCACTATTAGTAAGATGAACGTTACCATCAGCCGCAAAGAATCCAACGAAATACCAATACTCAGGATTTAGTACATCTATTCTAGATTCATCTAAACAATATAAATTCCTATCTCGAAACCTAGTCAAGCCATATCTAGCAACAAGATGATCTATTTTACTTCTTGTAACTCCTAAGAGTTCTATTATCTCCTTCTACTTCTTTCTGTTTAAATACATTTCAAGAATTTTTAATTCTAATTCCGAACAGTCAGATTTAATTTCTTCTAGAGAAAAGTTAGTTTTATCCATATATTTATATATTTTAATTTATACTAATATAAGGATGATAGATCGAGGAACAAAATGTTCCTGTTCAAAATTTTACACATAACAGATATTGTGCGCTCGTGGGCATCTCTTTTGAATTTGCCTAGTCTCTGAACTTTTACTAACATTACTATTAGTACTTAGCTGCTGATTACCATACAATTAGTCTCACGACTTGTGTTCTAGGCTTCCAGCAATTCACACAATTTTCCACAATAGTTCACACTATTGCGCCTCCAATTGAAGGTTCAGTTTGTAAACTCCACCCCCACTGCTCATTCTACTGGTATCAGTTCCTATACTATGAAGTTCAATATGTACTCTGCCAGTATTCTCATTTATGGCCTTAAGCCAATTTTCTCCATAGGTGGAAACAACCTTTGCGGCTGCCTGATATTTTAGAAATATAGGAATAATAGGAAATTTATCTTTCTGAGGAGCTATTTGTTTTTCTTCTATTGATTTCTTTTTCTTCTTAGTCTTCTTATCGAAAGAATCTACATTTATCCCTAGTTCTTCAAACAATGGAATAACCTGCTTGGAACTGCCCCAATTTATTATACACTGAGGTTCTTTGTTAAATCCATCAAATAAATCTCCTTGTGTATCTACCTTAGTGAATTTGTTAGCTATACGTTTCTTATATGCCCTAAACTTACTTCCATTTGTAATACTTAGGTCATCTTGAGGAGATCTAATATATTTTTCTTTTGTGAGCTTTATTATCTCATCTTCTATCTCGGAAGCGTTGCAAGAATCCATCTCTGGGTACTTAATATCCCATCCACTGTGGGGATTGTCTTTGTCCCATCTTACCACCCACTCATTCAATTCTTTTTCTGCTTCTTTTAGTTTTATAAGATCTTTTTTCATTTTATTTTTCCATCTCTCGGCATTAAGATGGATTCCGCAATATTTAGCGTAAGCTACAAATTTGGTCGCTTCACATTCAAATTCGCAGGCCTTGGTCAATTTCTGGTTATCTAATTCCTTTAACTGTGCATCCCTTATGTTTTCTAAATGTTCTACATCTCCTGCAGCATAAACTACAACATCTTCGGTAAGTCCTTCATTTATAATCTTACCTCTTATAGACTTGTCAATATTTATTCCAGTTCTTCTCTTAGCTACAGCCTGTAAGGCGTAACTTAGCTCAAAACTAGTTAAAACCCCCTTATCATTATAGACTGGTTCATAAAAATCAGATTCGATAAGACTATGAACCTCCGGGGTTAATGCTCTAGGATATCCAAGATATATTAATTGCTCAGCAATCATAGTATCGTAGATGTTCCTTGGCCATATATTCTGTTTATATAAGAAGGTTAAATCAAACCCTATATTATGACCTATAAACAACCTATTTGATTCTAGATATTCCTTTAGATGTTTTCTATTACTATCAGAAAGGGTTAGCCAATCAATTACAACCTGATCTTTCGTACATCCCAGTTGAACGGTTAACAGGTTTTTTGTATGACAATCTAACCCCATAGTTTCAGTATCTAACTGTGTATTATGAAGAGGCAATAGTATATCCATTGCCTCATCGAATTTTGCTTCTTCGTATCTTTCAGAACCGAATAAAGACTTATTAGAACTTACCAAATATATCACCAGACCTCCGCAAAAATGTTATCAATAGAATACTCTTCTTCACAAGGTATATCATACCTAGCTAAGAGATTTTCCAAATCTTCTCTAAACTTCTTAGTTTTTCTATCTAGTTCTTCCCTATCATAATACGTAGGATAGAATTTACCTTTCACGTTAAGCTCAAAATTTAGGGTAGCTTCAGATTCCAAAGGCTCATTATATGGTGCACTAGGATCATTAAACGCACCAGCAGGATAATTATCGAAAGTCATCATACGGGTCATAATCCAAAAAATCAACTACTTCCCAATCATTTGCATTTATATCTTCTCCATCAAAAGGGTAATAAGTACAAGACTGATCCGAAAAATCATACATTATAAATTGATCATGATATAAGATACCTGCATCAAATTTATTCATAAGTTTTTTCATAGGAGTAGGAATAGATTGCATCGTAGACACCTTTGTATAAGGAATAGTTGCTGGAATCTGCATGAATATCACCAGACTACTGTGATAGGATCTTCTTCTCACCACTCTTCCCTTTTGCAGCTCTGATAGCATTTCTCCGAATTTCATTATAATAAATTTTTAAGTTGATTAGAAAATCTACGTCTTAGCTTGGCTAAAGCTCCCTCTTTCATCTGTCTAATTCTCTCATTACCGACTCCATACATTTCTGCAATAATTTTAGGATTAACACTTGGCATACCTATTCCGAACAGCATACACATTAAATCGTGTTCTCTTACTGTTAATTTCGATAGAAGAGATTCTAATTCCTTAGTGACATAACTTTTATTAACTTGTTCGTCCAATAATGGCTCTCCATCTGGAATTATATCACAAACCTGACTGTTCTCCTCATCGCCTCCTATGAAATCGTCAACTGACACTAATTTATTAGAAAATTGAGACAAATAATCAATTTGATCTCTTGGAATGCCGGTTATCTCTGATATTTCTTCTGAACTTGGATTCCTACAATTAGTTTGGAGAAACTTGTTGGTAGCATCTAAAATACTTATTACAAGTAATTGTTGAGACATAGGAAGGCGAATCTCTCGTGCCTGCCAGTATATAGAATTATAGATACTTTGCCTAATCCACCATACAGCATAGGACAAAAAGGTTACTCCTCTAGTAACATCAAACTTATCAATGGCCTTTATTAAACCTTCATTTCCACTAGAAATTAAATCCATCAGAGGAATACCTCTATTTTGAAATTGCTTAGCAATAGTTACGACAAATCTTAAATTTGATTGCACAACTTTTTCCTTGGCAATCGAATCTCCTTCCTGTGCGGATTTTACTAGTTTAACTATTTCATCTGGATCCAGTATCTTATACTTAGATATGTCCTTAAGATAGCTAGCTAGTAAAGAATTTGATCTGTCTGTAAATATTACTTTTTTAGGCATTGTCAGCTGGACTTTCAGGGTCAGCTTCCTGTTGAACAACAGGTTGTGTTCTAGGTGTGTTCAGTCCTATTCTAACTGATAATATTGACAGATAAGCCTCCATCGCCTTCAGTTGTCCTATCATTAGGTCTCTGTTAAGATTGTCTACCTCTTTAATTTTTTCTTCATCCAAGATAAAGGCTCTCAATTTAGTAACGCGATCATTTACCTCATTAAACTCTGCAACAAGTACCTCAAACATTTCTTTTTCCATCCTCTTCAATTTTATAAATTTCTGCGAATCTGCTGTAATAGCTCCTTATGAGCTTTCCTTCTTCTTGTATAATCCCTCTAAGTGATATTGAACACAACAGTAACACTGCTATATTAAGAGCACTAAATATTAAGATATAGTGGTTCATAGCTTACCTCATACCTTTCATTAACTATAGATGTATTATACACTTCAGTATCTTCTAATATTTCACAATTATGATTAGCACTATGTAAATGTCCAGTAAATAAATATCTAGGCTTAGATCTGATTATGGCATCCCTAAGAGGAATACTCCCTCTGTGTTTTTCATTTAGTTCCAGACATACATCTCCTGTCCCAAACGGACAGTCATGAGAAAATACAATATCACAGTCTTCAGGAATATCAAAGAATTTGTTTTTCAGGACCTCATCTGTTCTCATGAAAGGCCAGTTCCCAAAAATATGACAGTACGGTGTTCCAAATATTTTGTAACAATCTCCGTTGTCAGTTATATATTCTGATAACTCATTTTCCAGATAAACTACTTTAGATCCCAATAACAAACTTTTAAATTTTTCTTTCTTTCTTTCCAGAAAAGCATCATGATTCCCTGCAATTAGAAAAATCCTTTCGCATGACAATTTTTCACACCATGGTAAAAATTCATTAGTTATCCAATATTCCATTTCTTCCATATTAAACTGCAATCTCAATGGGGAAATATCTCCACATATAAATAACACTTCACATGGATAGATGTCTATTAGATTACCATGTAGGTCACTTATAGCTCCTATCAGCATCTTTGGTATTTAACTTATTAAATCCTTCTTCCAAACATTCATCTAAACAAGTTGCTCCATTATAAAATTGCATTATATAGTCAAATCCACCATTTCCGTCTGGACGAAAAGATTGAATATCTCCCTCAATTTCTGTATCTTCCTTTCTATATAATACATCTCCTAAGATTATGTAATCTTCCCAGAATTTTTCACAAATGTCTAACGCAGTAGGTTTATCTGACTCTATATCCAATTTTCTACTTATTATTTCCTCTTCTATCTCTTCTGTATAGACAGGAATTAATTTTCCAACGTAAGTCTTTATTTCACTCATTTTAAATTATCATTAATATATATTCGATGGCAATCCTTTCCGACTCCAGACCCCCAAATATGATTATTTCTACAATAATCTATAGAACGTCCATAGTATAGATAATCTAACATAGCTTCCCAAGTAGCGAGATTTCTAGTTTGACTATCTTTGTCTCCCTTCTTTATATAGGTAAACCACCAGCAGAGTTGCCATTTTCGAAGAAAGGTAATAGCTATATAAGGATCCCATTCATGTCTTGGGCTATTAAATTTATCTTTCCAACCAAGAGCAGATAGATGGATGTCAAAGATTCTATTGTAATAGTCTCTTCGACAAGGAAGTCCAAAAAACCACGCTATCCTCCCTTTTCTAACTAGACACCATTTAGGTTTCTTAAAATGCTTTCTACATTTCCACCATATATACCAGGGATTATGATATTCATTCCAACCAGGGGAAAGAAAGGGGATTCTATTATGAAAAAAGTATGACAGTTTATAATGCAAACTGCCATACTTTTTGCTAGTTAAAAACTCTTTAAAATTCATATCCTTGCTTTACTAGCTCCTTTTCAGAAATTTTCTCTGATTTAGAGTAATCCAAAATTTTAATTAATGTTTCTCTATCCATATCATATATTATTAATTCATACTATGATATATGCTATAGATAGAGAAACAAAGCCTTAATACATTAAAGTTTAAAATTAATGAAAAATATTAATTTTCATCTTCTATATTTACTTCCCCAGCGTCAAGAGCTTTTCCTTCAGTATTAAGGAAGCGGAAACATTTAAGCTTAAATGCCTCAGACCTCATATTTTCTATTTTAATAACAATACCTTCATGAGGTACTTTATTATCACAAGATGGAGAAGTACGTTCCATATAGAACTGGGCATCGTTTGCTAATTTCTCCATAAAGTTCTCATTCCAGTGTTCGGCTTCATTAAGTTCTGGATATAGAGCCTTTGCAGTCCCATAATACCATTCCTCTACTGGAGTAAGTCCAACCTTGGCACACCATTGCTGTACCTCACGAGCAGAAAACTCATGAACAACTCCATCAACATTAGTTATAGTTACTCGATAGATGCGAACCTTAAAGTGTTTCTCTGGAGTATATGCTTCTCCTTCTTTAGGAGGCATACATCCATAATCATAGTTCTTTTGGATATAACCACCATTTGGTAAGAATCCTACTATCTCGTAATATGCTGTCATGCCCTTAGACAAACAAGGTTTTACGATTTTGTCAGCTTCTGCCCAAACATCACATCCGTAGAATCCTGGAGTAACATTTTTGTTATAGAACTGATTCTTAATGACAGTTCTGGAGGCATAGAGGTAGTCATACTTATTAAACTCTTCTCCTGCTAACCATTTAGCAATCCTATGTTTCCAATCTAGGTCTTGCTTACACAAAACATATGCGGAAATACCAGAAGTACCATGTATTTTCTCAGTAATACTAATTAAGTCATTGGGATGAATTACATTAGGACATTTCTTAATAAGAGTTGTCAGTTCTGTTATCGTAAAGGCTTTTTATCCTCTACTTCTGGAGCTTTCGCTCATGGTTAATTAACTCGTAATTAACTTACCTTCCGTTAATTCGGACCAGCTCAGCGTACATTTTCATCCCTTAGGATGTCAAGCACTCTTGGAAATATTATATTCTAAATACTTATTTTCTCAAACTTTCTTTAGGTTCAATTTCTACGCGTTACGATAGTTTAGATATATTATTATCTAAACTTATCTCGGTATTTTCAATGATTTCTTTAAACTTTATTTGTTTTCTTAACATGAAAAAATTAGGATTTGTTAAATATAATTTATTATATATAGTAATAAGATCCTTTAAACTATGATTTCCTATTGTGAAGGATTCTCTATCTGGATAGACTGATATATTAATACCTTCTTCAATAAAAAAGTCTTTAATTTCATCTAATATTAATTTAGTTTTTGAAGTAATTTTAAATATTATATTAGTATGAGTATAGGTTTTAGTTGTTCTGTCTTTTAATATATGAGTTTTACTTACTAAGGATTTGGACACACATCCATCTCCATCAAAATAACCACGAATAAAATCCCACATAAATTCTTTTGGAACAATGTTCTTAATTGACTTTTCTAAATAGGTTTTATTATATCCTAATCCTAATTTATTTAAAGTATCAGCAATGTGGTTACATTTAAAAGATAATAAGTACATTGGATTAGTTATAATTCCAGTCTTTTTATTTATATATTTAGGCTTATAATTTAATTTAGAAATTGGAGAAATGAAATCTCTAACCTTAATTAATATTTCTAAATCTTCTTCCTTAAGACTTAAATTAAATTTATTATCCCTAGTTATACAACCATCCGCCATATAAAGACCTAATATATAAGCACTTTCTCTATTATTTATATTATCAAAGATATTTTCATTTATCTTATTTTCTCTTAACTACCTTCTTTTTAAGAAATTCTTTTCTTTAAAGAAAGTGCTCATAATATAATCTGAACAATTAAATTTATTACATAGTTCTCTATATTCTATATTACCATCTATATAATTATTATAATCTTCTTCTGTAAAATTTTCTATTAGAAATTGTAATTTGTTTTTTGTTTCAATATTAATTTTAGCCATAATTTATATTTTTATATATTTAGTTCTTAATATATAAAGTTAAATATATGACTACTTAATTCCAAATAAAATATAAGAAATTTTAGAATTCACCGATATTGCTTGATTTTCATTAAAGTATTACTACTTTAAGCGACACTTAGTCTATCGTAATGGAATCTAAACTGTTCATCAATAACCTTGCTGATTCCTTTGACTTTCTTCGTTTGGTTGTTACGTGGAGTTCCCCCTTGCCCCTGTTGTCTCTTTGGGATGTACTTTTTGTTAATCCAAAATTCTTTGCCTTCATGTTCTACAATATCAAATTCAATACCTGCTTCAACTTCTACTTCTTTATTAGTTACAGACATTATATAGTTCTGAAACTAGACTGCCGGAAGAATAAAACCTTCGGATAGCTCATTCTTTAATCTGATAGCCTTTACTCTACCATTATCCTCAAACATACCAGTTTGTTCTGAGTCATTGTTTAATTCTTTATGGCGGTAAAGATTACAATATCTCAGAAAATCTGGATTTATACAACAAGCTGTTGGAAAATATACATATAGTCCTGGCTAAGAATCAATCCCAGTAATGATATTAAAACCATCAATGGTACAACACTTAAGTCTAGTAACTTCTGGATTACTATGCGCTCTGAAATTTTTAATGTCCACGATCTTTGCCAAATAATTTACGTTGGCTTTTTTACTCTTAGATAACTTCATTTATTCTCTATTTAAAATGGTTCTTCTGTAGTTTCTATAAATTCACACATAAAGTTAGCATATACCTGAGCTTGTGATTCATTAAATTCATTACTAAAATAGAATTGAAATACATGAAATAACTCGTGATAAAAGGTATTTCTTATTTGTTCGTCACTTAGAGAAACCGTTCCGTCATGTGTAGACTGAAGAGTTCTAGCTAACTTAATAGTATTTGTAGCATCACAAAAATAACCATAGTTATTATTTGGAATTGAATCTTCCATAACTACAGTTATTTCTTGATTAGCTATTCTAAATTTATCTGGAAGCTTGCCTCCACTATTCAATTTTATCATAATGGACTAAATATAGTTTATTCAGACTTTTTTAATCTCCTCCATTCGTCTAGGAAATCTTGTGGGTAATCCCATTCTAGCTCTCTATCATATACTTTAGTAAACGAATAAGAATCAAAATGCTCATATAGAGTATTTATGATTTCATATCTTAATTCATCTTCATTTTCACAATATAGATAATCTACTGGCCTCAACCCTATAACTACGGAAGACTTTGCAGAAATATACAAAGTAGCATTAAAATCATATTTATTCATAATCACGTATTGCTTTTAAGACTGGTTGAAGAGGAGTTCCTTCATCAGACAGGTAGAAATACTTAACAGTAGCCATCTTTCCAATAAGCTCTTTAAGTCTTTCTCTATACTGTTGCTTAAGCTCCCTAGAACCCATTGGTTTGGCTTTAAATTCTATACCATCTTCAGTTATTAACGTAAAACACATATCCTCTTCTCGAAGGCCTTCTGATAAGCCAGTGATTTCAAATTCTGCATCTTTGTAGAATTTAAATTTAAGCATATCATTAGTACGTTTTCCGAAACCATACTCCTTATCAGGGTTTCTACATACTACTCCTTCCCAACCTTCTGATACATATTGGTCATGAAGTTTCATTATATTCTCATATCCAGAGACCTTCTCTTGTGGGACCAATTGCATTTGAAGTTCTCCTTCTTCCCATTCTCTATTTGGGTCAAATCCAAGATTAAGCTCCTTTTGCAACTGCTTAAGAATCTCTAATCTATCCGAGAACTTCATTCCAGGAATCATAATATCATAAACATAATATTCAAGCCAGTCGCAGTCAACTGCGTTTTTTTCAAGACGAGCAGCTCCGCTAATTTGTTGAAGACTCTTACCATGTCTGTACAACTCTCCATCAAGAATGTAAGTGGGATGAGATCTGAAGAATTCAAGCAATTTCTCATTTTTTCTGATATGGTCTGTTGAATAATCGTAATTTCCCCCACCTCTGGAAGCAGATAGAATCTCACCATCTTTATAGTAGAAGGAGCACCTACAGCCATCAATTTTTCTGCTAGCATACCAATACTTAACCTTGTTAATTGAGGATTCCTTAACCTTATCTGCAGATTTTGCAAGCATATGCTTTGCAAATCCATTCTGATCGGTTTTGATGTTTCCATAAAATTCTTCTAGCTGAGTCTCGCTATAAGTCTCAGGATCGTTATCCAATTCTTTATACCCTTTATCTAGATACTTTTTAAGTTCAGAATTAAACTGAAGATTAGCTTGTTCTCTATGAGTTCTGCCAGCCTTACCTAAGGTAATTACTATATCTGGAGCCTTGGTCATTTTACCATGTAATTGACCATAAACTCTAGTTATTACAAACCCCTTTCTCTCGTCATCCCATTCCTCATCCCATTCAAGGTATGCTACTCTGAACTTTCCTGTACTTGCTTTAGATAAAAGATATTTAATCATTCTACTTCAATGTGAATTTTGTTTTCAGGAATGTATTCCCATATGTTCTCTCTGAGCCATTCCTCAATCTTATTTTTGATTTCGTCATTAGTAAATCCTTCTCGTTCAAGCCATTCTATATCTTCTTGATTGAGAAACTCACTCATTTTTATATCACATCTAACTCTTACGGTCGCTTTTTTAGGAATTTTCATGCTTCAAATAATTTTTAACTAGGTTCCACAAATCATCTATGGTATCAGTAGGAATTACTTCTCCATTCTCATCGAATGCTTGATTAGGTTCTTCACCGAATCCCTCTTTTCCAAATAACCACCAGTTAATCCAGTCTACACCTTCATAAGAAAACAATTCAGGAAGTGTTACATGTAGGAAAGTCCAACCAAGCTCAGCTATAGGAAGTTCAAATAAATCAATTCCAAAATCAGACCATCTGTCTATTTCCTTAGAATAGTTCTGAGCATTTTCAATAAGTCTTACAAACCCTTCTTTAGTCATAGTAGTAATTATTTTAGTATCCTTTTTGTAATCTCCGTCTTCCAATCACAGTCGCATTCTTCAGCTGCTATCTCAAACGATTTTTCTAGATCTCCATTTTCTATGTATTCTGCAACTAATAGATCAGTATCTACATCATATTTATCAATAATTTTCTCAGTGACTATTTTAACTGTAATACCTTCGAGTTCATCATAGAGGGTCTCTGTTAACTTTTCCGTTAATTCATCCCATTCTTCATTTAGTTTAGCCAGGGCAGACCTGCTATCTTCCTCTCTCATGGCTTTTTCAAGTTCTAATATTTTAGACCTCAATTCCTCTTTAGTCATAGTACCTTTAATGTATTTTTAACAACAATTTCCTTTTCCATCTTACCAAGTTGCTTCTCGATTTCTTCTGGAATATTTACCCGTACATCCATTAGAGAAGTTAAATATTTAACTTTGTCTCTCGTATCGTCAATAAAATGATAATTAGTTTTGATCTGATTACTAACGTCCTCAACTCTTTGCATGAGACAAAGTATTAGGGCTACATTACATAACCCCAATACCATTAATACCCATATCATATTCCAGTATGTCCAAAGCCTCCTTCTCCTCGTTCAGTAGAAGGTAATTCTTCAACTGTTTCCCACTCTATGGTTTCATGCTTAGCAATAACCATTTGGGCAATGCGCTCACCATCTTCGATTACAAAATCTTTAGATGATAAGTTTATCAGGATAACACCAATTTCTCCTCTGTAATCAGCGTCAATAGTTCCTGGAGAGTTGAGAACAGTAATTCCCTTTTTCAATGCTAGCCCGCTTCTAGGGCGAATCTGTGCTTCAAAACCCTCTGGTAACGAAATATAAAGACCTGTTGGAACTAAACAATGATCACCAGGACTAAGTTTAATTGGTAACTCAAGATTAGCACGAATATCCATTCCAGCTGAGAGAATTGTAGCATACTCTGGAAGAGGGTGTTTAGATTTGTTTACTATACTTACTTGCATATTGATTTATGTAATAAAAATATTTAACTGTATAATTCAATTACACACCATTTTATCCCACAGCTCTCTTGAAATGAATCCCTTCTCCAATTCAGTAAGTTCATCATAACTGTTAATATCTGCTATGGAATAATTAAAGTGATTTATTAAAGCCGTGACGACATCTTTGTCGCTTGCCTTAGATATATTAAATATCATGATCCAATTGTTTAATAACAGATTCTCTATCATGTAGATAGTCTATTAAGGATTCGATTACATCCTCACCAGTTTCTGAGTAAAACACCTTGACCACCTTATCTTCGTCCTTTATAAGTACAAATGGGTCGAGCCTAGCGGCCCAATGAGACTTAATTTCCCAGGCTTTCTTCTTTCCTTTTTTGGACATAGAATCTATAAAGTGAAAAATAGGAGACACCCCTAAAGTGTTCTCTATTCTTTTTATTTGTGATTCATCATTATAAATTACAAATATGTCTGTCATATTTACCCTAAGCTTGAATCAATTCTTCCAAAATTTATAAGTTATATCTTCTAAATGATAAGCAGGATTTTCATCAAGGATTTCTCCAAGACGAATTACCTTATAAAATCTTTGATTAGTAAGTTTATTGCTCAATGGACCAAGTTCTTCAATATAAGGACCAAGCTTTATATAGCCAAAGTTCTCTAGATTTATATTCTTGTCTAGCTCCTGTCTACCACTGTACCACGCTGTCCGTACAGGCAACTCCCCCTCCTTTAATACTTCTGCCAGCTTATTTATATAAGCTGGGTCGCTATCTCCCCCCATAAAAGAGATGCAAGTTACTCCAGCGTTCCTGCTATATAGTCGTAATAGTTCCTCGAAAGTAAGTTTGGTTCCAATATCCTCTGCTAAATAGGAACTATGACATCCCTTGCAATGACAGGGGCAGTTAGAGATATTTATAGCTAATGTAATTTCATCTGGAACTTCCTGAAAGACTACTTTGGCATCAACATATTTAAGCATACTCCTCAATCTTTTTAGTTTCTGTATCTAATATAAAAGGTCTTCTTACGTCTAAACAAGCAAACCTTTCAGTGATGATAGGTTCGGATTCTATTTGAGTATGCCCAAATACTTGGTAATATGTAAACTCTCTATCTCCTTCTCTAACATCGCTCCATATCATACTACCTGTATTAGACCATCCTCCTCTCATACGAGACACTTCCCATAGGAAGCCAACTAGAAAGTCCTCAGGCTTAGTAATTAGGTCAGTAATAGTAAAATCCATACTCTTTAACCAATCATTAGTAACTCCAGCATGAGTATATAGAATACCTTCAGAGAAGTATTTGAGTTGGAATAGAGACTTGGAATTCTCGAACATTTCCTTAATTAGCTCTGCATTAGTGTAATCATACCTAGAAGCACTTCCGAAATCATAGCAATAAGCACAGTCGTGATTTCCAAGGAGTAGTATTACCTTATCGGGATTATCAACTTTGAATTGGATAATCTCTTTAAACTCCTCTATCGCATTCTCTCTAGTAATACCTTCATAACTATATGGGTCTAGGTAGTCCCCTAAGAAAACTACCTTATCCACATCATTGATTTTTTCTTTTGCTTTTCTCCAGAAAGGTCTGCCATGAACATCTGGAATAATTAGAACTTTACTCATTATTAATTTATTTCTTTAGAATATGTCCTTCTTTCAGCTTCTATTCTTCTATCCTTACCAAAAGCAGTAATAGGTCTTAGATAGCCAATAATTCTGGTATATTGGGTAATATGTTCACTTCCACATTTAGGACATACCTTAATGGGAGCTTTCACAATATGTTTACAATCCTCGCACTTACTATTAGGAATATTGAACGTGAAGTAATTAGTTCCTTGCTGAATAGCAAAGTCTATAAGCTTCAAGTATTGCTTCTTAGACAGATGTTCCTCCAAGTTAATGTGAGCTGCACTTCCCACGTAGTCACATATTTCTATGTGCGCTGACTATATCTTAACTAGTTATAAAACTAGTGATACCCATTTCAAGTTACGTATCAATAGTAACCTTACTCTCCCGATTCGGAGATAGTCGATACAGGATTATATTCTTCTATATTAATTACTTTTCCATTTAATAACCATTGTTTTTTAGTTTTAGAATACATAGGTAAATAACTATATGATTTAGTTAACATACTCCGGAATCCGTCTTTAGACCCATTTCGTTCTCCGTATTTATCGTATGTTTCTTGTAAAGTATGATTAACATAATATTTACGTATTTCTAAAACTTCTTCATCAGTATAGATAGCATTACCGTTTTGACTTCCTGGGTTACTCTTTTGTTTTGAATGTAAGGCTTTCATTTCTTCAGTATATATCTCTGGCATTATACTTTTCCAAGTAATACCTTCCCATATTTTTTGAAATGCTGAATAAGATATTTTATCCTTAAACATTTGCCAACATTCTTTGCATCTAAGTTCTCCCATATGATAAATTTCCCTTATTTGTATCACTTCTTTAAGAGTTAATTTAGCACGTCCATTATCGTCTAACTAACTGGTTTGACCTCCTGCTGATAAATTATATCCTATGTTAGGATCTTGAGAATTATATTTTTCAATGTAATACCGTTCAAGTTCTCCTAATTTAATAATGCTATCAGCAGAATCTATTTGTTCTATAGTAAAGTTTTCTATTCCGTACTTTCTCATAGAACAATATAAATGTCTTGGATCACTTTTAACACAATGTCTGTGACTGTTCCAACGAACTTTTAGTTCAGTTGTTGTTAATCCAATATAAATTTTGTTATTAATTAAATTAGTAATTTTGTAAATAATCATAATTATAAAGATTTAGTTAATATTTCATCATCTTTACAATTATATGTATGAGAATCTCATACTCCAAATTATTTACTCTGAATATTTTCCCACGGGATTACCATACGGTTAGCTTCACAGCTTGCGCTTCAGGCTCCCCCGTTAGCATAAATAATAAAATTATCTATACCCGTTTGATTAAACGAAAAGGTATGACACAGGCGGAAATCCACCATCTGTATACTGATAAGTCTGCCTTCCATGAAGTATAAACTTATCCAATACTGATGTATCATCGTGGGCATTATAGAAGTAACTATTGTATAAATTCCTATCTTCAGGAACCCAATCATTCTGTTACACCCTCCTCCGTTGTACAAGGAGGTGATTCATTTAAATATTGTCGTAAATCTATTAATCCTGCGTGAACCTTACGATGACAATTAGCACAAAGACAAACACATTTTTGTATTTCCACTAATAGTTTGTCTTTTCCCAAATTAGTTTTTTTACTGATTGTAAATTCTTTTTCGCCAGGATTTTTATGATGAAAATCTATACAGAATGGCTCACTTTCCCCACATATAATACACGGAGTCTTCATTAAATGAAGCCAATCCGTTTGATTTTTCTACCTCTTCTTAGATTCTCCTCTATGTTTTTCTGGATTAGCGTCACGCAATTCTTTTCTTCTAGCGTTCCTACAGTCTCTACATTGGTTTCTTCCAGATTCAAAACGATCAAGCGGCAATTCTCTACCGCATTTACTACAAATTTTAGTTTCCATAAATTATTGTTTTAAATTAGTACTGGTACTAGTATAAATATTTTATTGTACCGGGACAATAATTTAGGGACAATATTTAAATGAACGGCTTTATGTTTCCATAAAGCTCTCTATGTCACCATAGAGTTCAGACTATTACATACTCTTAACCAATATATTCACATACCTTAGTTAAAAATCCCCTTTGTTTAGTCGTTCAGGCTGCACGGATTAACCCTGCTTGCCCCTCGTTGTCTTAACCTAATTTCAGTCCTAGTTAAGTAGTTTCGAGTCAATTAAAAGAGGTTTTAGATGGACATTGGTTCTAATCCATCTGCCTTATCCCATTTATAATTCTTGCCACCAAGTCCCTCTGCTGGAACGACTTCAGAATTAAATAAGAAGGGACGCTTTTTGTCATGGATAGAATGAAGTTTATTCTGCTCTTTTATTGTTCCAAGTATGAGCTGTAAAAACTCAAAATATTCTGGATTATTAGATACCTTCATTCCTAAGAACTCAGCAGCTTCATTCAGACCATTTAGCCCAATAGTGCTATATAGGTCTTTGATGTTTATATAACCTCCATTTGAAGAAGCAAACATCTTCTTATCCTCCCACTCATAGAGCATGGTCTTATAGGTAATGTGATACTTGTATACTCTCTCTAGAATATCGATGAGATAATTCTTAAACTCCTCCTGTACTGACCAAAAGTTAATAACGGAACGAAATCCAGCATTTTCATATTCTTTCCGTATGAAATCCTGGACAATTCTGTTAATATTCAGAGTAATAACATTGCAAGATCCCGTCTTTACACCAGTCATGCCAGAAGTAGGACTAAATGTATTTTCAGCTAATTCGTTACGAAGACGACAACAAGATGCAAGACTATCTGCACTGTCTGAGATATAGGTAAAGAAACTATGACCTTGAGAATACATTTCTGCACATAAGTCTTTATAATCCTTATCTATAATGTCTTTACCATCATGCACCATAGCAAAGGTTTCTACTGGAAATGTCAGAACTTGTTTCAAGCGAAGTTTATTAAACCAAGACATGAACAATCTCTGTAAAGTATCAATTGCTACCCATTCCGGCTTAGTTCCGTCTGGATAGTAAAATTCTCCAAATAGAGATTCAAAATAAGTCTTATCATAGTACGAAACATTAGTAAAGGGAGATTGATAACTTCTGTTTCCAGCAGGTTGATTAATTCCCCAAACAAACTGTTTAAAAGCTTTAAGGATGGAGTCTTCGATAGTTCTCTTAATAAGAGAATGTTCCGAAGTACATATACAGTCGAGCTTCTCGTACCACTTTTCTCCGTATTCAGCAATAATATAATAGTTAAGTGCAATAAAATAGCTACCTACAGCAACTGCTCCTTTACACTGAGAAGACAATAAAAATACCAAGTTAGTAACCTGTCCACTAAATGACTGCAAATCATTAGGAGGACCAGGAGTAACTCCATCAATATTACCTACCCCTTCTAACATCAGAGGATATAATGAAACTGCCATACAATACTGTTTAAGTACTGACGTAGAAGCCTCATCGTGAGTATAAATAATATGACTGTCTAGGTCTCTAGAATATTGAGAAGAGAGTTCAGGATAAAGAAGCTTTAATTTCTTCTTCATACGATAGCGCTGAATTTCTCTGTTCTCGCGCTTTCTATCTTCACTCTCTAATGTAGCAACGTTCTTAGATACAACATTAGCATTTCCATCTGTTTCGGACGAAGTGGCTGCATTTTCAGAACTATTAATATAGTTATCTTGATAACTAATCTTAGCTATGATTTCTCTAAGTCTAGATTGTTCGCTTCTATATTGAGAATATGCTGAGGCTACATCATCATAACCATAGTCCCTTAAGGTTTCTATTACTACGTCCTGAATCTCTTCTATAGTAATACCATCCCATAAGTGCATATCAGCTACCATAGCTGCAATAACCTCTTTATTTTCTTCCAGATGGCAAGCATTGAATGCTTTAGATATTGCTTCTACTATCTTATTACTGTCAAATTCTTGTAAACTTCCGTCTCTCTTTATTACCTGCATATCAAATACCCATTACATCCTTAACTAATAATGTCTTCTCGAATTTATTTACCAAGTCTCTTTTATCCTGAGTAATTAGGTCAGTAAATGCGTTGTACACGGTAAATCCATCTACAACATTGTCTGTTGTATAATACTTAGATTTTTCATCATAAAATAAATCTTTATAAACATCAATCGGAGCAGATTCAGCTAATTTTACAGAACCGAATCCCATGTTAATTTTAGAATTGATACAGTTATCAACCCAGTGGCCTAGGTCAGCATATATATCATCTTTCTTATACTCCATCTCTGAAAGTTTCTTAAGCATTAAGTTGGTTTCATCTGTCATCGACATAGCATTTCTTAAGAAGCTATAGTTAATAGCAGATTCTGGCTCTAGCTCAGAAACATTTAACATTTCTGGATTAAATACACACAAGTTTAGACAAGCCATATTTAAAGCTCCTACATAGAACTTAACTAATGGTTTGCGAGTATCAAGGGCGTAAATCATACTAATCACTCTTTTATGATTATCCCAAGCGTATTCGTCTGGTAAAACACCTTGAACCCAAACTCTGTTATATATTACATCATCAAAATTAATCTCCCCATCCTTAGTGAGCGATATTTGATCAGCAGGCTTAGCATTAATGATAAAGTTATCAGTCATTTTAGACACTCTATCTATAAACGGAGTTACATAGGCTTCAGTAGTAAAATATTCTTTATCCTTAATTCTAGTTGCTTTCCCTTGCATTAATTGCTCAATAGTTAATTCCATCAATCATTGCTTTAAGATTTTATTTAGAATATCTCCAGTGTTTGCCAAATCCACTCCATCTGGCATAATCTCAAACGGTAAATCATCTACGTTGAAATCTAGCATAATTTGCTTCATGTTTGATGTCTTATCGTCCCAGTATTCACTAGGAGATGTAGTAGCATTAGATATAGGAATTTCTAAAGATTTGATTAATGATTTAATGTCATCAGTTATAGTTATATGACTTATAAATTTTGGAGTAGTTATTAGAAACATTCCAAAATGGTCAATAATAAATCTATTGATATCCTGATATCCAAATTCTTCTGCTAAATCCTTAAGCTTTTTACTGAACCTGGTATACTCCCTATTTTTTATTTTAAAATAGTATCCTATGTTTTGCAATAATGCCTTTTTCAAGCAAGTTTTATATCCACGAATAGTATTTCCCACGACTGACTTTCCTACCTTGCACTCATGCAATATGAATGTTATTTTTCCATTATTAAAATACCATCCAAATCCGTCTGTCCAATAAAACTTCAACAGTAGGCATTCTCCATTTGAAGAAATATTTATTCCTTGTTTCACAGCATCTTCTAACATGGGTTCGTTGCTGACTATCCCATTCTCGTCCAATGCATTATACAGTATTTCTTCTCCTGTATACCGCTTCCATTGACTCATTTAATTTTTAATTGATCGTTAGATTCTCATAATTAAATTACTTTTAATCTGTTGCTAAATAAAAAAGGAAGACCACCTTGTAAGGTAATCTTCCTCTATTTATAATTTAAGAATTAAGCTTCAATACCAAAAGCAATCCAAGTTCCATTCTTGGAGTTCTTAGAAGGAGCATATTCTGCTGTAAACACATCTTCCTGTCCCTCAATTACCTTGTGAGCTAATTTACAAACCATTTTGCCTTCGAATCCTTCTTTGATTATTTTCTTAGCAAGATTCTTAGCATCAGCCTTATTTGTCTGAACTTCTCCAAGTACCAATCCGGACTTAGTATCAATCAACTGGTAGGTCTTCTTATATTTGCGTTTTCCCTGCTCGTTCTTGATGTCTTCGATCTTATACGGACGTTCACGAGTATCAGCTACTGCCGGATCAACTGTAATCAAGTATCCTGCACCAGGACAATTTTTGCTCTTCTTAGCAAGATAATCTAACATGAATGCCTTAACATCACGCTCAGTGATACCCTGTGTTTGCTTAGCTTTCCAATTTTTATATGCTTGTGTTGCATCTCCATTTACATGGAACAGAGTTGACTCTACTTGCTCGATTGCTGCTTCCTTACTTTTTGCTACTACTTCTACTTTCTTAAAATTAATAATTTGCGTACTCATACTTAATAAAATTTTTAAACATAAATCATTGAAACATGTCATCTGTAATTATTTCCACATCTAATCAGTTTATTTCTCTTGCTGACGTAATCAAATATACTACGTTACAAAGGGAAATCCTAATCTACAAATGTTAATTCAATCTTAAAGGATGTTAAAAATTTTAACATTAAAATGGTACATAATTGTTCAGCAATTTCTGAAGAGTTTTTGGCATATCTTCTAGTTTTATCCCAAAATCTGTAAAGGTTTTACATCCATACATCAAATCTTCACAAATTGCCCCCAAAGACTTTAAAAAGGTTTCCTTTTCTAATTCTCCGAAATTATTTCCAACCTTTAGTAAAACTTCATAACATGTTATAGCCTTACCTCTTTTTCTCATTTCATTAGTAATATAACAGGTGAGAGCAATACATGCTAGTTTATCACCTATATCACTGTTTAGATAATGTAAAGAGAAGTACTTTCTATACACCGCTAATAATTTCTCAAAGCTGGTATTTTGAAGGTCGTTCATCGAGAGAATAATTATTATAACCTATATTATAGGCTGCATACTTTAATAATGTTCTAAATTCATGAAATCCTTCTCTAATTTCTCCATAGGTTACAGGTCTTACCTTAGTAAAAAAGTTAGGAATAGTAGACACTACTAAGTAATTAGCACTTATCTTAGGATTAACTAATCCATAGAACTTTTCCGCACATAACTTTAGTAGATAGATATACATGGCAAATTCTCTACTATAGTGGAATTTCTTTATATTGTTATCAATCTCACTAACTATCTTTCCAATAGTTTTTATATCATTAACTACTATAGTATTAGTTTCTAGGTCTATGGTGTAGTTATCTAGCTTAGATTTTAAATGTAATATAAATTCGCTTCCATTGGGACATTCTGCCTTCACGTCCAGCAATATAGCCTGCTCATTCTCCGAAATAGGATCCTGAAGTAATCCCTTTGGGTGAAGCAAATTCTGAACTTGCTTGTTACTATTTAGGGCAGAAACACATGATTTTACGATTTCTAGTGATTTGTTGTCAAGGTATATAATTTCCCTATCTTGGGTGATGTCAAGTTCTCTCTCCTTTCTTTTTGTCCAATAGTTCGAACATTCAGAGATAACATCATTGGCTCTATCCTTAGTTATTTTTCCCTTGTAATAATCAACCTTGTCGGATGCCTTTACTACATCATCCTTAGTAACATCCCTCTCAACAAATATTGGGTACAATTCATCAGCCATAACTCCTAACTTGGCGGTAGGTTTACCTACATCTTCGGATAATTCGAAACTGTCAGGTTGAAGGACTAACTCATGAACAGCACTGCCAAGAGCTAATGCCTGAGAAGTTGTAAATTTAAGCCCAGAGAAGAATTTATCCGGATTTCCATCCTGCCTTGGATTTAGTAACCCCAATCTAGAGTTACTGACGTAATTGCTATATTTTTCAGAAAAATATACCTTATCACTGATCTTTTCTAATCTTAATGTGTCCAATAATGGAGTTAGTTTAATATCTTTTAATTCCATCCTAGTGTTTCTAGTTCTAGCTTATACGCGAATATTATTTCATCTATGTCTAGGCTATAAATGCGAAACAACGGTTCATCAGTTTGATTGTGAGGTCTGTCTATTATCAATGCTGGTAGGCCAGAATTTATTGCCTTAACAACATTAATTAAACTATCATCAACGAGAACATCACATCGGCCTCTTATCATGTCAGCCTTATTACCATGTTGATAATACATTTGGTAAATTGGTTTAATCGGAAGGTTGTGTTTACGCAAACAATTTATAGTGAACTGTTTGCTGTTTATTCTTTTAGTAGAATAGATATGAGGTTCAAAGTTAGGACGTTCTAATACTTCTAAATCTTCCCAAAACTCTCTATCTTTTCTTAATTTTCTGACATTTTTGGTTACACTAATAGGATCTACACTATTAGGAAACTTTTCCTTGTATGCCTTCCAAAAATCCAATATAGTATCATCTATATCTAATGCAATCTTTAAAGGATTATATAAATTCATCTATTTCAAATATATCTCCAATAACTACTCCGTGTTTATCATACAAGTCCCTGCAAAAATCATCAAAGTCTAAAAGATCGTCTAAATCCTCATAACGATCTAAATAGATTTCCTTTATCTTAAATTCGCAATCTTGATAATTTCTAGCAACAATTTTAGTAATACTACAATTCTCCTTAGTATACCACGGAAATAAATATACATTCATACTCACTTAGTTAATTAGCAACATTTATTAATTCTTTCTCAAAAGCTCATAAAAATATTCTACCGGGATAACTGCTACGGTTCCTCTGCTTTGTTCACCATTCTTCCCAGCCTTTTTCCAAATGACACAAAACGGTTTCGTTTTATCTGTGCAAGCATCTCTTATATCAAAATAATTTGGCATATTTTGAGTATATTTAGATTGAATATTTACCGGAAGTTTATCATTCATATCTACTATATCAATTTTATTAGCATCTGCCGCTTTATTCTGACTCCTGCTAGATACACAGCCTTCATATCCTATATCTCTAAGTTTATGGATTATTTCTAGCTCAAACGCATTTCCTTTTGCTTTGGATTTCTTTGCAGTTTTAGACCTTTTGACAGCTGGGTCGGCCCATTCAAAGATAATTCCGTCTTTAGACTTAGATCCAGATCCCGGCTTATTAGCTCTAGCCTTTATAGAGTTTATTTCTAATCCTGTATTTTCTGAGGCTTCTTCTATAGATTTATATGTTTTCTGAGAGCCATCTTTAAATGTTGCTGTTACACTGGTATTAAGCTATTTTTTCATAATTCTTTAAACAAATTCTTATACTTTTAGGCTGAGCCTTCATTTTTAAGTTTCTTTATATTACTAATCAATAATTCTTTCGTTTTCTCCAAACCAAATTTCCTGTAGAAATCAGTAGGGTCTTTTGCTTCATATTTTCTAGGAATAAAATAATAGAATAATTCCGGATACTTTCTCCTTAACTTGTTCATAGCTCTAATTCCAGCCAAATCTGTATCGAAAATCACCACAATCCTATCAAATCTGTCTTTTAACTCCTCTAGTAGTTTTTCTGGCAAAAATGTAGTTTCGGATTGTGGTGCTATAGCTGGAATACCGAACCTAGCAAATAAACAACAGTCTTTCTGAGACTTCGTAACAATTAATAATTTTCCGGACTTTGGAAGCTGATGGTATCCTTGAATAATTTTCTGAGATGTATTGCCAATAAACCTTAGTCTATTCTTTGGCATATATATTTTCCATTGTTCTATCCCCTCTTTTTTTCCAAAGTAGTATCCGTATATGGGACAATGTTGGGAGGCTTGAGCAAATATACTTCCATTCAGAAATACTGTCCTACAGCTATAAATATTATATTTTTTCAATATATCTTTAGTTATTCCAAAGCTGTTCCACCATTTTAATTCGTGGGGTTCAAATTCTTTAATTTGAACTTGAATAAAAGTTTGTTTATCACCTTCAAATTTAGGCTGAACCTTTACTGGACTTTTAGATACCTTACCTTTACTCAGGCCGAAGTCTTTAGCTATTATCTTTAAAGCCTCTCTGTAATTGCAATTGAACTTTTTCATGACCACTCCCTCAAACGTTAGACATTCTCCGGAAGCGAAATCCTTAAAATACAAATTTCCAGACTTTCCTCTAAAGAAACTACAGGTGACATGACTATCATTTCGTAAAGGAGACTTAAATAGCCCCTTCTTGACTGGGATGCCAAGATAATAGGACATATAAGTCTCCTCATTATTTTTGGATAAAAGAAATTCCTTAGTAATTTTGGGTTCAAATGTGAAATCAAACATAATCACCAAGGAATTTATAAGTTACTCTACTAAACCATTAAAGTAAGCTATCCAAGTTAAAGTTATCATCAGATTCATCAATTCCAGAAATATCTGAGATAGGATCTTCTGCTTTCATCTCGGTAGGCTTAGCTTTGAGATATTTTTCTCTTTCTCTTTCCTCATAATCAGAAAAGAATAACTTATTGCCAATGTAATTATCAGAAATGAATCTTTCCCCACTATCATTACTACTATCCTCTGCGATATTTTCAGCATTCGGATTTATAGCTACAATATTCGGAATATCAGCAACTACTTTTCCGTCCCGATTTCTGCCGATGAGCTTTAATTTAGTTTCTACTCCTTTCTTTCTATCAGTAATTTGAATAAAGGCTTTCAAAAAGGTATCGAAATCTTTACATTTACCAGCTATTTCGTTGAATTTAGTATATCCCTCTTCTCCACAAAGTACTTGCACTGTTTGATGAATGATAGCAATCAAACTTTCAAAATTAGAAGGCATATATCCTTTGGAGCCATTGCTGCGATTGTAAGATCTTCTCACAGTATCTCCATCCTTGGGATAGAAAATAGTTTTATTAAAATACCCATCTTCACTTTCAAACTTTATATCAAACACCTTGTAGGTGGCATTAGGATCCTTCTTTCCAGCAAATGAACGAGCCTCTACTCCAACAAATTTAACATCATAAATATTCCAAGGCTTCAGTTGAGTTCTAGTGTTTCTTACTACTGATCCTGCTGACAATCCAAAATTAAAGCTCATAATTCTTAAAGTTTAAAATCAAAATTTCCTAAGTTTGTATCATCTTTGTCTATACTTAAATCATCTAATTTTTCTATATCGAGTTCACTCTCGATATCAATAATCTCCTCTGGAATAGGTTCTGGCTCAACTGCTCCATTTCCTATCAGATAATATATTCCTACGTCTTCGGTAGGCTCTAACTTGAAGCTAGTACCAAAAGCAGAGAGCTTACTATTAGCAGCCCCTCTATAACTTATAGTATTACTCTTAGTTAGCTTATTTCCACCTTTTGTCCCAAAAGCAGAATCCGTCCCTATTATAGGGACGGCTGTTTTCCCTTTCTTTTTATATTTGATGTCAACTCGGCAATCTTCACAGATTTGCAATAAGTCAACAGCTCCCTTTGTTAGTACTAGTTTATTAGAATCAAGTGTAACAATGGGTTCAGGGTTATCATCCACCTTAGTAGATTTCACCGCCCTTTTAGTAGCAGTGTCAACTGAAATTTCCTCTTTTCCAATAAAGGTGATTTCTCCGGTTTCTTCATTTACATCGTAGTGGAATAGTATGTCTAATTTCATTCTCCCTCATTATAAAGATCAATAACTTTAATAATCTCTGCTAAATCATTGTCTATTTCTAGTTCCTCAAACATTCCCAGAGAGGTCTTAGCCACACAGCTTCCATCATTGTTGGTAATAAGCTTATATTGCATCCTTCCATTCTCTCCTTCACTCACTTTAGTGAAGAAGATATATGTAAATAATCCTTCTAGAGTGACTTTTTCTGACAGAAGTTTTCCAACAGTTTTTATAACATACTTTGGATTTACCATATCTCCCACATTTTCTGAATGTGTTAAGAATATCATTTTACAGTCTTCTCTCATCTTCTCCGAATATCTAAGGATCTCCATAGCATGTTGTGCAAGCTCACTGAATTTGGTGTAACCTATTTCAGTGGCTCTATCAACAAATTCATATGAAAGTACATATTGAAACAATTATGTTATCGCATAAGCTCTTTATCTTATGCTTCCATATATTACTATATGGTTCAGACTATATCTTTCGCTCGTTTTATATTCTCACGAATATTACTTTGAGTAGTGCCCCGCTTTCGTGGAAGATTTTATAGCCCCGTCTCTCTCGTTAGGCATCACTTCTAGTCGTTTGGCATCTTCCTCAATTTCTTGAGGGTTTAGCACAGGATTGTCCTCTTGGGAGTTTCCCTGTTTAACGGAGTTTTCTGACGACTTTCCTAATTTATATATCATATCAGGACATTCATTTATTCTTTCCAAGAGTTTTTGAAATAGAGAATTACTTACATGTTTTAAATATAAGCAATGGTCAGTTTTAATACTAAACTCTAAATTAAATTCATTATATAGTAATACCACAAATTGTTTTAATTCTTCTTCACTAAAACATTGAGTATTAATTATATAACTATTAGAAGATATATCATAACTACCATCATCCATAAATAAACAATATAAACTTACATCATTAAAGTGCTGAATTAAGTAATCAATTGGAATATGCTTTACTCCGTTTCCGTCGTAAAAAATAGTTCTAATATCTACTAGACAAGCCATATTGCTTCCAGTATATACTAATTTATAAACTACTTCTCCATTAGTATTAACATAATTAGTCTTATACATATTGCTGGAAGACATAAGATTAGTTAGCTTATTTGTCTTCCACATAAAATATTGCTTTTGCTTGACTGTATGAGAAAATGTAAGGTTTGGATATTTACACTGATTATGTACATATCTTATAGTAGAATCACCAAGTAGTGTTCCACATAAAACGCTTATTTCCTCTTCTGTAAGTTTATACGTATCTCTTTTTCCTTTGTTAGGTTTTAATCCTAATTTTCCTCTTTTACTAGCCATTCTATTGGGAGTAGTCCCAATAATTTTGGCCATTTCTGAATCTGTTAAGCCCTAAGCATGTAATTCAAAAATTTGTTCATTATTATATTTAATTTTTCCCATAAGATTTAATTATTAATTACTTACCAAGTAGATAAATATCTTATGAGATATTGAACATAATATGTTTAAAATTTTCTTTAAATTAGTTAAAAAGTTAATCGTCAACGATTACCTGCTTTATGTTAGGCATCATTTTATCAATGATTTGCAAAATTTTCAAGATTTGATCCCATTTTGAACTTACATAGTAATTACCAGTTACTATCTTACCTTCTATTTTCATAGGAACATACTTCTTCTTATATCCCTTAAAAGGTAATGGTTTTCCCGTGGTACTTATAATAAAGGTTTCCTCTGGGTTAAGATTTCTAAGACTGGTACTTTTTCCAGTTCCTGATTCACCGACGATTGCAATTGTTTCAGCAGCCATTATAATACAAAATTAAGATTTTCTTCGTTATCTATTTCTTCGCATTTATCTAGCTCCTGTTCTACTACAGAACTACTATCTTTTAATATATAATTTGGACTTGTATATCTTTCATAATCATAAATTTCTTCCGGTTTTGGCAGTTCATAAAACATATTTACCCATCCAAAGAAGTTCACTCCGATTTCCACATCACAATCACCATACCTGTTCTTCAAGACCATAATACTCCTGAAATAGGAACCTAGATATTCGATGTTATAATGTTTATAGGTCTTTAGCCCATCTTTGTGAGGATTATAAAGTGCAATCATTATATTACAATCTTGCACCGTATTCCCAGAATCCTTGGCATCATGAATAGTGAATGCACTTTTTCCTTGCTTAAACCTTTCAATGTTTCCTTGTTCTCTATTAGCTTGTTGTATTACTACAGGGCTAATAAAGCACTTATCTCTAAAAAAGAGAAGATAACTGGATAATAAATCAATGTCAGGCTTTGTGCCAACAAGACCAATATGGTCTACAACCACATTATAAATAAGATTAGGATTATTTGGAATATAGACGAGGCGGGTTTCATTTTCAGAAAAGGTTCCCATTTCCTCTAACCTAGTTTTCAGGATAGCATACACCTTATTAGGTGTTACTTTCTTATCATATATTTCCAACTTCTCGCTAATCTTGTCTACCCAAGGCATACATTGTTTGACAAGATCATAGTGTTCATCGGACAAGATATATTCCTTCTCTCTAGATAATATCTTTTTGAAGGATAATTGGATTCCATACGTTTCAAATATATATATAGACAACAACTTAATATATAAAGCCACCTCTCCCATTTCAAGGCTAAAGTACAATACTTTGAAGTCATCATCATTTAGATGCTCCATTAGAGGTCTATATACATACGCATATAATGCGAAGGAAGTTTTACCTGCCCCAGAATTTGAAAGAATGAGTGTATAGGTTTCCCTTGTTACTCCATCTATTATAGATTCTAGTTTTGGTAGTTTCATTGGAATACCATGATTTAGTCCTAATCTACCCCTATCAATTTCGTTCAATAGTTTGTTCGAAATCATAATAGTTTCATAGTATCATAGTTTATTCCCCCTTCTCCTCTCAGGGCCTCTAATTCTTCCCATCTATGATCTACTACAAAGTTAGCTAAGGTAGTGCATAATAGATTATGTTCCTTTGCCCACTTCACCAAGTCAATAATATGATTATGAATATCTGGTTTCCACCGTATTGTTTTACCGTAAAATCTATAAAAATCCTCTAAACTGTCAAATTTCTTGGATATACTTCTAATTCCAACTTGGGAATTGTTAACTATCCCAAATAGGGGGTAAGTTTCCCATAACTCTTTTCCAATCTCAAAGGAACATTTATAGAAATCTTTTACGATATTTTTATTTAAGGGGACATCTAGGGGATTAAATATACATCCCTTTTCAGGGACCTTATAAGTTTTATTTATTATCCCAGCATTTTGAAGTCCAAGTAATAGTTCTGTAACTTTTCCACGGGCATCAACTCTTGAAGAGAAGTACCTGTTAACAATTTCCAATCCATCTCCTTCTTGGGCAACAAGAAGAATTTCCAATAACAACAACTCATTAGGAGAAATTCCGTACTTCTCACAGAAAGTAAGTTGTTGTTCTAGTTCAAGATTTCTCACGTGTACAAATTAATAGATTTACTACCAATCTATACACTAAGTTCAAGGTTACTCGTTAGAGTGTTATAACTTAGTTACGTGATATAAACCATAGTTTCTAATTAACTTTCCTCAGCTTTAGAATCACTAAGCATTTTGTACTGCTTCTTTAACTCTTTCAGCTTGCTAGAAAGATTATTAACCTTGGTTTCCAATGCTCTACACTTTTTAGTTAGAGCTGATTTCATCTCATTAAATTCTCTTTTAGTATAATAAGTTTCCATTTTATTATGGTATTATATAACACCTTTTAAAAACGATAAGTGAAATTCTGAAGTTTTTTCTTATAGGGTTCCCAAGTCTCTCCATTAAGCAGCTTTCTCAGGTTTTCCACATCAATAGTGATATATGTGCTATTTTGATGAGATTTTCTAAACCATTCCTGCTCAACGGTATCCTCTAACACTAGCGTGAATATTTCAGAATATTTTGATCCCTCTTTTCTGATTACTCTACCAGCAGCTTGAGTACTCTTTGTACTACTAGAGTCAATCCCTAGCATTATTCCCACTGACAATCCTGGACAATCAAATCCTTCAATGGCTAACTTGCAACTATTAATTACCCCACTGCTGAGGGTTGCAAATTCTTCCAATGTAATTCTATTTTTCTTTTTACCTTCCTTTCCAGTATAAACATATCCAATTCCTATTTTTTCAGCCATCTTGGTATTTGCTGAAAAGGTGATGATTTTTTTGTCTAGTCTATGAGCAATAATTTCTCTAGCTATCTGTAATTTAGCAGGATGATTATATATAAATTTCTTTCTAGCCTGCATAGTCCTCATAAAACCTACAGAATGGTAAGTTATTTGTTTTAGGTAATCAGATAAAGAAGCCTTATCAGAACTGCTACAAATTTGGTTTCTATAATTCAGTCTATTTTTTAGTCCATCTTTACCAACCATACTCATAGCAAGTTCGAAATCAAAGTTAAAGAATTCAAAATGTTCCGTAAATTCTCTATTTTGGCTTCTATATTCTTCAATATCATCAACAGTAATGACTACCTGATATTCAACAAAGTCTGACACCCAACCATTAGCCTTAGCGACCTCTATTGGTACACTATCTACTACTGGACAGTATTTTTCAATGATAGTATGTCTACCATCTAACCTCTCTAGAGTAGCAGTCAAACCCAATATTAGTTTGTATCTCACCCTACTGAATATAAATTGCAAAGTATTTGCAGCAGTTCTATGAATCTCATCAATGATTAGAAAATCACATTCATATCCATTCTTAGCTATAGTGTTCACTATTTGTACCTCAACGTTTAGCCCCAAAGCCTCCTTATCTATAATACTTACCCACTGATTTTTCAACAATTCAGTGGGAACTACTACTAATACCCTAATTGCTGGATATTTGGATAGGACTGCTTTTAAACAATTGAGAGCACAACGGGTTTTTCCAAAACCCGTGCATGCTTCTATTGTTCCTTTTCCTTTATTTAATAGCCAGGCCCTCTTGCATTGTTCCTGCCTTTCATCACGAGTAACAGGAGTGAAGAGATCCTTCATCAATCAATTTCCCTAGTTACATCCCAACCTTTTGATTCGGCCACCTTTTTTATTTCCTCCATTTTGTCTTCCCACTGCTTAGCCTGATTTTCGCATTGATTTTGGAAACGATACAAAACTTTGCTAGATAGTAGTTTAAGCTGATCACTAGTTAGGTTAGCGTACTTATCTCTCTTTAATCTGCACATAGACCTGAATTCTGCATAGCTTAATCCGGTGTCACAGATTTTAAGAGAAACGAGAGGACTGAGTCTCAGTTCTTTACTTACAACCTCAAGTCTATTTACCGCCTTTCCAGTATTTGGGTCTTTGCGATACAAATCCTTTTGCATTTCCTGCTGAGTAAACCAGAGTCCCATTTTAACAATAAAATTCAGTGTCAAGTGAGAGTTATCAAATTGTCCTAGGGAATCTAAACAAGCATCCATTACTAAGCTTATTGGAACCTGTTCTAGATCTATGGGCAATCCGCTCATAATATTTCCTATCGGGTAGGTTTTGATAGTCTCTTGGGTCAAGACGGATTTGTTCTTTCTAATAACTTCCTTTAAATCTTCTAAACATGTAGTGTTAGTATACTGTTTTTCTGCTCTAAGCCACCTTATGAGGAGCTCTGCCCGACATCTTTGTATTTGATCCGATACAATATTTATTAAGGTGAGACGTCCGGGATTTTTGCCGTCTGTATTATACAGCATCTGATTACAATGGTTGTAATATTTCTTTAGTTGATCATAATCAGCATCCACCAATCGTATCTCTTCCTGAACCCCATTTACCTTCGGACCTTTCCATACATAAGTATTAATATCTTCTACTTTGTCGTTTAAAGCCTGCTTAAGCTTATCTCCCAATACAGTCATAAATCATTCTTTAGTAATGTTCCATAGTTAATCTAGTTTTATAGTTAATCTAATAATATCTGCCCGTTTTCTATGATAGGCTTCTCATGAATGAATTTCAAGAAAATTAAATTGCTATCCTTATACGGAACAAGATCTCTACCATCATACCATTTATCAATGCCCTCTTCTACATATCTTATAGATACATATCCAACATCGCCAAGTTTTATAGAACCTTGATTCCAGTTTGGGAATCTGACACACATTATATTTTTGTAATCTATACTATCATATTCTAGACGTTCAAACACATAATTTATGTATCCCATTCCATCCTCACTAAAAGCAACTAGCTTAGCATGATATGTTACTTCTTTGGTTTCCATACATCAAATGTATTAACGTCTTCGAAATTTCTACAGCCATAGGCTGCAAAATTCCCAAGCAACTTATCCATTCCCTTCAGGCATGGATAGTTTTTACATCTACTACAACTGCGTTCTGGATGTTTATAATGAAAACCGTTCTCATCCTTAAACATTACTTCAGTAATAGGCATAATACTATTAATACACAAGAACCAGCGGCACCGTACTGTACCACCTTTTGCTTTCTTTTAATAGATCTAGTTAAATCCTCTATGGATTTATTTTTATCTTTTATAACATCTCCATAATAAGTAAGCTGAAGCTTTCTTATGGAATCAGTTCTTTCCAGACTTCTATTAATTAGTTTCAGATTTACTATCTCCTCGTTTAGAAGGGGAATAGTCTCTGAGAATTTTTTATGTTCAGCAAATATTAGGTTAGTTACCCTCAATTGCTCGCTGGTTATTATAACATTCGATGTATTCTGAGAAAAAGAGCAAATTGATACTGTCAGAATTAGAAAGGATATTAGATACCTCTTTATCATATTCCTTGTTTACATACCTAATCTTTTCTACAATAGAGTCATTAACTATATAAATACTATCCCTTATTAAGGAATCTCTGATGGTCTCTTCTATATTAGGAGAAACCACAGAGATCTTTTCCTTAGGGAAAATTAGATATATAACCGCGACCCCCAGTAGGCCGATTAAGATATAGCAAATGTCAATTTTCTCCATTCAATTTAATATTCATAGCTTTAGCTCTACTGGCCAATTCGTTACATTTGGCAATATCAACTTCACTTGCAAGAGCTATAGCTTGCTTCTCCTTGTCAGAAAGATTATTTATTTTTTCTATAAGATTTTGTTTCTTCTCAAAACCAGCTTTCATTTGACTGTATCCCTTGATTATTTTTCCTGGATTATCCTTAACAAAGGAAATCTCCTGCTTTAGAAAAGCCTTAGCTAGGGACTTTCCCCCTTTAAAGCTAACATACACTTTCGGACATTTAGGATTATGCAAAGCCTTTTCATATGCCATATTCTTTCCCTTTTCTAAATCGAACTCATCACAGGGATGGCATACCATTATTCCTACTGATATAATCTCCTGAATATCTCTGAAATCTGGATCATCAATCCATATACGTCCATCACTTCTCCAACCAACAGAAAACCTTTCTCCTATGTTGCTGTACGGTTTAACATTCAAAACACATCCAATGATTTTATGTTCATCACCCTTAAAATCTACAAATGAGTCAACGATGTACTCAGCATCCTGTTTCAATGATTTCATAGCCATTTCTAATTAAATATTCTTCTGGGGCATACTCTAGATTGAAGAATCTATATAGTATGTATCCCTTCTTTTTCACTTTTAAATCTTTTTTCTTAATAATTATTGGTTTGTCAGAAGAATAGTATTTTTCTTCTACAAGTGAAGCCCCTCCACTCCATAATTTGTAGATAACACTGCTGTAAATAAATTTGTCATGAGTTCTAACAGCTATGTTATTCTTTTCGTAAATCTTTTGTAATGTTGTCATATGACATTTTTAAGATTTTAAAGATAAATGAATTCTGACGTGTTCTATAGCAAGAATTCCACTCATATCTCTTGTAATGCTTCAGCATTTCTTTAGAACTAGCTTTAAACTCATTTCTAATCAAAGAGTTGTCCCTCTTGCACCCATTATCATTTATATCAAATCTTCCTTCTATGGAAATACTATAGTGATAATGATTTTCAGAAAATTCTCTTAATGATTTCTCCCTGATTGTATATTCATCGTATACTATCAGCTTAAAATCTATACCATCAGATTCTAGCAACTTTGCAATTACATATGCCACATAACAGCATCCTCCATAATTTATGGAAAATTCTCTATTTAGATATTTGCAGAGATTGTTCAACCTTTTTACAATCAATTTCCGAGAGGTTGAGTTGAGATTCAATCTCTTTCGCTGTTGCTTTGAACTCATTTAAGTATCTTTTCAATGTTATGACTTCATCCTTCCCAAATTTCTTGTTGACAGCATAGTTACAACACTTCTTTAATGCTGTCTCTAAAGTATAACCATATCCCTCTATCTTAAATTCTCTCCTAGGATTTTTCCCTCCTATATCATATAAGAGTTCCAAATCAAATCTAGGAGAGGAATCATTGATCGGAGTTAGTCTATAAAATGGTCCCTCAATTATCATTCTTAACTTTCTCAATTAGTTCCTCTAGGTAATCTGCTCTATTTCTGATAGCCTCCATCAGTTCATCAAGGTTTTTAGACTTTTCTATAGCCTCATATGTTTCATGATAAACACAAGGGGCTGCAAAATCTCTAAAATTCCGATAGATACAGTATGGACAAGCACTATACTGTATATTGTCCTCTACAATAGCTGTACACAAGGAACATTTTGAAAGACTCCCGAACCCTGTGATTTCTTGAAGAACATCTCGCATTTCATTAGATTCTTCTTCGCATATGGAAGCATAGACCTTTGCGAGTTCCTCCCTGGTAATACTCCTATATTTTTTAACTAGTCTCTCAGCAGCTTCCGAATTTCGTATTTCTCTCATACAATATCAATTTGAGTTACATTATCAGGAAACTGATCACAATGAGACTTCCAGTCCTTATAAGAATTCGTGAACCACACATGATTGAAGGTCTCAGAAAGATTCTTGATACCTTTTGGATTGACCATATGACACACAAAGATATTAATGTCAGCCTCTGGGTTAATTTCTTTTACGGCCTCTGCTAGCCCAATGAATGTTCCACCTTTATCACATAGATCATCCTGAATAAGAAGAGGTTCCCCAGTAAGTGCTTCCGGATTTTTGATCTTAATAGACACTATCTTTCCTGTATCAACATCACGCACCTTCTCTCCAATAATTATATTATTGGGAACGTCGCCATTGGATCTGTACCTTTTAACGGCTCCTGTGTCTGGTAGAATCATTTGATAACTACGAAAATGATTTGCTCCGTAGTATACTAGCGTGTTTGGTCTTATTAAGGTAACTGGAGTCATTTTAAACAAGTCAAGGGACATTTCGGAATGAGGACAAAAAACACTTATCGAGAACGCTCCTAGGTTATCCAAAATCCCCACCACTATTTTTAGGGTGTATGGTCGAGAAAAGTCCATTACTCTATCCATTCTCATACTCATAAGATAGTAAATAGAAATAGAGAACATTACTCCATGACGATTAAGAATATCACACGTTTGCATTAAAACAAACAATTCCTCAGCATTAGTAATTCTACATTCAATATCTACCACTTCCTTACGACTAAATTCTCCCAGAATCATTTGAACTTCACCGTCTGGAAATCTAAAGATAGAATAACCAATGTCACTCTTTTCTCGGTTGATTAGATTTAATTTCATCTATTACATATTTTAAAATTTCATAACTTTCTTCCAAGCCAGCTCTATCATCCAAAAGAATATTATAATAGGGCTTGTCAGATTCTGGAAATACAGAACTTTTTAAATCAATACCCGTTTTTAGTAAATTTTCGCATAGGTCTACTTTGCATTGCAAAGTAATCGGATCATCTTCACATGTAAAGAGAATTAACTTGAATCCGAGTCTTGCACATTCTTTCAGTAACTCTATTACCTCAGAATAATCCCCACCATTTTGATGATAATCGTAAATGGTATTGTCATAATCGAATGCAACTATCAGCTTTCCGTATTTATAATACTCTTCTAATAGTCGTTTCTTACAAGCTTCTTTCCCAAAAGGATGATTAAAGTCCATTGTCAATTCTTTGTCTAATTTCTTCAAGAGAATATTCTTTCTTTAAGATACCATCTTCAAAGACAGTCTCTAAGTATCCATCTTTTTCCTCTTCGATTGAGACCTGATCAATGGCAGTATATTTCCCATCCAGACCTTCATAAACAGTAATCAAACCTTTTAAAGAGTTCTTAGTACCATCATCAGTTTTAGGATGTTTAAAGATTTCTTTCAACTCACCATTTACTACGCAAGCAGTAGCCTTAATAGCAAACCCAAGGCTATCTCTACTTGCATACTGATATGAGTATGATCCTATCCCGAGAACAAGATTACAAGCTGCCATATGAGCATTTTCTAATCTCAAATAAATTTGCTTTTGACGTTCCAGAGTAATAGAATCTCCATAGAGTAAACCAACTTTGGTACTAGGATAGCGATAGTCGTTTACCGTGGTGTTCCATCCGAAGATTTTTCCAAGCATATAATATGCTCCATAATATTGACCCTCAGACACTTCAACATACTCTGCATCGTCATTAAACGGAGCATAGCAGCAATAATACTTACCTTCTTTCATTCTAGTATTGAAGTGAGGATTAGTTCTCAACCCACAAATTATATCCACTGGATCCCCACTATCAGGACGGATTACTACTCTACCATCACGAGCCATAATGTCTTTCTTTAACTTGGGCAAGAAATTTTCAATTACATTCCAGAAATCCCAAGTATCAGATACGATAGAAACAAACCCAGAAGGGTACAAATCATTAATTAGACGTTTGAAAGTGCCTAGCTCGTCTTTCTCCCCTCCAGCGCACATTACGGAGTGTTCTGTCGCGGGAACTGTAGCAGCAATCAATTCCTTGTCTGAATTAGCTCCATAATATTCTTCTAAAGCAGCAATAGCTGGAATAGTCTCACTTCCTACAAAAGAAGTCATATGCGCCATACCAGATATGATTGCGGCTTCCATTCCTGCCATACCTCGCATTGAGAAATCGTGACAACAAAAACCAAGATTTACATCTGTTGGAAAGCCGGTTTTACAAGCATGGCGATGTAACTCTTTCTTATAAAGTCTAGCTCTGGTAGCAGATGTACATGGCATCCACAAGGTACAGCTGATAATAGTCTCTAGGTAATTAGTTAACCAAAAGAACTCAGGTAGGGTATTTGTAATGGTCATCATGGGAACCCGAATAGGGCACACAGAACCTTCAGGAAGAGCCTTTATGCGAATTGGTAGATACCCAAGGTCATATAAAGCTTCAATATGTCTGTACCCAACGGATTCAATACCAACAAAGTTGTTTACTCTACGATAGAACATTTCCACAGCTTCCTTCTTTGGCAGATTAAAGAAGTTTTTCTCAAACTGTTTAATGAGATATTCCTTGATTAGGTATTGAATGCCGAATACTACTGAACCTTCAGTTGCTTCTGGGAAGTATTTATTACTTCTAGGAGTCCAATTACTATAAACTTGTTCGGTACCTTCGGGGTACATTCTGTGATGACCCAATTTGTAACCATCTGTAGCATTAATTATTTCCATTCTAATTTTTTGTTAAAAGTTATTTCTTTTACTTCTTCAACTTCGAGTTTTCCACCTTTAATAAAGTATTGGTGGATAAGAGTGTTAATTGTTCTTGCTCCAAGAGTATTATTGCGAAAGGAGCTTTCTAGATACCCTTTCAAATCACTAATAACTTGCTCTTTGTTTACATTAAAGAATAAGTCAAGGTAATTCTGCAACAAGTCTGAACATTCCAAGATAGAATACAAATCCTCTAAGGTAAGAGGTTTGGTATTGTAGATTAATCCTACTCTTCCAAGAAACTCTGTTTTAACCCCAAAGTCCCTTAGTCTGTCTAATGTGATGTGAGGCTCATTGTTGAATGCTCCGGCAAACACAAATAATACATTATCAATAGGGACTGATATGTACTTCCCATAATCGCCAAAAACACTAGTAGTATCAGACTCTAAAAGTTTGAGAAACTCGTTCTGTACACTGGCAGTAGATTCATTAGCCAGTTGGCTATTAGTGTTTCCATTGATAAAAAGTTTATCAAACTCGTCTACGAAGACTACAATAGGTGTGTGACTATAGTTAGCAAGCGGAGATAGAATTTTGCTTAAACTATTTCCAGAAATACCCTCTTTAGTTATTTGAGCTGCATTAACTTCTAGAAAGTTAAGTTCATTCATACCACATAACTGTTTAATAGTAAAGCTCTTACCAGATCCACTTTCACCTGTAAGAATAAAATGTGGTCTTATCTCGCAATTACTATTTATAAATACCTGAAATATTCTGTTAACCTCTTTAATCAGCTTATCTTGTCCTATTATTTTACTCATAATCAATTTTTGTTAAATACTTAATATCTCCTCCTGTAGCTAAATGTTTGAGACATCTAGTAATGAAATCTTTAGTCTCGGGATGTATAGCCCTGGGGGAGCTTAGAAATTTAATCCACCAATTATATTCGCTCTTATAAGTGAAATTCTTATTGTAGGTTTTTCCGGCAGCTAAATAGTCGCAGACTAACTCTAGAGCATACTTTTTTGGCATTTTGGCCGGAATACCTCCCTCGTCTAAACTATGTACCCAATACTCGTAGTGATGTGGATTTCTGCCTCTGTGATGTAGAAAAGTTTCAGAGTATCCATTAAGTTCCTTCTCATAAGCTAGAGGACTCATAGAGTCATTCCAATACCTCAGGGATCTACTAAATTCAATATAACTAAACTTAGATAGGTCGTGAATTATTCCTTGCCAATATAATCCTAATTTAAAACAGTAATATGCTACCCAAAACTTATGTACCAGAATTCGAATTACATGCTTCATTTGAACAACCTCTTTAAAAGCTTTAATATTTTATTATCTATTATAAGATTATTAGTCGAGACATAGTAGATTATAGATAAAATTCCACATATCGGAACTACGATATTTAATATTGGAATGGCCATAATAGGGAGAAACAGCCAATATAAGAGAGTCTCTACTTTACATCTATTTCCAAATTCATCAACCTCATAGATATTTTCGGCAATATAATAGAATATTATATAAAATATCAATGATACATAGTAGATATTTTGCATACTATCCTTTTAATCATTCTAGGTATAAATCTTTCTCCCTTTATAGAGAGAACATGATTATATCCTATGTTGAGATTCGACTCGTTCCTTATAACACCCTTTATGTACAGAAATCCGAAGAATACATATAGTATAACATTAACCACTGGAATGAAGCCAAGAAGGACTATGAGATGGTACAGTACCGTTGGAATATGTATATCATATTCATCCTGAAGCAGGACTTCTCCAAAATGTTTGCTATATACTTTTACATGAGTATCTTCTAATATGTTTATAACAACTACTAGAAGAATAGTGCATATTACAATATAGGTCATGACTAATATCTCCGTGATCTCTTAAGGGTAACATAATCTCTGCCACCCTTAGTGTTATACCACAATAATATGTCTCCATACACTGTGACATCTAGGCATGGATCGTATTTATAATAACATATTACTATGATAATTACTAATAGTATAAGAAATAATTCCATAATTTATTTAGTTTTTACAGATCCGGGTCTAGTTGTAGCATCCTTCTCCCTTTGGGGTAACTTATCCCACCAAGCTTGTTTGGCTTTTAAAGCCTTTACTTTGTTTTTGTATTTCATAACTTACTATTTAATAAATATTAATCCCACCACCCTCTCATCTTGTAGAGTTTAATTTTATTGTACAGGCGCCAGGCTTTTTCTTCTCTTAAAGAGTCCTTCAGTATAGGCTTATCGAAATCAATACCACCTCCAGCGAGGAATCTTTTCCAATTTCTAACATTTATGTATTTATTTACAAATCCTTCAGATTGATTAGGACAAAAAGCGGAATCAGTTCCATCTATAATGTCCAGTAATTTTAGACATATTGCAATATCTCTCGCCACGAATTCATTCCCAACAGCAATCTTAGACACTTCAAAGTAATCTCGCATCCTTATCAATGCTTGTTTCTCTATACTTAGCAAAAACCCATAATCATGAGGCATAAACCTCTGAGCTTCTCGAAGAATCTTTTTGTTTTTGTTTTTTCTCAGCTTCATACTTAAATAATATTATATCTATCTTACATGCTGCTGCTTCCAAACTCAATGGAAGCTCACAGAATACCTCTCCATTACGATATAAGAGCCTTCCTACTAGTTCGGAATCTTTCTTAACCTTAACGATCTTAAATTCAGGGTTGTTATAATAGTTAGTAAAATCACCATCTATCCAGAATTCAAAGCCCTGGGCATTTTTAGAAATATATAAATCATCCATACTCTTTACTTGCCTCAACTGCTAATTTATCTGCTATATCATTCATAGAGGAAGAGAAATCATCATTAGAACTATGTCCCTTGACCCACTTGAAATCTATCTTCTTACAAAAGGATTTTGCTTTATCAAGAGAAAGTTCATATAATTTCCAAAGGTCTACATTCCTTTTCCTCTTCCAACCCTTAGTTGCGCATCCTATAACATACTGAGAATCTGAATATATTGTAATTGATTCTACAGGTTTAGAGATTGACTTTAAAGCATAAATAACAGCTAGAAGCTCACACTTGTTGTTTGTACTATTAGGAATTCTCTTACTGTACTCATAGACCTTCTTCCCATCTATAACTACTACAACTCCTAGACCTCCAGAGTTCCTAGAAGAGCTATAAGCACCATCAGTATAAAATTCAATTCTTTTTAGCCCCATTTGTGCTTGCTTTAATATTTAAACCAAGAGCTATCGCCACCTTAATCTTATCCTCTTCGGAAGAGAAGAAGATGTTTGCTAGAACATAATCTACATATTCTATAATAGTTTTCTGCTCCCCTCTATTATTTATCCAAGACAATTGACTGTTATAAATGCTAAGACTGTCTTGAATATGTCTTACCTTCTTTCTTATGGAAGGAGGTATCCACAAACCTTCTTCCTTCCATTGGATAATACAATATCCAAATGCAAAGGCCCTACTGAGATCGTTTCGAATAAACTCTTCTAAGGTAAAAAGTCTATTTATTATACCAGCTTCCTCAAAGTCATCTCTCAAATCCTCGCAGAATATTTGGTCAAATTCTATCATTTGATCAGTATAAGTTAGTCATAATTTACCTAAATTAATTATACAAAAAAAAGAGTGGCTAAGGTATCTCTGCTTCTTAAGATACTTTCACCACTCCTATTACTCCGAAGAGCTTGTACCATTATTAGGTTGGCCAACCTCCCTTTTCGTCTTGTTGAGAATTTGGGATAATAGTCACCAAGTTTAAAGATTACTTGTAACTGAAGCAAAAAAAAACTAGAACCCCAAAGGGATTCCTTAACTCCCTCAACACATGGTTGGTGAGCTATAGTAGGAAGCTAACACGCAGGCAAAGATGAAATCAAAGTCGAAGACCTGGTCACACTAGCGAAGACTAAGACAAAGACTCTCAATAAGAGAGTAATTTCAAGATTTTTGTGAGACCAGCGAATGTGCAAGTCAGAAATCCTTAGATTTCCAAATAAAGATTCATATATTATTCCTAACGTATATATAAATTGTTAGCTTCCTACAAAAAAATTCCTCTAATTACTTAGAGGAGGGATCGCCTTGTTTCCTAATCTCTTCGAAAATTCCTAGAAGATTCGTTGGCAAGGTAATCTTTAGTTGAGAGATTCTCTCCTGTTCAGATGTTCTCCAGCTATTAAACTGACTTCTAAACTCTTGCATTTTAGAATTATATCTCTCATAGTCAGCCTTAAATTCTGCCACCCTGTCTTGATATTCCCTTTCTCTAGTCATATCAAGTTTATTTACAGTCTCTTTAAGTTCTGCCTTCATAGCGTTTAGTTCTTTTTCATAAGAACGATACGTATCTTGAAGAGACATAAACATCGCATCGACGTCCTCTACCTTAATAGTCGGGTCTTGGTAATAGAGAATCAAGTCTCTACCAGTTCCTTCCTTGTAGATTGGGCAGTTTTCAGCAGCATGAACATCTTTTCTAGCTTTACTAAAAGCTCCTTTTGGGTGAATATATTTCCCATAAGTAGAAGCAAATGCTTCAAGTCTTAGGTACTTGTTTCTCTTATTGGCATCCCATGAATCCATTACCTCTTTCTCATCCGCCTTAATAGGTGAATCTGGATATTGAGGTTGTTCTGGAATCTCAACATTGTTTTCTCTAGCCCATTTTTCGATAGAGCAAGCAGTAGTATAGGAAATCAATTCCTCCTTTTTCTTAATAGCCTCCCGCACCCAAGCACAGAAGCTATTCATTTCCGCTGACTTTTCTAAGTCGTCCTTAATAAAGTCCAGGGAAGTTTGACCTACTGTCATTAATTGCTTCTCGCCACCTCCTATGGAGGCTACGGACACTTGATAGAACTTCACACTATTCAGACGCTCAGTAGCAGCCTGAATCATTTCCTGCGCAACATTACAGTAATATGAACCAGAAGTAGAGGTTAAACCTTGTTCCCCCTCTCTGGCAAAAAACACTTTATTTTTCATATATTTCTTTTAATTTAATATTGACATTATCGGTGTATTTAATTTCTATTAGTTTAATATTGTTGTTCTAACAATAATTTCTAACATAATTATCTCTTTGTAGTTGCTTCTAAAATTGTAATTCTCCCCCAAAATGCCCCACTGGCACATAATGCTATTTTCCATTATATTCTATAAAACAATTCTAATCTGGAAGATAAAAATCGATAAAAGCATAACCAGAGGGTTTTACCAACGTATCTTTTATTGTTGATAATATTTGTAATGCAATAGATATATCCCATATCATAAACTATTTATAACATTATTAATAATTGATTGAATTAGCTTTACCCAAAACACACCACGTGGAGGTTTCAATCTTGTGTTTCTACCCGAAGTGGGACTCGAACCCACACGCCCATTACTGGGCATTAGATCTTAATTCTAACGTGTCTACCAATTCCACCATTCTGGCATAGTAATTAGCTATACTCACGTACCACTAATTAACTCACTATAATAACGGTTCAAATGTTAAATTCAAAGTCAAAAACAGTTAACTTATTTAAATTGCAAACAAGTGTTAATAAATTTATCAACATCAGTTCCGCAATCCACATAGTTTGGAGTCTCAGCTTCGAAGTGTTTGAGAACAGCTTCTGTTCCAAAAAGTCCAATCTCCTCAAAATCATATCCTATACCATGAACATCAAAGGGCAAGCCAGGTCTAAATACTAACCAGGCTGTCCCTTTAAACTCACAACAAATACAAACTGTTAATCCACTTTCCCTCAGTTTGTCTAAGATTTGCGGACTAACAGTCTTTAATACTACACACTCACCCGAGTTCGGCGAGTCTCCGTTTGATTTCATCTTCGGACAAGCTTTCTAACTTCTCAGATTGTTTCTTAGCTAACAGTTCCGTCAGGCGAGCCTTTTCAGCAGCCTTATTCTTAGCTGTCTCTCTATCAGCCTTCTCTTTTAGCTTATCCGTTATAATCTCCTTCACAATATTGAACTTCAATTCAAGTTCGGTATTGCTGGGAGTATCATTAGTTATGAAAGACTTTCTTGGACTTTTAGCTAGTTCCTCATCGTAAGAAACGGCTAATTTATCCAATACTGGCAGGCTCAAGTCCCACAAATCTTCTACACTCAGATTACCTTTACTAGTTGCGAAACGCAACTTCATTTTTGACGCTTGTTTAAACATAATTAGAAAATGATTTTAAATGATTTATTATCAACTTTTACAACAACATCATTGTGTGATGTGCTAGAAAATCCCAATCCACTCAACTGGTCATCACTGTACTCAGCTTTTGCTCTAGAACCAAGAGCTTCAAACACTCTTCTATGCTCCTTTTCAAGGTCAGCTCTCAGATATTCATTAAAGAAACCTCTAACAGGGTCTGGATTCTTGCATCCATCTATCATAAAGAACAGATGCTTGTTTCCTATAGCGTTGCCTTCCCAATGATTAGGAGAGAACATAATACAAGAAACCTTCTGGAATTTCATTGTATCAATTCCCCACTCGTTAGTAGATTTGAACGATGTAGAACCCTCTTTAATAGTAGGAGTCATGGAAATGTTTCTTTGTCCATCAACATGGATACGAGCAACTTCAATGTATTCCTTGCTCAGAACTACTTTTCCATACTGGAATTTGTGAAGTTCTCCATTAATCTCGATTTCCATTTCGAAACCAAAATCAATACTTTCCCTCTTATAGAAGTTATGCACTCTTACCACATAATCTCCCGGTCTTAGTCTGCTAGGGTCTGTCCATATGATGTTCTCAACAGCATCTCTAGTTTTTCCGGAACCTGCATTCATGTCAACATCAAGAGTTCCTCCAGTATAACCAGTTTTGCTTCCATAATAGATTTCTCTTCCACCAGGTTCGGTTACATGAAGGTCAAGGTCATCATAGTTAAACCAGTGAAGAGAGCATCTCATGAAACCGTCTACATTTCCACCAGCAGCCTTTACCTTCTCCTTGAAGGAATCGGCTACAGAACCATTATAAACCCAAGCAAAGTTGTTATTCCACTTAAACAACTGTCCAGCATCCGGATTTTCAGGAGCAGTCAGAGTAACAAAGTTGGGAATATGTCTGTTCTCTACCAAGATAGAAACCTCCTTAGCTCCTGGAAGTACATTCTTGACAAAGGCATCAGCAGAAACTTCTTGGGCTTTGGTAAACTCTTTTGGATTTACTGTAGAAGTCTCAGAGAGCATATCAAACATTCCTCCCTTCATCTTTGCTCTAGTATCTCTATTTACGAATAGAACATCATTCACAGAAATATCTTCTACGTGAGCGTGACGACGAGGAAGTGCATCAGTAAGACCCAGCTCTTCTACCTTCTTCTGAGCAGCTTCAATTTGCTTCTTAGTAATAAGAGCAGTAGGTCTCTTATAGTTAGCAGGAGCCATGATGTTTTCATATGCTCTTACGGCTCTCTCCAAATCTACACCATTACTTAGGTCAATAAGTAAAGTTCCCATAGCCGTATTTCTAATCTTAGCTATAGGAGACTTAAAGTTTAACCAGCAATAGTTAGTTCTTACTTCTGGACTCAGAGTTTGAGCAGCAACCAGTGTTCTTCTAAATTCCTCCAAACTCTTCAAGAACTCCGCACCTCTATAGAGATTGTTTCCTTCTATAAGCTCAATAACAGTTTCAACTGCCTCTAGCTTAAACTCACTGATAGAGCGTTCAAATACCCCAGCTCTTGCTCTGACATCTCCCCTGTAACCGGCAGCAGAGTCAAAACCATGAACTCGCCTGTTGAACTTGAAGTTATTCGGAATAGTTACGTACAGATGTGTCCAAGTTCTAGTTGTTCCATCAGGGAGTAGTTGAACATTATGGTCACAACCATGAAATTCGTTCACATCTTGAATGAAGACATCTCCTATTCCAGCTTCCTTAACTAATTTAGCTAGAGCCTGTGCTGTTTTCTCGTATCCAGGAGTATGCACATCGTCCCAGAATGTTTTAATCTTATAAGTTTGAGGGTCAATCGCTACAACTTTACCATAATGCCGGATAAAAGATTTACAGGCATTGCAGTTATGGTCTTGTCTAACAGTTTCGTCCTCAAACGACAGAAGGTAGCCCATCCAAAGGAGGTCTTTATCAACATTAGCAACAAACAGGTTTTCTGCAATCATATTATTGAAAGCAGACTCTACATCTTTCTTAAAATCTTTAAAATTCATAATCTTTTATTAAATATTTAGGATTTCCTTTACTCATTTCATACTCTAGCTTTTCTAGAGTTTCTGTACTTTCCTCATTAAACTTATCAGATTCGATTTCCTCAATTCCAAAACAGTAAAGAATTTGGTGGAACCTTAATTCTGGATAATTGCCAATAATCTTTCTGAGATTGTTTAAGATTTCAAGATTAGCTTTTCTCCTGAATTTAATCTTATTGTTAGCAATTATATTTTGAAAATTATCTTGAGAAATTACTTTCTTTTCATCATCTGTCAGATCCTCGTAAATTTTAATATCAAAGCTATCCATTTCCTCAGCGATTATTCAGATTCATACTTTTTTAATATAGTTATCTCTAGCTTTTTTACCTTTTCTACATAGTTAGGATCTTCTGCATATCCTATTCGGCTAAGAAAACCATAATAGTCTTCTCCTTCTTTGTATTTATTTAATATGAAGTCCTTGTATGCAAATACACAGCTTATCCAACTATCAAACTTAAAGTAAGACTTTTTTCTAGAATTGTATAATCCGAACAAATTATTGTGACGAATACATAACCTCGACTTGAAATTCCCAGATTCTAATACTGCTTGAGCTGTTATCACTGCTGGATTAGGAAATCCATAATGCTTTAGAGTATTGTATAGTACCTCTTCATTTACTTCTTCTAATAAATAAAATGGATGCTCTGGCAATAATATTACTTCATTGTCCACATTCCTGCTGTCGTGAATCCGATGATGAAGGGAATAACCAGTGACGAACCCTAGTATAATGCTAACTAGTAGAATACTTATAACCTTTTTTTTCATATTTTATTGATTTTACAAATTCTAAATTATTGTACAGCTAGTATATAGCTCTTCAATCTTAGATAATACTATTTCAGCTGAGGTAGAGTCAGCTAGTTGTACTTTGACGAATTTACCACCTAGGGAATCCAAAAGCTTGTCTGCTCCATCTATCATTGCTAGATCCTCTGGCCCTCCCTTATCATAATCCGACCACCGATAGAACCATACTTTCCCAACTTTTACAAATTCAAATGTTCTCATAATTATTAATTGTATTAAACAAAACCCCAACAACTTTCGCTGCTGGGGTACATAGTAGTGCCAACGGGATTCGAACCCGTAGCTAAGTACTCAAGCACAGATTCGAACTGTGATTCTACGCTAGAAAGGCGTATGTCCTAACCATTAGATGATGGCACTATCCTAACGCATGACTAACGCATAAGCTTCTTGTAACAGTTTAATAGTTGGAACCATATTGTTATCAACAACTATTACTTTATAAATATTCAAGATTTCTTTGTAGGTTACTGATGTACAGGTCAGAAATATCTGCATGTCTTCGTTAACTGAACCATTTTGTAATTTTAGATCTGCTCTTAACATGATTGGTAGTGTTCCAATTTCAGATATATCCCAGGTGGACTTACTCTTTCCAAGAACTTTTCTCTGCTTAGAAGATAGTTTATTTATCTTCAATTTAGATTCGATAATAGTACCATCAAATGTTAGGGAACCTTCACTGGTATCATTGTTATTTAGTGCTAGCTGAATCTTTTGAACTGCAGATTCTTTAGGTTTTGGCTTTAGGTGTATTTCTTCCTTCAAGCTCTTGATAATTTGCAATGAAGGAATAAAGTCTTTTATTTGAGTTGCGTTCCACACAAGAAATTTTGTAGAGCTTTCTTTGATAGTAACTATATACCTAGTCCCTCCGTTGGTTGGGATAAGGATTTGTAGGTCCGCATCACTGGTCCTACTTAGATGATCTGATACTCTTACCTTGATATTTCCAACAACAAAATAGCGAGAGATGGTTGTTTCTGACTCAATGATTTCAGTAGCAGTCGCTAATAAATACTTTTCTAATCTGGTCATAAAAAAATTAATCTAGTTAATGAGCCTTCTGTAGGATTCGAACCTACGTTGCACCGAAGTATCTTGATTACAAGTCAAGCGGAGTCGACCACTGTCCCAAGAAGGCAATTTTAATGGTTTATATGTTCTAGTAATTTGTTGGGAAGGGCAGAGTTGAACTGCCGTCTAGAAATTATCAGTTTCTTATTCTAACCGTTGAACTACATCCCAAGGTTCTCTCTGTATCACCATGCAAGTGCACATTTGTAAATATCTTTATATCAGGATATTTCCCGTGCCAGGAGTTGCTACAGAGAGACTTTTCTCAATACAATACTGATAATATTGGTTATTCAATTTAAATTCTTTTAAAGTTTATCCTTATAACCACTACAGCTCATCTGCGTACCTGCTGATTTTGAGAAATAATCTCTCAGGGTTCCTGACTTGGTTATAAGATAGACTAATGCGAACCCTTTTTCATCTATCTAAGATAGGTTAAATGCTGTTACAAATATTTCTTAAATAGTTTACACTGATTATACTCGCCTCCCCAGCATATGGGATACTCTTCTTCCTTGGCTTTCTTATAGCCTTCGGCTTCCTTTTTATCCAGAAATATTTGACACTCAGTTTTATAGTTCTGAGGTGCATTAGCTGGATGATAATTCACTACAACTACGTATACTTTCATAATTATTTAATTTTGTTGTGGACGCGTAGGGACTCGAACCCTATCTTCCGGTGTGCAAAACCAGCGCTCTAGCCATTTGAGCTAACGGCCCATGTTTGAGATTTTCTTTTTAATTGGTGACATAACTCATAAATTTCCACTGTTAGGATTCCATAACCTAACATCACCAGATAAGTCTTTAATTAGTTATATTCTGGATACATAAGTTTGTAACTATATATCTTTTAACGGCAACCATCCATTTAACAATTCTCAAGTTCAGTTTGCCTATTATAACTACGCAGAGGCTGGCTTCGACTCCGACTCCGACTGGATTTTTACCTTGCCAGGTTAGTATTTACTTAATAATTACTTTCTCAGTGCTTTCTCTAGCTTGCCTAATCTTACAATCTCTAACTACTTCCTTCATACAAATCTAGCTTTTTAAATCTAACATGATGTCTTCCTTGACTAGAAGGAAGCACTAAATTAAAGAAGTCACCATACCATAGTGCTAATCCAAGGGGAGACTCATTTGTAAAAAACTCTCCAAGTTCCGATATAGGTTTTTTCAGTTCTCTAAGTTTTTCCGAAATTTCCTTATACCTTTTACTCTTTTTATTAACCCCACTTCGCTGTGCCTCTAACTCAGCTATATTATCTAATATAGGTTTGACAATAGACTTGTAGTTTTCCTGAGTTATTAACGACTTAACTTGACTTATACCATTTGCATAAGTAAGTTTAAACTTTCCAATAGGTTGTACTATCATAGTATTTTATTCTCTTCAAATCTTTTAGCTGCCTCTTGTGCAGCAGCTTCGTTGTTGATAAGTTCCGTAGGGCAAGGAATAATACTTCCGTGAATTTCTCTGTGGCAATTAGCACACACTAAAACACATTTGTTAAGTTCCTCCTTGTTTTTCTCCCAGGATCGCGTGTATCCTTTTGCGGATATAGCAAAGTCTTTTTCGTCCTAATTTATATGATGAAATTCTAAAGCTCCGCTGTAATTATCATAGCCACAACATTGGCATTTTCCTCCTTTGTATGCTATAGCCATAATTTTCAATTTGTCTCTTCTTTTCTAAACAGCTTCTGTTTCACATTTTAGACATCTCCATCTTATTCCTCCTCTGCCATCACTTCTAGCAGCAAATATTGTTTCTCCGTGATGCTAGCACGTTCTAATTTCTTGTTCCTTCATATTTTACTATTTTTATGTACTATTAAAACATAAATATAAGGCAGAAGAATAGTACAACTTCCATAGTCAGTTAATTACTCTGATTTAGCCTTATATTATTAAGCTGGAGCACACTGACTCGAACCGTGATTCTTTGATTAACAGTCAAAAGTTCTAACCTTTGAACTATACTCCAATAATTATTTCCTCTCAGACATCTGTAAGTACCCATTTGGTACTTACTTTTTAATAGTATTACTACAATTGGGGAACTATCCCAGTTGGGGTAAGTGCTCCAGTTTTAGCTGATCTGTAACAATACCATTTAGCAGCATTCTTTACAACATTAATTATTCTTTTCATAACGTTAAAGTTTAAAATTATTAATAATTAATCTAATAACAAAGCTACAAGAGGAGTTTAGTAAGATTAGCATTACCCGATTCACACCGCGTGGAGGTTCTTACTATGTGAATCTTGCGGAGGTAGGATTCGAACCGTTTATGACGATTTCTAGGTTATGAGCCTAGCGAGATGACCAACTTCTCTACTCCACGATATTAGTAGCTAATTTACATCCGCTACTTGGGGATGTCCTTCTAACCGTAGGTGACGACTGGGTGATAACGTAACCAGACACGTTAACTATAAAATATAGCTAAAAAGTACTTATGAAGTAGACTCTAGGGTGAGATTCCAACTCACGAATCCAAGGATTTGCAGTCCTGGCCATTAAGCACTCTGGCACCTAGAGATGATGAGCAGTGTAAGGTAATCGAAACCTCATCTGAGCATTGGAAGTGCCCTGTTCTACCGTTAAACTAACACTGCATGTGGAGAGTTCTACGATACTCTCCTAAACGAATCATTCCGATAACAGTTCCTGTGCGTCAATCTCTCCTGCAATTTTGGTAATTGCAATTTTGAAAGGATTCCCTTTAATCCGATTGAACAATTTGACATCTCTAGACTGCTCGATTTGGTCCGGGACAGTTAATTTCTTTCTTCCCTTTTCTATGGTCTTCCAAGTAGCAACCGTGCATCTTAGAATGTCATAAACACTGTCGTTCTTGTCAATCAGGATTTTAAAGAAGTTTTTCTTGTAGTTAAACTTCTCTACTCTTTTGAAATCTTTCGCTTTCTGATGAAATTTCAGATCACACTTTCCATTAGATAATATAACTAACTCTGCCATCTAATTTACTCCGCATAGTCGGAGGTTTAAAGTTAAACTATGTTAATTCCAGTCTTTCGTCTGGCACTCCACCTCGTTTTTACCGATAACTACTATTATTCGCTATCTGAGCTAAGCTCTAAACTGGGATAAAGGTATTATTTTAAATAAACAAATGGTTTTTTAGAAAAATCTATAAAGGATCTAGCCCAACTTTCCATTTCTTCATTACTATTAAAATATGCGGTAACGGATTGATTCTCAGAAAACTTTAGAACAATATGAGGTTTCAAATACAATATGCCGTCCTTAAAAATAAATGTTCCCTCTTCAACTTTTCTGAGCATTTCTTCCTCAGTGTATTTTTCCCAATAGTTAGTCCAATAATCATAACGCCATTTCCAAAAAAGAAATCTGACATCATATACACGGTGTACCCAATCAGGGTGTTTTTTTAGTTTAGTAAGAGTGATTATTCTTACTAGTTCTGCATTTATGTGTTTCTCCATAACTGTTATAATGCAAAAGGATTATAGCTGTTTTTATGATATAAAGATAACCTATCATCTGGATTGCTAATCCAAAAATAGTATAAGTCTGAACTATATAGGACGACAACTACCCCTAACTTGTGGTCAATATCGACTATCTTGTCTCCGTCAAAGAAATCTCCAATTTTTAGAGACTCAAACTTGACACTAGAAGATACTGTGCGATGATATATCATACCAAAATGACATTCCTCATTTCTTGAATTGTTAGTCTTTTCTATAGCCCTGACAAATTCTCTCGGAGTGTATCTATTTTTATCAGCATATACATCACAAGCATCAACAGTAGCTCTCAAACAAAAATACTCATAATTTTTAACTGTTACATTAAAGAAGCTTTTAGCCCTTTCTAGTCCTTCTATACCGTGAATATTCACCTCACTAGTAATAGCTTTGAGAATATCTATTGTAGATATAGCTAAAGAATCAATAAAGGAAAGTAAATTTTGTCTAGCTTCTGGAATCTTTAACTCATCATCTAAGTACTCGTTTACAGTTCCTAAATCAAGATTTCCAAATTCTTTAACATAACGTATTCTTGAAGGGCGGCCTATCATATTTTCATTCACTTGTAGGGTATTAGTGGTTAACAGAAAAACCTTGCGTGAGTTCGAGTTATAGACTCCATCCATGATTTGTAAAATAGTTGAGTCTTCCTCATCAAAGTTCTTTTCAAATTCATCCAGAAATAGAATACAGTCTCCATCAATATCGGAAAGGAATTCGATCATAGATTGATTATTATCATCCATATCTTTTACAATGATAACCGGAAGATTTAATTGGTTGGCCAGTTCTTTTGCAGTAACAGTCTTGCCTGTACCCTTTGTACCAGTTAACAGAATCCCGAGATTTCCTTCGGTTGAGCGGAAGGTCTTAGTCACATGATCAATAAACTCTCTTTGCAATCCATATATTTTATGAGGAAATGTAAATTTATCGGCATACCTCTCTAAATGAAATCCTGTCATGGTCAGGTGAATATTATAAACTCCTACGGGTAAATGATTCTCAACACCATAGCCAGAAGTTATTCTAGTATAGGTATTTCCAGAACATGTCCAAATTTTACTCATCTTTAAATATGTTTTAAGGTTTTGTTCTACTATATTGTACAAATGCACACTCTAGCATTTTTACGCCTGTTTCAATAAATTCTAAGTCTAATCCCCTATACCCAGAATCTCCAATAACCCTAAGAGGTGTTCCAACAGGGTATTCATATTCATTCCAATCTCCGTCAGGAGTTTTTCTCCATCTGACTGGTTCAGTTAAATAAACAATATCTCCAATTTTCATATAGTTAAATTAAGTTTTGTAGGACAGGTGGGATTCGAACCCACAATGTGATCGTTAATCTGTGCTAGATCCTAAATCTAGTGCGTTTCAACCAGTTTCGCCACTGTCCCACGTTTAGTTAAATAGCATTCAAATCATAAAAATTTATATTTTTTTAAGAGTGCCATAAATGCTAAATTCTGGAATAGGAATCCAATTACAAATCTCATTACTATTCACTGGTTTACCTCCATTGATTGTACAGATAGTAATATGAGGTTTGGCATTTGCACAGGGTAGATGTTGGTTTCCCAATTCTACTCCAAAAGCTATTGCTTTCTCAGAAATCCCTATCTTACTTACAATTAATCGAAAACTATCATCTATACGATATTGTAGGCTATTAGCCATCTTTTCTTCATGTTGATTCTTATGGAGGAGAGTGCAATGGTCTAAATAAATAGTACTTCCTCTTTGGAACACCAGATTAGAAATGATGGGATTTCCAATGATAACTTGCATAAGTTTGTTTCTAGTTGGTTCATCTAGGAACAATCCAAAATACTGATAATTCATAAATCTTTATTTTTAATGAAAAACTCTCTAGTTACTGGAGTACCGCTCCCACAGATCATATGTTACTCAAGACATATCAATCTGTATCCTCTGATGTGGGCCTAGCCGGGCTTGAACCGACGACCTTGACATTATGAGTGTCCTGCTCTAACCAACTGAGCTATAGGCCCTACAAAAATGCAAATCCAAGACCTTTTTATAAGATAGAAGATTTGCAGTGTACTATAGTACATTCTAAGTAGGAATTATCTTATCCACTGATACTTCACAGTGTCACCATATTTAGCATCAAAGATCTCTTTGGCAAAGTATTTACCAAAATGCTGTGCAATCTCTCTAGTGGCACAACCAAGGAAGCCGACAGCGGAATCGGCAAAGCTGACCCCACCGTAAGAACCGAAAGAGCCAAGCCCGGAAGAGGACCCACCACCAGCGACGCCGCCCATCAGGCGATACCGTTGGTCTTTGTATTCGAATTCAGCCACCACAGACATTAATCCTTCCTTGATCTCATTATCATAATAAGTGCTGGACTTAGTTATAAATGGATTATAAGGATAATAGATATTTCCCTTTGTAAATTCCATATTTTCTCCAAGGTTAAGAGCTCTTCGAATGATATTTAACTTTATAATAGCCGCAGATGCAATAGAAATTCTAGCGACTTGTTTAATATGATTCCATACAAATGATTTCGAGGTGTTCTCAAACTGAAGAGCATTCATAGCATCTTCAAAGGTCTTAATGATTTTAAAATTAGGAGTAGCTAATTCCTTTTCTGTAAATGCTTGAAGCGCAATTTCCTTAAGTTCTGCGTTGCCGCTGTTAAACCACTCCCTAGCCTTTTCAAGGGTAAGTGTTACATTTCTTGTCATCATAATTATCAAAATTTAATTTATAGGATTATTGGTTATTTCTAATAAATTCAGACAGTTCAACTTAACTATTCTCACGAACCGTTAAGTTTTGCCTACCATGAAAAAACACACAATGGGTGGGACAAGGCAAACTGCCGTCCCAGATTTTCAGCCTTATGTTCTATGAACTCTGTGATTTTCATTCTGATTCACAAACTCTGCCTTAAGTTTATCCTTATAAAGTGGAATAATAGTATCAGCAGAATCAGTAAAACAAAAGTATTGTCCATTACTAAGTCTCTGGAAACGGATATACTTTATCCACCAATGGTCAATAGAATCCAATACCAAATGCCTCCAGTCTCCCTCACCACCAGATGCAGTCTCTAAACTCTTTAATAGAGGAATAATTTCATCCTTATTAAACGAACATTGTTCCACTACAGTTTGATTCTTTTTCAGGAAATTAGTTAATGTTTCCCAGGGTTCGTCTATAGTGTCATAGACGACCATGCAAAAATCTCTTGTATCACAGTGCGCACATTCAAAATCGGATAGCTCTACGATTGAATCTATGTATTTCCATTCGCTCATACCTAATAATTATTTAAGTTAATGCGGAGGCAGCTGGATTCGAACCAGCGGGACCCTTTTGAGGCCCGGAGTCTTAGCAGGACTCTGGTTTAGACCACTCACCCATACCTCCAAGTTGCGAAAGGGCTTTTGTTATACTTTACTATCTTTTTTGTAAAGCCCTTTCGCTGCAATTACTTCATTTCCTCAAATTCAGTTGCTTCTACTTGTTTCTTGCCAAACATATCCTTTACTGTATCGGCAAAAGGAATAGAACGCAGCAAGTCAAGAGCAGGACTTAAATTCTCTGCGGTTTTGGCCATGAAGTTACCTGCAGTATTTTCATTACCATAAACAGTAACCTGTCCAAGGTGAATGTGTTCAAACATCTGAGCAGATGCCTGAGCAATACCAGCTAATTGATCGACAGTCTTGTACTGAACCACCATCTGTGGAGTTAAGCCAGATTCAATCATCTTCTCAACTGCTAAGGCTGGAGCCATTTCGATAGCTTGAACTTTGTCAGCTTCTGCCATCAATGATGCTCTCTTACCTTCAGCTTCAGCAAGCAACTTCTTGCGAGTACCTTCTGCTTCTGCTTCCAACTGCAGTTTAGTAGCGTCAGCTTTTGCTTCTGCTTCTTTCAAAATCTTTGCAGCTTCTGCTTCTGCTTCTAATACCGCCTTAGCTTTAATTGCTTCTGCTTCAATAGTTACCTTCTCTTTTTGTTTCTGAGCAGGAACAATCATTTCAGCTTGGAGTTTTGCTTCCTCTGCCTTAGCAGCGGCTTCGTTAACTTCAATTTGACGCTCTTGTTCTGTTTTAGCTACAGCCATTTTAGCCTCTACCTTGGAAGTACCAGCTACCTTTTCTGCTTCGGCTTGTGCCTGTGCAGCCTCTCCTTTAGCCTTTGATACTTCAATAGTTGCTTTCTGCTCAGCTACTCCAGCTTGCTTGTCAGCTTCTGCAGCCTTAATTCTTTTCTGAGACTCATATTCTGCAGTAGCAGCTTCTTGCTCATTAATTGCTTTCTGAGTGTCTGCTTCTTGCTTTTGCTTAGCTTGAGCAATACGAGTTTGCTTCAAAGCCTCAGCTTCAGCCTTCTTAGAATCTGCTTCCGCCTTAGCTTTAGCTACATTAGCTTCTGCTTCTGCGTCAGCAGCGGCTTTCTTAGAAGCAGCCTCTGAAGCAGATTTCGCTACATTAGCTATTCTCTGAGATTCAGCTTCAGCTTTAGCTGATTCTGCTTGAGTGTTTGCACGAGCAATACTAGCTTCTTGTTCCGCCTTCTGTTCAGCGATACCAGCTTGTTTGTTCTTCTCTGCTTCTGCCAAGCGAATAGCTTTCTCCTGATTAATTTCAGCAACCTTTACTTCCTGTTCCTGCTTAGTCTGAGCAACTGTAGTTTCTCTTTCCTTCTCAGCATCAGCTACAGCAATCTCACGCTGCTTGTTAGTTTCTGCAATCTGAATATCTCCTTTCTTCTTCTCTTCCGCAATGTCAGCCTGTGCCTGAGCAAGAGCTTTGGTTGCAGCTTTCTGACCAAGATTCTTGATATAGTTTGCATCATCTGAGATGTCAGCGTTGTTAATGTTGATAATACTGAAACCTACCTTGTTCAGCTCAGTTTCAATATTCTCTTTTGCCTTGCCGATAAATTTGATTCTATCAGCATTTATTTCCTCAATCGTCATTGTCGCCATCAAGCTTCTCACCTCACCAATGAGAATATCCTTGATTTGATCTGAGATTTCAGAAGTTTTAGCTGTTAAGAATCTACTCGCAGCGTTTTGCATTAGTACTTGATCGGTTCCTATACCAGTAGTTAATGTTACGGGAATCCTAACCTTGATCATTTGGCTCGATACTCCCTCTACCATCACCTGAATCTGAATAGGCTTCAAAGACATTTTAGCCCAGTCCTGAATAACTGGCATTACGAATGTACCTCCACCGTGAATGATTTTAGATGGTAGTATAACTTCTTCTGTTTTACCGGTTTTCTCGTTAACTACCTTCTTCTTTCCTGCCTTACCAAACACTACCAAGATCTCATCACTGGCACATTTTCTATATCGAGACAACAACCCAATGATGGTCAATACCGCTAAGAGTATTACAACTCCTGCTATAATCAGCATTTCTAACATAATGATTTTTTATTAGTTGAAATAATATTTTCCTCCTTCATACCGTGTAATAATGACATCAGTTCCCTGTTTATATGCCATGTTACTAGATTCCGGATAGGCAGAAATTTCTTCTGAAATACCATTGATTTCTAGAGTTAGTAAATAATAACTATCTCCAGGTAAATAAATAGTAGCAGCCTTTCCTACTAATCTTTCTCCCTTTTCAGGTATACAGGAATGTTGGAGTTTTAAACAAAGTTTATATAGATAGTAAAGTATAACCACAAATATTACTCCAAGCGCCAAGGCTATTAGATAATCATACCATTCTACATTTCCATGCTTGAAACATCTGATGGATAACCAACCACAACCTCCCATTAGGAAATGAATGAATCCTTTAAATGACACTATATCCCCTACGTTCATGTCTATCTCTCCGTCTAGGTCTACATCCAAATCAGTATCCCCACCAAACCAAGATAATACAAATTGAACAATGAAAATACCATACGAAGTGGCAGCTAAAAGATAATAAACTTCGCTCATTTTAGTGTACATAACCCTCCCTGAGTCGTATTATGGAGTACGTAATATATTCCCCAGGAATGGAGACTCTATAGATATTCATGTGACTATTAGGGTTGGTATATACCTTCTCAACCGAATAATGTTGGCTTCCCCTAGAAGTAAACGAACAACAGACTGCTATCACCACAGCAACTGCTATACAAAATAGTTCAATTCTTTTCATAAAATTTTGATATTAATATTTGCACGAGCTGAAGGACTTGAACCCCCGACATTCGGTTTTGGAGACCGACGTTCTAACCAACTGAACTAAGCTCGCGTAAAGCTGAGGTTTGTTTCACTTCTAACCTTAGCTGAAAAAGAAGGTTTCTACACCAACCCACATCCTGTGTAGTAAGGACAACTAGGATACGCCTAATACAAGGGCTAAACTTACATGAACTCGTCAAAACCTTGGTGTTACGTTGTACTCACTTGTGCACCAGCAGTACTTCCTATGCGGAGGTGGCAGGACTCGAACCCGCACGTCGTGTTACCGACTACTGGTGGTTTTCAAGACCACTCCCTTACCAATTAGGGTTACACCTCCTTACAATTCTTTAACCGAACATACAGAACATAGAAGATATGAAAGTTACCACACTGCTGACTATGCTTATCCAACCACCAGCATCTTCACTATTCTTGGATAATTTTCCTCTTCCAACTATTAATAAATATAGGGACATTCCTAATAGCACAGTACCTACTGCAACTCCAGCTATTTCTTTATACAACAATTTCCATACTACAATAGCTATTGCTGTCTGTCCTAGATCAGATTTGGATATTCTTACAGCTGAATCTTCAACCGCTTTTAATGTTTCATTGACAGCAATTCCAATTTCTCTTCCAAGATTTGCATATTCAGACATTTCCCCCTTTATAGTTTTCTCAGTAGTTATTTTCTCAATTTGAGTTCTTGCCTCTTTGGGCAACCTATCATAATCTTCTTGAGATATGGTTACTTGAGAAAAAGCTGCTATGCTCTGGATGAGCATAGCAAGCATAAATACAAGGAACTTTTTCATTAGTCAAGCCATTCAAATTCTTCTCCTTTAAAGTGTCTTGCAAAACAAGCATCAAACACTAGCTTTCCAAACTGAGTTGATACATATTCGGCAATCTCCTTGGATTTGCATGCAAGCATCCCGACAAAGGAATGGGCATAGCCGACCCCATTGTTAGAATAGAAATAGCCAAGCCCGAAAGAGGACCCATAAAAAGCGTGGCCGCCCACCAGTGCGAATTTCTCGCCCTGATAACGGAAGTGTCCAATGACTTCTGCATCTTTCGGCACTGAGTTCATTCTAAAGAAACGAACCCAAGGATACCACACAATTCCAGTCAGCAGATCGAATTTATATCCTTCATTCAATGCATCTAGAATTATTTGCAGCTTAGCCAAAGAATCTACAGATCTATTATAAGAAACTTCATTTCTAATACTAAGATAGTCTCTAGCATCCTCATAGGTCTTTATTAGTCCCATAATATTCTCTGGAACAATTTCAACATTACCTGTTTCGGCATTGTAGATAGGCTTGTAGCCATCTGGACATTCAATTTCGATAGTCTTTTTCATCATTATTTGTTTATTTGATAATTTGGTAATAAGCTTCATGTATTCATCTATATTGAGTACTTTTATTCCCTGTTTGGAGAAATATTCCTCATTCGCTATATAAAATTCATCCTTTGTTATATGAAACTCATCTTTTTCTATGACTACTCTTATACACTGTCTTCCATAACAGGTTACACAATATTTTGCCTTGCTTATTACCTTTTCATTTGTTGCGAATTTACATCCCAATGACACATAAAAGATCATTAGTTTATCAATATTCTCTCTAGCCTCTTTATCGCCTTTGTCCTGTAATCTCACTGCATAATTAGAGATTTCCTCAATACCAGATTTCCGGCAAGTATCCATTTCCATACTCATAATTCATTTTATTTTTCTTTTATTAATTAATGCTCTCTTTACCAAGAACCAGATTGATCTATCCAATAGTCTGCTTCTATATCTTCGAATATTTCCTTAAGCTCTTCGTCAGATAATTCTTCGTATTCCATTATAGCATTTCTACAGGTTTAATAATTATATAGCCTCTATCCTTTAGATATTTTATAACCTCATCTACCCGAAGTTCTTTTTCATATTTCTTTCTTTCGGTTTCCTTGTTATAGCCATATTGTTTATTTCTGGCCAACTTCAAGATTTTTTCGACTTTAGTTATATGTATAGGATATTTGGAAAAATATACCTGTCCCTCTGATGCGGTAGCAAATCCTTCCTGCAACAGGAAAGACGGGAATGTACTGTAGCTTACGTATTTTCTTACCTTCTCTCTAAACTCAGAGATGGAAAGGCACACGCCTGATAATCTCAATGAGTTCAATTCTTTTGTTAATTCTATTACATCTAATTTCATAATGGCTGATTTAAATTAAGACTCTGGTGTATCATTATATGTTATATCAACTGAATCCATTTGGCTGGAGCTGATTTTTACATCATTCTTTTCCTGCCATTTAAGTATTCTCTTGTGTATTCTTTCATTCTCTCTATCTGTTATCATATCAAAATAATATAACAGACTACGACAGAAATTTAATTGTGCTAATAATCTTCTTTTTTCCATGATTTTTTAATTTGATTGTCTTCTCTCTCAGAATCGAACTGAGATATACAGCTTAGAAGGCTGTTGTTCTATCCATTGAACTAAGAGAAGTTACCTGTTGCTATACTAAGCAACATTCCATACTTACAGAAGTTAATAATTGTTAAACGCGATAAGTGCATTTCCACAAGTTATTCTATCAGAATCTTCCTCCTTAGATGGAACAAACACTATAACATCCCAACCTTCTTCTAACAAGGGTTGTTCAAAATGTCGGTAAACATCATAGTCAGTATATCCAGTTATTTGGAGTCCGCTTTCTATAGCGGAAGTTGTTTCATGTATAGGAGTGATTTTGACAATAAATTTGTCCTTATCAAATAATTCTGACAACTTTCTTGCATCAAGAATAGTTTGTGCTGTTACTGGGAAGTTCAAAGTATACTTTCTGCCTACTGGCATTGGTAACTTATCAGCTAGTCTGGAAATTTCTGTTAGTGACAAACTTCTAGAGCTAAACAGTTCACTTCTCTGTCCATCGTCTGTAGAATTAATTGAAAGCTGTAAACCCGCTTCTCCATTGTAGAATTCGTTCTTGATACTACACCAAATCTGTAGGAAGTTTCCAAGTTTGCTATTTGCTTTTGGAAGCATGGTAGAGACTACCGGATGGATAGTTTTAGCTACTAATCCAGCAGACTTGGCTATACCCTTTAGAGCAAGTCCGAATGCCAATACATTCTCATTCCATGTTGGTTCCCCCATTCTGGCAAAGTGTACATTGAACCTATCTGTTTCTTTAATACTCTCTCCTTCTATAATAGTTCGGATTTGTCTTTCCATGTCTTCTATAGAAGCATTTCCATAGAATCCAAACTTAGGAACATCACAGAATTTACAATGCATAGGACAACCTTTCTGAGTTGAAATAGTTGCTACCCATTTCTTACTTAAGTCTACTGCTGTATTCTCTACTCCATGTATTTCCTTAGTTAAACCTAGAAAGTCAGCTTTGATATTATTTTCCTTTCCGTAGTCTCCTACAGTTAAAAACTCAAGCTGGTTGTCTACATATATTTTCCCTGTATGGGTCAATATTGTTCTCACATTTCTTCTATTGCCTTCCATATGAAAATTAATATTATAAATACTATTATGTAAGTCATTCTATAATCCTCCAATCTGGTCTATTTCTAGTTATACGAAATTTATTCGCTTCACTCCATGTTTGGAATGATCTAACAAGATGTCCATAGCTATCTACCAATATCACTTCCATGATTTATATACTGCTCTGGTAATGGGAAACGTTTTCCAAACATTTGCGTATTTGTATATGGTGGAACGATTAAATCTATTCCAACTTCTTCTGATAAGCGGGTAGGCTATTGCCATCAACACTGTCATGATAGTTACGAGCAACCTTGCTAAAGCTTTAAATATGCACTCTAGAATGAAGATGGGAATCGTAAATCCCCATCTTACAATAGTTAATACCTTGTTCATTCTTCCACAATTATTAATGTACTATGAACTTTTAACTCACTCTCGGAAATTGGAATTAATTCTCCAAAAACCTTCACATACTTCTCCTGCTTTATTGAAGCTTCGGAAGAAATTCTAGTAATTATTTCCATATTCTTAATATGACATCTTTTTAAATAAGAGATGTAAACTTTTCTTGATAATTCGTAATTATCTGAGGATGCAATCCTCCCTTCTTTAAATCTTTTTCTCATGGTGTGCTAATTTTTTTTCTAATCCTGACTGCTCATTTCGAGCAGTTTCGTCTTAATTTTCAAAGACTCATCAGAGGATCTTAATTTAATTCGTACCCAAACTTCTTGAACGCTTCTTCTATTAAACTTAATGTATGCTTTCCTGCATTTCTAACTCTTAGTATATCTCTTTTTGAATACTGTTTGATGAAGGTGCTTAAAGTTATTGTTACATCATTAGTAACAGACCTTAGGGTATTATTTGCTCTAACGTCCAATTCTTCAAATAGGACATAGATAGGAACATCTACTTGCTCCTTCTTGATTTCCTCTATTTCGTAGACTATTCCTAGAGAATCTAGTATTTTCTTATAAAATTTAGATTCTTCTGCATTGATAGATTGTTCTTTAATCTTGATAATTTCCATGATGAATATTTTTAATTGTTACTAGAACTATTAGTTTCAGCTAAAATAGCTTACTTATCTCTCAAACCACGTAAAGGTTGTTCTTATCTTGAGAGTAAAGGCACCGCTGTGCCTTTTAGTCTATAAATAGTGAAAAGAAGTTAGGCCTTCCTGTGCCACAATACTTTGAGTTGTTTCACAACAACTACATAGTCTCAGGGCATACCCATTATGATCCAATAATAATTATAATAATATGACTACATCCAACTAAATAGTTCCCTACTCTGGACTTGAGCCAGAATCTTCTCCTTTAAAGGGAGATGTAATCCATTATACCAGTAGGGAAATCCTATCTATATCTAGAATAAGATAGGAGATTATTTCTCAGTTTTCCATGCTGAGGACGTTATCAACGTTCACTAAATTTATAGATAGCTAGTCTATAAACTTGCGAATAGGTTCGAGATGGAAAATGAACCCTTATGAGGTTCTCTCTTACTATCTAGAGATTTTAATCAGGCTTCTTAGACCTGGCAACTTCTAACATAATCGTATAACATATTTTATATGTAATATGTGCGGTCACTGACATATCAGCAGTACTCATAATATTGCTATAAGTGACCAATCCTTACAGCTCAACCTAAATCCTATAGTGCTTAAGTTTGCGAATATGCACATGAGATTTGTAGCAGTTATTTTTGGTGTTGGGCTTTTCTGCGTAACCCTTCTTTTTGGTGTCTTTTTACAGACTAAACACTAGATAATTTTCATAGAGAGTATGAGCTATATAACTCCTACTCTGGCAGGTTTTTTGAGAATTTGAAAAAGTCCGGAAATTGAGGGTCTTTTTAGTGGACAATTTCTTTCCTTTCTCCTCCAAAATCCCTAGATGAGCATTAAATCTATTAGTAACACAATTTGCTTGTCTTTCCAAGCTGCCAGATATAATCCTAAAACTAAACAGAAAACTTTGATTTGTTGTGATGTTGTTTTCCCCCGTTAACCAATGTTCCAATGATGGGGTTCATATGGGCACTTTATTTATAACTCATAGTACCTTAGAGTTAATCTACAAAGACAATCCTGATTATTTCCGGAATATCCTTTTCTGACTTTTGATAGGTCATGACCCAAGCCCAAGAAGCTATACAATAAACTCGCTTAGTCTTAAAGTTTAACTTTTCATCAGTCTCTGGGTTGTAGATTGTTCCCCAGTTGTACAAACACTTTATAGTTTTAAACTTTTTTCTTATGTTCATTTCTACAAAGATTATTTGTATTTAAAAGAAAAGGGATTTCTCCCCTTTCTTACTCGTAGTCCTCAACTGCCAACTTGTAAGTATTTTTCATATAGGCAGGACGGTCACCGGACGCTTCGACTTCTTCCGATGTTTTCATCGTAACCCTAAATACTACGTTGTGGTCAATGCACCAAACAAGAAAGGCCGCATTTTCTAACGGAGTTGAACCAATAGCCGGAGCTTCGTCGTCGATTTCCATTCCCGCAAAGTGTTTTGCGCCGATAGTAGCACCTTTGTCAGTCGTGAATGTGATAGGTGTAAATGTACCGTTCTGGTTGTTAAGCGTTGGTAGTTCCACCTTATTCATGGCAACAAGTTTAAACTTGTCCCCCTTTGATAAGCCAACAACTACTGAACGCTCGTCACCTTCCAAACCCAATGAGGTTACTATTGCTTTCGCACGGTCTTCCACACTTACATTCTGGTCTTTTAATTCTTCTAATGTCATAATTTTAAATTTTAAATTATTATTATTTAATTTGAATTTCTGTTTTTATTTTAGTTTTATATCAATATACAGGGGGGGACTAAAGGGGTTGTGGACCGCAGCCCCATTCACTCTATAAATTTTTGGAATCTGAACCCAGAAATATAAAATTCGGAATTAATAATAAGGGGGGGGGATATTTATATAAAGTACCTGTACCTGTTTCCGACTAAATAATTAAAATTTAAGAATTTTCAATTAGAATTTTTTAACTTTGTATTTAACAATCATGGCCATATAGTTGTATATAACTAAAACAAAAGAAGCTTATGAAAACAAATTTAGAAACATTTTTTGACGAGAACTAGTTTAATGAACTAGTAAAAGCTATTAATGAAAATAGATACTATGAATATAGTAACGATGGTTTTACTTTAAAATCAAATTCAGATGAAAATTCTTTAAGAATAGAAATTTCTTATAAAGATAATGAAGCTAGAGCTTTTCAAAGAGAAATAGAAGAGCTAGATGATGATTTATTTGTATCAGTTTGTGAATTTCTGGGAAACGACGAACTAAAAAGAATCCAGGAATGTATATATAGCGATAATATAGATTCAGTAAGAGCCGGAATAATTAAATTCAAGAAAGCCTTATCAACAGTAGCAAAGAATAAAATAAAAGCCCTATCTAAATATGCTTGAGCAAATAGTTCAAATAAGAATGATTTTGGCAAATCTTGATGCTAACATAAAGGCTTTATTACAGGATAATGAGAGACTCCAAAATGAGTTACAGAAACTAAAAGAGGAGAAATAAATATTGCCCTATGGTGTAATGGTGAGCACAGATGACTCTTAAGAATTTGAATTAATAATTATGGAAAATAAAATTTATAAACTTACAGACGAGGAATTTATAGACTTAGTTAAGTCAAGTCTTAACACCTCAGAAGTTTTATTTAAACTTGGTTATACTACGAAAGGAAATTCATGGGGATATTCGCAAGTTAAACAAAGAATGACAGATCTTAATTTATCAGGAAAGAATTTTAGAGGAAAGTCTGCAATAGCAACTAGTAATGAACTTAAAAAAATAGATAAAGATAAATTGTTTTGTAAAGGTTCTAAACATAATAGAAATATATTAAGGAGAACAATTATACAGGATAATTTAATTCCTTACAAGTGTGCTATATGTGGAATAACAGAGTGGAATGGAAGAACATTATCATTAGAACTTGATCACATTAATGGTGAAAACAATGATAATAGGTTAGAGAATTTAAGGTTTCTATGTCCTAATTGCCACAGTCAGACTGATACTTATGGTTCTAGAAATCAAAAAATAACTGAATCTAAATATGATATTACAGAAGAGTTAAAAGATTTAGTTATAGGAAAATATCTAGAATTAAAAAATCAGAAAAAGGTCGCAGAAGTATTAAATGTAAAACATTCAGTTATAAAACAAATTATTTCAGATGCAGGACTTGGAAAGTCTAATCAGAAATATATTATACAGTATGATTCTAATATGGAAGAATTAAATAGGTTTGGTTCTATTTCTGAATGCTGTGAATATTTAATGAATAATAATTTAGTTAAAACTAAATTACTAAAAACCTGTAGAAATACTCTATTAAGAAACATTGATAAATTGTGGAATAATTATTATTTCAAATTATTGGATGCTTAAAGAATAATAAATAACCTTTAAGTAGAATCCCTCTTAATTGACTTGGAAGCAAACAAGTGACAAGGCGCAAGCAGTATTTACGTGCAGCGTGAACGACTAAACAGAGGGACTGGTCTTAGGACTGGATGTGATAGTCTAATCCGCAAAACGGTGTAAAATGAAATCATTTAGTCTGGGTTCGAATCCTAGTAGGGCAACACCTCGGTTAGGTAAAAATATATAATAATGAAGCAGTGTGCAGCAATCGTATTAAACGGAAGTGATATAATAAAAGTGTCTAACTTAAAAAGAAAATATAATAAGATAATAAATAATCCTAATATGAAAATATTAGAAGAGTGCAGCATTGAAAAGTTAGACGAAAAATATGAATACTGGAATAGAACTTTAAATAGAAACACAGAAGAGAAGGAAAGAGAATTGAAATTACATCACTTCAAAAATCCAAAAACTGGGCATTCTGTAACAAGCATCTATCCAGATTTAGAACAATGTAAATCATATATAAAAGATTGGATGGATTATGTTAAACTTGATTGAAAGATATAACAAACTTACTAAATCGGAATTAGAGGAACTAGCAGAAATAACACTATTAGCTACAGAATCTTTAATTAATACTATTGTAGAAGAAGGAAAACAAAACGAACAATGGTTCTTGAATTATCTAGATGACTTAAATAAGTTAAGTGTATCGTACTAATATGGAAACTACAGATGATATAAAAAATTTCATATTTGACATTTACATTAATGGAAAAGTACTTAGCAGTTTAAAGGCTAGCTATCCGCAACATAGTCTTTCAGATGATTCTTCTATATTATTAGATATATTATGGAATCAAGTAGACCATCAAGTAAGAAATATACTACAATATGGTTTATATAAAGATACTACAATAAAGAAAGCAATTATTAACGACACTTTTGAAGGATATGATAGACTATAAGAAAACAATAACTAATATTCATGAGCTACTTCCGGAGCTAGATTTAGATACACTATTTAAGATAATGGAAGCTATAGTAGAGGAAATTACTCCAGCTTATAACTGGCCCAGCGGTATCAGAACCCCATCTTTGGACAAATATTGGTGGGCAGGACCAAATGGAATCACTTGTGAATGTAACAACCAAAAATAGGTGAGCTTAGACAATTAAATCTAGGCTCACCTATTTTATTATACATTCTTCTTATCAAACTTTTTCCATATTCCAGTTACTGAATCAATTCCAAGCAATCCCATACAACACCACACAATAGTATCAATCATAACTGGAGCCTATTTAGAAGTAACAGTACAATACACTAGAACTCCTAAACACAATAACCACCCAAGTAGTCCACATACTCTTTTGCTACTAATTCCAGACTATGAGGTTACTACATCTTTTAAGAAAGAAATAAACTTCATATAATATAATAAAAATCGTCTCTATTCTAAATATCTAATTTGTCTGCTTTGCATCTATAATCCTTATTGTTAAAAATTAAACAATCCTTACCAAAATCCCATTTAAAATATCCTACAAATTTAGGTAACATAAAAATGTATCCCAGCTTAGATAAATTTACAACATCATGATATTTCATAATTTCTATTATTAGAATAAGCAACTTCGTTAAATAGTTTAAGTAAGGAATCATCAGTATATCTATTCATAAATGTTTGATTCAATAGAGGACTGATTCTCTTTCTTATTTTATTTAACATCTAACTATCTATAGTCTAGTCAGGTTTGAGGTTTGCATCATGTCTAATCTGCATTAGTCTAGAGTAGACTTCTTCTGGATTATCCCAGTATGGTTGCTTACTTATATTTTCTGCATCGTTTCTTACACGTAATCTAGATTTTATAGCTTTATTCTGAGGCTTTTCATATCTAGGAAGATACGACCTATCATTGAAATCTGTTCTAGGATATAAAGATAGACTATGTGTCAATTCATGAATACTAACCGAAGGAGATTTATGGGTATAGACTATTTCATGCTTACTAGGAAAATACTATCCTGACCAGCCTGTTTTTTCTTTTGCTTTATAGAAGGGAAGATTTATACTTTTCTCTAGAGAGGATTGATAATCCTTCTGATAAAGCTATCTAGCCTGATCTCTAGGTAATTTATTCTCTCTAATCTGATTGGAATAGTACTATCTCTATTGGGATAAATAGTTTTGCTATTCAGGTGAAAATAGCTTTCCCTACTACTTTAGCTCCTCCATTACATTATTATAAGCAGATTCTTTTATCCGATTTCCTCCTGCATCTTCATAAGAATTAGGAACGTATTCTTTAACAGTGTTTAAATTAGAAAGCATACCATGAAGCTAACTGTCATCATATTCAGGTATAAAAGACTCTTCTCCATATAGCTAATATCTTTTCCCCTAAGACTATAATGAATCTAGTTCCTTATTCTTCTAATAATACCTTTTGTTAGCTCTTTCCAAGTCAGAATTGAGACTTAATCTAGCTTCATTATAATTGTTTTGAAACTACTCCTATCTAGATTTCAACCAATTAGTGATCCATGCTTTGCCTCCTTCCTAGTGTTTAGGAAGTTCTTTTTTTTTAAATTCCCAGCATAACTATCGAAATGCCCATTGAAACTTTCATACATTTTCAGAACTCCCCCAATCTAATGTTTCCACTTTTTAGCATTTCTAGCAAAGTTCGCTCTTTTCTTCTACAAGGGGGTTGCATTTGGATCGTTTAACACTGACCTTGCATGTTCCTACACAGACTATCCCGCAGCCTTGGCAGAAGCTGTAAATTTACCTCTATTTTCCTTTTTAATACGAATTCCGCTCTTAAAAATAGGACATCCTAATATTTCTACTTTGTTCATTAAATGTTTCTGTATATAGAATATGTTAAATTTAATTTATCTAATATAAAGTGTATACCTCCTAAATATATATCTGAAGGACTATCTAATGTAGGATCGCTAAGATGTTTCTATAATTCAAATATATCTATTTCCTTTCTTAAATGTCTTTCTGTATCCTAACTAGATACTCTGACCCAATAACTATTAGTAGTAAAGGAACTACATTGAATACCTATATACTGTGTCACCTATTCTTTTTCTAAGTCTGACATATTCTTATAGTCTTTATTCATTATATTTTTATATTCCTTCTCTGTTCTAATAAAGGGAAAAGACTCTATAAATTCTTTATGTTCTTTCTTATATCTCTTTTCTATTCTGTAATTTTTGATATAATTATTCAGTAATTTTATCAATTTTTTCATGTATCAAAGGTATTAAAGGAGAGATTCTTCTAAAATCTAAATTAATTCCTACTGGTTTCCAGGTAGGATTCCAAACTATAGAAGGATCGGTTAGTATCCAAGATTCCCCACCACCTCCTTCTGTAGGATTAACATTTTGATACCTAATTGTTTTAACTCCGTCTTTCGATAGTAGATCAGAAGTTTCCTTATTTAGTATCTCATCCTTGTTCTAAAAATCAGCTCTGGATCTTTGTATAATATTATTTGCCTTTTGCGTTGCAGATTTAGACAATTTCAATTCTTTTTGTAAATTAAGATTAACAGTGTTTTCAGTGTTTAGCTTATAAATATTTCCACTCTTTTTGCCTTTTGTCTTCACAGAAATGGTTGGATTAGCTCCTGCTCTTTCTAACATTTGTATTCTTTTAGTGTCTGGAAGAACAATATCGTAATAGTTTCCGCTATTTGCCGGCTTCGCCTACATGGTATATTTAGGATTTACTAAATCATAATTGTTGAATCCGATATCTATAGTTTCTACTTTGGGCTTAGGAGCGTATCCCTCAAGAACAGGACTTCCAGAATTGAAAGAATCTGCAATCTTCTTATTAGGGGTAACATGCAATCCTATGCTACTCCTTGACGAGTTTCTAGCCTATTTCCATGTGAAATTAAATGGGCTACCATGGTATATCTTTTGCCAAGTAGGGTGTGTTAACATTTTCTATATCTGGGGAAGTTTCTATAACCCAAACTATATTCCCCTGCCTATTCCAAATAGAGTAACTCCTGCTGGATTAGTTGGAGACATTTCAGAAATACTAGATAAATTGTCCCTCAACTGTTTAACTCCTTCACTATCTTGCTAATCCTGAACATAATCTCCTTTATTATTTTGCCTCCATCCGGAAGCAATCATTACTGCAGGACTTTCTGCCATAGCTGCTCCAATAGTGATATTTCTAAACTTATTGAGTAAGTTAGAATGCCAACTTTCTGAGGTTTCTTCGTTTTTATTCATGTTTTGTATTTTTAAGTTATTCTATTCAATATTAATTTGTGTCTTACAAAGAATATTAATATACTTGAAAAGTATCAAATAAATATAGATAAATATGACAAATGATTAAATGAATTATGATTAATGGACAAAAGTAAAATTACAAAACAAAATGGGAATATAGCTTTTGAAGAGGAAGCTCATATTTATTACGATGTTACAAAACCAGAACAGAAGTTTATATCAGTAACAACTCTAATTCATTCTTTCACCCAACCATTTGATAAAGAGTTTTGGTCCGCTTACAAAGCATTGGAGAAACTCCTATCTAAAGAAGATTGGGCTATTGAAAAAAAGTCTCTGTTGAATACTAAGAAATTTGATAAAGTTCTGCTTGAACTTCATAATATTACCGAAGACGAGTTCAACAAAGAACAGCAAACTATCTTAGATATGTGGGATGAAGAAAATCGAAATTCTTGCGAAAGAGGAACTAGGATTCATGCAGATTTAGAAAACTCATTTTACAAAAAGAAAAAAGATATAGATCTTAGTAAATATCAAATAGGTGGTAAGTTTGAATGTATAAAGGACCATAATAATCTAGACTTAGAAAATGGTATATATCCTGAGTATTTAATATCTAGAGTATCTGAAGATGGGAAACTTAGAATAGCAGGACAAATCGACTTATTAGTTAAAAAAGGCAATAAAATAATTATCGGAGATTGGAAGACTAATAAAAAAATTGATCTAAAATCTTTTTTTGACTCTAAAACTAAAACTTCATCTAAGATGAAATATCCTTTAAATAATTTAGATGATTGCAACTATAATCACTATTGTTTACAGTTAAGTACTTATGCTTGGATGATTCAAAAGTTAAATCCAGAATTTGAGATTGAAGACTTAGTTTTGGTACACTTTGATCATACTGATAATATGACAGTATATCATCTACCTTACTTAAAAGATGAAGTAATTAAGATGTTATCTTTTTATAAGAAAGAATCTATATTAGCAGAAAATAGAAAAAGACGTCAACGTATTGAATATTAACTATGACACTAGAAGAAATAGAAGAACGATGGCAGATATGTAGACGATGTCCAATATGTAACCAGGAAGATGGAGTATGTAATGGACAACTATATTTGAATCCAGAAAGTAACGACATAAGCATTAGTCCAAAAAAAGGATACATAAAGGGGTGTGGGTGCCTTTTAGAATTGAAGATACCTAATGAGAAAAAACATTGTCCAGCTAAAAAATGGTAAATGAATTATTATACGGAATTCCAGCAACCCAAATAAAGTTTATATGATACTCACTAAAGAAATATCTAAGAAATGGATTAAGGCAATATTTACCAAGCCTTTAACAATACTAAAAAGTATGTGGTTTAATATACTTGGCATAAATCAAGATTTGTCAATAAAGAGATTAAACATCTGCAGAAAATGCTCCGCTAAACTAAATACTTCTCTAGGAGAAGTATGTAGGGAGTGTGGATGTATACTAGAGAATAAAACTAGAGTAGATAATGAACATTGTGATCTAGGTAAATGGTAATGAATTATGGAAACATTAAGAACAGAGTTAAACAGTAAAGAAAAGATGGCATTAGCTATAACCGGGATGGAAGGTACAGGAGAGCACTTTATTATGAATGGAGAAGCTGCAGATCAAACATTATTGAGAGAGAAACAAGAAAAGTTTAATACTGCAGTAGATGAACTTGAAGATAAATTCGCAAAACACAATGAAGCATTAGAATCCTATGCTAAGTCCTTATCGGAGGATATGAATGGAGTAGAAATAATGCCCATGTATGGGTATGCACTAATTAAACCCTTTGAACAAAATCCATTTCAAAAAATCAAAACTACGAAAAGTGGATTAATTACAGATTTAGGTGGATTTACTCCAACCTATAAGTCTAATGAAACTGGAGAAATAGAGGAGGAACAGCAATTTATCAAGGTAGGAACTGTTATCGAGGTTGGACATAAATGCGAATTTTTAAAACCTGGAGATATAGTATTCTATACCATAGCTAGTGAATGTATGGTCCCATTCTACAAATTAGGATTTGTAGTAGTTAATGAAAACAGAATAATGGCTGTAGTTAATGAGAAATTAACTGAGAGAAGAGATGAATTGAAACATGGAAACTATTGATGAGAAAATTTATTTTAAGCCTGGGGATTGCGTTACTCTAAGATAGCACGAGTTAATGCACTCTCCAGTAATGCTTGTACTAAGAAAAGAGGCAGCATTATTTAAAGATAACCAGGGATTAAAAGGGTTAAGGTGTAGATGGTTTACCGATAGCGGATTACTTCAGGAAGCGATATTCAATACCAAAGACCTTATCCTAATAAAGGATAGTTAGATAAAATAATAAATAGAAATTAAAGGAACAATGGAAAATCAGGAAGAATTACAAAAAGCATTTATGGCCTATTTAATTCAAGATGCGGCCGCCTAGGGAATTTAGCTACAATCAGAATAGGATTTACAGTCCTACGCCGAACAACTAGGAGAAGAAGGACTAAAAGCCAAATATCAAGAATTTATACAGAAAATGTAGGGAGGAGTAATGGCTCGATTAGGAGCAAAGCTACAATATTATAAAAAATTAAAAGGAGTATGTCCCGATGGCTATGAAATGACTTACTTTAAAGTAGGGGGAAAGCTATGTAAATCCTGCCAAAAGAAATAGATGGAAAAGGGAGGAAAAACATAGAAGAAATTAAATGCAGTGCAGAAGTTCAAATAGGAAAGAAAATCCATTAATCCTAATGATACTATTCATACCAAGAAAGGTATTAAGGACCTAAATGGAAGAACCAAATATCCTAGATTTAATCCAAAGGAAGCTACTCAAGAGGAGAAAAATAGAGCGAGCGAGAAAGATTATTTTAATAGTAAGAAAAGTGGACACGATCCCAGAAAACCTTAATAGTTATGAAGAGAAAAGGAAAATGTGGAGCTAAAATGAAATGTGGCTCTAAGGTTAGAAGAAAATAATACAAATCAACGATTTATGCCAATGTTATATGAATGTGTTTAATTACAATACCTTAAATAAGTAGCTAGAAATAAATGAACCTGAGCTTTTGCTAGTAAAGGAATTTAAAGCTTTAATATAGAGAGATAAATCTATTGAAAAAGACAGGGCTACTAGAGAACTAACATATATCTATCTAGCTATTGATTGGAAAAGTCCGTATAGTCAATATTCAGAACATGAGAGACATGACGAAGCAATTAGTGACTCTGGACTAACTGAGTCAGAATTTAATGATCCTATATTTAGAGAAGCTTGCAGAAAATATAGAGCATTGCAAGATTCCAACAAATCAATCAAGTTGCTTGAAGCCGCAAAGAGAGCTGCGGACTAGTTTATTGACTACTTTGATACTATTGTGGATCTAAATGAACGGGATAATAATGGAAAACCAATATTCTAGGCAGAAAAGGTAATGAAAGAAATGGCCACCTTACATAAGGTTCATGAGGAATTGGTAACTCTAGAAGATTAGGTTAAGAAAGAACTTACAGAACAGTCAACTGTAAGAGCAGGAGCAGTTGATGGTTATGATCCAGGAGACTTTTAATTATGCCAAGGAAGAAGAAAATATTGCCTGAAGAAATATAGAATATAATAGATTAGGTAAAGGAAAAAGAATACAAAGAAGATGCCTAGGAAGCGAGGTAGCTTGTCTAGAAAATAAGAGAAGAGAGAGACAAGAATGCAGATTACTGGGATGTTAAGAAGGGAGAAAAGATAGAAGTATTTGATCCTACCTTATCTTACGAAATAACAGGATATAGACCTATTGACGAAACACATGGTCTTGATTTTGATCCAGATTGGTTTACAGAAACCAGAGAAATATATAGGCGAACTGGTTAGTATTGTCCCTACCTTAGAGATAGTAAGAGATATAATGAGTTCTGGAAGGAACAATATAGAAGATGTAAGTATGGAATGACAGTTAATGGATATACCATTACTGGAGATAATTACTTCTTCTTAAACTTCTATCAATTACCTACTATTGACTAGTAGAAAGCCTCTGGTGAGGGTACTGATAATGACTTCCCAATATTCTTTGCATCACATTATATGTTCTTTCATTATCTATAGATGGCTAGGGTGCTACATAAGCATGCGGCCTTAATGAAAGCTCGTTCAATAGGTTTCTCTGAAATAAACGCCTCTCTTTCCGCTCGTATGTATTCTGTTATTAGAAGAAGTAGAGTCATGATTACCTGCTTTAATGATATGTTCCTTAAGGGAACGTTCAGTAAATTTGACAATGCTTTGACGTTTTTAAATACCTGTACAGGCGGAGGATTTTTCAAACTACGCCTAATTGACTAGGATTTGAGAAAAAAATCTGGAAAATAGATAAAAGTAAATGGTTAGTTTGAAGACATAGGATTCAAATCAGAGGTAGTTGGAAAAAATGGTTCCAAGTCATCTAATATTAGAGGAGATCGTGTTGATTTGTTAATATATGATGAGGCAGGATCTTGGCCAGGACTTGACACTGCTGTAGTACAAGGTCAAGAACTTTGTGAGGTGTAGGGTACGCCTCGTGGGACCATGTTATTTGGAGGAACTGGTGGAGATATGGGCGCTCCCTTGGAAGGTTTAAAAAAAATCTATTATAATCCTAGAGCTTATAAGGTTCTCCCATTTAGACATAATTGGACTCAGGACGGAACTACTATAGAGAGTGGATTCTTTATTCCATACTTTATACAATCTTTGAATCCAGAATTCATGGACCACAGAGGAGTATGTAATACTGTGGAGTATAAAAAATTCTTATAGGAGGAGCGGGATAATCTATTAGCTGTACCAGAGGACTACCTAAAAAAATGTGCAGAACGTTGCTGGAATGCTGAAGAGGCTTTCAACTTAGAGGGAATAAATAAGTTTAATAAAATACTTATTGCAGATTAGTTAGCTAACATCAGGTTGAAGAAAATAGGTCCACGAATAGAGGTTGGATATATAGACTATTTCTATAAAAACAATAAACATACTTAGGATAATATTGATGGATTTAAGTGGATTCCAAATAATAAGGGGAAAGTAAAAATTCTAGAGCACCCTGTATGGTCGGACTTATACAAGGAGCAAGTAGAGAAACTAAGGCAGGAAGCAGAAGAAAGAGGAGAGGAGTTCGAGATGCCCGTCTACAAGGAAATGAATGATTTGTACGTAGCAGGGATAGATGGAATAGATATTGGTGCTAACTAGACTTCTAAGGAAACTAGAAACCCTTCTGACTTTTGTATAACTATAAAGAAAAGGTTATTTGGAACTAATGAGCCTTAGTATGTAGCTCTATATAAGGATAGGCCAGGAGATATTAGAGAGGCATATAAGATAGCTATGTGCCTAGCTAGATATTATAATTGTAAGATAAATATAGAAGCTACTAGAATGAGTATGGTTACCTGGGCAAAAGAAAAGGGATATTTAGGATATTTCATGAAAAGACCAAAGGCTACCCTAACGGATATAAAATATGGAAGCACTAAACAATATGGAACTCCTGCTACCAAAACTGTTATAGAACAGCATACTAACTTAACGGCTGCTTTTGTAGAAGATTATTGCCATACTATATGGTTTGAAGAGATGTTAGAATAGCTAACTGGATATAATGATGAGAACAAAGGAAAATTCGATATAATTGCAGCTATGGGTATGACTGAACTAGCTGATTAGGAACTTTCCGGAAGATAGCCATCATTTGTAAGAAAAGAGGTTGAATAGTTTAGAGATTTTGGTTACTATTATGATGAGAAAGGAATAAAAAGATTTGGAATTATTCCAGATAGAAAACCTCCCGAATTTGATATATAGAGAGAAGAATACAATGACCCATACAGAATTGAAACAAGTGATACTCGGGTATATGAAAGACTTATACAAGATGGAGTATATAGGGGGATTAGAAATTGAGGATTTATATCCAGTTGGATATAAGGTGTCTTTTAATTTTGACAGATCAGAAATGCCTCTAGTAATAATAGCAGACTTACCAGATGAGGAATTTCTTCCCTTTATCAAGGAAGAATTAAGAAACAGGAAGCTATAGAGAGTTAAATATTATAACGCTACTAAACTTCCTCCAGAACAACATAATTTATGTTATGAAAGAGAAAGAGTTAATAGACAAGACAAACGAGGCTATTGCGGAGCTTGTTTATAACAAGTATGAATTGTAGAAAGCTTATAATTACTACAATGGAAAAAGAGACCCAGAATAGTTTAGATATTTAGAAGAGAATTTTGGGATAGGTTCTCCTACATCTGTAGAATTTACTCCACTATTGAAAAAACATGTTGATGCTCTGGTGGGAGAATATCTAGGAACTCCTATACTCCCTAAAATATCTTGCAAGGACTCTGATACTATCACAAATATAACAAGAGAGAAATAGTTAAAAATTACAGAAGGAATTGTAAAGTTTCTAAAGGACCATCTTACAAACTCGATTTTGTAGTTCATAGATGGAAAAGATATTACTGATAAAGCTGTAAAGACTTAGCTAGACAAAATAATTTAGGATATTGATTAGTCCTTCATTTCTTAGTATGAGATAGCTGCTTAGAATGTTGTTCATTATATAATGCAGTCAAGAGAAACTGATTTACTGACTAAACTTCGATAGTTACTAACTGACCTCCTTATATCAGGTTACACTTTCTTTAAAGTAAAGCAATCTGCTAGCAAGAAGAATATTCAAATAGAAGTCTTAAATCCGCTAAATACCTTTATAGACAGAAATCCAGAATCTCCATACGTTAGAGATTCCTATAGAGCTGTGGTTAGAAGGTGGTTAACAAAAAGTTAGATACTAGCCAAATATGGAAAGGAATTAACAAAAAAGGATTTAATAGAGCTAAAGGACAGATGGTATGATGGGGATGGTGCAGCTACTTATAAGAGGGTTTTTGCAGATAATTGTATCGCAGTAAATGATGATTTGAATGAAAGTTCTGTCCCAGGTTATCCAGATAACGAATACAACACTCATAGGTTTCAGTTAATACCAGTATACGAAGTAGAATGGATTGAGACTGACGATGATTTTGTAATGCAAAGATATACAACTATTAGAATTGGAGAAAATATATATGTTCTGAGAGGTTTGGATAAAAGTGTAATAAGATCTAAAAGTAATCCAAACTTTTGTGGACTTTCTATAAACGGAGTCTATTTCTTAAACAGGTCTCAACAACCATATTCTTTAATTTTAAAGTGTGCACATTTGCAGGATCGATATGATTTATTGAATTATTATAGAGACAATCTTATAGCTAATAGTGGAACTTCTGGAGTTATTATGGACATGAATCTACTTCCTACAAATCTAGGAGTTAAATGGCCAGAAAGAGTATAGAAGTGGCTTGCTTATAAAAAAGGAGGAATAATGTGGATAGATTCTTCCTAGGAAGGAAATAATGATGGAGCTTAGCCCCCAAATCAAATATATAACGGATTTGATGATACTCTAAAAGCGTAGGCTGTCCAAGCAATAGAATTAGCTATACAATCAGTAGAACAGACTACTTCATCCATAACTGGAGTCTTTAGGGAAAGATTGAATGGTATAGAATAGAGAGATGCGGTAACAAATATCAAACAAGGAGTTGCTAATTCGTTCACCATCACAAAACCTTATTTTTAGCAAATGGATCTTATAACTTGTGAAATACTTCTAGACAGCCTAAATTAGGCAAAAATAGTTTACAAGAACGGATTATAGGGAACTATAATTCTGGGAGATAAATACTAGCAAGTATTTACAGCTCTTCCTGAGCATTTTACTCTTACAGATTATGATGTTCATGTTATCTCTAGTACAGAGATTATGGAGGATTTATAGACCATAAAATAGATGATTCCAGAGTTTGTAAAAAGTTAGCGTATAGATCCTGATATTATTTTTGAGGCATTAACATCTAAGAGCTTAACAGACTTAAAATATAAGGTTAAAAAAGCTATACAAGTTCAAAAAGATGAAAATAATTAGCTAAGGCAGCTCTAGGAAAAATTAGAAGAAACCTCTCAATAGGCTCAAGAACTATCTTCTGAACTGTAGAAAGCTCAGCAAAAGATATAGCAATTGGATGAATCTCGACTTTAGTTAGAATAGTAGAAGATACAACTAGAATATTAGGTAAATTGGTATAAAGCCATGACTGAACGAACTTACAAAGATAGATAGTTAGACATCGAAGAAAAAAGAACTGAGATTGAAATAGCCTAGTTAAGAGACGGTAATCCGTATAATGATAAAATTAGGGAATTATGACAGATACACAGTTATACGATAAGGACAAAAACAAAATATATCCTACTACTTATGCTCAATTCGTAAAGAGCGAAGCCAGACAAAATGTTGCTAATTCTACTGTAGAGGAGGATATAAAATTTATACTAGAACAAATAGATGATCTTACTAACTCTTCAGAAGCTGTTGGAGGCGTAGATATTTCTATAAGTTATATAAGACTAGATACCAGTGACGTGGAGAAAGTAAAATAGTAGCAAGACGGTTGGGGAGACACCTTTGAAGTCCCCAGTGAAGAATATCCGTACACATGGAAAAAAACCACATTTAGCTCAGCAGGTGGGAGTGTTAAAAAGGAATTCTATGAGATAGCAGCGAGTGATTCTGCTATGGTAATTTAGACTATATATGCTAGAACAAAAGGTGTCAAACCAATAATAGAATATAAACAAAAACAAGATGAAGAGGGAAATCCTCTTTATATAGATGAACATGGTCAGGAGACGACTGAGGTGACTTCCACTAAAGCCTATGACTACAACTTTTATAGTGATGGTTCGCCTGCTAGTAAACTAAGTAATCTTCCTCCTGGAACTGGAGACTATGAATGGAGTATTTACCCTAGGGACATTAGCCCCTCTTACCCTAGAGTTTTCATGTCTAGTAGGGTTAGACAAGAGGGTAAACTAGGAGCTTTTTCAACTCCAGCTTAGTACGGACAATGGCCTGGAACTGAATCTGAATCTTAATATTATGGAATTTAGTATTGATGTTCATACACAAATTAATGGTGAGATAACTATAGAAGATTTTTCTAAAGAATATGGATAGTACATTGATGAAGATATAGAAGTTGTAACTTCTTACGATTCTTATAAGTATAGTGAGAGCGCTACATTAAACACCATAATAAAAGTAAGTATAGGAGATGCTACATTAATCGACGTATTACTTAATGATCATACAGAGGATTTAGATTCTTGTACTTTTAGAGTTAAAGAAGACGGCTATTATGTAGTAGATCACATAATTCTTCCTAATATGAAATGGTATGAGAATTCTTCAGACGAATACAAGGAGTATTATGATACTATATATATAACAGACGGAGAAAAACTCTACAAAGAAGTAGAAGGAAAATTGGAAGAATGTACAGTTAGAGAAATACTAGAGAGAAATATAGAGGGAACTACCATTAAAAAGTGTAAGGTTGATATATTTTTTACGGGAAATCTACAATAGTGTTATATCAATTATTGTAAGAGATTATTTGATGGACTCTTAAATAAATGTCTAACGAGTCAGCATGATGAAGACGTATTTGCTAGGGATTTTATTTGGATGACCCTCAATATTATAGATTATTTAATAGGCTTTAAACAATTCATGGAGGCCGAAAGATTATTATCAATGTTTAGAACATGTGGAGGATTTTGCAGTAATCTTGATAATAAACATAAAAATATAAGCTGTGGATGCTCTTAAAAGAAAAGCCATTAAAGAATATTAGGAATTTTTACGAAAAGTAAAAAAAGGATATAAACCAGATTACCAAAATATACTTAATTTAATCTGTTTTATAAGTCTTCCTGCTAAGATAGATAACTACGAGTTTGTTAAATAGCAATTACTTAATAAGGATGATACAACCTATTTACACTTCTGTAAGTAATGCAGACATCGTCCCCTGCGGGAAGAGAAAACCAATAAAAAGTGATCCTATTCCTCTATTAAGAAATAATTACCTAGGAGAGTATAGAACAGAGTTAGAAAGGGCTAAGGTACGAAAAAACCTAGGAATAGCTGATGAACAAAGTCTTCTATGGGGAAATATAGACGGAACTATAGAGGAACAAAAAGACTTAGTCAGATATATAGAACAAAAGTGGTAGTATAGCAGTGACGTTTCTGAAGATATAAATACAGTAAAAGATGCTCTGGACTATGCTTTGTACTATATTAGTAAATATGAGGATAATACAGAAGAGATAGAATAGCTAAGTTAGCAGATAGCAGAAGTAAAGTAGTCTATAGAAGAAACTGAATCTGAATTATAGTAGAGAATCAACGAAAATTCTGAAAGCATCGGACTTATTAATACTAGTATTTAGAGTATTAATGAGTAGATAGTTGATATCAACGAAGCAATAGAAAATATTGATGTTGATAAGAACATTTAGAATTGGATAACAAGAAATTTAGAAAATTCTAAAACTATAAAAATAGAAGATTCTCTGGAAGTAATTATCTCTGATAAAGAAGATAATGCTATTCACTTAGTCAAACAAATCCTGGACCCAGGAGAGGAGGGAGAACCTACAGAGATAACCTTGCCTGGACTTTATGTCAAGGATTATGAAAGCAAAATTACAGAGATAGATACCAGCATAGAAAATATTTAGAAAAATATATCTAATAACTCCTAGGATATAGAGAATCTAAAACAATCCATAACCTATGAAACTAATCTCCCTGATGAAACTACTTCCACTATTATAGAGGGAACTACAGTAGAAAAATTAAAAGGAAAACCTTTCAGTGAAATAATAGATACTCTAATTTTCCCAACATATGTTAGAGATCTTATATACCCAGAGTTGTATTATACTCCATCCTCTCAGTTAGTTGAAGTAGGAAGTAATGATTTAAAACCAATCCTCAATTTCATAAAAAACGATGCAGGAGAGGAAACTTCTAGAGAGGAGAAAGTCACTTACAAACAACAGGAAATTTAGAATCTGGAACAGTATACTTCTGTAGGAGAGTATGTTTATTCTGCTACTGTCACTTATGATTCAGGAGAATACTTGACAAATAATAAGGGAGAGGTAACAGATAAGAGAGTAGAGGCAGGATCTATATAGACGTCAGCTATTATTACGGCAACATATCCGTGGTTCGCTGGAAATACTGAAGGTACTTCTAAACAGATACTTATTCCATTTGGAAAATCTTCAGAAGTTATAGAGTTATCCTTAAATGGAAGGGCTGTTATAAAACTTCCTGGAACTAATTCAAAGTTGGAATTATTTAAAGTGAACGGAGGATTGGGGTATTTAGACGTAGATTTAAACGGCTGGGAAACTTCTACTGAGTAGATGTAGTAGTTTACCTATAAGGTTTGGACTAAGAAGGACTCTTATTCTGCTGTACTACCTCATCAAATTAAATTTACCTTGGTAGAATAATGGCATTTAAATATACAGGAGACTCAGTTTTGGGAGTTTCTCTTACTGTAGAAGCTCCTAAACCCTTGGATAATAGAACTGTAGTTGACTCAGTATCTGAATTATATTCTATTCCTAAGAATGTAGCTTATCAGGGTATGACCGTTTCTAATGTGGGGGACGGAAATATTTATATGCTTGTTGATAAGTCTTAGATAAACACTAAAGAAGGGTGGAAGGCTTCTTATGAATCTATTCAAATAATAACTTGCACAGAACAAGAATATTTGGAGCTAAGAGCTAATACCACAGACGACTTTAAGCCTATAGATTAGGAGAAACCCTACTTGCACGCTGATTCATACTACTATATTTATGAAGATAGTATAGAGAATCAAGATTAGTTTTATTTATCAGCCAGTTGGGGGAAAAATATTGAAGATCAATTAAACAAAAAAGCTTCACAAGATTCCGTAAATAGTTTATCTGAGGAGTTAGATAAGGTTTCTGAGAGTCTATCCGATTATGCTACAATATCGGAACTTTAGGAAAAGTATGTTCCTATAACAGATCTTGATCTAGAAGATCCCGAATCCTTTCTATCAACTACCTTAGGGTAGTATTACACTAAAAAAGAGACAGACGAAATCTTTGTAACAAAAGAAAGTCTGAGAGGTGAAGGAATGGAAGGGGATGATTTTGTGTTTGTTACTAAAAACTAGTATGATAGGGATTAGGAACAAATAAAAGAGGACTTAGATAAAACCTTAAAAACGGATGGAGACGGGCAATTAGAGAGTATAACAGTATAGTACGTAAAATCCCCAAAAGCTGGAGAGAGTCAGTTGGTTGTAGAACTAAAAGCTGACGGACTATATATTGAAGATGATAGACTTGCTACAGAATCATATGTTCCAAAATTAGTCACTCTTTCAAATTAGGAGTATGAAGATTTAAAGGAGAATGAAGAGTTGCAGGAAGATACTTATTACTACATATATGATATGGAAGATGAGGATCTTGTCTATGTTACCAAGCAATATTTAGACCAGAATTATAATACAAAAACCTAGAGCTAGATTTGGGTGAGTAACAACTATTACTCTAAAAGCGAAGTAGATTCTTTACTGTCTCCTATCTTGCAGAGATTAGAAGCTTTAGAAGAAAAAGTAAATACTGATATAGGCAGTTAATATGGGAATAATTTATCTAGAAGGATAGTTTAAAAAAGCTACTTAGCCAGTAAAAATGACTGGAAACTTTTATGGGGGAGTAGACCCTTCAATTTTAGAAGATTATGTCACTAAAGAAGATCTTCAATTAGAATTAGAAGAGAAAATAGATGAACATACTGTGAGTGACGAGGTACTAATTATTGAATAATATGTCAGCTATAAAAAATATTAAGGTAAAAGGGCAGATCTTTGATATAAAAGCTACCTATGACAGTAATGGAAACAGAATTACAGAGACCTATGCTAGTAAATAGGAAGTTGATAACAAAATTAAGTAGCTTGTTGGAGCTGCACCGGAATCTTTAGATACTCTAGAAGAACTCGCTCAGGAATTACAACTTCACGATACAAATATAGGAGAAGTCTTAGATTCTCTTGAGGAAAAATCAGACATAGGTCATAGTCATTCAATTTCCGATATAACAAATCTGTAGACACAGTTAGATAGTAAAGCAGACAAAGTTCATGATCACGCTATTACTGACATCACCGGATTGCAGACCGCTCTGGATGAGAAAGCTACTAAGACTGAAGTAACTGACGGACTGGCAACCAAGGCAGACAAGGCTCACAACCATGTCGTTGCTGACGTTGCTGGCTTGCAAGGAATTCTTGACAGTTTGGTTACTGAAGAAGAATTAAATACAGAGCTTTAGTCTAAAGTAACATCAGAGGAGGGAAAAGGTTTATCCACAAATGATTATACTTCCGAGGAAAAACGGAAGTTGTAGGGGATAGAAAACAATGCTAATAATTACGTTCATCCTTCTACCTCTGGAAACAAACATATCCCCTCTGGAGGTCAGGAAGGTTAGATGTTAGTTTTTTAGTCTGATGGGACCGCTCAGTGGTCAGATACCAGTACAAAATTAGAGGCATAGTTTAACTTGATATAGTAGAAATAGCAATCAATGCAGGAGTCTATAAATGAGATAAGTAGTAATGAAGATCTTTATTCCTACGGAGTGCAGTGGGATATAAATGTATCTGATCCGAAACTTACTAGGATAGGTAACCCACTATTACATAAATCTCTCCCGATCTAGTCTGCATACAAAGGATGTGTAGCTAATGGCTCTGTTATAAACTACTACTTAGATCCTAATGATTGGTCCAAAAAAGTAAATGGAGAAGACTCGATACTGGATGGAACAGATGGAACAGTTAGAGTTCACATTCCTAAATTCTACGGAAAATCAGGATAGAATGGAGATATAAGATGGGTACGAATATCTACAGTAAGAATTGATAGCACTTGGATAGAAATACCAGAAATGTTGGTAGACGCATATAGATGCACTGTAGACACTACCTTAACTCCAAAGGCTGTTTCTGTTGTAAATACAACAACTTAGTTTAGGGGAGGTTCTAATAGAGATAGTTATGATAGTTATCTTGAATCTGATAAATTCAGAACTGATTTAGGAAAACCAAGAACAAATCTTTCAAGATCGGTAATGAGAGGATATGCCTAGGCAGCTGGGTCTGAGTTAATGTGTTATGAATTCTATAAATGGATATTTTATTGGAATTATGTAATAGAATATGCGTCATTTAACTGTCAGGACACCTATAACTCAGAGCTAACATCCGATGGGTATCATTAGGGAGGAATGGGACCAGGAGTTACCGATTGGTAGAACGCAGAAACCTCCTGGAGCGGTTATAACTCTACTAATCCAATAACTCCATGTGGATACTGTAATGAGTTTGGCAATTTTTCCGGGGTTAAGAAATTAACTATTCCTGAAACTACTGTAAGCGAAACAGTAACAGTACCTACTCATGATTTCTGGGTTCCAAGATGGAGAGGTTTTGATAATCCCTTCGGAGATATTTGGACTAATCTAGACGGAATAATATTATCGAGAAGTGCTGCTAATCAGCCAAGTGAAGTATATACTACCTCAAATTCTTCCCTATTCAAAGACACAGTAGAAGATATGACAGTTGCAGGTTCTGAGATAGCTTCTGATGGATACATAAAATCTTTTGACCTAAGAGAGACTGGGGAGATTATTCCTTCTTCCACTGGAGGCTCAGCTTCCACTTATATGTGTGACTATCATTGGTGTAATGCTTCCTCTACGGCTCTTAGGACGCTGCGGGTGGGCGGCCACGCTTTTTATGGGTCCTCTTCCGGGCTTGGCTCTTTCGATTCTAGCTATGAGGTCGGCCTTGCCGGTTTCGCTGTCGGCTTCCGAAGCCTTACGAGAATGAATTGATTTTACATAAATATTTTAAATATTAAATTAATAACAGGATGCTATTTATAATACTGTTGGTTGGCTAAAAAACACTGCTAGTAGGCGGCAACGCTAATAATGGGTCCAATTCCAGGCTTAGCTATTTCAATTCTAACAATGGAGTCAGCAATGCCAATTCCAATGTCAGCTTTATTATATAAACATTTCACATACTAATTTATTCAAATAAATAGTGTCCTTGCCACTTGGCAAAAGATAGAAAAATTAACAGGGTTAAAATTCTCTAACTGGAACGGGTAGAGGGTTAACATTTCCAAATTCTACAACAAATACATACACGTTGTCGAAATTGTTAGTTATAATAAGAGTTTTAGAGTGCATTTTATTTACAATCATAAATCTTATTATTTTTAGAGTAACAGCAGAAGGCTGTTCTACTAGTTACTTAAATATGAATTTCCTATAAATTTTAAAGTCACACCGTATGATAGAGCCAAGAAGAATACAAGCAAACACTTACCCTTAGACGATTCAAAAACTGGGAAACGGTTCCTACTACTATAACTATGACATACAAGAGGTAGAAGTGGAAGTGTCTAAAGAGGGAAGTGAATTAGGAACGGAAATCGAAACCTAGTACAGTTTCATTCAGGTTTACCTAACTGGTCAACCAAACTATAAAGATTGTGTAAAAGCTATAATAAGAGCATTTATTAAAATAGATGAAGAGTTTGATTTAATAAATTCCTACAATAGCTATACTTAGTAGTTAAGTTCAGACGAAAGCGTCGTAGAAGAATATAATGAATATTTAACTTTGCTAAGTTAGATAAAAACTAAGGTTAAAGAAGATTTTGCTAAGTCATGATATATAGAAATGGTAAGCTAATACTATAGGTCCAAAAGGACGTTCTTGGATTAGTAAACGAAATTCAATAGAAGGTTTAGAAAAATATTGGAGCTATATACAAGGGTTCTTAGCTGGTTTGGCTTACTGTGTATGCTATTAAAAGTTGTTTTGGCAGTGGTACATGGATACAAGATAGACCTTGGTTACAAGATGATACATGGAAAAATACTTAATTTACTAAAAAATGGCAAAGTTTGAAGAATTAGGAGATGCCAATCGAATAAAAAACACAGACGAAGCATGGAATGGAAAGTCTGGAATGTAGGTTGAAGACTTTTTATGCAGAAAAATAGACAGCGCCGAAGGATAGGATATAACTTCTATGGACTATGATGTAGAGAGTAGTATTCTAACATTACATAAAGGAAACGGAGAAACCGTACAGGCTGAAGTGTCAGTAGTTACACCAACTTATTCCTATGGTATCATGGTATATGGGGTAATGTTAAATAATAACTCTGACAAAATATACACAAAAGCAGACAAAACATTACTAATGTAGTATAATTCCGATAAAAATATCAAGGTTGGAATTGTTATGTACGCTATCGCTACCACTTCCGTAATATCTGATAGAGTTGGTCCCTTTAACGTCAAGATAAGCTATGGATCTCAATCTGGAACATTTAAGGTTGCAAATATAAAATATGATCAATGTATTACGGACTCTTCTAGCGGAGAGATAATTGGAGTAAAACTAGACCCAGAGGAAATAATAGACTCTATTGCCTGGGTAGATATATCGTAGTTATTTTAGAAATCCTAGCAAGAAAAAAAAATAACAGCTTAGGTAGTAGATGATCCTAATATTGAACATACCTTAGAATTAAAGATCACAACAGAGGTAATTACTTTAGAGTATAATGGGGATAAGGTGCTATCAAACAATCTTGTTAGTTTTTCTTTGAAGGGAGGTTCCGCTGGTAACTATAGCTTAATGGGATTCAACAATGGAAATACCATTTCCGAATCCAAATCTCTAGTCTATTCTGGATTAACTCCTGGTCTAAATTAGCTAATAGTTAGGGCTGTAAATGAATCTGATAAGACTATCTACACTGATTATCTTTATGTAGATGTTATTTATACTGAAGGATGTGAGGACACTGTTGTGACTGTTAATGAAGTAAGTGGTGAAATATAGAATAATGGAGTAGCAACCCTGTATGAACTAACTGTTTTCAGCCCGAATAAGGACTCTATAAATATTACTACCTATCTGGAAGATGAGATGCCAAACCCATATGATATGAATCCTTCTTAGGTTGTGAAATATGAGGTAATTGGAACTTCTTCTTATGATGATTCTGGGATATATAATACCTCGTATAGTAAATATATAGAAATAAACAGTATCGAAGCGGAAAAATACTTAGTAATAGAGGTTGGAGATTCAGAATACTATTCCTTTTATGTGACAGCTACTATAGAAGGGGAAGAAAAAGCATACACGAATTTATACAAGGTAATGAAAGTGTCTGCTGTAGACAGCAATTTAACCTATTATTAGGATATGCCTCCCTCAAAAAACTTCGATCAGATTGTAGGATACCTAAATAACGTTTTCGTCACTGAAGAATATGCGACTGGTTCCAATCCGGCTACTGTAGTTTCAACATTAGAAACATCTGATGGATGGAAAGAAGAAAATGGAAGAACAATATTTAGGGTTTCTGCTTAGGAAAATCCTATATTAACATCCCCCATTAGTCTTGGGTTAGGAAACAACTTTACAATAGAGATGGGATTTAAGACTTACAACATAAGCGATGAATCCAAACCAATATTGACTATTGGAAATTTTTAGTTAAGGCCGACTTAGTTCTGTTGGAATACTGATAATGATACCTTGTTTAAAGCCAGAAATGCCTAGTTCCAAGAAGGAAAGGAGATACATCTACTAATTACTGCATAGAAGGACTATAAGGTATCAAAAACTGATATCTACTATCCTAACTATCTACGAAGTTTTCAGGAAAGTTTTGATACTGCAGTGACTTCTGCTAGTATGAATCTAGTTAGAATATATATAAATGGAGTAATAGACAGGGAAATCTCCTTAGAAAATTCTCAATTAGCTGAATTCGCTTCTGCGGCACTACAAATAAATCCTACTACATCGGATATAGATTTTTATTTGTTTAGAGTATATAATAATTACACTTTGACCTTCGATTAGGTACAAAGAAACTATATATCCTTCTTGAAGGAAAAAGACAATAAATTATCTTTTTACAACAATAATGATATATTAAAGTCCGATGGAGAAATATCGTTTGAAAGATGTAGAGAGAAATATAACACCTTAGTCTATGTATTTCCAAAGAGAGCCTACTTTCCCAATAGAGCGTGGGGAGGGGCAGATAACGAGACGCCTCCACAAGAAGAGGCACAGAAAAATTCTCCTGTTACTTTATTCGTAAGTTATGCAGACGAAGCTATTAATGATTAGTATGGAGGCAGATTAACCCACGGGTAGGTAAAAGGACAGGGTTCTTCTGCGATGCGATACTTAATATGGAATGTTACTTATGGGCTAAATAAAATAAAAGATTAGGAAGGAGGTAAAATAAAAAGCTCTTTCACTCCGTATTCATAGTTAAATCCTGAAACAAACACTTTCAGAGAAGATTCCAGCAAAACCGAAGGATATTATGTAATGCCTCCTTATGAGGGGCAAAAAGATACAACTCCTTATAAGATAACTAAATTAGTAGGAAAGGTTAATTTCGCTTCCTCTATGTAGTCTCATAAGATAGGAGCTTGTAAACTATTTGACGATGCATACAAAGCATCAAGAGGTTCTCTTATATCTGGAGGAAGAAAAGCAGTTTAGGAAGAACCTTTCCTATATTTTTATTGGGAAACTAATTTAGACGATGTATCTAATATTGAATTATCCGATATTTTATCCAATAATGATTCTGTAAAGTTTATGGGATTCCAAACGTGGGGTTCCGGAAAGGGAGATGATGCTACTAGCGGATATGATGAAGAGAAAACTCCAGAATACCTAATGTTAGAGGGAGGAGAAAACAAAGATCCTTCTGTAAACTTTAGAAGACCCTGGCAAGCGTTATAGAGAGGAGAAGGAGTTCCCGGAGAATCTACTTATAAACTGGCAGCCAATCCTACTATTAACTACGAAGATTCTGAGGAAAGACCTTGGGATAATTTGTTGATTTAGGATGAATCTGTAGTATATAAAGAGGCTGGAGCTTGGGATATTGATTATGGATGCGAGGAAGTTGAGGAAGAAGGAAGATCTTATTTTAAATTTGCTGATTCTGTCCATGAATCTCTAAAAAAGTTTAGGGAATTTTATGACTTTGTTTACAAATATGATTATAATATAGTTGTAACTAACTAGAGTACCCCTGATGATTGGAGTGTAAACAAGAAATATGCAGTGACAGGCAACTCTTGTACTATAAATCCCTCACACAAAGCCGGAGATATGTATCGGTATGACGATATTAATAGTACCTGGGTGTGTGCCGGAGTAGAATACGATCTAGCTACAGGATGGAGGAGTTAGAATTTATATTCTCTTGCTGGAACCACTAGTAGTTTAGGTCCTCAGGTTGCTATAGATGCTATTAAAAGTAAATTTAAGGCTGGCTTAGGAAATTATGTAGACATAAATGATGCTGCCTTTCATTAGGCGTTTATTAGATTTGTATCAGGAACTGATAATAGAGCTAAGAATACATATTTTTAGATTATAGGAAAACTAAGTAGTGAAGAAAAAGGAGATTACCTAGTAAGATTTATAGGTGACGACCTAGATTCTATACTAGTAACTGATAATAATGGACTTTAGTATAAACCTTATAATCTATTAGAAACTTCCTACAGAGAGGAGGACAGGGAATATTGGGGAGATGACAACAACATATTCTTTTATATGTTTGATCAATGTTTTGAGAAAGAGATAAATACATATCTACGTAACGTGATTTTAACTGCTTTTAACAGCAATGGAGAAATTGACAATACTGGAAATTATTTCTACAAGGTATTCTTCAATGTTCAAGAAACTTTTCCCGCTGTAGCTTATAACCATACAGCTAAAATATATTATGAGAATGCACAAATTATACTAAATACTGGAACTTTATAGAACTATGGAAACAATGAAATTGAGCCTATAGAACAAAGCCACGGATCATGTCTGTCATGTGAGAAGTAGTTCATGGATAAGAGGTTTAAGTTCTTATCTACTCAAGCATAGGCTTAGATAGGAAATGTTTCATTGAAAACTATCGACACCACAGGAGGTAGTGGTAGTGATGATTTAAGGTTGAAAATAAAATTTGAGCCGTACCAGGATTTCTATCCATTGTTTTAGTATTCTAATGCTGTCAATAATCTTGGAGAATTTCAAGAGTCTGACTTCGATGTGATTAAATATTTGGCCAAAGAAGGGACTTCCTATGAAGTTGAGATAGAGGATAAGAGCTCATCGATCAATCAGGGTTTTTATTCTATCAATTTATATAAGAAACTTGATATCTTAGGACTAAGAATTAATACATTAAGCTCGTCTTTTGATAGAATGATAAATTTCACAATAGATAATAATAAACTAGAAGACTACCCAGATCTATTTCCGGAAAATTACCCAGAACTTAACATAAGCTCTTTTAGACCATCTTTCCCTGTATTGGAAAGCTTAATTCTTAGGAAAGTTTCTTTGCCAGAAGAGTTAGATTTATCTTAGTTTGTAAAGCTTTAGACGATAGACTTGTCTGATACTAATGTTAAAAATGTAATATTTCCCCAGACTGGTAGATTAGAAGATATAGTTCTTCCTGACACCATAGAAACATTTAGAATTTATGACAATCCAGGATTAACTGGAGTTATCTTTGAAGGATTAAACAGTTTGAAAACGGTATACATTGATTGCAACAATGTGGGAAGTTTTGATGTAGCTAATTTCTGCGAATAGTTAATTAATTGTAACGCACTAGAATCAGTAACTATTAGAAATGCTAATTTATATATAACTGAAGAAGCATTGAAGAAAATGATTCTTACTAATACTTGTAACCTAACTGGAGATATTTACGTTGTAAATACCGCAGGAAATACTTAGTTGAAGGCTATTAGCTTTGCCACAAAGCAGTTATTAGTTAATACATTTGGAGATATTTCTAGTCTTTCTTCTAAGATTAGAGTCCATTTCCAAAGTGCTGAAATTCTAGATTTTAGTTGTGCAAGGGAAGTTTCTGTATATTACTAGAATGGAGAATCTGGAACCATTATTCGTCAAAACCCATTTGATATTACAGTAGATTCTGGTAATGATGTTGAAATAAAATCTGGGACTAATCCTTATAATCCATCAGTAAATGGGTACTTAGATATTACTTACTCTATGTCAGGGGTATCAACTGATATTGCTACTATTGATTAGACTGGTGCTATTACCCTAAAGAAGGAATCTGGTAGTACAGCCACAGTAACTATCAGTATGAAGGTTGCTAATAATGGAACTCCTATTAGAAAAACTGTTGAAGTAAGTTTTGCTTGGAAAGCCCCTTAGCTTGGAGACTTTGCATATGCAGATGGTACGTTTACTAGCTCATTTGATGATACTAAGACTCTAGTTGGTCTAGTATATGCAAAGGATGAAAATGATAGTACGTCTGGGACAGTTTACATCATTGGTAAGGAGTATACTGATGCGGAGAAGTCTTACTACTCAGGATATAGCCCAGATGGAAATTCTGGTTCTCCGGAATAGATATTACGATAGCTATATTAGGTACAAGCCTATTTGTCTAGTAAGTCTATTTCTAACTATGAGACTGTTTCTGGTACTACTACTGCTAACTTAATTAATAATATTAATGTATCTACCTATAATATACAAGTAAATACAACATTTGCCGGTAAGTCTGATACTGAGTTATATATTAATCATGTAAATAGTAAGTTACTTCCTGTTTTATATGATAACTCCGCTTGCAGGCCCTATATTAGCAGAAAGCAATCTTCCTCTGGAAGTGGTAATTCATGGAAATACTACATAGAATCTAAGTCTGACTTAAATAATTTATGCGAAGCTATTCAGACAGTATGGGACAATGCTTCTGAAACAGATATTATGAGTTGTTTATTGTATCCATACTTCTATAGTATGTAGGTATATGAACCATCCGTAAAAGAGAGAGAAACTCTAAATTCAGCTTACAAGAAAGGTAACTGGTATGCTCCTTCAGTAGCTGAATTCTCTAGAATTATTTACTATAGAGGTTATAGTGTTTCTGGAAGTAATTTCAATACTGGTGATATAGTAAGACAACCTATTAATACTTCAGTGGTCAATGGAGGTGGGGTTCTAACAACCCCAATTTTCTCGATTGCATATTCTAGAGCTAATAACTAGTTCCCATCTGTATGGTCTAATATAGTAGGTTCTGGAGATAATGCTGGAGTAAATAACATTACTACTTCTATTAACTCGTCAGATGCTGACAACTACTCTTATCAAAGAGTTTAGCAGTATGACGGAGGTTCTGGAAGCTATGTATATTCTAATGAATGGGTTTGTGGTAATTATAACGACTCAAGCTTTTGGAATTCAGTTCCATATAATAACGCTTGGAGATTAACTAAACACAGGGGAATACCATTCACTAAATTTAATTATTCTAAGAATGGATAGTAATTTCATACAAATAAGTTACAACAATCGTCATTATATAGTTAATAAAGACGATTCTTTAAAATCCTTACTTTCTCATGAGGAGTTGTTAAGGCTTCCATTAGATGTCTGGAAAGAGTTATTTGAACGGAAAGATGGAGCATGCTATTTCAAACTGATGCTTCCAGTTTTGGAAGCGGTCATTAGAGAGTATGATAAATCGCCCAATGTTAACTCATTTTATTATAATAATAAAGAATATTGGCTAGATAAAGCTACTAGAGTTGGGTTACAAAGTTTAGCTAGTTATGGTTCTGATAATATGTCTTTGGTTCTCGGTGACGAGATAGTCAAATTATCAATAGACAAAATAAAAGAATTTCTAGCTCAACTAGAGATATATGCCGGAAAGTGTTATATAAACACAGCTCGGCACTTATTAGCTATAAAAAAGCTTAGGACAGTTGAAGATATTATAAAATATGACTATACTTCTGGGTACCCAGATAAGATTACACTAAATGAATAAAAATTTAGAAAAGAACAAGCTAGGGAATAAAAAGCCCTAGCTACTTCCTTCTAAATCATTACTTGATACTATAAAGCTTGGCTACGATGCTAAGCCAATTCCTCCACCTCCTGAAATTAACATTGATTTCATAGAGGGGGATTCTGTAATAACTAGTATGAGTACGGGATTTGATCATGACGCTAAGCCAATTCCTCCACCTCCTGAAATTAACATTGGATGCAAGATTCCAGAACATAAGAATCCAGATTCCGTTATAGAAAGTGTAGATACAGGATTCGGGTGTGATAATTAGATTGTCATTGATTGTCCTAAACCGAAATATAAGACTCATTTATGTAAAGAAAACTATTTAGGAGAGTTTAAAACAGAATTTGAGAAGGCTCTAGCTAGAACCAACTTAGGGGTTTATAGTAAAGAAGAAATAGACAAAATTGTTGGACAGATTGTTGAAGACAATAATTTTGTCACCAAAGAGGAAGTTTAGAATATAGTAGCTAACTTAGATTTTGTAAATTCAACATTGAAATCTCATGTAGATTACCAAATCCCTAATGATTTATTTAAATTATGAGCACAACACAAATAAAGAGATTATTTCAATCAAACACTGAATTTGTCCCCATTACTTTAGCAGAGGCGGTAGTTGTAAATACCTCTAATGTTCCTGGACTTTCTTCGTTAGGAATAACAACACTTGATAAAGTATTAAGAACTACACTAGGAGTTATAGGCACTAATTCTGGCGATATAGCTTCCCTGGAAGAAGTTGTTGAAGAAATTAACACTGCACTAGAAAAAAAGCAAGACAAACTTACAGCAGGAGTTGGTATTACCATTTCTCCGGAAGGAGTTATTAGTGCTACTAATAATGTAGAATTGTATAAAATAGTTACCTCCCTTCCTACAGCCTCCAAAGATTGCCTTAATACTATATATTTGGTCCCAAACTCTTCTCCAGTATCCTAGAATATATTTTCTGAATATTTATGTGTATACGAAACTACCTAGGGGGTATATATTTGGGAAAAAATAGGGGAAATTCAAACAGATGTAGACTTATCTGGATATGTAACTACAGAAGTCTTTGAATAGAAGATCTAGCAAATTGATACAAAGCTAGCAGTGACTATTACTGCGGAAAATGTCGAAACATCCACTGGAACAACGGTAGTAGTTAATTATACTATTCCCTCAAACCTATACGATAATATGGTAACAAATGATAATTAGGATTAGATAATAGGAGGATAATATGGAACTGACTATTAAATAGCTTAAATAGGGTGGTTAGGTGTTTGTTCCATAGACTACTGCCGAAGCAGTCTTAGTAAAGGATCAAACAGAGGTTCTAACCTTAGATAAAGTATTAGATAAGAAGTTAGAAAACATTATAACTCCTGCTGGGTCTGGATTGTAGGCTATAAAGTAGGACAAGAACGTTGTTCTAATTCATTCTAATTCTATACAAGCTAATGATTCTCCTGTTCCTGTACAAATTAAATATGATAATAGGGGCCATATTATAGAAGTAGCTCCTTAGGGATCCCTAATAGTTGTAGTAAATAATGATGAACATTTACAGTATAATGGAGGTAATAGCCAGAGGCTACTTCTGGGGGACGATTTTGAATTAGATAATAAGAACAATATAACACTAAAGTGGAACAATATATAATGGCACTACTTAATTTTGCAAACCTCTATTCGGAGGTAGAAGGTAATCTGTCTTTGCCAGAGGCTACTTCTGGGGACTATGTTAAACTGTTTTTCACGAAGGACGGTCATATAATTTCTCATGGGGTAGATTATACTCCCTTATTTGGAGCAGGCAAGAAGGGATTAGTTTCTGGATCTACTGGATCTCAGAAGGAGTTTCTAAGGGGCAATAATAAATGGTTGGCTATAACTACAGCTGACCTTCCTATGGTTAAATCCCCAGAAGATATAGGAGAAGAAACAATATTTAATTCTCAATAGGTAGAAGAGAGAATAACTTAGATAATAGCTGCAAACGACGCTCTAGTATATAAAGGCACTATAGAGATAACAGATACTGGAGGATACATTACTGTTACTAAAGAAGGAACTACTAATAACTTTCCTTAGAAATGTAAAGTAGGCGATACTTACAGGATAATAAAGGGGGGAGATTACGCTGGGCATAAATGTGAGGTAGGGGACTTATTGTCTGCTATCATAGAGGGTCCTGCGGAAGGAGATAATAATGTTAATTCTTCTAAGTATTGGACTGCCATTTAGACTAACATTAATGGTTAGGTAATCAATCACGTAAATAACACCGCTATACCTACATATAGTAGTAGTACAAATGTGTTCAACATATACGCTCCTACCACCGCTGGAGCCAAAGATTAGGTTTTATTATCCGCTGGAGGAAGTAAGGCTCCGGTGTGGGCAAATTAGAGTTCTATAACAGCAGGCAACATAACAGATTCTGTGAAAAAAAGTTTATTCACAAATTTATCACTTTCCAATACTGGGACAATATCCATCACAGTTGGAGGAACAACAAAGACCGCTACAGCCAGTGGTAATTGGAATATAAACATACTAGGATCTGCAGCCTAGGTTGGTCACGAATTATCAGTAGGAAGAGGATTATCCATGGAAGGTGACACTTTTAATGGAAAAGTAAATAGAACAATAAACCTACTGCTAGCTACTACTAGTACTGTAGGAGGTGTCATGATAGATAATGGAGATAGTCCCACTATTAGTATAGATTCTACTGGAAAAATATACCTAAGCTAGCAGAATGTTGTTAATGCACTTGGGTTCATGCCGGGAGCTGCTAGTGAAAATAAATCATATACTTCTATCATCACTAACTCTGCAACTAGTACAACTGCTAACACAAAAGATACATTAAATCCCTTTATCAATTTAATATAGACTGCAAACAGTGCTTAGACAGTTGCTGGAAAATTTCGAATTGCTGGAATAGGATCTATAGTAGTTAGACATAGTCCTTCTTCAAACGCAGATCAAATTTCCATAAGTATAGGAACAGCTACAGATTCTCTAGTAGGAGGTATAAAGACAGGATTTACATAGACTGCCAAAAAGTATGCAGTGTAGTTGGAAAATTAGTAGGCTTATGTAGAAGTACCTTGGGTAAATACTACATACGGACTAGCTACAAGTACTAATGACGGTCTAGTTCCCAAGTTTGATGCTGTTGGAACCGGTGCTTTAAAGGCAGGATCATGGGTACTATCTAAACTACAAGATGGGACATATGATTGGTATGCTTTACCGGCCACCGCGTTTTCTGATACGTGGAGAGCAATAAAAGTAAATGGCACTCAAATATTAGGAACTGGTACTAGTACTGGTGCATTAAATCTTGTAGGAGGAGGGCGTACTACAGTAGCTAGTGGAGCAAATGGCACAGTAACTATCTCTTCCACATGGAGAGATGTTACAATAGGAGGAACTTCCATTGGAAATGATGTTTTAAATTTCGTTCCATCTGGAAGTGTTGCATTAAAATTAGATACTGAACAAGATGGAATAACTAATATTAGTTACGAGCTATGTTGGTATAATATCAGTAGTGAAGAATACGAATTTGCATAATTTATGAATATAGCGTACAATCCGTTATCAGAAAGTGCCTTATCATAGGCACCTTCCGATAATGATATACTCTTTGACCTACCTGGTAAATGTATTTATGCTAGGGGTGTTCAATTTAAAGGAACAGACACTATCTATCAAGTATTCAAGAAAAACACTTCCAGTTAGGGAGGAGGTTATAACGGATTGGTGCCTGCTCCTGACTATTAGGAGTCTAATAGTAGATACCTTAGAGAAGATGGAAAATGGATTATTCCAGAGTCTCAATACAGATACTAGAGCTTAAATAACACTGATTTAGATACCTTAAGAACAGAAGGCCGTTGGTATTATATAGCAGGATCTTCAAACAATGAAAACGGCCCTGACAAATTTAACGAGGGTTCTGAATTATATGTGGGAAGAAATGCTGACGGATATAGATATTAGAAAATTATTAGGACTTCAGGAGAAGTTTGGCTTAGAATATATAACAGCTCTACTTGGGGAGCTTGGAAAAGATGGTATGTTGATGGAGAGGTAAAACAAACATCCTCTACCTCTGATACTATGAAACCACTGGTGCTAGGATATACTGATGCTAAGAATACTAGTGACCTCGCAAATTCTGTTATAAACTAGGTTCACGTTACTACTTCTCTGTATGCGAATCCAAAAAGCGGAACATTAGTAGCTAATATATTTAAAGGATAGTTACAGGGAACTATAGCTTCTAATACCACTGCTACGACATAGTAGCAAACAGATAATTCTACCAAAGTAGCAACCACAGCATTTGTGAGAGTAGCTATAGCTAATCTTGTAAATGGCGCTCCAGAAACTCTGGATACTTTGAAAGAAATAGCTGATTATTTATAGGATGGAAGTGTAGCCGGAGGTATAGTTTAGCAATTAGCTAAAAAAGTAAATAAAACAGGAGATACAATGTCTGGAGATCTTGTTTTCTAGGATGTAGCAATTACTTCTGATAAATATCCATTTAAAAGTGCCAAATTGTATTGGTCTGGAGGTTCAAACTTTGCTAGTATATACTATGCTGTTACATCTAGTAACATGGGTAAGCTAGTTTTTGAAGTAGGGGATGATGGATCAGAGGAGTTTATATGGAGAAGTAGTAAAAATGGTGATTATGTAACTTTAAATAATACGATGCTAAAATCTGTACTGAATGTACAAGCTCCGATGTTTATAGGAAAGTTATAGGGAAATGCAGATACAGCCACTGCTTTAACTACTAGTGCTGGGTCAGCAGCCCTTCCAGTTTATTTTTCTGGGGGAAAACCAGTTGCTTGTACTGGAAGTTCCATATTTAGTTTATTATCTAATGATAACAATTAGCTGTCTATTACAGTAGCTGGACAAAATAGAAAATTGTAGGTCGCTTATTCAAAGGCTTCAGATATTGCTAATAAATTACATAATTACCGCAACAGGCCAACCTCGGCTAATATTTCAAATACTAATTTGCTTAACTGCATGGAATACTATATGGCCACATCTAGTATGACAGAGGGAAAGCCTGCTTAGGACAGTTATATCCTTCATTTTCATTGGGATAACTCTAATTGGGCTTCGCAGATAGGAATATCAAATTCAACTACTCCAGAGATGTGGATAAGAACTTCTGGAAATACAGAAGATTGGGCAGGGAGAGATTGGGTAACTATGTTAAGTTCGATAAATACTTTTATAAAGGATGGTAAGATCACTATTAATGGAACTTCTGTGACTCCCTTAACTAGCTTACAAACTCTCACATTTACAGAAGGAGCATTTACAAGTAATAACTATAATGGAACTCAAGCTAAGACTATTAAAGTTCCAACCAAAACTAGCCATTTAATAAATGATAGTGGTTTTGTGACTGACTTATCAAACTTAATTACAATAGAAAAGAATCTAACTATTACATAGAAGTGGATGGATACTGGGATCTAGGGAAATTCATTATAGGATGGAACTTACATAGTTTAGGTAACTATTAATAGCTCTGATAATGGAATGTGGTATATCTTCTCTTCCGGAGTGATGAGTTGGTACAGTGGAAATACTAATGATTCCGAGGAAGATGAGATTATACTCCACAGAGTTGGACATGCTTATGGTAATGTTATTTATCTTCGAACTATATAGTTATCAGGGGGTACTTCTGGGATGAAGTTGCAAATATCGTCTAGCAAAGATTTTACAAAGGAAGCTAAGGTTACATTTAAATTTAAGAAAATAATATGATTAAGGTAAAAGATGGATATGCAAAGCTAATAGGAACAGAATATAAGGGTAACGGAAGTAGATTATTAGTTACTAATGGAGCAGATGTTGGTTATTCTTCCGAAAGTATTGCAAACAATATAGTATAGAGAAATGCTAACTAGCATGTATTTGCAACATATTACCAATCAAATATTTCAGATGAGGCCATATCCAGTATAGGTTCTATCTATGTTAGGAATACTTCTGATAATTATATTAGAAGAGTATCTAAGGCTTAGTTTTATACTGTATTAGGTGAAAAATTCGTAACGTTAGATACTGCGCAGACAATATCTGGGTCTAAAACATTTAGTTAGTAGATAAAATCTACAGTAGACACTACAAAGCCTCCATTTATAATCAATAGTAATAAATGTGTGCAAAATCTAAATGCCGATTTATTAGATGATTGGCAATTAGTAGATATTGTAAAGAGTGGATCTATTACATGTGGAGTTTAGGGTTTATCTTCCTATTGGGGAAAAATGTGGGACACTACTGTTACTTCCAATTATAATGATGTGGATATTACCTTGTATGTACACTCTGTTTACATGCAACAGTGGGGAATAATTGGAATAAGAGCAAGGCTTAATAAGTCCGAAAATGCTAGAAGTATGAACGTTTCACTATCAGGGATTGTAGGGAATCTTCCCCCGGATAGATTCAGATTATACTACAATGTATCTTCTGGATTGTGTTAGCTATGGTGTAATGTCAATCTTCAGTATGGTGTTTATAATTACATTGTACTTTCTAAAACTAATAGAAATACTGTTGAACTTGCGAACAATGGAAACTTTTACAGTAGTGATTTTACGACGGCTTAGTCTCTTCCTTCTGATGAATATGCCGATCTTGAATATATAGGTATACGTAACAATTCTGCAACTTCTAATAAGTTACAGACAGCCAGGACTATAAATGGGACGGCATTTGATGGGACTCAAAATATAACTACAGCAATATGGGGGTCTACTAGAACTATATCTCTTACTGGTGCAGTAACTGGATCAGTTTCTACTAATGGGGGAGCTAATATTACAATAAGTACTTCTTATGGGGATATGTCATCTTTAAATAGTAGGTTTGTCAACGTTACTGGAGATACTATGACGGGACCACTAAAATTCAATGGCGCTACAGGAATCGGATTTAACTCTACTAATATTGAAGGTGCTGATAATATAGGTACAACTATAAAGATTCACGTTGGATAGGATGGGGCATCCTAGGATAAGGCTAATCTAAGAATAGGATCATGGTATGGAGTAGGATGGTATCCTACGATAGAAAATTATACTGTAGCTAAGGGAAAACATGCAATGTGGTTAAACGTTAGAAACGGAAATCTAAACATTGTAGGAACCTTTGAAGCCGGAGGAAATGTAGTAACAAGGAGTAGAGCAATCGCCCAGAGGGGAGGTAGGACCGATAAGGTAGCTCTATTTTAGTCAAATGCTGAGAATTAGGGAGGTATAGTATTAACTGATAAAACCAACACAGAGCATATTTTATATCTAACTACTTCCAATCTTACTTGGAAGGGACGGAAAGTGTGGGATAGTGGAAATGATGGTGCCGGAAGTGGGTTGGATGCAGATTTACTGGACGGATTAGATGGGTCTAACTATATTAGGAGATGGAATGGTGGATATTAGAGATATTCAAAAGTATTAAAATTCACCAGAGAATTGGAAAAAGGATGGATGAGATTATCTATCTATACTTCGTCTAATGCTGTATGTGGAGAAGGAGGAGAGTATATTATAGGCTGGAGCTACAATACAGGAAATTTAGAGGTAGTAGAATGTCTATACGCCAGGGGAAATAGAGCTAGCAGTTTATTAATTACCAAGGAAGCAGCAAATACTTATACAATATGGTTCGATAATGTGAATGCTGGAGGAAAACCCAACTTTGTGCTGTTAGGTTATATACATGCTTAGAAATTTGAGTATTTTACGGGCATAGCATAGGCTGATGCTCCAGAAAATGTAACATATACCGCAGGCTATAGTACTAATTTATTCATATACTCACAAAGTGGTCCATAGATAACTCAGCATACAGGAAATAATATAAATTACCCTATAGTTTGGAGCAATCAGAATAACACAAACTCAGGATTTAACAGAACTCTTTACAAGTCTCATGATAAATTATGGTTCAATCCTTCTACGTTTAAACTGTATGCTGCAGGAGGATTCGTAGGTAATGCTGATTCTGCAACTAAGGCGTTGTCAGCAGATAAACTAACTACTTCGAGAACACTATGGGGACAACCTTTTGATGGAACCCAGAATGTTACTGGAAATATCACCGTGAATGGTAATATCCTTAATGTCTCAGTTATACAATCTTCGGATGATAGATATGTTGATATAAAGTCCCCAAACCACGGAATCGCTTTCTATTCTAAGGGCAGTTTGAAGGCTGTTATTGAAAACTCTGGAAATTTTGGAATAGGAACTTCTTCTCCATCTTAGAAGTTACATGTAGTTGGGAAAGCTCTATCAGATGGATACATGAAAAATGGATCAAGTGACAGTTATGTGTTGCTTGGAGGGGGAGGACATAAAGCATTAAGTAACCTTGCTAATGCCACTGATTTAAGTAAGTACGTACCATTAACTTAGCCTAATACCATATACACCTCTGGCACCACTCCTTATAATTACGTCTATTTATTTAGAATAGCAAATTCTTCTGGTTATTCTACAGCTATGGCTGATATTGAAATTAAGGCTAGGCATGGAAGAATAAGATTATGGGTAGATATAAGAACTCCTGAACATCCGTATGGAGATGGAGATGATATTTATATAACCAAAGAACCGTGGTCGAATAATTGGAGTAGTAAAAGAATCTGGTATAAAAGAACTTAGGTGACTTCTGGATATAACTATTATGATGTATATCTAGAATGCGGAGCTTGGAATAGTGGATAGTATGGCATAGTCTAGAAGGGGGGTTCAGGATTGATTTATGAATCAAAAGGACAAAATCTTGATAGTCTTCCAAGTGGTTGTACGGAAGTACAATATAGAAGTATTGATGCTGCTACACTGTCTGGGTGGACAACTTCTAATTTCTACAATGAATTTACTGGAAATCAGTGGTATCATCTATATATTGATAATTCAGACACCACTGGAAGTACTTGGTACAAGGTATGTTCGGTTAAGTTTACTGGTGAAGAGGTTCCCGCACGGTTAGCTAGAAAAATAAATGGTTATTTATATGATAGTAAATCTAACTGGTAGAGTAATTCTACAGAAATCATTCCTTTCTAGATAGTAATCAACTTATCTAATGACACGGCGACAATATATTCCACTGTAATGTGGAATTCTAGCAAACTAAGGGTTCTGAAAATAGGAACCAGAAATTATGAAATATAGTTTTCTACTGGTCTAAATTATTTAGATTCCAATATTTACTACACCCTCGAAGGAAATAATACGTATGTAACATGTTACACGAAATTAGAATAGGCTACTTCTGGATCAACTTATATTACTAGTTGCTCTTAGTTAAACTCTTATGGAAATAACTCTTATCATTCTACTTCTTCGGACACTGCTACAACAGCTAATAAATTAGGAAGTTCTACTATTGGCTCTGCTACTGTTCCCATATATTTGAATGCAGGAAGCCCAAAAGCATGTTCTTCGACTTCTGCTGCTACAGCTAATACCATCGCTGTTAGAGATGGAAGTGGAGACTTATTGTGCCGATTAGTTAGGGCTAATTATGCTGATCAGAATACCATGAGTGGCGGTATCGTGTTTAGGATAAATAATTCAGGTGATAATTATTTGAGGTGTTGTAATAACCCTTCTGCTGTGAGAAGTTGGTTAGGAATAGGCTCTAGTGGAGATTATGTAACAGCTTTAGGTACAATTGGAAATAATCTAACTTGGACTAAAAATGGAACAACAAACAATATAATTATTCCTTATGCTACTAATTCTGGAAAGGTGGCAAATAGCTTGGTTTTAAAATTTAATTCAGGGACTACAGAGGGAACTAACCTATATACCTTCAACGGAAGTTCTGGAAAGACAATTGATATAAGACCGGGGTCTAATGTATAGTTTGCAACAACTTCTGGAACTGTTGTTATAAGTTCTACTAATACAACTTATAGCTAGGCTACATCTTCTACATTAGGACTAGTGAAAATAGGATATGGAGAAGATGGTAAGAATTATCCTGTAGAGCTTAACGGTTCTGGTCAGATGTATGTTAATGTACCATGGACAGATAATAACACCACATATACTGCTGGCACTAATCTTACTTTAAATGGTAACAAGTTTTCAGTAAAGGTGGGAAGTACGAATGCAGGAAATAGAGTTGTAGGCACCGCATAGGATGGTACTATATATGAATCGGAGGCTTTAACCTCTGAATTGTAGTATTTACTGTCTGATTGGAGGGGAACTACTGGCATAATGACTTTGCTAGACAAGAAACAAAATACAATAACTGGAGGGGCTACTACAATAACATCTTCTAACTTAACCACATCGAGAGTATTAGTCTCTAATTCATCTGGAAAAGTAGCAGTTAGCAGTATTACTTCTGCAGAACTTAGGTATCTTGATGGAGTTACATCAAGTATTCAAACATAGATCAATCGTATAAAATATAACTGGTTGTGGTACTAGGGAAAATCTTCTGGAAGTGTTACAGATAATCCGGGAAGTACATATGGGGCTATAATTAATGGAAACTGCCCAAAAGATTCTGTTTCAAAAGGGGTTTATGCTACCTATAATGATACAAATATGTCAGCGGAAGATTTGATAGCCGACAACGCTAATACAATTATAACTATTAAATCATCTAATGGAAACTATTTTAATTAGCTAATGATTGCCCAAAGAGGAAGATTATTTACTAGATCATTTGCTGGCCAAACAGTTACAGAAACCAAAGGATGGAATGTGGTACCTCTTTGTAGTGCTCCACAAATATGGAATGCTTATTAGGATTTTAGAGGGGGAGCAGGAAATTCAGGATCTGATATGAGATTCAAAAAGGAAGTATAGAATGTTGGTAATATTCTTAGCAAGATAAATGACCTTAATGTTATTAAATATATCTGGGAGCATCCAGATGAAAGCCAAGTAAAATATACTTTTGGTATAGATGCTAATAAACTTCTAGAATTGGGAGGAATATTTGCTACCATGGTACATAGTAGAAACGATAAACATGACACTAAATGGGTAGAATATGATAGATTTGGAGTATTAGCTATCAAGGCAATTCAAGAATTGTGTTAGACTATATAGTAGATGAAGAATCGTATAGAAATCCTAGAAAATAAAATATGTCTAAATAGTATTTAACTTAGAAATAGGCCCTTTAGAAAGCAGACTAGGATGCTTCTAAAGCTTCCTATTGGTTTTCTACAAAGAAATGGCTAATAGATTAGGGTGTATTTGACACTTCTAAATTGACTAAATATGATAATGAAGATTTTGTTATAGATGATGATATTATAAGCGACTACTATATATATAAGATATAGTATCTTCAGATATATCTGAGTAATGTTACTAATTCTTCTGATACTCTTTCCTATAAAAATGAATAGGCATAGTGGAATAACAAGTATAAAGGAATTTTTTAGTTATAGACTTATGATGGAGGGGTATTCTATTCAGAGGTATGTGATTGTGAACCCAGCCATAGCAGTGCAGTGGCAGCAGGGGGGTTTGAATTTAGGGATATGACTATAAAAATTCCTAAAAGTACTATGTAGAAAATAAGTTCATTTGTAGCAATGGGAATAACAGTATGGACAGAAGATACATATGTAGTAATGAAGAGAGGTTCTGAAGTTAATATGTTAAGTGGAGGCCCTCCAATGTATTACAATATATCCCAAAGACTTACTAGTTCTCCTTCTATTAAAACAATAGAAGTTTTTAAGCCAAAAACTCCATTTATAAAAAGTTATTTAATAAACTCCGCATCATTTTCAAATTTGTAGAATGCTAAGTTTGGATTTATAGTGCCTATATTCGGGTCTGGCAATATATTGCCATAGATAAATGTTGGCACTACTTTTATAAATAGTATTAGTAAAACTGGATATAATTTCGGACAGATAGCAACAACTGTACTCCTAACTGAAAGAGATGGAATTTAACTATATTTAACTTAGGAATGTAAGTAAAATTGTATATTTTAGTATGTCTTAAAATATTAATGCTTATGAATTTAAATGATGTATTAACAAAACAGAATGTAATTACCAAAATCTTGTTGCAAGATGGCGACAAAGAGCTTTCAAGAGAATTAAAGGTAAAGATCATGAGAATTAGAATGGCTTATAACAAAATCAAAAAGCAATTCGATGAAGATACTCAAGAATTTACCAATCAGATTATTACTCCAGAGCTGAAAGAACTATCAGAGAAGAGTGAAAGAACTTCAGAGGAAGAAAATAGATATGAAGAGCTTGCTTCTAAAGCTAATTCTGAATATCAAGAATATCTAGTTCAGAAGGGGCTAGAAGAGATTAAGGATTCTTTAGATGACAGCATTACTATGGAGGAATACTCTGATATTCTAGATGTTAATTCCGGAAACGATGTGGAAGTTAATGGAAATAAAATTAAGGCAGCAGATTTGATGGAAATTATTTTTGATTTATTTGTAAAACAATAATTATGATTGAAATTACCAAACAAAACGAAACCTTTTAGTTAAAGGAAAGTACTGACAATGGTTGGGCTATGAGTGGGTCAGCTAGCAAGGAAGTATCAGGATCTTATAGCATAAACTTTTCTGTAACGAAACCTGGAGAATTATCAGAATATATAGGAGACTGTAGTTATTACAAACCTTCAGAGGATGGTCAGGTTTCTATAAGCTACACAGTATCGGAACAAAACAGAGATGCTCTTGTGGCATATTCAGACACAGTATTAGATGCTGTATTAGCTAAATTCTAGGAACAGTAATAAGTTAAACGCATAAAGATAAGGTATGGGAAGAAGAAAAACGTCCAGTACTAGAGGTGGAATAAAGAATGGAGGAAAAATTAGGAAAAGTGGTAAGCGTAAATAAGAGATTGTATAAGATTCTCTTATTAGTCTTAAAGATTATTCCATTCTTGCTGTCGATAAATGAAACAGTTTTTACTATATTGCATTACTATGAAATTGAGTGCTACTCTCTAAATTTCTTTGGAGGATTTTCTGTATTGTTCTTATTGCAGCTGTACATAATGTCCTTTGTATTTCATTATTGTAAATGGCATAGAGTTCCTTTACATTATGTTGCTTTAGTAAAAGTGCTTGCTTTATATGACACACTTGTTGGAATACCACTGTCCGACTTGTAGATGTTAAGAGTATATCTCACTATAGCCGGAATCAGTCTATTATCCTTCATTTATCTAAAAATGAAAGGCAAATGTTGAAATCCATAATAAGGGCTTTATTGAAAAAATTCATAGACGATATAGACTCTGGGAATTGTAATATGACAACAGAGCAACAGAGCAAAATTATTTCTGTATTATCGAATATTGCCAATCCAGATTAGAGGATGAGTAAGATTTAGGCTTGTGATTATCTTGGTGTTAGTAGAGCAACATTCGACAATTATGTTAGAGATGGATTTATTCCTAAAGGAATAAAATAGGAAGGTTTTAAAGAATTAAGTTGGCATAAAGTTGATTTGGACTTATATCTTGCCAGCAAGGAGTAACTCAGTAATGAGTTGAAGGTCGGGAATCCTTAACAGTTTTTATATCATCAAAACGATATGACTGTTATTGGGTTCTCGACTTTATTTTTAGCATCGTTCAGTATTGCTCAATTATATAAGTATAATAGTATAGTTCTAGAACAAATAATATATTATTAACTTTTAAATTGTAAAACTATGAGTGATACAAGAACTTACATTGTACCTGACGGATAGGAAAACAGTACTAACTAGATGTTACCTTGGATGGCTATGATGAACGGAGGTATGGGAGGTTTCGGAAACGGAATGTGGAATAATCCGTTTATGTACCTAGTTTGGATGTGGATGATGCGTTGGATGAATAACGGGGAGTGGGGAAATGGTAACAACTGCCAGAACCTACAGTCTGCTGAAATTCAGGGCCAATTAGCAGGTCTACGCGAACAGATGAATACTAATCAAAACACCCAATTACTGATGGATGCAATAAAAGGTAATTCAGCTTCTCTTGGTCAGCTCGCAACTAATTTAAATTGCGACTTTGGAGTGTTGAAGGATTGCTGCTGCAACATTCAAAGTGCTATCGCTACAGTAGGAGGATAGGTTGGTTACACTTCCGAAAGAGTCATTAACGCTGTAGAAAGAGGAAATTGTGATATTATCCAAGCTATTAATAACTGCTGCTGCAATACACAGAAAGCTATTATAGAGTAGGGATACCAAAATCAATTAGCTAATGAGAGACAGACTTATCAGATTACTAATAGTGTAGATTAGGTAGGACGTGCAGTAGAAAGAGGTTTCTGTGATAGTGCTTATGCAAATCAGAGTCAAACTTGTGCTCTTCAAAATACTATTAAAGACACAGGTACTGCTAACACTAATCAGATCATAGCTAAGCTTGATGCAATGTAGAATCAAGCTCTATTAGATAAGATTGACGCTCTTCGTGAAAAGAATAGCTAGCAAGCTGTTATTATTAACAATGCTCAATAGACTGCTACCTTTGGACAGATGATCAATTCTGCTACTACTCCTATTGTTGCTGCTGTTAATGCTTTGCAAGGTGATGTTAATGGAATTAAGTGTAAACTTCCTGAAACTGTAACACTTCCTTATAGTTGTGCTACTGCTGTACCTACATAGGCTGTATTTAATGGATACGCTCTAGGTACTTACGCAGGATGGAATGGCTGTGGCTGTAACAACTCTCTTTGGGGTTGAGAAAGGAGGTAACAATGTTATTACCTACTTATATTAATGTCAACAGAGGAGGGATTCCGGCTATTAGTAGTTTATCTGTAAATGTTACTACTACAGAAGTGTAGTTTGATTTTAACAATCATCGTAACATTGGGGCACCTTTTAGAGGATTATTAATTGTAAGACTTAACTAGGCTATACCCGCAGGTACTACAACTACTCTACCGGTTGTCTTCACTTCTGGTGGAGGCAATCCCTAGAAGTTAACCGGATTCAATGGAGCAGATATAACGGCCGCTCAAATACCTGGAACAGGAATATATTTATGCTGGTTTGAGCACACCACTAATACATTACAATTATTAACTGGAATTGTATAATGGCATTTTAGAATTTAAGGAATAGTAATTAGCTATTTATTCTACATAAAGATTCTATACCTACTTTGGAAATTGGTAAGGTTACTAACGTATCCATACCAGTTCCCAAGTATGGAACACAAGGAATTTATAATTAGGAAATGATAGTGGATATTACGGCCGATATAAACGGCACATCTACTAGTTTTCAAAAGTTACCAGCAATAGGAGATATTGCGGATTTTGGAAACAATGTTGTGGTTTCCTGCAATAAAGAAGCAATGAATAGTGAAATTACTTCTATGAAACAAAGAAGTATGGATATAATTAATAGTATAGAAACTCACCAAAACATTATAAAAGGATGTGACGAAATTCTATAGCAATTAAATCCAGAAATAGTTGAAAAGCAAAGACAAGAGCAAGAGAATAAAGCTTTGAGAGAAGAAATAAACTCTCTCAAAGAAATGTTCAGAGAATTTATTAAATCATCTTTAAAATCAGAACAACATGGCAACGATAATTGAAATTCAAGAGTCTAAATTTGAACATCTTTCAGACTGTGCTGAATAGATAGTAAAACATGGCAAGAAATTGATGCGCTGTTTATCAGAATTAGAGAGTAAATCTGGAGAACACTACATGGAAAGATACGGAAAACGTAGACGTGGTGGTATGAGAGATTCAGATTACGACGATGACGAAGACTACCCAAGATATTATTGATATGAGAGCAGCTTTGGATATGTATGATGACATGCCAAAGTATATGCGTAAATATTTACAAAACTACGGTTGGCATTTCAACAAGGCTTTGTGTTCATATGCAGTTTCCCTAATGAGGAAGGGAGGAAAAGCCCTAGAACCAGTATCTAAGGAATACATAGATAAAGTATTAGCTACCAATAATGTAAAATTACAAAATAATATCGGATACGATTATATCTTTGTAGGTAACATGTGTAAAGCTGATTACTATGGAAGTAGTATCTCGGATGAAAAGCACTTTGCTCTCTATATAAAAGATACTATAGACGATGAAGACGCTGGGGATGGAACTACCATGAGACGGTGGTATGCTACTATGGTAGCTAACGGAATGATGGTAGACTGGGAGGATGTGTTATGATACGTTTCAGAGTATTGTTTGGAAAGTACAATTGGGATATAGAAGTTTGCATTGTTGTAGACACTCCCAATGTTAGGTACATTTTAGATAAACTAGAGAATTTGGGATGTCCAAATGATATTTTACATAAAGCAACTTCAAGATTGGTAGATTACGAGGATTCAGGGTTTACATATACTAGCTAGGAATAGCACAAGAGTATAATGGTTATAAACAAACCTTCTTCTGTAGAAGAATTCATTGATACTTACAACCATGAAAAGAACCATGTTGAGATGCATATGTGTAAGGAATTTGGCATTGACCCATATTCTGAAGAAGCTGCCTATTTAAGCGGTCAATTAGCAAAGAAATTATTTAGAGTAATGCTAAAAAGCTTAATAAAATAATTCATTAAAATTAATGGGAGGATTTTTCTTAAAAGGAAAGTTCTCCCATTTTTGTTTTGAGATATATCCAACAATAGTTATCTATTACTAGAAACGATTAAACTTACTTGTTATGAAATTTTTTACAATTACAGAACTAACAAAAAGTTCAACGGCTTAGAGAAAAGGAATTGAAAACATTCCTTCTAAGAAAGAATAGCAAAATTTGATTGATTTGGTTGAACATATTTTAGATCCTCTCAGAGAAGCTTATGGAAAGCCTATAATAGTTACTAGTGGGTATAGATGTAAGGCTTTAAATAAAGCTGTAGGAGGAGCTAGTACAAGTTAGCACCTATATGGACAAGCAGCTGACATAAGATCCGTTTCTGATACGAAAGAAGAGAATAAAAAACTATTTGACCTAGTACAGGAATTGTAGCTTCCATTTGACCAATTAATAAATGAACACGATTTTGACTGGGTACATGTGAGCTATTCTGATAGGAATAGAAGACAAATATTAAATATAAAATGATATGTCAGAAGGTAAGCTTACAATGTTCGGAAAATCTTTCACCACTGTAGGCTCTACTGATGCAAACTTTCTAATTAGGACAAAAGGAGATTTAAAAGTCTAGTGGGGAAGCAAATTTATAGATGTAATAAAGAATGGTAAGATAGTTTAGCAAGACAAGGCCCTAGTATAGATTGTATCGGATTCGGAACAAATCTCTGGAGATGGAGTATTTATAGTTCCAAAAGAAGAAAATGATGAAGTCTGGGTATCTTCTGGGGGAACCAAAATTAATCTTGTGGGAGATATAGAAACTACATATGTATCCTATTTAGTACCTCAGGAAATAACCCCTGACCAAAAATATTTAGCACTAACTAATGCTGGATTCTATTATTAGACCCTATCCTAGGCTTAGTAGTCTAAAATATCTGCAGGAATAATTTACGTAGAAGGAGAGAAGAAATTATATATAGCTAGCAACGGAGTGCTATCAGAATATCTAGCAACATCGAAAATTGAACTGCAAAATGATCTAGAAGAATTAACTATAAAGTCTTTAAAGATATTTAATAGAGACAAGGAAACCATATTTAGTGACTCTTCAAGTATAAGAATTTAGTTGTCTGATAATTCTATTATAAGATTCGGAAGTAATATAGTATCTTATGTTGATGTTTCTATAAACTAGGACAGATATCTTCAGTCTTATGGTGCTACTAACTCTAGTGGTTATAGACTATATGTGCAGGATGGAAGATCAATTTTAGAGGTTGATAGAATTATAGAAAGACAAGGAACACTAAGAGAAATTGTTTTAGATAAGGAGCAGGTCTATGGAACTAAAGAAAATATCATAGTAAGTTCTTACAAAGAAAATGGGAACATTTAGTGTATGCTAAAGTATACTAACGAATTTCCAAGTGAAGGAACTGTGTATATATCCCTTGTGCCCCTTGATCAATCTGGTGCCTAGAAAAGAACAATCTAGGAATATACTATTGCAAATTCCCAAGGACAATATCTTGAAATAGAAGTTGATTAGGATTTATAGGATAAATTCATAACTAACTCCACTAATTCTAAGATTGTATTGGCTAATGATAAATTAATGAAGTTCTATTAGAATAATATTGACTTAATAGATAGAACAAAAAATGATGAGACCATACATACCAGAATAGGAAAAATACAAGAGGAGGAGCTAGAGTCTCTAAAGAAATGTCCAGAGGAACAAGAGAAAGTAGAAGTTGGTATATATTCTGATAATTTCATAGGGCTAAATTCTATATTATATGATCCTGTATTTAAGAAGAGATGTGGTTATCCAAGGTACGATGAGTCCATGGAGATTCCTCCTGAGCCGGATAATGAAGAGTATAAGCTTAATGTTCCAAATATAGAGTGGGTATAGAAACTTATTGATATAGCTATACCAAGAGGAACTATCACAATGTTCAGCGGAACATCAGAAATACCAAAGGGATGGGCTTTGTGTGATGGAACTAATGGTACTCCAAATTTGGTTGGGAAATTTGTAAAGGGAGCCGAATCTTTAGAGGCTATTGGAGATATTGCTTCTGAACTATCAGAAGACAATGAATTAACCTTATAGGAGAAACATCTTCCTAAACATACACATCCTCACCAGTCTCACACACACATCATAGAAGAAACACTTGAAAATACTAGCAGCTCTGGAACACTAACTTTAGAGTTAGATAACTAGAATTATGTTACAGATATTTAGACTTCAGAGCTTTAGGTAGTAATTCCTGACGAAGAAGGTGTTTCTTCTGAGACAATAGAGGTAATATCAGAAATATAGAAATAGGGAGGAACTGCATCTGGAGGAAATCACTCTCATTCATTATCCATTAGCTAGTAGATCCAATCTTCCACCAGTTAGGAGGAAGAACTAGAATGGTTAAATACTCCTATAAAAATAGAGCCTCGCTCTTACTCTCTGGTATTTATTATGAAATTATAATTTATTATGAATTGACCAAATGTAAATGAACATGGATGAATTTGACAATGTTTTTGATGATGAATTCAATGATTTAGGTGAAGACACCCCCTCCCAGCAGCAGGAGGATACTTCGGATCTAACAACTGAAGTATTAAAAATCATAGGAATCAATGATCCTTAGAAGATCAAATTTGTAGATGATACAGGAGCCATTGTAGAGCGTTCCTGGGATTCTCTAGATAGAGAAGAATAGTTAAACATATTGGTTCAAAAAGAACAAGAACCAGAATAGGGTGCTCTCGATGATTCCGAAGCAGAGTTGATTAAAACAATTAGAGAAAGTGGGATGGGTGTTTAGGAGTATTTAAATTCCCTATAGCCAGAACCTCCTGCTAAAGAGTATTAGGTAGAATCTCTTACGGACGAAGATTTATATGCTTTAGATTTAATAGAAAAAATCGGCTCTGATAATATTACTGATGAAGAAATTGTACAAGCAGTTGAATAGGCAAAACAAAATGAAGATTTGTTTAAAAAAACTGTTGAGGGCCTTCGTAAGGAATATATTAGATTGTAGGAAGATAAGGAAGCTTAGCTAGCATATTAGCAGGAAGCTAAAAGAGAAGAAGAGTATCAGAAATTTGCAACTTCTATTTAGAATGAGATAAAAGGTCTAAGCTCTTTTGCTGGAAAAGATTTAGAACTTTCTGATGATGATATTGAAGATTTATCTGCGTTTATATTAGATCTAGATGAATCAGGGATGAGTGCTTTTGGAAAAGCAATGAATGACCCTGCTCTATTCACTAGAGCTGCCTTTTGGATACTTAACGAAGACAAAATAGTAGAAGAACTTACTAAATAGATATAGGCAAGCTATACTAGGGGATATGAAATGGCCAAGAAAGATTTGCAGGGTTCAAAACTTGTCTTCTCTCCTACATCTAAGAAAACTACCACAGATGACTTTATAGATGATGACGATTGGTAAGATTTAATTAACAATTAAAAGAATAATTATGCTTGTAGCAAGTTTTATAACTAATCGCCCAACAATGGGCGAAACTAGAACTTATGAAGATTTTAGTAAATTTTTGGGTAGACTTTTGCCCCAATAATTAGTAATAATTATTTGAAACTGTGTGAAAACGGGGAACTCCTCCATATTTATAGGACAATCCCGTAGGAAGCTCCAGGCATGGAGAACCTCTAACGAATAGAGACAAAATTTTAATAACCCAAATAATTTGGTATATGGAATTAAGGAAAAAATCAATTTTAATAGCATTGTGCATTGGTGATGGGTACATATCCCATCAAAAATAGGTTAAGAATGGTCGTACTTATTAGTATAATTACTTAGAAGTAAGTCATGGATAGCGTTAGAAAGAATACATTGAATGGAAAGCTAATTTATGCAAATCCATAACAGGAAGAAAGTGTAATGTTCGCGAAAAAATATATAAAGCTAAAAAGATTTGCGGATATGATATTCCCACTTCTATTGGTTATACTTTTACATGTAGTGCGCCATACTTTAGAATACTAAGAAAATGGCTGTATCCTAATAATAAGAAGAAACTAGATACTAAATACTTATCATACTTAGATGAGTAGGGAATAGCTATTTGGTATATGGATGATGGAAGTACATATGTTAGTAAATCAGATAAAGGGTTTACTGTAGAATTTTCTACTCATGTTCCAGAAGAAGAAGCTAACTAGTTGATAGAAATGTTTAAAACTAAATGGGGAATTTAGTTCTATACACATAAGAAAAAAGAAAATCAGTATAATATAAGGGCTTATTCAAGTAATGCTTTAAAATTTACAAAATTGATAGAACCGTTTGTGCCAGACTGCATGGCTTACAAATTAATAGTTCCAAAATTTTATCTCCAAGAGTGCACAGCATCCCATCTTGATAAAATCAAAGGGATGAAGATATATTCTGAACAGTAATTATGGTAAAGTTACTGAACTATAGGATAAAAAGCTTATAGGATAACATTAATTGGAAAGACCTCACCGTTTAGGTGTCGTATCCCGTCTCTATCCGGAACTCACAGCGACTTTCTTGACAGAGGCTCTTCGGAATATTTTCTACGGAGATACCAAGAAAGCTACTGGATTCCAAAACATTGATTCTACTTACTTTGAGTGGGAAGTTGAAACCAACTACATTAAGAGAATTCCCTTTGCTGCAGTTCCTGTTGAGAACGGAGCAGATGGGAGTGAGATTGAGATGATTTTTCCTGAGAATTACTATCAATTACACGAAATTTTCAAAATTGAAAAAACTGGTTAGCAGTGTTTTGTTGTATCCAGACCTGTTAGAAAAGCAGATAATATGTGGTCTGTTATGGTAAGATTAATTGATGATGATTACTCGTCAATTTTAGATACTGATGGATGTCAAATTGGTGATACAACTCGTTTTATTGGTAACGCTAAACCTGAATTACACGATACTGGGTTTGTAAAATATCAGTCTAATGTAGAGAAGATGAGAAATTACATGACTACTATTCGTGTTGATGATAGTTACTCTTCTAAGTACGCTTTAATGGAAGATACCTTCATTAAGGTAGCTAAGGGAGAAAATCAGGGATGCCTAACAGAGAAGATTTACAAACTTGAGCCTATGAAGAAGAATTTAATTGAGAACTTCTTATATGCTCGGGAAAATATGATTCTATTAGCTAAAGGAAATATTGGAGTAGATGGTAAAGCTACAATTTCTGATAGAGGTACCGGACGTCCGATTCCAATTGGTGACGGTATGATTCCCCAGATCGAAAGATTTGCCTCTAAGTATGCTGCTAATAGAGTAACAATCAATACGTTCCATACCATTATCTCTACTATGGTTGAAAAGGCTGAGAAGCCTACGGGAAACCACTTCGTGTTCGTGGTGAATGAACGTATGTGGGGAATCGTCCAAAGAGTTCTTGGAGATTACTTAGCTAGTCGAAAGACCGATGGGGCTTATCTCTGGTCTAGAGGAGGAGAAGGAAAATACATTAAGGTAGGTGCTACATTTGATGCCTACGAGTGGGGTGGTAATGTTGTTTCGTTTAAGGTTGATAGAACCTTAAGTAGAGAATTCTTAGAGCCGTATGCTCTATGTATTGATCTCACGACTGGTAAAACTTCTACCCAACCACCGGTAGCTATGTATTCATTGAAAGGAAAAGATTACATCTTTAACGAGGTACTTGGTGTTGGAGGCCGTTCTGGAGGAGACAGTGGTGTAGTTTCTACCCCCGTAGCTGGTGGTATGATGACTATCCATGGATATGCTGGAATTGCTGTATTTAACCCTTATAGAAGTTTCATATTACGTTGCAAGGAATAACTTCGTTGTAAAGATTAATAAGATTAAATAAACAGTAGATAAGGTAGAGAACGAGGTGCTTCTCTACCTATTTTAAATTATTGATGGATTATGGCAAAAAAGGTTAATGATGTACAAAATGGAGACTTAAAAAGTAACATTGTTGTACTTAGAAGTGTATTTGGAAAAGTAGGACAAAAATACTATATTCAACCATAGAGAGATTCTCGTGGTAGATATGCTGACTGTGTAAGAAGAGTAAACAGTTAGGGAGATATTATACTAACTCCGGATGAGATAGAAAAAGAATCCACCGGGTTAGCAGCATATATTCCAGAAACTGCACTATTTGTGATAGAAGATGGCAAAACCTTCAACTTAGATGATGTCTATGAGAAAGCTGTTTGGGAATCAATCAAAAATTGCGACCTTATAGCTCCAGACAGATTTGCGAAAAATGATAAAGGCGAATATCTAATTGATGGAACAGTAGATCCTAGATCTAAGAGACCTCGATATGGTACTGCTGAACTTTATGTAGACCGACCAGGATTTGAAGCTCAACGTAGAGTTACTAGACGTAAGCTTATTGTCGAAGCTTCTAATTATATTATGAACGATGATCGTGGTTACGAAGGAAGACTTATTGTTGCTAAGGTATTAGGTAGAGATATGAGTAATCAGCCAAATGCTGATGTAGAAGATTACTTATTGTCTATAGCAGAAAAGACTCCGGAGAAGATTATCAACTGTTATACTGGAGGAGACATTCAAGTTCGTATGTTCTTTATAGAGGCTAGAGAAAAAGGAGTAATAGTCAAGAAGGACGGTCTTTATGTCTATGGAGAAGACGGAAAGGTAGCATTGGGAGCTACAGACAGTGCAGCTATCGAATGGATGAAATCTTCTAAAAATTAGAAAATCTTAGCCCAAATTAGAAAGGATACATATTCCGATGAATTTGAAGATTAATTATTGATTTATAAGAAACTATAAAATGACGGCCAGATAGGTTTTTGAAGCCACATTGATAGAACTTAGTAAGATTCAAGCTCCTTCTCTAAAGTTATACGAATTTAATTACCTGTTTAACAAGGCAATAAATTAGTATATTAATAAGGTATACAATGTATATGATATTAATTAGCAAACTACAGATGATTTGAGAGTTTTGAAATCTACAACTTTCCTAATTCCGCAAAAAATAACGAATGGAAATAATCCTTATTTTAACTTTTCTGAAAAAAATAATATAGAAGGACCGGGTGATGCTCGACCTGAATCTGGATATGGAAATGCTTCATCTTAGTTAAGCAGTATCCATAAATCTATTCAATCTCTTAGAGGAGCTACTTATGAAGTCTATCTTCCAATGGATTATTTACATATGTTAAATTGTGTATGTATTTATTACGTAGCAAAATAGAAAGACTGTTGGGATGCAGGATCATATATTGAAATTCCGGCCACTAGACTGACTGCTGATTCTTGGAGCCAAATTATTACCGATATTTACAATAGACCATCTCCTATGAGGCCCTATTATTATGTCCATAACAATAATAAGTATTAGACACTCCCAACCGATCCAGTTGATACATCAACTAAAGAGGGTACTGATATAAACGCGTTATATGGAGTAACTAAATATGATTCTAATACTGGGTCCAATTTTGATAGAACATTCAAATTAAAGTTTAATGGGGAAACAGAAACGGAAATTTCGCTTGTAGAAAAACCCATAGCGGTTAGAATGGGTAATGCTTCTAATGTGAGATGTGAGATTCGGTATGGTAAGGATGACACCTTATTTTAGTTAGTGGAGGTATAGATTGATTATGTTAAGTGTCCGTAGTTTATTCGTTTAACTCAAGAGTAGATAGATCTAACTGAGGATACTTCGCAAATTATGGAATTCCCAGATTATGTTAATCAAGAGATTATAAACGAGTTGGTACACCTAGTAATGGAAAGGACAAACGACCCCAGACTAGGAAATAACATTTAGATAAGCTAGTCTATTGCTAGACCAACTGGGCAATAGCAACCAGCCCCTCAACAGGCTAATTAAATTGATTAATTATGGCAACAGGTTTAAATTTTCAAACTCAAACAATTATTAATTCGAATCTTGATAAGGATTCAAGTGTATTAACGGAAGCAGGATAGAACAACACATATCTATTTAAAAGTGGAAAATCTAAAATAGATGGTGTAGAAAAGGATGTTCTGAGAATAAAGAGAGATTTTGTATTTGTAAAAGACTACATTAAATCTATTAGAAAGAGATCTGGATACGATGCAAAGATGTGCAAGGCTACTATAGATTTTGGAGATCTTTCTTCTCTTATTCCCGCTGAAGGTAAAAATTACTGTAGATTGGATATATATCTTGGTATAGAAGGTGCAGAGCCTTATATTTATTCTACACCCTGGGTTTAGAAGGGAATGCCTTTTTGGATAGAGTTTACCGTAGCTAAGGGAGATACCGCTGCCAATATCGCTACTAATTTGGCAAAGGCTATCAAGAAAAATCATATATTTTTATGTGATAAGGATTTGATTAATGTTTCCACCAATGATGACCAGCTCATTTTAGAGGGAGCTACAGAATATTAGAGATTCAAAAGAATAGAAATAAGTTCTTTTGAGGTAGATGATGAGTATGCAGAAAAGGTAGCAGAGCTAGGAGATACTGGAATTACTTTGAATGAAAGAGGAGAAAACGCCTTCGGCACATACTCTCAAATCGTAAAAGATTTAAGACTTCCTACTGCAGCTAACTACCAGTGGACTCATATCCGTTAGGCTGAAACTCCTATTGTAGGAGCTATATATAACCAATATATAGTTAACTATTGTGCTCCATCTACGAATGATGGACTACAAGCTGTAGGACAAAGAATGGAATCAAATACTTCTCATGTATTCTGGGTAAAGAATGATCCCGAACTAATTTTCGAGTGGGAAACAGCCCTTACTTCTGTGGGGACTATTGTGGACGAGAAAAACTCAACTGTTACACCAGTTGATCCCTCTCCTACAGAAGACGGTGAAGATGAATTAGGATCATAAAATAAATTAAGGCGGGACTATCCTGTTCCGCCTTAATCGTTATAATATTATGGATTAGTCTGCAGTTCTAGAGTGGGCACTTGCTGTAGTAGGCAGTGGAGGTATAGGCGCAGTCCTCACTTATGTATGTACCTTCAAAAGTAAAAGAAAATAGGTAGAAGCAGAGGCTGAGTCACAGGTAGTTGAAGTTGAGCAGAAAAAGCAAGATTTAAAATAGGATTAGTATGACTACCTGCAGAAAACTTGTGATAAATATATAAAGGATTATCATGAATTAGAAGGAGATTTTAGAAGGTAGATATAGGAACTTAGAGAGTAGATGGATAAAATAATGATAGAAAAATCCTAGGCTATATCCACCAAATGTAATGAAATTGCTTCTCTAAAATCCAAGATTACCTACCTAAATGGTATAAGATGTTATAATTTTACATGTCAAAAAAGAATAAAGGTGAATCCTGATAAAACGTCAGAATAATGTATATAGAAAAACTTGCATCTCAAATTCGTAATGATGTAGTATCTGGACTTAGGGGATACCATTAGAACCTATCCATGAATATGGATCAATTGCAAGACGAAGTTGTTGCATGTAGACTATCTATCTTAAAATAGTATTTCTTAAAGGGAATTTTTCCTATAAAAGATCTACTTATAGCAATAAACTGTATTGATGTAGATTGTGAATCTTTAGAAAGATGCAGATGTGGAAAACTGAGTGATGGAGATACTATAACCGCACATTTTGAGATACCACAGATCGTTTCTGACTATGGAAAACAAGCTATCGAATACATTGGCTCTACTGATAGGTAGAATAAGTTCACCATAATAACATCATTATCAGAATTAAATAATAGAAAATACAGAAAAAGGGGTTAGAATAAACCTTATGTTTGGATAGATTTCTCTCCAAATGAAAACGGAATGCTAGATTGTTTTCTGTTTAATGCTCCATTTCTGTAGTAGGTATCAATCGTAGCAGTATTTAAGGATCCTAGACAACTTAATAGGTACAGATGCTGTAATCTAGAAGAACTAAATGGCCCAGACGTTAATCTGAGTTTTATAGACTAGTTGGTAAAAGATAAACTTACTAAAGAGAAATTATACTATTATAGATAGATTCAGGCACCTGTATTACCAAACGATCAACAATATGTAACTGGAGGATAAGAATATGAGTAGTACTAACAACTTTCATTATGCTATATCCTTGGCACAACTTATGTATGATGTTGAGGGAGATAATGACGATTTAGAGGAAATTGGTCTAGTGGCCTATGGTTTCATAGGAAACAAAAATACCAGGTTATATAGAGCCTAGCTAGATGTTAATTGTGAAGATGGATCAATATAGCTACCCTGTAATGTAGATATAATAGAAGCTGTGACGTACTGCGGTCCAGAAGACTGGAATTATACTAGCAATACAAAGGAATTAGGGGATTTATAGTCCCTATATACAGAAAATTATATAGAAAGCAGAAAGGCTTTCTTAGATCCTTTCTATGTTAGTGGAAAGTTTGTTAAGTATAAAAGAGTAGGGAATACTCTCTACGTTAATAAGGGAATCGGCAAAATAAATATTTTATATCATGGAATACTTCTTGATGAAGACGGTCTCCCCCAAATAAATGACAAGGAAGCAATAGCTATAGCTGAATATATTGCTTATACGTGTAAATATAAGGAAGCAATACGTACTAATAATTAGAATGTATTGAAAATGGCTTAGGAATTAAAAAGATAGTGGTTATTACATTGTAAAGCTGCAAGGGTACCAGAATATGTTTCCTAGGAAGAAATGGATAAAATTTTAAATGTACAAGCTTCTTGGGGCCGAAAGGTATTTAATAAAAGTTATAAGCCAGTATAATGTGTAGGGAGGTGTCGATAACATCTCCCTATTTTTAATTATGAACATGAGTAATAAAAATTATGCAATGGGACATTGTTTTTCTTCTAGGGATCTATTTATGAATTTTCCTGTTGAAAAACTAAATATGACTACAGAATAGTGTAAATAGACATATTCTGATGGAAGTAAGAGAGATTTAGCTGCATCTATATTTGATAAGAGTGTGTAGATGGTCGTAAATGATATTATAGATAATAATGTTCATTTTAAACTACCTGGATTGGGTAGGACACAGGCATATATTTATATGAAAAGAACGCAGGGAAAAGATTTCAAAAAAGCGTTCAAGAATGGTAAGTGGAACGATGTAGACTTTATAATGTCTAACTTCAGTGGATACTAGTTATAGTTAGACATGTAGAGTGAAAAAAGACTGCCTAGACAAAAACCCATATACCTATCCTCAAAAGATAGGTAGAAGATAGTAGATAATACAAATAATGGAAAATAGTACTAATTGATATGCAATAGAAAACTATATAGGATTATTATGAGAACATTTATAAGTAGTATCCAAATATTCCTCATAATGATATTAAGAGAATTTTGTAGTATGGTTGGAAACAGTTATACTTGCATAGTAGTTACGGAGGAGACGTATTAATAAATCAAAAGGGGTTTTGGTTCTATTGCGGAAAGTTAATGAGCGATTCTGTTCAATATTTCAACTATTATAAAAGAAAAATGATAGTTAAGCTAAGGATAATGTATAGGAGGAAGAAAATATAGTGGGATGGGTTCTACTATTTTGCATTAACTGAAAAGCAATACTAGCAATATATGGAATTGAAAAAGAAAAGAGGAAGGCCGAGAAAGAAATTCACCTTTCAAAAGGTTATTCTCTACAAAATATATGACGAATGCAATATTTCTGAAAGTAACAGAGTGGCTATATTCAGAATACCAATTGGAATAGATTTTGGATTAACTTTATATAAGGAAGAATTAACTACAGATTCAGCAGAGTTGGTATAGGTTAGAAATCCTTTAAAGTTTAAGGATATATTACTTTCTAATTACAACTATCAATTTATATAAGATAAGTCAAGAAATATAACAAAAACGAGAGAAACGATGACTGACAGTGAAGAGACATTATATACTGGATATGTTTACATGATATATAATGATGTAAATGACAAGGTATATATTGGAGAAACTCTCCAAAAAATTACAACTAGATTTAAATAGCATATTTAGAAAGCCTTTGATGAAAATAGAAAGTATGATGGGCATTTATTTAGGGCTATTAGAAAGTACGGAAAAGAGCATTTCTTTGTAAAAGAAATTGACAAAGTTACTGGACTAGATAGAAATAAAGTAAAAGAAGAAATATAGAGATTAGAGGTATTTTATATCTCTAAATATGATTCATGTAAAAATGGATATAATTGTGACTTTGGAGGAGGGAAAGGAATGAAATTAGCCTCTGAAGAAACTAAATTAAAACAAAGTTTAACAAAAAAGTCTGACCCAAAGTATGCAGAAATTGCCCGCATGAATTAGAAAAAGGGTGCGGAAAATAATAAAGTCCCTATAACAATGTACGATTTTAATTCCGGAGAAAAGTTAGAAGAATTTGAATCTACTAAAGCTGCAGCTATTAAATATAACAAAGATGCTAGTAGTATAACTAAAATATGTAAGGGAAAAACAAACTATCTTAGAATACAAAATCAAAAAGTCACATTTAAATATTAGCAAGATTTATATGTTCCAAAATACACTGTAGAATGTTATACGGAAAACCTTGGGATTATAGAAAAATTTGTAGAAGCTTCAGATGGGGCAAAAAAGTACAATTCTGATCTGTCAGCGATAATTAGATGCTGTAAAGGTAAGAATAATTGTGCTGGAAAGTATAATAATGAACCGCTAAAATGGAGATATATAAAATGAATACAGTTATGACGGCTAAATCGACTTTTAGCGAGGGCTTGGTGATGGACTTTTCTCCTGATAATACCTAGGCATCTGTTCTGACTTCTGCTCTTAATGCTACCCTGTTAACGTTCAATGGAAACGAAATGGCTTTATAGAATGACATGGGAAATGCTAGAGTAGAATCGGCCTACTTACCAGAAGGATATATTCCGGTAGGAACCTGTGAATTTGGAGATATTATATATATAGTATCATATAACCCTCTAATAAACAAGTCCTAGATAGGATGTTTTCCAAGTCCTGAAAGGAATATTAGTAGCGATGAACTTCATGACAACATAGAAAATCAGATATTGTCAAATTCAGATTTTATGGAATATAAAACTGATTCTGGATTAAATCCAATTCTTGAGTCAGGAAGAGTAAAGGCTAATTCTGTCAGAAAGATATTGATGAATAAGAAGATCAATCCAGGAGATAAATTTGTAATCTTTGATAAAAGCAAAGGAAGTATACATAAGGAAGTTCATGTTTCCGATGTTGGTAATACTGACCACGAATTTGGGGGATTTCCAAAATTACTAAAAGTTCATGTAGTATCTATCAATGATTCAGGTAAGATAGATTTTCTAGATTCCGATGTTAAGTGGTATTAGATGACAGATGCAGGCTCTAAAAAAGATTATTTTATTCTTAACTAGGTAGAGGGAAGTAATGGAACTCCTGATATTGATAGTTATAGAACTTCAATAAGCAGTGGGTATTCTATTTTTTAGTCAAAAGTATCTGGCAAATTAGCGTTACTGGTGGAATTAGAAAGAATTGATTCTTTCTCTTGCACCTATAATGTTGTAAAAGGTTCAATGGAAGATTCAACTTATGATGTAGGAACTATAAAGTACCAAGATTATAATGTTTATTTAAACATAAACTGGGGAACTTCAGACTATAATATAAATCCTAGTGCTATATGTTTATATGACCAAAAATGGACTGGAGTAAATTCCGATTTAGCGGGAAAAGCGATACTTTGGAACAAAGTATCAGAGAAAGAATATGGGCTACATGATAATATTTAGGAAGTAGATTATCCATCTGTTAAGGAGAAAGAATTAAAATCCTTTATGTAGTGTTGGAATGAAGATGATTTTAGTTAGAAATATTACACCAAAGAAATATCTAGAGGATATAAATAGGAATCTGATAATATACTGTATGATGATTTTAAAAAATCTAAATCCTACCAGAGAATCCTAGATAAGTCATTAGATGCTATAAGGCTAACACAATATGCAGGAGAAGGTGGGAAGAAAGAAAATCCGGATGATAGTTGGTCTGAAGATATAGGAGTGGGGAATATAAAAATCTATCCTAGCCAATTAAAATAGTATGATAATGTAAAAGATATTGCTCTCACTAAAATTAATCTTTCTGAGTTAGGTTCTTCAACGTATTATGTTAATGCCCATGAAACCATTATAGAGGAAAAAGAAGAAGGAGAAGAAGGAAAAAGAAAAGTTGAATATTATACTTCTTATAAAAATAAAAACATTAAGATTCATCCCTATCAGATTAATGATGATATAATCAATAATTACTTTGGACATTCTGTATCTAAATATTTTGGAAAATTTAGTATACCGGTTAAATAGATATTTGATGGACCAGTTAAAGAACTAGCTCCAGATATATCTAACCTTATATATAACTATGAAGTAGCTCCTATGATGCCTTACGGAGTGTTACCAGATCTAAAGGTTAGTGGTTACATAAACTTTAGCAAGTTAGGAAGCGGAGAAATAAACTTAACTTAGTGGAAGTACTACAACACTGAAAATGTATCTACTCTTACATTAGGATTAGATGTATTTCCTGAAGAAAATAAGGGAGTAAATGCTGTTATATTAGAATTTATAGACAATCAGGGGGTTGCTGCTAATTATATTTTAAATAACAATAGTTCTTATTCTGGGGTATTTACCGATAATTTGCCGTTAAATGGAAGTTTCTAGAATTATAAATTTACAGGAACAGACATAAATGGAAATCCTATATATCATGCTGGACAGGAAGATGAAAATGGAACTGTTTATAGAGGTTCCACTGATCCCTAGAAATACAGCAAATAGCGTAATGGAGCTAAATGGGATAATTTTGAACCGAAAAAAGGAGATGAACTTATTCAGATTGATTTATTTTCTGAGAAACCTAGTGACGGTTATTATACTGCAAAAATACGCAGAGATACAGAAACAATCGAGGTAGGAACAACAGAGGCAACTACTCATATAAATGATGCTGGAACTATATATTCTAATTTCTTATATCTTGTAAAAATAACTGTCTAGTATTGTTCTAAAGATGCTTTAGGAAATTATGATACTACAAGACAGGATGAATTTAAGACATTCTACAGATGGATGTGGACTAATACGATGTATAATGATAAATATTATAATGTTTTAGATTTCGATACATTGCTACTAGAATTAAATACTGACGTAGGAGTATCATATAGTACAAACAGTAATTACAATTTATAGGTTAGTGATTCTATTGTTACCTCAAATGAAGCAGATTTAAATGGTCCATTTAAGAATTTTGGCACAACTGTTCAGGAAATAATCGGGGATGAAAATATACAAGTTGATATAACACCAGGACTGTAGGAAACATATAATACATTTTCATTATCTTCAGAAATAGCATCCGATCTAAGATTAATTATCTATAAAGGTAACAGTTATATCACTTCTGAGGGTGCTTCAGTAACATCTATCAATGGAAAATATGAAAAAGATAGTGATGTTCTTCATCCAGAGAGACTTCTTCCTGCTAGAGAGGAGGAGAAGCCATCTATAACAAATACTAACTGGGATGATTAGTCGTACAAAGAACTTCCTAACTGGTAGAATCTAGATATAGGAAGTGATGTAACTTATTCAAAAGGTATCGAATATATAAATTATTTAGGAGAAGTAGTTACTATACAAAATGCAAAATATGTAACTCTGGACATGAAAAACTTATTGGAAGATAAATTTGATTGGCAGTTTACATATAATGCTATGAATTTTAGTAATTTTTATTAGTATTATACTCAAACTTCAGAAGACATCCCAACTTATGCTCCAATTGTACATGATTTGACTTCTGCTATGAAGTATGGATTTGTTAGAAGTAATTAGGCAGGGATGGGTACTGATAGCAAACGATTAGTTCTTAAAAGAATGATTCATTTAGCCGGAGGAGATTATGTAGATGGCGCACCTTATCCTACAAGATCAATAATATTAAGTACCACTGAAGATTAGAGTAGGCCTACCGTATAGAAAAAGATTGATCATTTAAATACTCGCACAAATTAGGAACCAAGAGATAGATCAATATTGACTAGGTTTGATGGAATATTTGGAGAGAACGATTTAGATTATGGATTTTGCGCGATTAGATTCTTTAGTAGAAGAGGAACAACTAATTTGACACCTACTCCGGAGTCAGATAACGGATACTTATTAGGATCTACTGCCAAAGATACACAATTCGGTAATAATTTTTCTAATCTTACTGATTATAATTTCTATTTTACTTATATAGATAAAGGAGATCATAAACTCTACTATAGGGATTCTAAAAATCGTCTTTCTTTATTAAGCAAAATAACCAGTAATCTTATTTTTCCAGCATTTGTCGATTCTGATAAAAATCTGTATCTAATCAATAATTATGTACAAGTGGATTAGGATCACCTACTGTACCCAAAGTGGTCATAGACCTCAGAAGATGCTGCTTTACAAACATCCTTAAATAGGATATCAGATTTTATACTTGATACATTGACCTAGCTATATGTAAAGACTGATGTAAAGACCCAAGTTCCTATTGTGTCTGATGTAATATACTTAAGACCTCATTCTGTAGTCTACACTTATGATGTTTTATATAGTCTACTGATTGAGTAGCCGAGTAGTTCCTATCTATGTCTTCAAGGAATAGTTTTATAGAAATATGTAGAGTAGGTAAAAAATAACTTAGAAGGCATTACTAATATAAATGATAATAATATATTAGTAAACTTACGTGGAACTTTAAAGAATGCTCCCATATCTATAGAGTTTACAACCAAGGAGCCTACTATGAATTCTACCTCATCTATAGCTGTATTTAAGGATGTGTTGGATGTATGGAATACTAAAGAAAGTAATCTAACATAGGTTCAGTTGGATGAGTATGGAAGTTAGTTTTACTATAAAAAGAACGGCAAATATGTAGCATATAATTGGATTGGAACGTTTCCTCTCCTTTCCAGACCCGGATACTACTCGAAGGGTGAAGAAATTCGATACTTCAAAGAATTACTTGAAGATGAGGAAGATGAGGGAAACTATATATTCAGCACTATAAGTCAAGGCTTTTAGTACAATAACTAGCTATCTGCTCACCCAGATTTTAATAACGTTCATACTATAGCATAGAATTATATAAGATGCAGTGCAATTTCTAGTACTGGAACACTTTATATTACTAATGTAGAATATGTATCTTGGTCTAA